>Ga0137308_100563_pt2 | contig 47569 bp, 44 predicted proteins | sample Inofrocosms_June_FD_97181 | JGI IMG/M metagenome (GOLD analysis project Ga0137308, IMG submission 97181) | Mouse cecal microbial communities from Vienna, Austria - N-Acetylneuraminic and N-Acetylglucosamine D2O microcosms_June | ecosystem: Host-associated > Mammals > Digestive system > Large...
AGGGCAAAAAGCGCTTTATCGTAAATCTCTTTATACAGTTCGCTGTCCGGACTCCCGTGCCCGCCTTTGGCTATAAGCATATTGTTGTAAAAGGCGTTTAAAACTTTGCTGTTGTTTCTTAATGCCTTGTTGAAATAATTTTCCCTTATTATGCCCGCAAGACTTCGGAAAGCATCGGTATCAAAGCTGTCGTTTTCGGAAAGGTAGGAGGTCAGCATTGACCGAACCACGGTGTATACGTCGCTGAAAAAATACTCCGGGTAATCGGAAGCCTTATTTATATTGCTTATAAAATCACTTAAATCGGAAGAAAACGATATTCCCTTTTCCGCGCAGTTTTTCACGTTGTATCTTATGACGGGCACATCAACGGAAACCGGCAGCATCCATATGTCTCCGTCCGCATTGGTTGCCGTCTCCTTTAAGCCGGGAAAGCAGCCGTCCATATATTCCTTAACTCCCGGTATATCATTCAGCGGATAAAAGCTTCCTTTGCTCTTTATTTCGTTGGCGTAGCTCTCGATTGAACTCATCATGACAATGTCATATGACTTATCCAGCGACAAAACGGTTAATGAAAATCCATTCTGTGAAAGAAGGTCGGTTTGTATCTGATAACCGCAGCTGAACAAAGGGGTTTGCATGGTAAGCTCGGAGGCGGTAATTACTCTTATTGGAGGCTCGGCGGTGCTTATATTAACAAAATATTTGTATACTTTGAATTCACCGGAATAATCATAAAGACTTTTTGCCGATAGTACACAAAGATAATCTCCTTCGGAGGAAAACCCTACGGGATATATTTCATCATCAAGCTGTATTATTCCGCTTTTATCGTCCATTCCGCTGAATGAAAGGGTCTCACGGTAAGGACTTATGTCACCGCTCTGAATAAAGACAAAATCCATATTATCGTTTATAATTTCAAAATCGGATATATGGTCAAGCTTGTTGGTATAACATATCATGCTGTTCGCCGTGTAATCGTAAAAGCCGTAGCCTTTTCCTTTTTCGTAGATATACACGATAATCCGCCCGTTTCTTTCGGAAAAATGTATAGGGTAAGGTATATCGCTTTCCGCGATCTTCCCGGTGTTTAAATCCACACAGCCAAATGCGCTGCCTGTGTGGGTAAAGGCGATTATACTGTTGTTATCCGTTTCAAAGCTTTCGTCAAATTCCTCATATTCCTGCTTTAGCCCCAAATAGTAAAGCTGGTCACCCACAGCTCTTATTTTAGGCGCAAAGCGCATATTATCGAAATCACAAATCTCTTCGGTTGCTTCGGTATTAATATCATAGGAATATAAAGTAATACGGCGATCGTTTCCCCAACCTGTATCACTTATCAAATAGATTATGCCGTCGGAAATATCCCAATTACCAATAGATAGGTCATTTAAGGTAATTTCACGTATCTTTTTTCCGTCTCCGTCAAATACCGAAATCTGCGCTTCCCCTGTAAGCTCTGAAACATGAGCGGCGTACAGATTGCCATTGTATAGTTTTATATTGGAGGGAGATACATCGTATTCTACTCTGTTTTCATTATAAATCAATTCAATTGCAGCTGGCTTTGATCTTGAGCAGGAGCAAAAAATCAGAATAAGTGCCGCAGCGAGCAGAAAATATTTCAGCTTTTTCATAATAGACATACCTTTCTTTATTGTTTAAGGCAACACCGCGCAATGACCGCCTGACGGCTTTGCGTGCGGTGTTGCCTTAACTCTGTGAATTTTTATGTGTCGAACGGCTGTTGAAATACGAATAAAGCCGTAGGATTATGCGCATATTTCAAGTGGTTCTGACGAAGTATTTCGACAGACAGGCAATCCAATTAATTTGGCAAGCAGTAATCAGGGGTGACTGAGGGAAGGAACATCAGCTGTTCTACTACTCGTAAAGATACGCAGACAGCTTTCTGTCCGCTTCGGCAATAAAATCTTCAAGCTCCAGCACTCCCTTTGCGCAGCTTTCAAAATCGTCCTGATAAATTTCCCACGGCACGGTAAAGAATACCTTACTGTTTGCGTATATATCGTAAAGGCTCCGAGTATAAGGGTCTTCTTCATAGAGCGTTCTGTCCGCCATAGTAAAGCCGTTTTTCTTATTGGCAAAGCGAGAAACGGTTTTTTCTATAAAAAGGAGAGTTTCCTCTAAGTGCTCCGAATTTGGGTTCACGCTGATAAAGGTGCAGAAAGCGCTGTTTACTCCGTTTGCCGTGGGTATGGGCGCGGCTAAAAGATTTTCGTCGCCTATGGATTTTTTTTGGTCACTAAGATAAGGCGTCAGGGCAAAAAGCGCTTTATCGTAAATCTCTTTATACAGTTCGCTGTCGGGAAGCCCTTGTTCGCTTTCTGCTAAAAGCATATTGTTGTAAAAGGCGCTTGAAACCTTGCTGTCGTTTCTTAATGCCTTATTGAAATAATTTTTCCTTATTATGTCCGCAAAACTTCGGAAAGTGTCGGTATCAAATCTGTCGTTTTCGGAAAGGTAGGAGGTCAGCATTGACCGAGCGATGGTGTATGATTCGCAGAAAAAATACTCCGGATAATCGTAAGCCTTATTCATATTGCTTATAAAATCGCTTAAATCGGAAGAGAAGGATATGCCCTTTTCCGCGCAGTTTTTCACGTTGTATCTTATAACGGGCACATCAACAGAAACCGGCAGCATCCATATGTCTCCGTTTTCGTCGGTTGCCGCCTCCTTTAAGCCGGGGAAGCAGCCGTCTATATATTCCTTAACTCCGGGTATATCGTTCAGGGGATAGAAACTTCCTTTGCTCTTTATTTCGTTGGCACAGCTTTCGCTTGAATCCAGCATAACCATATCGTAATTTTTATCCAACGATAAAACGGTCAATGAAAATTCTCCGCTTGAAAGCTTGTCTTTTTTTATCTGATAACCGCAGGAAAACAGCGGAAAATCCCGAACGATATCGGAATCGGTTATAACTCTTATAGGGGGATTTTCGGTGCTTACGTTACCGACATAATATTTGTACACTTTATGTTCGTTATCACTGAAATTTTCTCCCCCGCTGAGACAGAGATAATCTCCTTCCGCGGAAAATCCATATGGATATATTCCGTCGTCAAGCTGTATTATTCCGCTTGTATTGTCCATTCCGGTGAAGGTAAGAGTATTTACATAAGGAGATTGCACATCGCTTATTGTGAAAACAAAGTCTGCGTTGTCGTTTATAATTTCAAAGTCGTTAATATTCTTAATTTTATTGGTTTTGCAAATCACGGCGTTGGCCGTATAATCATAGAATTGATAGCCCTTGCCCTCTTCATAGTTATATACGTATATTCGTCCGTTTCTTTCGGAAAAAGCCACAGGGTGGGAAATATCCGTCTCGACAATCTCTCCCGTGTTCAGATCCACATAGCCGAACACATTACCGAGGTCGAAGTGATAAATAAGCGTATCGTCGCTTGTCAGAATACTTTCATCAAAGAATTGAGCATCCTTTTTGGTGCCGATCCAGTAAAGCTTGTCCCCGACAGCCCTTATTTTATACACAGAAGAAATATTTTTAAAACAGCATATTTCTTTGGAATCTCCCGTTTCAATATCCGTTGAATAAAGGATCATGCGCGATGGAGCGTATTCGCCCAATTCGTCATATTCCCATAAATTGTATACAGTGTAAATTGTCCCGTCGGCAATGTCACATGTGCCGGAATGCCCGTTCTTCATGCCGAATTCTCGAATCTTTTCTCCCGTTCCGTCAAACACCGAAATATTCTCTCCTTTTTCAGGCGAAACCTCTAAAATATATATTTTTTCTTCGTATATGCTTATATCCATCGAATCCGCGTCATATTCTATCCGCTCCTCGTTATAAATAGGATCAATATTGACAGGCTTCGGGCTTGAACAGGAGGAAAAGGCTAAGACAAGCGCTGCGGCAGCCAAAAAGCGTATAAGCTTTTGCATAATGTTTTTTCCTTTATAAATTTTTTCCGGCAAATGCAATTTGCAATAGCCTGAATAAATTATACCACTTTTTTCCAAAAAATCAATAGTTTTCTTTCTAAACAATTTCTCCCCAAATAAAATCTTGTCACACGTCGCAGACAAAAACAAAAAATTATCCGGAAAAACACGGCAGCATACGTATATTGCAGGCTTTTTTGACTCAAAGACCTTTTATTTGCGGCAAATACCGGGCAAGATTTCATTCCGGGAGCAACATGTGAAAAAGCCTTAACTTGTTTTCACTTAAATTTCACAAAAATTTCATAAATAATACAAATAAAAGCTAAAGATTTTTCTTCCGCTGCCGATATTATAAGTGAGATAAAAATGCGTAAATTTATGAAAAAACAAAGTCCGGGCTTAAAGCGAGTCTTTCGGGGAAAGACTCCGCAGCGCTCTTCCCAAATGTAAAAGCCGGACGAAAAAAACAAGCCCACCCATAACAGCACAGAAAGGGTTGATTTTATGGAGATAAAGAATTTAAGACCTAACGCGGGCGCTATACGCTCCTACGAAAAGTTCGCGGGCGTCTCCGCAGGCAAAAAAACGGCGGAAAAGACCCCCGTCAATACCGATAAGGTGGACTTTGATTTTGCGGGAGCATTGGCTGCCGCCAAAGCAAATACCGCTTCCGCCATAGAAGCGGAGGCGAACACAACAAGAATCGAACAGCTCCGGGCCGCTTACAGCGGGGATAATTGTCCCGTCAGCCCCGAAATTATCGCAATGGCTGTTCTCGGTCAGTAAGGAGGCTGTTATATGACTGTTCATACCGCCGACGTTATTATAAGATTCCTCGATCAGTACAATACCCACTTTGAAAAGCTGGCGGATTTCCTTCTGGAAAAACAGAATCATATCCTCAAAGACGATCTTAACTGGCTTGAAGCGGCTTTGGTCGATGAACAAAGCTATATTATGAAAAGCAATTCCCTGGAGGACAAAAGGCTGGCGCTTTTTGAACAAGCGGGGATAAAAGGCGTGAAGCTGGCTGATCTTCCCGAATTTTTTCCGGAAGATTACGTACCGGCTCTTGATTTGCAAAGCGACAGGCTCAACAAATCTATTGCCAAAATAAAAAGAATAAACGAGATTTCAAATGACTTGGTAGAGAGAAAATTAAAGGTGCAGGCAAAGCTTCTCGGCGTTAACGAACTTACGGGAATAGGCGCCTATTCGGGCGACGCGCGCTTTGTAAAGGGCGGCGGAGGCTCCGGCGGCGACATTATCGGAAGCGTATGACCGAGGAACTGCGGAATTTGAATTTTTGAATTTTATGTGTTTTCATATTTCTTAGGAGGATCAATTTATGCGTTCTACTTTTATAGGCTATGAGGTTTCAAAGCGCACTATCCAGATTTCACAGAAAGCGCTGGACGTTACCAACCACAACCTGTCCAATATCAATACCGACGGGTACAGCAGACAGCGTGTGGACTTAAACTCCAGCTATATCCCAATGACGGGCAAATACGGCTCGAAGCTCGCTAAGCTTTCCCTTTCGGGTCAGGGCGTAAACGCCTTCGGAGTAAGTCAGATAAGAGACAAATACGTCGACAAGCGTTACAGAGAATTTACCGCTTACGTTGCGGAATTTGACGTAAAACAGTCGGTGCTTTCCGAAGCCGAAAAGATCCTCAGCGATATTAACAACACAGGACTCGTAAAAAACCTTGACGATCTCAAGGAAGCCCTGTCAAAATACGCCGCCGATTCTCCCTACAACAAGGAGCTGGCAAGCATCGTAAGAAACGAAGCCTACTCGGTAACACAGACTCTTAAAAGCTATGCTACGGAGCTTAACAATTTAAAAAACGAAAACATAATTGATCTTCAGGATTCTGTTTCCGAAATAAACACTCTTATTGATAAAATCGCCATGTACAACGGCGTTATAACCGGTGAATATAACATTACCGCCGCCGACAAGATCTATTACGGCGAATCGGTTATCGGATCCTACGGCCCCAACGAGCTTCTGGATCAGCGCAATCAGCTTATTGACGAGCTTTCTTACTACGGAAACATAAAGGTTTACGACAATAACGACGGCTCCGTAAGGATAGAAATGGGCGGAACCACTATCGTAAACGGTACAAAGAACGAGCATGTTATAATGAAGGATTACGACAAATACAATGCGGCGGTGCTTATGTTTACAAACGGCGAATCCGTAAACAATTGCCTTACCGGTGACCTTAAAGCAAGGATAGATATGCTCAACGGAAACGGCACCTATGCTTCCTTCTACCAAAATACGGAGTATGGTATTCCCTATTATCTGTCCACTCTTGACGCGTTTGCCAATTCCTTCGCCGGACTTATGAACGAACTTTGCGGAAAATACACTTACACCGATAAAGACGGCAATCAAGTGACGGGCGTTGATCTTTCGAGAGTTATGTTTTCAGGCGAAAAGATATACGATGAAGACGGAAATGTTATCGGTACGAAACCTATCACCGCTTCAAATATCAGGATATCCGACGAGTGGATGGAAGACGCCACAATGATAGGAAAGACTCCCGTTTATGATGAAAAGGAAGATACTTTCAAATGGGAGCTTTCATTGGACGGCAACCAGGTTAATACCATCTATCTCGGACTCGACAACGAAATCACAGTGGGCAGAGCAGGAGAGTTTAAGGGATCTATTTACGACTACTGCCTGTTTGTTGACGACCGCATTGCGGAAAATATCAGCTATTATCAGGAGCAGTACGAACTCCATTCCGACAACGCCAACGCCATACTTGACACAAGGCAAAGCATCTCGGGCGTATCGGAAACCGAAGAAGGCATAAATATGATGAATTACCAAAAGTGGTTTAACGCCAACTCCCGTATGCTGACCACAATGGACGAATGTGTGGACAGACTTATAAACAATACGGGTCTGGCGGGAAGATAATCGGCAGATAAATTAAATTTAATCAATGCTTATAAACGCTGAAAGGAAAAATAAATTATGAGAATAGCCAACGCAACCATTACCCGCAACTACGTTAAGAATCTTGAGACAAACTATTCCCTCAAATACAAGTCCGAACAAAAGTTATCTTCTTACCGCCAGTTTATGCAGGCCAGCGAGTGCCCCGCACAGGCAGCGTCCGCTATGAGAGTAAGAAAAGCAATAGCTAATCTTAACAATTATCAGGAAAATCTTAAGACAGCCGACACAATTTACGCATCCGCCGAATCCTCAATAATGGCAATATCCGAGATTATCCAGACCACCTACGAGAAATGTATCGAAGCGGCTAACGGCACCAACAATGACGCTCACACTCACGCTCCGGATCAGCTCGAAATGATTGCTACGGGCGTTGAGGAATACGCTGATGAGATTACGCGTCTGATGAACCTTACCGTTGCGGACAGAAGGATATTCGGCGGCGTAAACAATGATGAAAAGGCGTTTGCGATACAAAAGAACGCGGCGGGAGCCACCGTCACTTACAACGGAGTACCCGTAGATACTTACAGCGATCCCAATATGTTCCCTCAAGGATTTTCTTCTTATTGCGATATCGGACTCGGAATGACCCTCGGAGCCGACGGAAGAATTGACGAACAGTCGGCGCTTAAAATTACCTTTAACGGCGTTGAGGCCACAGGCTGCGGAAAACAACCCACCACCGCTTTTATTAACCTTGAAGAGATTCAAGACGGAGTTGAATATTCCTTTGAGATGGCAATAGGCAACGACGGCGACAAAATACAGAAATACAACATCACTTTCAAGGGCGGCAAGGACGCTGCGGAAAGCAGAGCCAACATAAACGCCGAACTTGCCAAAATAGACGATCTCAAAGGCAAGGTAACTCTTTACGAGCATGGAACCATCATAAATGACTTTAACGGTAAGCAGGTAAAAATTACCGATACCAGCGACGTTGCCGCAAATGGCGGAAACGCTCTTTCCGTTGAGAATCAGGGTAAGGCGTACTCCAATAACATTATCCAGAGTATACTTGACGCCGCCCAGATCATAAGGACAGGAGACGGCGCCGAAATAGCGCGGTATGCCGACCATATCTACTCGCTTCAGACCAAGGTTTCCCTAACCCTCGCGGATATAGGAAACAGCACAAAGTTTATCGAATTTAACCAGGAACGCATTACCAATAACCTTGAAACTCTTACGGGACGTCAGAACGACCTTGAATCCACCGACTTCCCCTCCGAAACGACAACATGGAAAATGTTGGGAAGCATTTATTCCGCTACTCTTCAGATGAGCGGCTCGGTCATTCCTCAGTCGATATTCCAGTTTATAAGCTGACGATAAGAAAAAGCGGTCATACGGCTCAGGATGTTAGTTAATGTTAATAAAAATTAAAAAGGGGGCGTAATATTATGGTAAGCTTCAATTTGCTGAGCTACAACATACAAGACACCATAATGAATACCACCATAAAGCACCCCCGAATGGTCAATCCGGGAACGGAACAAACGTTTATCCGTCAGGATACCGATTTGGGCGGTCTGGAAGTACACACCACCAAAGGGATTATCGAAGTAGATACCACCGCGTGCAGGGAAAGCATGGGGTTGGGAGAGTTAAAAGACTATACTTTGGTAAAAATGTACGCTGATAAAGGCTATCAGGTGGCGGACGAAGCCACAAGACGGATAGTACAGCAGGGAGATATGGTTGAAATGAACCGTACTCCTCCCTCCGAGATAAAAAAACAGGAATTTTTGCAGAAAAACGAACCCGTGGACGCTAATATCGCCTTTTACCCCGAAGTGGCTCCCGAATTGACACTGCGCAAGGGCGAAACCGATATAACCCAACACCCCACGGAAGTCAATATAGACTGGGAAAACACGCAGATAGTGCCTTATCAGCTTGACAGGGGCACGGTAAACTTCGACATTGTGCAAAAGGCATATATTGACATAACCTATCTGGGAGAACCCATGTTCTTCCCCGATCCGGAATTTCAGGCTTGGGCGTAACAAACGGTAAATAGCTGCAGGAAGGTGTATAAATGAAAATAGAAACAAGAGATTTCGGAACCATGGAGATAAGCGAGGAACAGATCCTTGAATTTCCCAACGGAATATACGCCTTTGAGGACGCGAAAAGATTTGCGTTTATAGAGCTTGAAAAGGGACGCTACCCTGCATGGCTCCAATGCATTGACAATATTCGCCCCTGTTTTATCGTATTTGATCCGTGGCTTATCTGCAAGGACTATGAAATAACCCTTAACAGCGGGGAAAAAGCTATGTTAGGCGTGAACGATAAAACCAATCTACAGGTTTTATGTATAGCGCGCGTTCCGGAAGATTATAAAGAGACTACCGTTAATCTTAAATCACCCATTGTGATAAATATGGACACAAAAAAAGCGGCACAGGTGATTTTGCCTAAGAATTATCCATACCGTCAGCCCATATTCAAAAATAATACGAACGAAACCGAAAAGGAGGACTGATATGTTAGTTGTGACAAGAAAAACCGAAGAAAGCGTTATTATTGCCGACAACATAGAAGTCACAATTTTGGAGGTTTCAAAGGATCGGGTAAAGATCGGTATTTCCGCTCCGAAGGATGTAAAAATAATCCGAAACGAGCTTCTCGATACACAAAATATAAATGAGGACTCTTCAAGAGAGATTTCCAAGGAAACCTTAGAGAGCCTGTTCAAATTCAAAAAGGAGGACTAATCACCATGGCTAATGCAACAAGCGCTCTCAGATTGAGCGGTATGAACTCCGGTCTCGACACCGAGTCTATAGTTAACGCATTAACGGCTACCACAAAAAACAAGATCAATACCAATCAAAGAAAGGTACTTAAGCTCCAAGCACAGCAGGACGCTTACCGTTCCCTTATAGCCAGTTTTAATAATCTTAAGAACAAGTATTTTGATATTCTGAACGGCAATACCAGTCTTAAATCCACTGGTATGTTCAATTCGTTCAAAAGCACGCTTACCAACGCCGCAGGGACAAACGTAAACGGCGTGAAGGTTTCCAGCAATGTTAACGCAAATCCCGGCGTGTATGAAGTAAAGGTTCACAAGGTTGCTACTCAGGCAAACATCAAATCCGCCGCGGCGAACGGCAAGCCTGTTGATCTTTCCAAGTGCACCGATTCCTCCGAAACTTATTCAATGATGGTATCCGTAAACGGAAAATCCAAAAACATCACTTTCAACGGAGGTACGGAGGACGAAGTAAGGGAACAGATAAACAATAAGCTCTCCGTTTTCGGTACAAAAAACGACGGAAGCAATATTGTTACCCTCGGCTCGGACAATAAGTTCTCCACTTCCGACAAATCGGCTGTTATATCCACAAGCGCGACAATTTATAAGGATAACCGCAACCTCGGAAATATAAGCAATATGCAGACGGGTAAAAATACCTTTACCATTACCGTAGGCGACACCACTAAAACCGTTTCTTTCACTACTATTTCTTCGGATTATTTTGACGAAATTTTTGAAGCTGACGGAACAATAAAGGCAGACGCGGATAAGGATAAGGTAGCCCTCTTTAAGGAAATTGCCCTGAACCAGCGCGACGGCGAGGTTTACGAAGAGTTTAAGGAATGGGAAGAAAACCTTTCCGACGCGGACAAAAAAGCCTTTGCCGAAAATATGGCACAGGCAAGATACAACGCCGCTTTGAACGAAGCCAAGGATAAGCTCAACGAAAACGCCAAAAACTGCTTGGCCAACGACCTTTTAAAGGATATAAAGGAGCACATCACTTTTAAAGAGTCCGACGGAACAAATCAGGAGTGGGAGGTTGACATGGACAGCCTTACCGCTGAGGAAAAGGCTATTTTCACCAAGATTGAATCCGATTACAACGCCAAGACCGCAAGCGGTGAGATTTCAACCGACCCCAAGGACGAAAGTTACGTTTCCTTTAAAGATTACTTTGAAAAAGAATACACCGATATCGCTAAAGCCGCAACCACGCAGGACGACATTGATTCGTACATAGCCAATGACCAAACGGGTCAGAAGCTTAAGGAAAACTACGACAACGAAGTTAAAAAGATCGAAGACAATGCCAAGGCTCAGACGGATAAGGTAATTGAAAAAGAACAGAAAGCCGTTTATAACGAACAATTTGAGATTGCCAAGAAAAACGCTTACGACGCCAAGGTTGCAAGCGGAGATATCTCTGCGACAGAAGGCGATGAGAATTACGTTTCCCTTAAGGACTTCAAATACACCGAGGATGAGTTTAAAACGACCGCCGAGTATACCGCCTACGAAAATCAGGCTAAGGCTATCGAGGACGACTATAAAAATAACGGTATTATCTCCATTGATTTTGACGGTTTAAGTGAAGCCGATAAGGTGGAGCTGTTTGAAGAAGCGGGTCTTTTCTCCGGTAAGAACGAGGAAGACTATATTGCCGATTACACCAAGGAAGAAGCGGTATTTGACTTTAACAAGTCCAATATTGAAAATAACCTGGGCGCTCTGACATTTAAAGACGAGCTTTTTAAAATGGAAGCAACCGTTGCGGACGATGGCACCATAACTCTTCAGGGCAAGGGTGTATATTCCGGAAACCCCATGGATTTCGCCATAACTCAGTCGGCTGCCAACGCGAGCGACTTTGGTCTTGACAAAACCGATACCACAGGTACAACAAGCCAGGTAGACACTACGTCAAAGCTTGAGCAATTGGGTCTTACCGCCGACAGCGACGGAAACTACAACTTCACTATCAACGGTCATGAGTTCTCTTTCAGCGGGGAAACAACCATTTCCGATATGATGAAGCAGATTAACGCCTCCGATGCGGGCGTTAAAATGACCTATACAACCCTTACTAACCAGTTTACAATAACCTCCAATGAGTACGGCGCAGACGCTAAAATTGACATTGAGGACGGCGATCAGGGTCTGCTTACCGCTCTCGGATTCACTGCCGGACAGAATTTCACAAAAGGCTCGAACACAGTGCTCACCATCAACGGTGAAACGGTTGAAACCAACTCCAACTCATATACCGTAGACGGCACCACGTTTACTTTCAGCAAAGCGGCTGAGGGAACCGAATTCACAAACGAGGTAACCCGCGACTACTCCAAGCCGATAAACGCAATAAAGAGCTTTGTGGAAGATTACAATAAGCTGATTGAAGAAGTTTACGGCTACGTTGACGACGAACCCAACAAGGATTACTACTTCCTTACCGATGACGACAAGGAGGAAATGGATCTTTCCGAGAGCCAGGAAAAGAAATGGGACGATCTTGCAAAGAAGGGCATTCTTTACAGAGATTCCACTCTGACCGGTATTATGTCCAAGCTCAGAAGCATAATATACAGCACGGTAGACGCAGCCGACGGCTCAAAGGTAGGCTTATATACATTGGGTATCACCACATCCAGCAAATGGAACGAACACGGCAAACTGGTATTTGATTCAAAAATATCCGATGAGGAGTTTGAGAGCATATTTGCCAAACATGCGGACGAATTCGGAAAACTCTTTACCGACACCGAAAATGGAATTTCCAAGCAGTTTGAGGACGTTATCAATTCTGCCACCAAGACTACGGGCAAGGCGGGAGAAAGAGGCGTTCTGGTTGAAAAAGCCGGTGTTTCCGGTACCGCTTCCGCTACCAACAACTCCATCTATAAGCAGATCGAAAGTCTTAAATCTGCCATAACCAGACTTCAGGATCGTTACGAGCAGCAGCAGGATCGTTATTGGAAGATCTATGCCAACATGGAGACGCTGTTGGGCAGCATCAACAGCCAGAATTCCTATATAAACCAGCTTATGGGAATGTAATAAAAATTTATGCGATAAGCTAAACAGGTTTTGACCGAAGGGCGGGAGCTGCTGTAAAGAGTCCTTGCTCTTCGTATATGAAAGGAATATTCATAGTATGAATCCTTATGCAGCGTACAAAAAACAGTCGGTCACCACAATGACCCCCATCGAGATTGTAATAAAGCTATATAGTGAAACCGAAAGAGAACTGAACAGATCGGTCGTATTTATTAAAGAAAAAAACTATGAAAGCGCCAACAACGCTCTCAACAAATCTGTCGATCTTATTGCGGCACTGCGTTCGGTGCTTGACGTAAACCTTCCCATCGGAAAAAATCTTGACGCGATTTACGGCTTTCTGGAAAAACAGATAATTGCGGCAAATGTAAAAAAGGACGTGGAAATAGTCAACTCGCTGCTTCCTATGGTGGCTGAGCTAAAGGACGCTTTTACCCAAATAGGTGCAATGTCAAAGGACGAGATTGCGGCGCAAAGTCTTCAGGTCTCAAAATAACGGCAGCAAATCCCGATTCCAAATAACTTGAAAAGTTCAAACATTAACTCAAAACACAGCCGAACCCTTTCGGCTGTTGTTTTGGTTATGGAAAGGAAGAAAACTTATGGAGAATAATAATGTAACAAAACTTGCGGAAGAGTTCGCGGAGCTTGAAAAGCTGCTTTTGGAATATAATCGGATCGCCGCCGACGTTATGAAGATAGAAAGCGATGACGTGGAGATTCTGACCGATAAAATACAAGAAAGAAGCGACCTTGTGGAAGAAATGGATAAGGTAAAAAGCTTCTGTACCGAGCTTATCGACAGCTTTGAAAAGGAGGACGCTGAGCTCATACGCAGTATGCTGATGGGCACCAACACCAACCGCCGTATTGACGAAAAGCTTTTGCCGCTGCAAAACGCGATCATAAGCCTGCGTTCGGCACAGATGCAGGCCGCGGAAAGCGACAAGGCGCTCCAGGCGCAGTTTACCTCAAGAGTCAACGAAGCAAAGGAACAGCTTGTGCAGCTTAAAAACGATAAGAAAAAAATAGATTATTACTCAAGCATAAATCCCTCCGGCAGCATAGGCGGATCGTTGGACAGCAGCTTCTGATAACGAAAGGAAGCTTCGGAAAATGAAAATTGACTGTCATATTCACGCTTTCCCCGACGGCATAGCGGAAAGAGCCATGAAAAAACTGTCGGATACCGCGGGCTTCCCTCACTATTCGTTAGGTACGGAGGATGACACAAGGCGGATACTTACCGATTGCGGCATTGATATCGGCGTACTGCTGCCAATTGCCACCAAACCCTCGCAGCAGACGTCCGTAAACAATTGGGCATCTCAGGTAAACAATGGCAATATAGTTTCCTTCGGCACGGTGCACCCGGACAACACGGAGTATCTTGACGAGCTTGACCGCATTAAGGCGCTTGGATTAAAGGGCGTGAAAATACATCCCGATTATCAGGGCTTTTTCCTTTTTGAGGAAAGACTTATACCTTTCTGGAAAAGGTGCTCCGAGCTTAAGCTGCCCGTTACGATACACATGGGCTATGATCCCGTTTCCCCAGAAAATCGTCACGCAATGCCGCAAGATCTTGTTTTTATACACGAAAAAGTGCCCGATGTTGATATTATAGCCGCGCATATGGGAGGAATGTTCTGCTGGGAGGCGGTTTTCCGCTATATTTGCGGAGACAGGCATATATGGCTTGACACCGCATTTACCAAGGGATTTTTAGAATCGGAGCTTATGAAAAAGCTCATAAAAAAACACGGTGCGGAAAGGGTAGTTTTTGCCAGCGATCTGCCATGGCATTTACCCGATATGGAAATGAAAATGATAGAAAATTTGAGTATAAGCGATAGCGATAAAGAAAAAATATTTTGGAAAAACGCAGTTGAACTGTTAAATATTGAATAAAAATAAAAAAAGGCGGTGATTCCGTTGATAAATATCCTCGCGGTGGAAAACAACCAAAAAACCGTGTCATTGATATATTCCGCGCTGTCTGACCAAAGCAGATACCATCTGGCGGTGGTTGAATCGGGCTACACCGCTATTGAAGCGATAGGACTCAAAAAATTTGAGCTTATTATAATTGACCGCGACCTGAATTTTTTAAGCGGGATAAAAACCGCGAAAAGCTTAAGAAAAAGACTGTCCTTTAATATCTCGCCTTTTGTTGTGACATGCGGCAATAAATTAACCGTACCGGAAGGGGAGGAATTTATAAAAACCGGTGTTTTTGACTTCTGGGAACCTCCGCTGAACATTCAGCGGATTAAGCTTACCGTGGACAGCGTGGCGGAGGGTTGGCGTTCTCCAAAGGATAATTTAAAAAATTATTCGGAATATCTGGACAGACTCGGCTGACAAATAACGGAGAAAATATGAAGCTTAACCGACTCATAGGAATAATTTCGATCCTTCTTCAGAAGGATAAAACGACAATATCGGAGTTGGCGGAAAAGTTCGAGGTATCCTACCGTACCGTTATAAGAGATATTGAAGCAATAAATATGGCAGGCATTCCCATAGCCTCGGAAAGAGGGAAAGGGGGCGGCGTATATATAATGAGCAGCTACAAGATAGACCGCACGGTTTTATCCTCCGAGGAAATGCAGTTTATCCTTACAGGGCTTCAAAGCTTAGACAGCGTAAGCGGCACCAACCGCTATAAACAGCTTATGGACAAGCTTTCGGCGGACAGCGTCAGCATAATCAAAAGCGACGATACCGTAATAATAGACCTTGCGGGCTGGGACAAAACGGGACTGTCCAAAAAGATCGAAATGATAAAAGCCGCCATGGAAAACAACGAAACAATTTCATTCAGGTATTGTGCCCCAAACGGCAGCACCGAACGGGAGATCGAGCCTTATCATCTTATCTTCCAATGGTCGGGCTGGTATGTATGGGGCTATTGCCTTTTAAGGGAAGATTACAGAATGTTCAGACTGTCCCGCCTTAACGATTTGAAAAACACGAACAGGAAAAGAGAAAAAAGACAGGTTCCGGAATACGTAAGCGATAAGTTTTACCATTCGCCCGACGAAATAAAGGCGACGGTGAAATTCCATAATTCGGTAAAATGGCGGCTGGCGGACGATTACGAAAACATAGATATGAACATAAACGAACACGGAGATATCACTCTAAATCTAACATGGTCGGATACCGAATCCTTTTACAGGTATATCGCTTCCTTTGAGGATAAAGCCGAAATAATTGCCCCCGAAGAATACCGAAAGGAGTTTAAAAGCATTATCAAAAAAATGTACGACAAGTATTGAAAATGGGACATACAGTTGTCATATTAAAAGTGCTATAATACTGTTAAATCAAAAGAAAGGATATGGCACAAAATGACTTATGAAACCGTAAATTTAAAGGAAAAAACCGTGGTAGGTCTTTCGGCCCGCACAAATAACTCTTCCCCGGAAATGGAAAAGATTATCGGAAGGCTGTGGCAAAAATTTTATTCGCCAGAAATTTACGCCAACATAAAAAACAGGGCGAACCAAAAAGCCTTGGGCATATACACCGATTATGACTCGGACGAAAACGGGGATTATACCGTTGCCGTTATGTGCGAGGTGACGGAAGTCTCGGAATTGCCCCATGAAACGGAGGTAAGAAGGATTCCGGCCGGACAATACGCAAAGTTTGTTGTAAAAGGCAATATGCTGACGGCGGTTCGGGAATTCTGGCGGGAGCTTTGGAATATGGATTTAAACCGCGCATTTGTATGCGATTTTGAGGAGTACCAGAACGCGGATCCGGAAAACGCGGAAATACATATGTACATCAGCTTAAAATAAAGATAGGAGATTTACAACAATGGGACGACCGGTTACCAAAAACGAGCTTTTATCCGCCGCCATGAGCGGTTATAAAACGATGAACGAAACAATAGAGGGGTTAAGCGAAAAAGAGATGTCGGAGCCATTCGACTTTTCGGAAGATGAGAAAAAGAAGGAAGCTCATTGGAAAAGAGACAAAAACGTGCGGGATATACTGATCCATTTGTACGAATGGCACATGCTTCTCATAAACTGGATTGCCGCCAATGAAAAAGGTGAAAACACGCCCTTTCTGCCCAAGCCCTACAACTGGAAAACCTACGGCGAAATGAACGTAAAGCTTTGGGAAAAGCACCAAGAGACAAGCCTTGAGAACGCAAAGCAAATGCTTTCGGAATCTCACGCAGAGGTAATGAAGCTTGCGGAAAAATTCTCCGAAACCGATCTGTTCACAAAGGGCGCGTTCAAATGGACGGGTACAAGCACCTTAGGCTCCTATTTCATAAGCAATACGTCGAGTCATTACAATTGGGCGGTCAAGAAGCTTAAGGCGCATATTAAAAACTGCCATGCAAAATAAAACAGAGGGAGCTATGGAATACAATTTTGATACAATAACCCCATGCGGCGGCGACTGCTCGGACTGTGAGCACTTTCTGAGCAAGGAATGTCTCGGATGCCTGAAGAACGAGGGAAGTCGGATCAAGCTTTGGGGAAGCGAATGCCTTATATACGCCTGCTGCAAAAAGCACAAGGTTAGATTCTGCGGCTTGTGCGGTGAATTTCCCTGTAAGGAATCCGACAGAATAACGGAATGGGATAAGGACAACGTGAACAGGCAAAGACATATGGCGGAAGCTTACGACAAAAGATGTGAAACAACGAATGTCTATAAATGCTGCCCTAAATTTGAAAACGGCGATTTCCTTATCCGCCGCACCGAAATGAGCGATAAGGAGGATTTGCTGAGAGTCTATTCAGACCCGAAGGCGGTACCTTTTTTCAATTCCGATAACTGTCACGGGGACGACTTTCATTACACCACCCTTAAGAGAATGGAAGAGGCTTTGTTATTCTGGGAGGAGTCTTATCGGGGCGGCTGGTTTGTACGTTTTTCCGTTATTGAAAAAAAAGAGGGAAAAGCTGTGGGTACCGTCGAACTGTTCAGGCGCGGCTCCGATAACGCCGAGGACGATGTCGGCAATGGAGACACCTATAACGGCTGCGGCATTTTAAGGCTTGATCTTAGAAGCGATTATGAAAAAGAAGAGGTTGTTCTTAACATACTTTCCCTGATCATTCTCCCTTCCTATGAACTGTTCGGCTGTAAAACAATCGCCACCAAGGCGATAAAAGAAGCGGAGCAAAGAATAAGAGCGCTGAAAAAATACGGCTTCCGAGAAAGCTCCAGTAAGCTGAAGGGCGAGGACGGAAAGGAATATTCCGATTATTTTTCAGTAACCGAAGGTTAAAATTAAGGAAGCAATATGAACGAAAATGAAATTCTGAACCGCTGCCTTGAAACTCTTGAAGGTGCGGTTTTGGTAAACAGTTGGGGGGAACAAGGGTTATTTTACAATCCCAAAAGGCTTCTGAAACGCGGAGTTTATATCTTGACCGTGAAAAATAAGGACGGAGAAAACGATAAAGGCTCCCGACTTGACCGAGATGGTATATACCGTTTAAATTTAGGCGTTCGTAAAAAAACCTATGAAAAATATTTCGGCTGCCTGCCGAAGCGTCCCGCCAAAGGAAAAACGGCCGATACAGGCTATGACTATACCGAAACCGATAAAATAATTCCCCATCCCGTTTACGCGTGGATGGGGTGGATATGCGTTTTGAATCCTTCGGAAAAGACTTTTGAGGAATTGAAGCCGCTTATATCGGAAGCCTATGAATACGCGAAGGAAAAATACTCAAAAAGAAAGCGTTAAAATATGAAAAAGCTTGATTATAAAAAGGAATACAAGGATCTGTACCAACCAAAAAGGGCGCCCTCCATAATAGACGTGCCCGAAATGGTATTCATAGCGGTGGACGGAAGCGGTAATCCGAACACATCCCCCGAATATAAAGCGGCTATGGAAATGCTTTACGGTTTGTCCTTCACCATTAAAATGTCCAAAATGAACAACACTCAGCCCGAAGGGTATTTTGAATATACGGTGCCGCCTCTTGAAGGATTATGGTACGGCAGCGAAGTTGATTTTGACGGACTCAACGTTACCGATAAGGACAAATTCCGCTGGATATCCATGATACGCCAGCCCGAATTTGTCACCGAGGAGGTCTTTAAATGGGCAATGGATACGCTTTCCGCCAAAAAGCCGGAACTTGACCTCAGCAAAGCGAGATATATGAGGTATACCGAAGGTCTTTGCGTTCAGATAATGCACATTGGCTCCTATGACAAAGAAGCGGAAAGCATACTTAAGCTGAAAAGCTTTGCTTCGGAGAAAGGGTATAAAGAGGATTTTTCGCAGGGAAGATATCACCATGAAATCTATCTGTCCGATCCGAGAAGGTGCGCGGTGGAAAGGCTTAAAACGGTTATAAGACATCCCATATCATAAAATGATTATTCGTTTAAATAAGCGGAAAGCTTTCTGTCCGCTTCGGCAATAAATTCTTCAAGATCAATTCCGTCGCTTACATATTTTTCAAAATCTCCCCTGTATATTTCCCAGGGTACCGAAAAGGCAATTTCACTGTTTTCATATACGTTGTAAAGGCTTTGAGTGTAGCCGTCCTCGTCATATGCGCTTTTGTCCTTAAGGCTAAAGCTGTTTTTCTTTCCCGCGAAGCGCGCCGTGCTTTTCTCAATGAAAAGCAGCGTTTCCGCCAGATGTTCGGAGTTGGGATTGACGCAGACGAATTTGCATACAGCGTCATTTTTTCCGCTGGCAGTGGGCAGGGAGGCGGCAAGAAGATTTTCGTCTCCCGTAAGCTCCTGCTGACTTGACAAAACGTCTGTTACGGAAAAAAGCGCGTTATCGTAAATTTCCTCATAGAGAAAACTTCCGGGGAGTCCTCTTCCTATTTTTGCGGTGATATTATGGTTGTAAAAGGCTGTTTGTACATCGCAGACATTATTCAGCAGTTTGGAGCCGTAATTATCCTTTAACAATTTCGCAATTGTGCGAAATTGTTCCGTATCGAATTTTCCGTACTCGGATAAGTAGGAATTAAAAAATGAGTATAAAACACAGTATTTAGGGCAGCTAAAGTATTCGGATATATCGGCTGCCTTTCCTGTTTCCTCAAAAAATGCTTTAAAATCGGAAGGAAAGGTAATACCGCTTTCGGCGCAGTTTTTTTCATTGTATATAACGGCGGGCACATTTACGGACACGGGCAGCATACGTATATCGCCGTTTTCATCGGTAACCGCTTCTTTTATGAAAGGGAAACAGCCGTCTATGTATTCCTTTACCCCGGGAATATCGTTAAGGGGGTAAAAGGCGCCCTTATTCTTTATATCGGAGGCGTAGCTTTCTCTTGAACTCATAAGTGCAAGATCATAGCTCTTGTCCAGCGAGAGAACTGTAAGAGCAAAGCTGTCCGCAGCAAGCTGATCGGTTTTTACCTGAAATCCGCAGCTAAACAGGGCGTCGTTGGAAAGCTCCGTTGAAGAAGTTATCACTTTTATGGGAGGAGTGGATGTGCTGACGTCGGCGAGATATTTATAAACATTTCCGCTTATTCCCGCAACGCTGTCCGAGGCCTGAACAGCGAGATAATTTCCTTCGGCGGAAAAATCGCTTATCCAGAGTCCGTCGTCAATCTGTATTATACCGCTTTCGCTGTCCGCTCCGCTGAAAGACAAAGTTCCGTTGTAGGTATCGGATAATCCGCGAAATACAAAATCCAGTTCATCATTTATTATTTCAAAGTTGCTTATTGTGCCAAGCTTATTTGTATAACACAAAACCTTATTATCCGCGTAATCCCGGAAACAGTAACCTTTATCCTGCTCATAAGCGTATACTATTACCCGTCCGTTTCTTTCGGAAAAGCATTCCGGATAAGGAATACCGCTGACGGTATTATTACCCGTACTTAAATTGTAACAGCCGATTACCGCTCCTTCATAATCAAATATTATCGGTTCGCCTCCTTCGGTAACAATGCTGTCACTGAATGCGTCAAATTCGCTTTTTATTCCCAACCAGTATATACTGTCTCCAACCGCTCTTATTTTAGTTACACGGGAAACTCCTTCAAAATCAAACACCTCCTCGGATTCTCCCGTTTTTGTATCGGAGGAATACAAAACCATACGTCCGGCATATTCTCCCGCCTCTTCCGACGTACTTTCCGTCACCGTATATATTTTTCCGTCGGCGATATCCCAGCAGTTCATTCCATAGACGCCCTTTAAGACCAGCTCTCTTGTTTTCTTTCCGGTATCGTCAAATACCAGAACCTGCTCCCCCTCCGGCATTTCCTCCGAATCGGAATAATCCATATTAAAGGGCATTGCATACAGTTCGCCTTCATATAAATTTATTCTGAACGAATCGTTTATATCATATTCAAGGCGCTTTTCACCGTATATTTTTTCCGCGTCGGCGGAGGAATCGGCACAGGCCGTCCCGCTCACTGAAAGTATTAGCGCAAGTAAAACGCATTTTATTTTTTTCAAAATTTAATCTTCCTTTTCTCCTATAATACTTATTGATATAAGCTCCGCGATCTCACCGGAAACTATCTGCATAAACAGCTCGTCGTCCGACACGTCATACTCTTTTATTTCCATCTTGGCAAAATAGTGCATGTCATCGCTGTCGCAGGGACGTACAAGAGCATAAAGCGTTTGTCCGTTGCTGTACAGACGGCAGGGGGTATATACCTTCATATCTTCATACCAACCTATGGTGATTTTTTTACCGTTGATTATCATAAGCTTGGTTTTTCCGTCTTTTCTGCGGTATACATCATCGCCCCATGTGTTTACGTCCTCAAGAAAATATTCTTCATCGCCTATAAACACATTGTGTTTTGTACCCGTGACCTTATTTTCTCCCGTTCGCAGATCCAATGAATGATGACGTTTGTCGCTGTAATCGGAATAATAAAAAACTCCGTTATGTATAAAATCACTTTTAAAGTCGCAATTTTCCAAAATACAAATTTTCTCTTCCTCGCTTTGTAGGAAGTAATCCCAATACTTTCCCGTTTTGCTTGACTCTCTTGTAATTGCGTAATCGTCTAAAAAATAGACGCTTTTTCCTTGGTACAGACGCTCTTCCTCGCCGTTTTCAGGATCTACCCTGTACACGTAATAAATATCCTCGTCTTCTTTTTTTACATAAAATATCCCGTATTCGTTAACCCTTAAGTCATAGCCTTTATCATTGCTTATTTGTGTAATCTCTCCGCTTTCGACGTCATATCTGAATATTACTCCTTTGGGGTTTTCATATACGCTGTAGCTTGAAGCCGACAAAAAATAAACGCTTCCGTCATAATAATTTAAGGAATGACTCCTTCTGTCCGTAATACGTACTGCGTTTTCACCGTCGTATGAGTACAGCCGCCAGTTATCATCGGGGTTTGAAAAATAAATTGTATCGCTGTCGTCACTGCCGCAAAAAATTCCGAGTACGTTGGTTTTGCTGCTTGCGGTGGAAAGAGAAAGCGCTTTTTCGGAAAGCTCTATTCCCGTGAATGGCGGATAGGTGCTGTTTTGTGCGTTTTCCGCTTCGGGTTTGCTTTTTATTGTTTGAGAAAGCTCTTTTTGTTCGGTTTGGGTTGGAGATGATTCTGTATAATCACCTTGTGATAATGTTGTTTCGGCGCATGATGTTAAAATCATAGCGCATATTAAAAACAAGGTCATCGCTTTTTTTCTCATTTTGTTTTCCTTTCACTAAAAGCAAAATGTATTAAGGCAACACCGCACAATGATTGTGTGTGGATTGCGCCGTCAGATTTTTCGTCAGCTTGTATAAATCCGACACAGGAATACCGGCGTATTTCAAGGATGATTTGTGCAAGATGAAGGAAAATAAATATGCAAGCCGCACGCAAAGCCGTCAGGCGGTCATTGCGCGGTGTTGCCTTAATATGTATATTATTAGGACTTGACGAAAATCAAGTCCTTATAATATACATTTTTTAGGGTTTTATTCAAAAAGCGATTATACATGGCTAAGAGTATGTGTTGTATGTTCTTCTCTTCGACTTCTCAACACCGCACCGCAATTTTGGCATACGGTTTTATACTCCAGTATGTCCGTAATAATCATACACTTCTTTCCGCCAACCCAGTGCGAGGAAGTTTTGGTATCCACATATTGAGGTCCTGTCTCTGCTGCTGACGAATGAGAACACGCCCTTGCGTCAATCGAAAAAATTTCTTCCCCCCCTGTGCTCAACGCGGTTGAAGGCTGTACGCTTTCCTCCGCATACACTGACATACTTGCCGCCATCGCAAGCGCCGCTGCCGCTGAAATAAGTTTTGTCATGAAATTTTTCATTCTAAATTCTCCTGTAATAATTTTTTGTTTAGATAATGCTCTAATTAAGATATTAACACAATCAAATCAACATGTCAAGCGTTTTTTCAATAATTTTTATCTTTTTCATCTAAACAATGTAAAACCTGTTAAAATTATACAAATCAGACAATAACTTTTTGTTGTAAATAAAATGAAGTTTTAAATTAACATAAGATCTGTTATCTATATGTTTCAATATGCCGTAAAATATTAAGAAGCGGCGAATTTGCCGCTTCGTTTTTATAACAATTCACAATAAATTTATCTATACTTCGGTTAGAAATTATCATTTTATTTCCTTATTTTTCCCAGCATATCCGGCCTTTTCTCTCCGGTAACCTCCAGCGACTTCTCAAACTGCCACTTTTCAATATTCCCGTGATGTCCCGAAAGCAGCACTTCCGGCACTTTTCTTCCCCTCCATTCCTCCGGTCTTGTATACTGCGGATACTCCAACACCCCGTTATAATGGCTTTCAATGGAATAAGCGTCCTCGTTGGGCAATACGCCCTCCTGAAGCCTTGCCACCGCGTCGGCTATTATAAGGGCGGGAAGCTCGCCGCCCGTCACCACGTAATCCCCCACGGAAATTTCCTCCGCCTTAAGCTCATCCAGCACTCTCTGGTCAACACCCTCATAGTGCCCGCAAAGCAAAATAATGTGTTCCTCCTTCGCCAGTTCTTTAACAAGCCGCTGATCCAAGGTTTTTCCCTGAGGGGACATATAAATAATACGCGGGGCTTCACTCCCCGCTTTGTTTTTTATGGCTTGTATGCAATCATAAACCGGCTGCGCCTGCATTACCATTCCCGTGCCCCCGCCGTATGCCTTGTCGTCTACTCGGCGATGCTTGTCCAATGTATAATCCCTTATATTATGGCACTCTATGGTGATATATCCGCCCTTTCGGCCTCTTCCCACCACGCTTTCCGACAATACCGCCTCGCACATGGCGGGGAAGAGAGTCGCTATGTCAATTCTCATTATCTTATTGCTTCCTCATTATCAAAAAGTCCTTTTAACGGACGTATCTCTATTCTCTCCTTGTCCGGATCCACGCTTATGAGAACCTCCGGTATCGCGGGAAACATCAGTTCTTTTCCGCCTTCGCCCCTTATGAGATACACGTCCGTAGGCCCGTTCTGCATTATTTCCTTCACTTCACCGTAAAGCTCGTTCGTGTCAACGTCATAGACGGGCAGCCCCAAAATGTCCGCAATAAACCATGTGTCGTCGGGCAGCTCCGCCTCCTCGCGGTCAATGTAAAGAATGCTTCCCACAAGGAGCTGCGCCTTTTCCACCGTGTCTACGCTTTCTATTTTCAGCTTGCACATATCGTTGGCTATGGCGTAAGCTCCCGTTACTTTTACCGGCTTGTGCTCGGCGCCCAGATAAAGGTCAAAATCGGTGAGCATTTCGCAGCTGTCGCAAAGCACCTGCGCCCGCATTTCGCCTTTAAGTCCCACCGTTTTGGTCAGCCTTGCCGCTTCAAGATAACGCTTTTTCATTTTTATCGTCCGCCTTTCCGTTTATGGGTAATATTTGCTTAGAAACTGTCCCAAATTAACGGGCTTTCAACACCTTTTCGGTCCATTGCAAAATATCCTCATAAACCTCCTGCCTGTTGATTTCGTTAATAAGCTCATGCCGCGCGTCAATATACATTCTGACGGAAACGTTCTCCATTCCCGCTTTTTTAAGTCTCCCGTATACTTTCCTTACGCCCTTTCCGAAATCGCCTATGGGATCCTCCTCGCCGCTCATAAGCATAACGGGCAGATTTTTGGGCAATGAATACGCCCATTCTCTTTTTGAGACTTCGGACAGCAGTCTTACAAGATCGCGGTACGCACCCGAAGTAAAGGCAAAATTTCCCAAAGGATCGCTTTTGTAATACTCGATTTTATCCTTGTCGCGGGTTATCCAGTCCAATTCGCTGCTCTTGTCGCTGACCCGCCTTGTGAGGAAATGGTAGAACATCCACTGTCCCTGATCGAGATGCGTCTTAGTCCCCGTCATATTTTCAAGCAGCCTTACGGCAGCCCCCGCCGCTCCGTCGGGCACCCCGCTGCCTGTTCCCATATAAAGAGCCGCGCATATGGATTCCGGGTACCAGGAAGTATACAGCCGCGCAATAAAACTCCCCATACTGTGCCCGAAAAGAATGACGGGGGTTTCCGGGAATTTTTCTTTTATAATATCCGTCATTCTCTTTTCATCCCGCACCAGAAAACGCCAGCCGTTGTATTCCGAGAAAAAGCCCTTGTCATCCTCGGTAACGGCGGTGCGGCCGTGTCCCAAGTGATCGTCGCCCGCCACCGCGTAGCCGTTATTTGCCATATAACCCGAAAATTCCGCGTAACGGCCGAAATATTCGCACATTCCGTGAACCACCTGTATAACAGCCTTGGGCTTTTCCCCGCCCGTAGGCTCTATTATTTCATAGTGTATTTGTTTGGTTCCTTCCGAAGATAAGAAGTTAGGCATGTTTTTTCTCCTTCCTTACTTTCTCGCCGATTTCTTCATAGTCCTTATCTATAAATTCAAAAACGGTGCCCTTGTCCACCGTGCCGTCCGGCAGAATTGCAAGCCGGTTTTCTTCTTTGCAGTCAGCGCTCATAATGCGACCATAAAGAAACAATTTTTATTATTTTTTCCCCTTCCAAAACTTCATACACAAGCCTATGCTGTTTGTTTATTCGACGGGAATACAAACCGTTTAATTCGCCCACCAGCTTTTCATAAACCGGCGGATTTTGATATGGATTTTTTCGGATTATGTCAGTTAATTCTTTTGCTTTTTTATCTAAATGAGCCGCTTTCAGTTTTTGTATATCTTTTTCGGCCGTTTTAGTAAAATAAATTTTATACATTACCACATAACCTCATCTTCCGGAACACATTCCGAAATCGGTGTGTTTTTCCCTTCGATAAGCTTTTTGGACATTTCGAGATCGGAAAGAAGTTCCGTTGTTTCCAGCGCCCCGCTTTTAAGCTTTTCCATAGTGCTTTTAAAGGCTTGGAGCATTTCAAGAACGCTTTGAAGCTGCCATTCCTCCATACTGTTTATCACTGAAATGCATCTTTCGCGATTGCTCATAAAAATCTACCCCATTTCGTAATTAAAAGTAAAAATCTTTATTCCTCCTCAATTCCCAGCCTCTCCAGAATGGTGGTTTTGGAGCTGTCCGAAAGCACAAACATGCCGTCCGCCGTATCCCCGTAAGGTATATAGTACTGCCCCGGATTATTGCTTTCGGTGCTGGTGAACAGAAACGCCTGCTGCCTTTTTGTGTAATCCTCAAGGGTAAGGTCGGTATCGGCGGTGTTTATAAGCTTTGTAAAATAGCTTTGTATAACCGTAGCCGCAAGCCCCCTCAAATTGCTGTTGACTATTGACACCGCCGTGGAGCCGCCTACCTGACTCTGATAATCCTCGCCGTAAGAAGAGTTGTCATAATTTAAGTAAACATAAAGGTCGTTTCCGTTCATTGAATGAACTCCCGTCTCGAACAAAACGCTGCCGTCGGGATTGATAACGTCATAAGCGCAGTTTATATTTACCTTTCCTATTGCGTCCGCCATGGAAACAAAGCTTTCTCGGTCAAGCTTGACATACCTGTCGCACTTTACTCCCACCGCTCCCTCGATGGCGTAAAGCACCGACTGAATCCCACCCTCGGAGTAAAATTCGTCAAGGGTTTTCTGGTTATACCCAACCTGTCCCCGCAAATCCGCCCTCAAGGGAATGCAGATCACCGCCTCCTCGGCGGGCTGATAGCTCACTATCATATATCTTGTGGGATTGGCCGCTTTTTCGTTGGAAAGCATAAACAAAACGGTTATATTATTTGAAGCGTCGGGCATGTCGCTGGTGATGCCGCTTCGGTTTATTTCTCCTTTGGGTACAAAAATGGAGTCCCAGATAAGGGAAAGCCCCATAGCCGCAAGGACGGCTGTCAAAATAAAGGTTATCAGATAAATATACCAGTTGCTTTTTCTTCTTTTCCGCACCGTCATCGCAAATTGCCTCTCCTTTTGGACTTGTATTTTAAATGGATTTGATGTATAATTGATATTCGGAATCTGTAAAAAAACAGGCAGAGCAGGAATAATTTTCAAGACTGCACGATATTATTTTACCACATCTTTATAAGAAATACAAGTCCAATGATAAAATATACGGAAGGAAAACACAAAAAATGAATAATTACACAAACCCGAATATAAACGAAAACAAAGCTTTTGACAGACGCTGCTGGGCGGAAATCGATCTTGACAAGCTGGCCTTTAATCTGAACAGCATAAAAAGACAGTGTCCCGATAAGGAGCCGATTATGGTGGTAAAAGCCAACGCCTACGGACATTCCGACGTAATCTGCGCAAAGGAATATTATCGGCTTGGTGAAAGGCGCTTTGCCGTTTCCAATCTTCACGAGGCGGAAAGATTAAGAAATATAACGGGAGACGGAAGCTGTTTTTTGCTGGTTTTCGGATACGTAGAAGAGAGCCGCTTCGAGGATATTTTACGCCTTGACCTTACCGTTTCCTTGGGCAGCACGGAGTTTGCGCACAGGCTCGGCAGGTTTGCCGAAAAAAAAGGCGTTAAGATAAAAGCAAACATTGCCGTGGATACGGGAATGTCGAGAGTGGGGGTGCGCACTGCCGAGGAAATAGAGGAAATAATGAATCTTAAGGGCTTTGAAATAACGGGAATTTATTTTCACTTTGCCGCGGCTGATATGCCCGAAGAAGAGCATAAGAGATTCACGCTGGGTCAGTACGACAAGTTCGTCTCTCTTACCGAAAAATACGCCCTGCCCTTCCATTGCCTGAACAGCGGCGGCATAGCCTTCTATCCGCGGCTGGGCGGCGAAATGATGAGACCCGGGCTGATATTATTCGGCGTAAGCGCAAATCCCAATACGGAAAGCCCTCTGGAATTAAAACAGGTAATGACTCTTAAGAGCGTTATCGATCAGATAAAGATCATACCCAAGGGCACCGATATCGGGTATGGCAGAACCTATACAACCGATCGTGAACAGGTAATCGCGTTGGTGCCTGTGGGATATGCGGACGGATATTCGAGAAAACTGTCCAATAAGGGGATAGTGGAAGTAAACGGAGTATTGTGTCCCGTAAGAGGAAGAATTTGTATGGATCAGATGATGGTTGACGTTACGGCGGCCGGCGCGGCAGTGGGAGACGAAGTAGTGCTGTTCGGGGATCGGTTTAAGGAGACTTCTCTGGATTATGCGGCGGGGCTTATCGGAGAGACCATTACCCATGAGCTTATCTGCGGAATTTCGGCGAGGGTGCCGAGGGTGGCGGTAAGAAACGGGGAAGTTGTTGAAGTGGTTTGCGAAAGATAATATCGACGCCGCTCAATTATCCGACAACTCAGCTTACTCCCGCTTATATCCAAGCTCTGTTTGCAAATCATTTTCTCCATACCGCCGCAAAGCTACTTGTATTTTGTTCGAGTGCACATATACCGACCGCCGAAACAACGATTTTTATGCCGTTGTTTCGGCGGAAGTGCTAAAATTACCTTAATATTACCTTGAAGAAGTCATGATGCGTCTGCTGACGCAATCAAAACACTGCCCTTTACATTTCTCAAAGCGCCGTCCGGGGCTTGGATGTACAGCTTATAGATTCCCGGCTTTGTTGCCGGAATCCCAACGGTAAAATCCGCAATACATTCCAGCGATTTACCCGGCTGACGCAGGTTATTCACTGACCAATAGGCCACATCTTCCTGCCCGTCCTTTGCGAAAAAGACCTTCATTCTGTTTCCCGTTTCCGCTGAAATATTGTACGAAATTTCGTCCCCGTCGGACAAAGTGTATTCACCCAGGGAAATGGTTTCTCCTGCCGCTACGGTGTCGAAAATAACGGGAATTGTTTCCACGTCCGTTTTATCATCCGAGCCATCCATATCGCCCAACAGTTCAGTGACTTCCGCCTCGGTCATATAGGAAACGCCTGCGATTTTGTTTTCCGCATCACGGACAGTTTTGATATTGACGGTTCCTTTTGGGTTTATATTCAGTGTGTAGAATGACTTGTTAGGCCGGATATCTAAAAAGATGTTGACAAGCCGACCTTGGTAATAATAGTCTTTTCCATCCGTTGTAACACCCACAGCCCGGTATTCCGCCGCCTGCGCTTCTGCCCATTCTTTCTCCTGCTTCTCTTCCATCTCGTCAAATTCCTCACTCCGGTTCAGCTTACCAAAGAGGATGGACTGAAATGCCCAGTTCCCATCTTCCAAAGCCCTGTCTAGCCAAAGTTCTAACTCCGCTTCGTCCATGCAGTCCGTCAAGGCGGAGAAAAACGCCGTTTCATCATCGGCATACGCTTTTTCGGCAAAGTCGGTAAACAAAGCGGAATTTGTGTCAAGCCAACGCACAGAAACAGAGAAGAAAGCAAAATCCCCGTCAGCATAGAGCTTTTCAAGCCATTTCTTTTGAGCATTTTCATCCAGCCGGGGAAAAGTGATTTCAAACAACGGCAGGCTGCCAGCATCATAGTACTGTTCCGCCAGGGAACTATAATCTTTGCTGCTCTTTTCACCGGTTCCAACCTGTGTGGAATTTTGCCCCCCGGACACCGAATGTTTGCCGGACGGCTGATTGGCTGCGGCGGCAGTCGGGTAAACGCCAACAAAAGCCGCACCCAAAATCACACACAGCGTCAGCACACCCGTCAAAAAGCGTATTGCTGTTGATTTTTTCTTAAACTTCATAATTGCACACAACCTTTCTTTCAATAGCTGTTTATTTTCGCTCAACGTGACCGCTCCGAGATTTTCCTTGTATTTCCCAACCGCCGCCATAGCGTCAAGCAAGGTTTTCCCGTAGTCCTGCGCGTTGCCGTTCCCAATTTTAGCAAGGACGGCTTCATCACAAGAAAATTCACAAGCCTTTGTGATTTCCCGGCTCATAAGATGCACAAAAGGATTAAACCAATGCAGGCAGACGGTAATTTGAACCAGCCATTTATAGAACATATCCCGCCGTTTATAGTGCGTCAGTTCATGCAGAATGATATAACGAAAATCTTTTTCCGGAATGTCCGCGCCGGGCAGTACGATACATGGATGGAAAAATCCAATCAGCAGCGGGGAAGAAACCAACGGATTGATACATAATTCAATCGGCTTTTTAATGCCTGACTGCTTCGCAGCAATAGAAAGCCGGTCTAACAGTCCAATATCAAAAACCGGGGTCAATCCGGCGTTAATATACCGTATAAAACCCTGATAGATTGTTATTTTACGTATCAGCAGACCCAGCGCAACTATCAGCCAAGCCAGCCAGATGTGATCGATAAACAACGTCCCAATATCTTGCAGTGGGCTGGCAGTTGTTACATCATCTGCCGGATTATTCACAGTTTCATTATACCGCTCCGCCCCAACAGCGGGAGCAAGATTGCCTCCCGTAGCGTTTCGTGGGGGCTGTTGCTGCTGAGGTAAAGGAGCGGCCTGGGATATTGTCTGATCGACTGCCTGATAGGTCTTTCCCAGCAGATTTACTTCCGACCCGAACGGGAGCAGCAGCCGCAAAACGACAACCAGCCAAATATAATACTGCCATTGTCGGCTGATTTTATCCTTTAAAAATCGTTTTACCAACAGCAAGGTCAGGATAAGCAATCCGCCGGAAACGGACATGGACAGGAAGGTTTTTAAAACCGCGTTCATTGTTGGCCTTTTCCTTTCTCCAGCAGCCTTTTCAATTCCTCGTATTCCTCGTCTGCCAGCAAGTCGCCAAAAATTAAATTGGATACCAAACCTTTTACGCTTCCCTCATAAATCTTATCCATGAATTTTTTTGTCTGAGCTGTCTGATATTCCATTTCAGAAATAAGCGTGGTATATTCGTTGCGGCGCCCGACTTTCTTAGCGCTCAAAAAGCCCTTGTCAATTAACCGCGACAGCAGTACAATCAGGGTATTCTTTTGACACGGCTTGCCCTTTTCTGCCAGCCCGTTCATGATATAGGGAAACAACGATACTTCCTCCGAGTTTCCCCACACGATTTTCATAATTTCTAATTCCGCATCGGATAGTTGCTGCACCATGTTTTCCTCCTTAATGTATAACATAACGTTGACAATTAAAGTATAACACACTGTTTCACTTTTGTCAAGTCTATTTCTGCTGAAGAAGCCAAAAACAAATTTCTTAATTTTTACGCTTTTTGGAAATATATGTTCTCGGCAAACACGGAAAGTGTATAGTACCAATCTTTAATCAAGTCTACAACTTGATTAAAGATTGGTATAACACTTGTTGTGTTTCTGTATGCTTTTGTATAAGTGAAGATATGATTTGCAAACAGTATTGCACGATTAAGCGGCAATTTTAAAATGACAGATGAAAAAACGAGCGTAAAGCAGAAAATAAAAGAGAATTCAAGAGAAAAACAGTTATATTTTAAAAAAATATTCAAAAACTATTGACAAATCATTTACGGAAATGTATAATAACAACTGTTGCGCCGATTATTCAAGCAATAATCAAAATTACACCAAAAGCACTGTTTTTAAATCATTCCATACTTTTGCTTCAATCGCGGCTTTAACAAGCTGTCGGAATTGCGAGGTTCGGCGGAGAATATCTATCAGCGGTTATAGTATGATTTAAAAACGGTATTAATACTAACCCCTTTTAAGGCAACACCGCGAAAAGACCGCGCTGTGCGCTTTACCGTGCATACGCTTGCATCTTTTCCGTCATTTTTGCCCAAAACTCCTTGAAATACGCCAGTATTCCTGCGTCGTTTTTGGCAATCTAACGAAAAAGCTGACTGCGCGTCTGCACGACAATCTTTGTGCGGTATCGCCTTAAAACTGGCGGATTAGTGTTTTGGGTGCAACCCCTTTTTAAAGTATGGACTTTTTCCATAGTTTAAAAAGGGGTTGGTATAAAGCGGTATGTTTGAAAAAATCGGATATCACCCACAATAAAAAAACAGGAGGAAAAAACAATGTCTACCTATATGCCCAATCCCCAGACAGTAGAACGCAAGTGGTATATTCTCGACGCGGCGGGAAAGCCCCTCGGACGTGTTGCCGCCCAGGCTGCCCTTATGCTCAGAGGCAAGCATAAGCCCACCTTTGCGCCTCACTGCGACTGCGGCGATCATGTGATAATCATTAACTGCGCCAAGGCAGTACTCACAGGCAAGAAACTCGAAAAGAAGTATTACAGATGGCACACCGGCTATATCGGCCACCTCAAGGAAGTACAGTACGGAAAACTGATGGAGTCCAACCCCGAAAAGGCCATGGAGCTTGCCGTTTACGGTATGCTTCCCAACAACACCATCGGCAGAAAGGCTATGACCAGACTTCGTCTTTACAAGGGTGCGGAGCATATCAACGCCGCTCAGAAGCCCGAAGAATTCAAATTTTAAGGAGGGATAAACACTATGTACGAATCTAAACCGTATTATTATGGAACCGGCAGAAGAAAACACTCCGTTGCAAGAGTGCGCGTTTATCCCGGCTCCGGCAAAATTACCATAAATAACAGAGATATCGACGATTACTTCGGTCTCGATACTCTTAAGCTTATCGCCCGTCAGCCCCTTACCCTGACCGGCACTACCGAAAAATTTGACATCGTTTGCCTTGTTGCGGGCGGCGGAGTTACCGGACAGGCGGGCGCTATTCGCCACGGTCTTTCCAGAGCTCTTCTCCAGTACAGCGATGAGCTTCGCCCCGTTCTTAAGAAGGCGGGCTTCCTTACTCGCGACCCCAGAATGAAGGAAAGAAAGAAGTACGGCTTGAAGGCTGCGAGACGTGCGCCTCAGTTCTCCAAGCGTTAATGTAATCTTTGTATATATTTAAATAGGGACGCCTTTTTATGCGCGTCCCTTATATTATTTATTAAAAAGTGAAGGTGAAGGTTATGCCTTATATCAAGATTTCCGATAAAGATATATATTATGAAATCCACGGTAAAAACAACGACAATACCCTTGTATATTTTCATGGAGGACCGGGTGCAAGCTGTCTTGATTTTGCCGCTCAGGCTAAGGAACTCAGCAGTAAATTAAAAGTTGTAATATTTGATCAGTACGGTGTGCTGCGTTCCGAGCGGATTATGGAAGATGAAGCTTACGGAATGGATATTCAGGTTAAAATGGTCGAAGAGATGCGTGAAAAGCTTTGTATTGATAAATGGAGCGTGTTAGGGCATTCCTACGGCGGTATGCTTGCTTGCCTATATACGCATACATATCCATCAACTGTCAATAAACTGATTTTAGATTGTCCAAGTCTTGATTTTATTGATTCTTCAAAATCCGTAGCATATTATTTGAGCGATTACATTTCCAAATCGGGAAATAATGAAGCAAAAGCTTTGCTCCAAAAGATCAAAACTGCTGATTATAATGATAAAACCGTATTCTTCGATCTAATGTCCTTGTTAGAGCACATCGAGGATATGCAGTTAAGAAGTTATCTGCACGGGATTACCTTTGAAGAATATGCGAAAAATGTCTATACAGAAGCGATTCCCGATGAGATGTGGGCAAAATCCGAAACTCACTTAATGAAACTGATTGATGAAGAAAAGATAATTGAAAATTTCCTGCCAATGCTGAAAAATATACGCATACCGTTGCTGCTGATAAATGGCCGTTATGATCCTGCCTGCAGTGAAAATCAGATCAGATATATTAAAGAAAATATAGAAAACGTAAGGCAAGTTCTGTTTGAAAACAGCGGTCACTTTCCAAGAATTGAAGAACCGGAAAAATATACGCAATGTGTGATTAATTTTTTGTTAAATCAATGACTTTATATTGAAATTTGGGCTTGTTTGAAAATAGAGGAAATGACGTATTTTGGGTCCAAAATGGTTACTTAAAGGAAAAAACGCAGTCAAACCGTCGTTTGACGAGGCTTTTTGACGCAGAAGATGACCATTTTGGGGGCGAAAAGACGGCGTTTCCGATTTTTCAAACAAGCCCTTGTATATCATACCAATCTTTAATCAAGTTGTAGACTTAAGGCAATACCACACAATGATTGTGTGTGGATTGCGCCGCCGAGTTCAAAATCCGTCGCTTGCTTTTTTGTATAGCGTATGCTAAAATGAATTTTATACGGCAACAATCCGCCGGATTATATATTTTTGCAACTTACATCAAGATTTTGACTGCCGGGTTATGATAGAATATGATTACGGGAGGAAAACAGCCTTGTACGAATGGAACGAAACGGTACAGAAAATGCTGGACTGGATAGAGAAAAATATAGGTGAAAACCCCACTCTGCTAAAAATGTCGGAACAGGTCGGGTACTCGCCTTATTACTGCTCGGTTAAATTCCACAAAACCTGCGGCATGACGATAAAGCGCTATATTTCCGGACGTCGGCTGGCTTTGGCGGCGCTGGAGCTGCGGGACACAAATGAACGTATAATCGATATTGCCATGAAATACGGATTCTCTTCTCAGGAGGCTCTGACGAGAGCCTTCACGGCGGCTTTCGGCTGCGCACCGGCGGCATACAGAAGAAATCCCACGCCCGTTCCGCTTCCGATACGAAAGGTGGTTTTCTTTCCCGAACACTATAACAAGCTATATAAAGGAGGAATTAAAATGAACGACATTACCGAAGCCAGAGTAAGAACGGAGTTTATCCCCGCTCACCGGTACATCGGGATATGGGACAGCGTTGCCGAGGACTACTGCGGCTTCTGGGAGCGCCACAGCTGCGACGAAATATGCGGCACCATCGACAGCATGAGCAACGTCAGCGATATTATAATAACCTGCCATACGGCAGGTTGGACGTTAAACGGCGACAAGCGTTGCTACTTCTACGGCCTGGGAGTACCTCACGATTACGACGGAGCCGTTCCCGACGGCTTTGAAATTCGCGATATTCCCGCCGCTTATTATCTGGTTTTCTACCATCCGCCATTCGATTATCTCAAGGATAACGGCGAGGTTATGGGAAGAGTCGAAAGGCTGGCGTGGAATTATGACATTAAGGATTTCGGCGGGGGAAAATACGTCTGGGACGAAAGCGCCCCATGTTACCAACGGCATTATCCGGAGGGGATAGGCTATGAGATTTTAAGACCGATCAAATTAAAATAACCTTGCCATAAAACAATAAAACGGCACACCCATGCGGAAATTAATCTCTCTCCGCATAGGCGTGCCGTAAAAATTATATTATTGTACCCCCAACTAACTCTTATACCAATCCCTTTTAAAGCCGGAGAAACACATCATATTTTTTATGACAACAGCCTGTGCCGGTATTTCATATATCCTTATCCCCGTTCACCCGAATATGAAAATTCCTGTTTTCATACCCTTCTGTTTTCAGCGTCCAGACAGTACTTCCGTCCTCGTCCTCAGAAATCCTTTCAAAACCGAAATCCGCAAACAAGTCTTTAACCATCTTATTTTTCGCAGTGGGGTAATAGTATCCGCGAATCAGTTTTACGCCCCTCTTTGCCGCCTCTTCCACAAAAACGTCCAGCATGGCGTACTCCATATCCCTTTTAAGCACCCGACAGCTCATAATCCACAGGTCAATGTCCAAAACCTCTCCGCTCCTGTGCCCGATAACAACGCTCACTATGCCGTTGTCGCCGAACTTGTCCGTTAATCTTCCGCAGAGGCGGATAAAATCGGGGCTTTCATACACCCGCTCCATTTCTGATTGAGTGTATCTTTTGGTGGTGACGTTGAACTGATTGCTTTTATTTGTAAGCTGCGTAACTCTCGCAAGATTTATAGGTGAAAAATCCTCGATAACCGCTTGCATTTCAAGGCTGTCCAGATACTCTCCGTAATTTGCGAAAGAGGACTGCATTTTTGCTCTTTCGGCGTTTTGCTTGTACATTTCGGTACGGCGCAGGTCGTCCTCCGAAAAATTTGTCACCTCAAAATAGCCGCCCCCGTCCAGAACACGTATATAATTTTCAACACCGTCCAGAGGCGGAGCTTCCACGGGGAGAGAACCTTTCACTATCTCCCTTTCGGCGGGATTGTCGTCCACAAAAACAATGCTTTCGGGGAGCAGGTCAAGCTCCTTCGCCGTCTGTTCTATATTTAAGCTTTTTGGCTCCCAGTTGGCTTTTATTAAAGTAAAATCCTCCGGTTTCAGAACCCCGTCGGGGTGATTAAGCCCCGCCAACGCGTTTTCCGGCTCGTTTTTGGAGCAGACGGTAAGTAGCACGCCGAGCTGCTTCTGCGCCTTTATATAGCTTTGAAATTCACAATAAGCCTGCCCCATGGGAACCTCCTGCCCAAGCGCCAGCTTTTCGGGTCCGTCGTCGCCGACAACGCCGCCCCAGAGCGTATTGTCCAGATCAAGCGCCAAAACTTTTTTGTTCCTTCCGAGAAGGGAAGCGAAAATTTTCGACAGGCTGAAAGCAAATTCGGGAATCAAAGGCACCGCCACCGCGTATTTGTACATATTCCAGTACAGCGGATCCGACCATTTATCCAGACCCAGCCGCGCGCTGAGATAATTGATATCGTGAATGAAAAAGTTATCGTGAGCGGCGGCGTAATTGTAAAACCCTTGATTCAATCCCGATATAAAATTAACTCTTCCGTGATGATCGGCACAGTCCTTATTGCCCAGAAGCCGCCAATAGGGAAGCTCCATATTGTTCTGTATTATCGGACAGCCTACGTCCTCTCTCAGCTTGTCCCACATCTGCGTAAAATGAAAAAGCTGCTTTTCCATAAGAGCGTCGGTTTCCGCCCTGTTCATGGACATATTGGGGTATTCGGTTATATTGCGGTTTGAGGTATGAATAAACACAAATTCAGGCTTGAATTCCCTAAGCTCGGCTCCGAACATTGCGTCCTGCCAGTACTGATTGTATTCGCTCTGATAAAATTCGGGCTCTATCCCGTTCCAAAGGAGGAACAGCTCCGTCATATCCGCTATGGCGTTGGTGGTGGAGCCGCCCAGAACGGCTATTCTCTTTTTGATTCGCATGGCGCCGTCGGACAAAAGCTTTTTCTTTATCGACTTTTGCTTTTTAATCAGCTCGGCACAGTCAAAAGGATAAAAATTCGGCATATCAGCAGCCTTCCTTCTACAAAAAATAAAGGCAGCACCGCACAAAGATTGTCGTGCGGACTCGCAGCGCGGTCTTTGCGCGGTATTGCCTAAAATAAGCTAAAACAGATTCTGAACATAAGAACAATTGGGGCCCGCCGGAGTAAACGTACATACGGCGAAAAGCAGATCGGTAGCACCCACGCTTTCACAGAACTCCTTTGCGTTCAGGTCGAAATACCTCACGTCACAAACATAAATGCTCTCAAAACAGGAGGTCAGAAAAGGAACCAAAGCGTTTCCGTAGCTTTCCTTAAAAATAACCAGCGTCCTTCCGTTGTCACAGTCGGTTTTTATTTCCGCAATTCTGTCGTCACTGCCCAAAAAAGAACAATAATAAGCCCCCGCGTCGCGGGAAACGAACAGGTCGCTTTCATAGCCGTTCTTAAAAGAGGTATCGTAATATGTGGTTTTAAGCGCCTTATCGTTTGGGGATATATACAAAGTAAAGGTTTCGGGATCTCCGTACAGAACGGCACTTTTTGAATAGTTGTAAAGGGAGCCCATATAGCCTTCCTTAGCTACTTGGGTATATTGAGACAGAGAAGCGAATTTATCCTTTAGCTCCGCCGACAAAGCAAAAGCCTCCGCCGCGTAATATGCTCCCAAAGGCTGCCAATGATGATCGGTGCGGGTGTATATGGGTTCTTCGAGATGTGCGGACAAAGCGGAATAAGCGTCTGCGTTAGCCACGTTTACCAGCTTTTCGGCAATATGGTCTATTTTATCTTTCTGGCTTGCGGTAAATCCGGTTACGTCTTCCGGAGTGTAAAATTCGGAGGAGGTGGGAATCACCATGCTGTACACTCTTGTATCAGGCAAGGCCTCCGCCGCGCGGTTTACCGCTTTGGCATATTCTTCGCAAAGCTCAAACGTGCCCCAACAGCCCATCAGACCCATATAATGACCGTTTCTGCCTATAATTTTTATACCGCTTTCACCGTCCTCGCGGTAGGTATCGGGTACGTTTCCGGGGGGCTCGGGAGGAACAGCTGTTATCGGAGCCGCAGTTGTTTCCGTAAGAGATGATGTAATTTCGGGCACGGCTTGAGAAACGGTTGTCATTATCTCCGTTTCTTTTTTGGGGACAGTTGAAGTAATATCGGAGTCGGACGGCGGCGTTTCATTCGGCGCTGTGCCGACAAGCCAAGCGGTAGGATTTGTTTCATCGGGAAATACCGGGTTTTCAGCCGAGGTACATGAGGTGGACAGCAATAACAGTGCGACCGTCCAAATAATGGAAATCAATTTTATTTTTTTCATAAGAACACCTTCTTTTATTTTGCCGCCAGGGTCTCTTCCATAGCGTCGCAATTCACCCCTGCAGCCGAAAATACGCACATGGTAAACAAAACGTCGTCTATTCCGTTCTCTTTCAGAAACGTTTCCGCGTCCAAATCGAAATACCTGACGTCAAGCACGTAAATTTCCTCATATCCTCCCATATAAAACGGTATCTCCGCATTTCCGTAGCTGTCCTTGAACACCGCTAACTTTCTTCCGTTCTTAACGTCGGTTTCCACCCTTACTATCTTTTGATCCCCGCCCATAAATATCTGATATGAGTTTGCAGGATCCATCTGTAAAAAGAAAGGATATCTGTTATCAAAATTATAAGCGGTATCATAGTAATAGCATTTAAAATCGTTGGCGGGAATATAGTAAGTGAAGGTATCGGGATCGTTAAGAAGATTCGCGTCCTGCGTATTCTGATATAAATATCCCAAAAATCCCTCCACAACTCTTTTTTCATAGGTCTCCAGCGCGGGGGAATCAACTCCCGCCGCCTTGCAGAACGCGTCCGCGGCGTAATAGGCTCCAAGCGGCTGCCAATGGTGATCGCTTCTTGTGTATATATATTCGTCCGCGTGCTCTCTGAGAACGCTTGTACAGTCGACATTTATCACCTTATCGCTTAAGTTGTCCGCTATATAATCAATATCCTCCGATTGGGAAGCACTGTAACTCTCCCAGTTTTTAGGCAAATAATACTCCCCGCTGCAAGGGGCTATCATAACATAGGTCTGAATATTCTCTCCGAGTCTCTCCGCAAAGCCGTTTACGGTACTTACAAACTTATCCCGATTAAATCCGCCCCCGTAAAGGCTCACCGCGCGGTAGTGACCGTCCGGCTGCTGAAATATAATTTGCCCGTTTGTCTGGATTCCCGGCGCCACTTCGTTTCTCGGATCATAAGCGGTGGTAGCCGCTTCCGTTTCCGTTGCCTTTTCTGTAACGGTGTTTTCCTCCGCCGAAGTTTCTCCTGTTTGTGAATCGGAAACAAAAGGGTCGGAGCTGTCGGTAACTATCGGCTTTATATCCGGCTCCGCCGCCGGAGCCGAGGTGGTTGTAATCACGTTGACGGGGCCGCCGTAAACGGTAACGCCGCCCAATGATACGCCCATGCACTTGTTTATCTTGGCCGAAATATCCTTAAAGCCCTCCCGCCACGGCACCGTATCGTTATACCACTTGCTTACCCCGTCGGTAAATTTCCCGCTGAAAAGGTTTTCCGCGTTAAATTCGGGAAGCTCCGCAAGCTCGCGCTTTTCGGAGGCGGAGAATGTTGGCCTCTCAAACAGGGTCAGGGAAACGGCGGCGGCTATAAAAAGCGAAGCCGTTACACATATATTTATTATATTTAATTTTCTTTTTTGCTTTTTGTCTTCTGGAATTTTGGTAGGTTCCTTTAAGTGTTTTCCTTTTTGCATTGTCTTTTCCTTTCGGCAGTTCTTATGCTAATCTTTAATTAAGTCTGCAAATTGATTAAAGATTAGCATTACTTTCTTCTAATGGAGAGCGCTTCCAATATATACGTTAAACGTGCCGTATGCGGCTTTTTCACATATAGATATCAATTTAATTTAGTATTTATTATACACCTATTATAGCCCAAAGTCAATTACAAAAAAAGAACGACCCAAAAGGCCGTCTCGGAAATAAAATAAGATAAAATAAGGAGAATTAATTTTATGAAAAAACGGAAGGAAAAATAGAAAAACTCATTATGAATATTGTCCGCGCCCACGGCGGTTCTATGAATCACCGTCAGCCCCGACTCTGGTTTTTTACAATATAATTATAAATAACGTCTACCGCACAGTCAATACCGCAGTATCCGCTGTCTATGCAAAGATGATAATTTTTGGCTATGCCCCATTTGCGGTCGGCGTGAAAATTATAATAATTCTGCCTGCGCTTATCCTTGGTGAGAATAACGCTCTCCGCCTTTGCGGGGTCGACTCCGTCAATGCGAACCGCTCTTTCTTTTCGGAAATCCATGTCTGCGTGAACAAAGATTTTGACTAAATTCAACATGTCGCTGAGCACATAGTCGGAGCAGCGACCGATTATGACGCAGGGTCCGTCGTTTGCCACCTTGCGTATAACGTTGGACTGCGCCAGATAGATGTTGTCCTCCATGGAGAGCACGGAGGTTCCGAAGCGATCCGCCTGTGCGCCTCTGTAAAGAGCGTACAACAGACTGTTGCCCGCGTGGCGCTCCGTATCCTCAAAAAAGGCGGGAATAAGACCGCTTTCCTGAGCGGCTTTTTCAATAAGAGCATTGTCGTAAAACGGAATCTTAAGCTTATCGGCAAGCTTCTGTCCGATCTCTCTTCCGCCGCTTCCGTATTGGCGGCTGATAGTGATGATCTTCTTTGTTCCGGAATTTGTAACGCTCATACGATCACCCTCTTTCCCATAAAACGCGGCAGACCTTTTGATTATTGCCGCTGCCTTTTCTTATTTGATATAATAACACATTTCGATAAAAAATGCAATAGTTTTTCTGCAAATTCAACTAATTACAGCAAAAAACGGATTCTCTTTTAGGCAACATTTACAATAAAAATCGGTAAAAACTTAAAAATGATTAAAAATGAATTTTTTATCTTGAAAAAATTCATAATTTGGTGTAAAATATAACCGCTGCCGAATGTCCGCTACATCTCATTCCAAAATCAAGTTGTTGCCTTAACCCGTAATACTAATCCCACAGTTTTAAAAGGGATTAGTATTATGCGGCGGATTCCGGCTCTCGGTTCAGCGGAGGATAAAAATCCCACCCTGAACTTCGGAATTACTTTGCATTTCCGACAGCATGTTAAAATGTACATGAATTTAAATATAAAAATATAAAAATTTCTCTAAAATGAAAGGGAGAACTTCGGAATGGATATACAGAACAAAACTGACGACCGGGAACAAAGCAGTCTTATTGCCAAAATAAACGAAAAAATGTCGGAATTTTCAAAAAGCCAGCGCCTTATCGGAAACTTTATAACCAATCATTACGAACAAGCGGCATATATGACCGCCCTGAAGCTGGGAAGCGCCGTCGGGGTAAGCGAAAGCACGGTGGTGAGATTCGCCATAGAAATGGGCTACGAGGGATACCCGGAAATGCAGAGGGATCTCCAGAGCTACAGCAAAACAAGGCTTACGGCTCTCCAGCGGCTTAACATCACCAATCACAGGATAGACCAGGAAAACGTATTTAGAAGCGTTCTGTTACAGGATATTGAAAGAATAAAAGCTACCGTGATGATGATCGAGGAATCCGCCTTCGAATCGGCGGTAGACAGTATACTTTCGGCGGAAAACATCTATATTTTCGGCGCCATGAGCAGCAACGCCCTTGCAAGATTTATGGACAACTACTTTCAGCTTATATTCAACAACGTCCATTTTGTACAGGCTTTAAACACCAGCGGAATATATCAGCAGCTTATAAGAATCGGCCGCTACGACGTTTTTATCGGCTTCAGCTTTCCCCGCTACTGCATAAGCACCACCAACGCGGCAAAATACGCCGCCTCTCACGGAGCGAAGGTAATAGCCATTACCGACAGTATGACCTCCCCTTTGGGAGAAATCGCCGATCATGTGCTTACGGCAAAAAGCGATATGGTAAGCTTCGCGGACAGCCTTGTGGCTCCGCTGAGTCTTATAAACGCCATTATCGCCGCAGTAGGGATCAAAAGAAGGGATACTATTGAAGCCACTCTGAAACGTCTTGAAGAGATATGGGACGAAAACGGAGTTTACACTGAACTTAAATAAATATAAAAGTATGAATAAAAAAACAATCGTTATCGGGGGCGGAGCGGCAGGCTGCTTTGCCGCAATATTTGCCGCGGAAAGCGGCAGTGAAACCGTAATTATCGAACCAAACGGCCGGTTGGGAAAAAAGCTTTCCATTACGGGAAAAGGACGCTGCAACATAACCAACGACTGCGACAGGGATACCTTTCTTAAAAATATCTCCCGCAATTCATCTTTTCTGTACGGCGCCATATCCAGATTCGACACAAAAGACTGCATGGACTTTATCGAATCCTTGGGCGTTCCTTTAAAAACGGAAAGAGGAAACAGGGTATTTCCCGTCTCCGATAAAGCTTCGGACATAGTAAACGCCATCGGTAAAAGAGCCGAACGCCTGGGAGTAAAAATAATAAGGGACAGAGCGGTAAAGATAGACTGCTCCCAAGAGGAGAGAAGAGTAATCGGCGTAAAGACCGAAAAAGGCTTTATCCCCGGAGACAAAGTTATTTTAGCCACCGGAGGGCTATCTTATCCCGCAACCGGCTCCACCGGAGACGGATATAAAATGGCGAGGGCGCTCGGCCACACCGTAACCCCTCTTTCCCCCTCTCTCGTACCTTTAGAAACGGTGACGGACTGTCTCCCTATGGCGGGGCTTAACATAAAAAACGCCTTGTTTACGCTTTTGGACAATGAAAAAAAGAAAAAACTCTTTTCGGAACAGGGAGAATTCACCTTTGAAAGCTACGGAATAGGCGGCCCCCTCACCCTAAGCGCCTCTTCACGTATGGATAATATAACCGAGGGCAGATACACGGTCAGTATCGACTTCAAGCCCGCCCTCGACGAAAAAAAGCTTGACCTCAGGCTTTTGCGGGAAATATCCTTCGCCCCTTCAAAAACAGCTTTCGACATAATGCGCACGCTTTTACCGGAAAAATTGGTATCTGCCATTATACAAGAAGCGGGGGTGCCCAATTGCAGAAGGGCGGGAGAAATAACTTCAAATGAAAGAAAAGCCCTTATCTCAGCACTTAAAGGCTTTAAGCTCGACATTAAGGCCTTTCGTCCGATAAAAGAAGCGATAATCACCGACGGCGGCATATGCGTAAAGGAGATAAATCCCACGGATATGCAGTCAAAACTGATAAGGGGACTTCACTTCGCCGGAGAGATAATCGACGTTTCTGGCTATACCGGCGGGTTTAATTTGCAGATAGCCTATTCCACCGCCAAGGCTGCGGCGGTTTTATAATGGCATGCAGCGGTATTGTCCCATAAAAACTTTGTCAGAATTCGCCTAAGAAATTATAAAAATTTCGTGAAAAAACTTGCGGAAAAATAATTTTTGTGTTATAATAATTCATGTTACGTTAAAAGAGAAAACGCCCTTTTCATATCGGCTAAAGCGTTTATTATCGTGTTTTTCAATATTGTGTGATTTTCGGGGAGTATTTTATCGTCCCCAAGAACCTTTTGGCATTTGAATGCACGCGGAAAGCGCGGTCATATTTTTACCGAAACGGAAAGTATACCGTCAGGATGTGCGGTCAAACGCTTGACAGGCTCTGATAAGTAAATGAGGATTAAGGGGATTAACAAGATGATCTCAGTGGCGATCGACGGTCCCGTGGGTGCGGGAAAAAGCAGCGTCGCAAGGGAAAGCGCAAAGCGGCTCGGCTTCATTTACGCGGATACGGGCGCTTTGTACAGAGGCGTTGCCCTGTACACCGTAAGAAAAGGCTTAAACGAAAACGATGCTGAATATAAAGAAAAGGTGGAGAATATGCTCCCCGAGATTACGGTGGAGCCTAAGCTGATAAACGGGGAACAAAGAATTTTTCTCTGCGGCGAGGACGTTTCGGAGGAAATCAGAAAACCCGAAATTTCAATGGCGGCAAGCTCGGTGTCATCGATTCCCGCCGTAAGGGAATTTCTCCTTGACCTTCAAAGAGATATCGCGAAAAAAAACAACGTCCTTATGGACGGACGAGATATAGGAACGGTGGTGCTTCCTTCCGCTCAGGTTAAAATTTTCATAACCGCAAGTCCTGAAATAAGGGCAAAAAGACGATTTAAGGAGCTTATCGAAAAGGGTGTGGACACCACTCTGGAACAGGTGCTCAACGATCTTAACCGAAGAGATTATCAGGACAGCCACCGCGCGGTATCACCGCTGAAAATGGCGGAGGACGCGGTGCTTCTGGATACCTCCGAGCTGAATTTTGAACAGTCGGTGCGGAAAGTCACCGAGCTGGCCAAAGCGGCGGCGGAAAAAGACAAACAGTAAAATAAAGAAAAAGCCGGTGTAATGCTATGTATATGTTTTTCAGAAAATTGGTGGAAATCTGGTTTAAACACTTGAAATTTAAAATGACTGTGCTTAATCCGGAAAATATCCCCGCGCAGAACGGCGGCTTTATTGTGGCAAGCAATCACATTACCTATTCCGATCCACCCGTTATCGCGGCGGTGTTTAAGGGAAAATTCAGCTTTATGGCAAAAAGCGAGCTGTTTAAAAACAAGCTTTTCGCATGGCTCATCACCAGATGCGGCGCTTTCCCCGTGGTTCGCGGAGCAAAGGACGGCGCTGCAATAGAAAGAGCCGTTAATGATATAGAAAAAAACAGAATATTCGTTATTTTCCCCGAAGGCACCCGTTCAAAAGACGGCGTCATAGCCAGAGCAAAATCCGGAGTGGCGCTGATAGCGGGTAAAGCCAACGCGCCCATTGTGCCCGTCTGCATTATGTACGGAGTCAACGGAAAAAAACGCGACTGTACCGTTGCGGTGGGGGAAATGATCTCCTCCGAGGAGATAGCCATAGCGGATATAACCGACAGAAAGCGGATAAAAGCGGTATCCTCCCTTATTATGGATAATATATGCGCCTTGCAGAAGCAGATATGCGAGGAATACCACGTGCCGATTCCCGGAACGGAGGCGCTTTTGTGAGCGCTCACTTAAACGGCAGCGGCAAAGCCATAGAAAGTACGGAAAATATAGGAAGCGTTCATATTGCCGTCGCTTCCACGGCGGGCTTCTGCTTTGGCGTAAAAAGAGCCGTCAGATATGCGGAACGCCTTGCGGAAGATGGCGGCGGATATACCTTGGGACAGATTATACACAACCCTTTTGTTGTCTCCGATCTTGAAAAGCGCGGCGTAAAAGCCGTGGAAAGCCTTGACGAGATTTCCGACGACAAAAAAGTGATTATAAGAAGCCATGGAGTGGGACAAGCCGTTTACGGCGAGTTGAAAAGACGGGGAGTCGAATACATCGACGCTACCTGTCCCTTTGTGGCGAATATACACAGAATCGTAAGAGAAAAAAGTGAAAATGGCGCCCGCGTAATCATAGTGGGTGATCCTTCCCATCCCGAAGTCAAGGGAATAAAAGGACATTGTCTCACTGAAAGTCGCGTTGTGGACAGTATCCGAGACATAGAACTATTGATTTCGGACAAACTATTTGTGCAAAACGCACTAATTTTAGTAGTCCAAACCACCTATCAATTGGCAAAATGGATAGAATATAAAAAAATTATAAAAAAACACTGTACAAATCTGCAAATTTTTGATACAATATGTAAAGCGACTGCCGAAAGGCAGAACGAGGCGGAAGAATTAGCGAAAAAATGTGACATTATGATTGTGGCGGGAGGTGCTCGGAGCAGCAATACCGCCAAACTTACAAAGCTTTGTGCCGCCCGCTGCAAAACTTTTTTCACCGAGAGCGCCGAAGCTCTTCCCACCGATGAAATAAGAAACCTATTAACCGAGCTGAATTTGGAAAGACACGGCGCGGATATTTATATAGGCATTACCGCGGGAGCATCGACTCCGAACGGGACAATAAAGGAGGTTCATAGAATTATGAGCGAAATCACAAAGAATGAAGAAATGATTGACTTCATGGCGGAGGTCGACAAGACCTTTAAAAGAGTATATATAGGGAATAGGGTCAAGGCGTTGGTCGTGTCGGTCAACAATACCGAAGCCGTTGTGGACATTGGCACCAAGCACAGCGGATATATTCCCGCCGATGAACTCACCGCCACCCCGGGAATGCTCCCCAAAGACGTAGTCAAGCCCGGCGACGAGATCGACTGTGTGGTAACTTCCATAAACGACGCGGAAGGCGTGGTTTATCTATCCAAGAAAAAGGTTGACGCCGCTGCCGGTCTTGAAAAGCTTACCGCCGCGTTCAACGAAAACGCTACGGTTGTCGGCATTGTTACCGGCGTTATAAAGGGCGGCGTTATCGTTACCTGCGAGGGAACGAGAGTATTCGTTCCCGCCTCTCATACCGGCGTGCCCCGTGCGCGCAAGGGCGAGACCGAAACCCCCGAAGAGCTTGTAAAGAAGCTTGAAACTCTTCTTAAGAAGGAAGTCAAGCTGAAAATAATAGAGGTTGCCGAGGGCAGAGGAAGAGTTGTGGGCTCCATAAAGAATGCCTCCAAGGAAGAAAGCGACGCTCTTAAGGCAAAGTTCTGGTCCGAGATCGAAGTAGGAAAGAAATACATAGGCGAGGTAAAGTCTATGGAAAGCTACGGCGTATTTGTCGATCTTGGCGGAGTGGACGGAATGGTGCATTCTTCCGAGCTGACATGGAACAGAATCAAGCATCCCCGCGAAATTGTTTCTATCGGAGACAAGCTTGAGGTATATGTAAAGAGCTACGATCCCGAAAAGAAACGCGTAAGTCTCGGCGCAAAGAATCCCGACGACAATCCTTGGACAAAGTTCCTTTCGGAATTTGCGGTAGGTGACATTGTAAAGGCTCAGATCGTTAGCACTACCCCCTTTGGTGCTTTTGCTCAGATTATCCCCGGCGTGGACGGTCTTATCCATATCAGCCAAATAAGCCTTGACAGAGTTACCAACGTTTCTCAGTATCTTACAATCGGACAGGTTGTTGAGGCGAAGATCACCGAAATCGACGAGGAAAAGAACAGAGTAAGCCTTTCCATAAAGGAACTCCTTGAAGAGACGGAAGAAGCCGAGGGAGAAGAAGATTACGACGAGGAAACTGATGGCGAGGAAAATGCATAACAAGGTGATCCTTTTATAAAGAATGACCTTACCGCAGGGAATAACATCACTGTTATTCCCAACCAAGCTCTTCTATGTCATACAACATATTTTCGAAAGCAGCTTTGGAGCATATCGGGACAACGGACAGTATTGTCAGCCGTGCCGAGAAATCATCGGAAGTGAGATAATCAGCGATTAATATGGTCAGAATCCCGACAAATGCGCTGATATGAAAGCATGAACCTCAAAGGGGATGCCTGCGACATTCATTGGTAGGACTTCCCTTGAGG
>Ga0137308_100699_pt1 | contig 47429 bp, 38 predicted proteins | sample Inofrocosms_June_FD_97181 | JGI IMG/M metagenome (GOLD analysis project Ga0137308, IMG submission 97181) | Mouse cecal microbial communities from Vienna, Austria - N-Acetylneuraminic and N-Acetylglucosamine D2O microcosms_June | ecosystem: Host-associated > Mammals > Digestive system > Large...
GCCTCCCTCACTTCACAGAAGAGGGGAGGTGATGCATATGAGTACATACGAAGTTTTAAGCCTGCTGTTTTTGGGCGGTTCGTTCCCCGTTGCATTGCTTGCCTACATAGATAGGAACAACAAGCGAAAATAAACAAACCTACCTTGTATCTTGGCGGAACAGGTAGGTTTATTGTATAAACACTATTTGGGAGGCTAACCACTTTGTGGGCGGTTGCTCCTTTTCTATAATATAACATTTCTGAATCTGAAAATCAACATTCTTTTTTTAATCTCGGCAGATTATCTCATATCATACTAAAATGCTTAAATGCTGCCACAATCGCTTTTTCTTTCTCCGGCGGGCATTTTGGCACATGGCTATTATTTTCGCCCATATTATAATTCAGACATCTCTCAATACCACATTTGTCTTTTATCTGCGCCACATACAAAGACGATACCTTCAAACCATATTCTGACATTATCCATTCTTTAATTTCCGTATAGGTTGCACAGCCTTTGACATCCTTCAGATATTCATTATCTTTTGGCTCATAATCCACATACGCATAGACTGTTTCAGCAGTGTTACTATTTCCTACCCAAAAGGACGCACGTCTCCACATGCACGCTCTGCCCAAACATATCAGCCATTCCAACCTCCCGCACCTCATACCCTTCCCAGCACAGATACTTCAAATCCCGTGCCAAAGTCGCCGAATCACAGCTTACATATATCACACGCTTTGGCTCCATTTTCGCAATGGTTTCCAGGCATTTCCTGTCGCAGCCCTTCCTGGGCGGATCAACCACAACCACATCTGGGTGCAGCATCCCAGCAGCCTGCCCATCCCCAGCAGTCCCCCGTTCATAAAATTCCGGCAGGACATCCTCTGCCCTGCCCACAAAAAATTCTGCATTTGTAATCCCATTGATTTCTGCGTTTTTCCTTGCGTCCGCAATGGCAGGGGCAACAACTTCCACGCCGTATACCTGCTTTGCCTTCTGGGCTAAAAACAGGGAAATTGTGCCGATTCCGCAGTACAGGTCCCAGACCGTTTCCGTCCCGGACAGCCCTGCAAATTCCAAGGCCATTCCATAGAGCTTCCGGGTCTGCACTGGGTTAACCTGATAAAAAGAAAGCGGGGAAATCTGGTATTTTATATCGCCTATATAATCTGTAATATATGGCTTGCCCCAAAGCTGGATGGTTTCCTCACCTAAAATAACATTCGTATTCTTTTCGTTGATATTCAGGACAATGCTGGCCATGCCTTGAATATTTTGCAGCTTTTCCACCAACTTTCCGGCAAAAGGCAGGGAGATCCCATTGATTACCAGACAAGCCATAAGTTCCCCGGTGGCAAACCCGCAGCGGATTAAGACATGGCGGACCAGCCCTGTCCCGGTTTCCTCCTGGTAAGCCGGAACGTGGTATTCCTCCATAAATGAAATCACGGCATCCAGGATTTTTTCATTGGCAGGAACCCCCAAAAGGCAGTTCCTGTTAGGGATGATGGTATGGGTCCTTGCAGCGTAAAACCCTGCCACAATCTTCCCATCCTTATCTGTCCCAATGGGGAACTGGGCTTTATTCCTGTAAAAATAAGGCTCATCCATCCCAATGATTGGATGTATCACTGGGATATCATGCACCGCTTTTTCCTGGCAATCCCCAGGGATATCCTCTGGGAGCCGGAACCCGCCAATCCGCTTTAAGTTATTCTTCACTTTATTTTCTTTAAATTCCAATTGCTTTTTGTATTCCAATGCCTGTAGCTGGCAGCCGCCGCACTGGCGGCAGAAGCTGCACCGGGGTGTTACGCGGTAAGGGGAAGGCTCCAGTACCTGCTGCAGGCGGGCATACCCATAGCTTTTTTTCATCTTCATAATCTTTGCTGAGATCCGGTCGCCAATCACGGCGTCTTTGACGAAAAAAATGATGCCGTCTTTTTTGCCGATCCCTTCCCCGCCTTCTCCCATATCTTCAATGGTAAGCTCAACTTCCATGCCTTTCTGGAACCTGTTGCCTATCTCTTGCCTGCCCTGTATTTTTTTGGGGCTGCTGCCTTTTCTTTTTTTCATGCCATCCCTGTTTCCTATTCCGTAAAATCTCTGTTTTGTGCGTTATGCCCGATAGAGCGGGCAGACCCTCAGCAATGGTTGTAACCCTCGCAGCAAATCCTTCTTCCGCCATGCAGATGAAAATTTTTCCTGCGTAAAATTCCGGGATATTTAACTGCTGGAGTAATACTGCAATACCCCGCCCCTACTCGCTAGTCCTGCGGATATTTGACTCAAACAGCCGGTTATAGCCCAGCCAGCCGCTATTCCCCTCCGCTGCCGCCAGGGCTTCTTTCATTGTCTGCATTTTCGCATCCGTATTATCCGCAAAGCTAAGTGCCATTGCTTCCGCGATGGCAGGTTTTTTCGGGGAGCCATATTCCAATTCCCCATGGTGGGAAAGGATACAGTGCTTCAGCTCATTGGCAAGCTTTACCGGGAAGCCCGGAATGGTGCGGATACGTTCCCCCACCAGTTCTGCCCCAATCATAATATGGCCTAAAAGCTGCCCAGCATCCGTATAATCGTTTTCCGGGAATACAGACAGCTCCTGCAATTTCCCAATATCGTGGAACATGGCGGCTGCCAGCAGCAGGTCTTTATTCAGCATCGGGTAAGCCTGCGTGTAATACCTGCACAGCTTTGCCACGCTCAGGGTATGTTCCAGCAGCCCGCCGACATAGCCATGGTGGACATTTTTGGCTGCGCTGTGGAACTTAAAGTCTTTTTCAAATGCTTTATCTTCCAGAAAAAAGCTGGAGCAAAGCTTTTTCAGGTAAAGGTTTTCCATTTCCTGCACCATCTTTGCAAGCTCCAGATACATCTTGTCAATATCTTTTTCACTGACAGGGAGGTATTCTTTTGGGTCATACTCCCCTTCCCGCACTTTGCGGACACGTTTTATGTTTAACTGCAATGCCCCCTGGAAGCTGGTGACGTCCCCCACCACGGCAATGTAGTCCAGCGCTTCAAATTCTTCAATCCCTTGGGAATTTGGGTCCCAGATTTTGGCATCCAGCGTCCCCGTTTTATCCTGCAAAGTCAGCGATTCATATGGTTTCCCTGCCTTTGTCAAGGCTGCCTGCTTTGTTTTGCAAAGATAGATATCCCCTACCCGTTCCCCTTCTCTTAAATTGCTAATATATTTCATAATCCTTCCCTTTCCTTTCACTTTCCCGCTTCTTGTTTTACTTCAATACCCCGGCCACCGCGCTGCAGTCCAAATCCACATACTCCTCCCCATTCTGCCGTTTAATGGAAATCACCGCCGGGTCCTCCGGGTTCAAGGCATATATTTTCTGGTTATACTGCTCGACGGTTGCAACATCTTCCCCATTTATCCGCACAATGACGTCCGCTTCCTGCAGGCCTGCCGCCATTGCCGGGGAATCCATCACGACTGTTTTAACGTAAACCCCCTTGGGGATATGGAATTCTTTTGCAATGTCTTCCGTTACCGTGCTGAGGCGCAGCCCCACATAGGGCACATCCCTGCCGTTGGACAAATCTTCAATCATCTGCTTCATCTCTGACACTGACAGGGCGGTAATCGTATTGCGGTCGCTCTGGTTGCTGTAATCCTGCAGGACCAGCCCGATAATTTCCCCTTCCAGGTTAATCAGCACGCCGCTCCCTGTTTCGCTCCCCACAATATCCGTGGTGAAAATCGTATAATTCCTGTCTATAGTAGTTACCTCATTTTGGGAGGAGGTTATAGTCCCGCACAAAATGGAATAATTGACCCCAAGCGGGCTACCGATGGCAAGCACGGTTGTCCCCTGCTTAATAAGGTAAGAATTCCCCAAAGACGCCACTGCCATCTGCTCCAAGGTTTCTTTTGGGATTTTCCCCAGCGGGACGCTGATAATGGCAATGCCGGTATTTCCGTCATACTTTTTCAAGGATGCGGAAACTACGGTTTCATCAATAAATGTAATGCTGATTTCCTGTGCGTCTGCAATCACCTTTTTTTCTGTCAGAATCAGAAGTTCCTGGCCATTGTTGGCAATCACAATCCCTGCCGCCCTGTTCTCATTTTCATAGGGCGTATCAAACCAATCCATGCCGCTTGTCACCCCTGTGACTGTCACCACGGATTTGTTGGCCTGTTTCCCAATCTCATACAGCTTATCCTGCAGTTCCTGATAATCCTCCAGTTCCAGCTTTTCCTGCATAATTACCGTCTGGTTTTCCGGCGCCTGGGTTGGGGCCGGGGCTGGTTCTTCCGGCTGCTCGCCATTGCCCTCCTCGGTTTCCTCCGGGGCATCGTCTTTTGGGATGCTGATGGTAGATTCCCCCTTGGGGTAAAGCCATTCCTCCAGATAAGGCTTTAGCCAGACAAATACTAAGCAGGCAATTGCGCCAAACATAACGGCGCAGAGGATGTTATAGCCAAACCGCAGCAGCAGCCGACGCCTGTCAATTGGCTTGTCTTTTATTTTCTCCTTAATAAAAGCAAATTCCTGCTCCTTCTCCTCTTGTCGCTTCATACATACGCCCTCCATCACATATTAACATTATACGTTTTTCCCGGGCTTGTTGCAAGATTTTTATTTTTCAGGTATAATAACATGAAAAATAATACAGCCAAGAAAGGGCTATCCGCTTATGAATGAAAAAGCATTACAGACCTTAGAATACCATAAAATCATAGATATGCTGTCAGAATGCGCCACCTGTGTTTCTGGCAGGGAACTTTGCAGGAACCTGAAGCCTTCGGGAAACCTTGCAGAAATACAGCTTGCCCAGCAGCAGACTTCCGATGCGCTGACAAGGATTTACCAGAAGGGCTCCCTCTCCTGCTCCGGCACCCACAATATAGGCGCATCCCTAAAGCGGCTGGAAGTGGGAGGCGTCTTAAGCATAGAGGAGCTTCTACGGGTTGCATCTTTGTTGGAAGCCGCCAAGCGGGCAAAGGCTTATTCCCGCACAGAACGGGAAGATTCCAGGGCAGATTCCCTGGAGGGGCTTTTTGGGGGGCTGGAGCCTTTGGCGCCGCTGTTAGAGGAAATCCGCCGCTGCATCCTTTCGGAAGATGAAATTGCAGACGACGCGTCCGCCGCTTTGAAAAGCATCCGCCGTTCCATCAAAAATACCAATGAAAAAATCCGCAGCCAAATGAACGATTTGTTAAACAGCAGCCGCACCCATTTGCAGGACGCAGTCATCACCATGAGGGGCGGGCGTTACTGCCTGCCAGTAAAGGCAGAATCCAAGGGGCAGGTACCCGGCATGATCCACGACCAGTCTTCCACCGGCTCCACTTTTTTTATTGAGCCCATGGCGGTGGTAAAGCTGAACAACGACCTGAAAGAACTCTATTTAAAGGAGCGGGAGGAAATCGAAGTAATCCTTGCCACATTAAGCAGCCTTGCCGGGGAGTACATCCCCTGCTTAAAGGCTGACTATGAAATTTTAACGGAACTGGACTTTATTTTTGCCAAAGGCTCCTTAGCGAAAAAATACAATGGGACGAACCCCATTTTCAACCAGGAAGGCCGCATACGGATCCGCAGGGGACGCCATCCGCTGCTGGACAGCCACAAAGTAGTGCCCATAGACATCCGTCTTGGGGATGATTTTGGCCTGCTGATTGTTACAGGGCCAAATACCGGCGGAAAAACCGTTTCCTTAAAAACCGTGGGCCTTTTTACCCTGATGGGGCAGGCGGGGCTGCATATCCCGGCAAACGACCGCTCGGAGTTGGCGGTTTTTGAAGAAGTTTTTGCAGACATTGGGGATGAACAGAGCATTGAGCAGAACTTAAGCACCTTTTCCTCCCATATGACGAATATTATTTCTATTTTAGGGCATGTAAATGAAAACTCCCTGGTGCTTTTCGACGAGCTTTGCGCCGGGACTGACCCGGTGGAAGGGGCTGCGCTGGCTACCTCTATTTTGTCCCGGCTCCACAATTACGGGGTGCGGACTATGGCAACCACCCATTACAGCGAGCTAAAAGTTTTTGCCCTCTCCACCCCGGGGGTGGAAAATGCCTGCTGTGAATTTTCCGTGGAAACCTTAAGCCCTACCTACCGGCTGTTAATCGGCATCCCCGGCAAAAGCAACGCCTTTGCCATTTCCGGCAAGCTGGGCCTTATGGCGGATATTATTGAGGACGCAAAAAGCCGCATGACAGAACAGGAAGAAAATTTCGAGGACCTGATTTCCGATTTGGAAAACAGCAGGGCTGCCATAGAAAAAGAACGCTTGGAAACAGAACAGTACAAAAAAGAAGCCGAAACCCTGAAACGCAAGCTGGAAGAAAAACAGGAACGCCTGGACGCCCAGCGGGAAAAAATCCTGCGGCAGGCAAACGAGGATGCCCACGCCATCCTGCGGGACGCAAAAGAAGTGGCCGACCAGACCATTAAAAATTTCCATAAATACGGCCAAGGGAATACAACCGCCAAAGAAATGGAACAGGAGCGCAGCAAACTGAGGGGCAAAATGAACGACCTGGAAAAGCATATGTCCCTGAAGCAAGGGGAGCCTGCCAACCATAAAATCCCCAAGAAGCTCCGTGTAGGGGACGCCGTAAAGGTCCTGAGCATGAACCTAAAAGGAACCGTCCACACCCTGCCCAACGACAAGGGGGATTTGTATGTCCAGATGGGCATTCTGCGTTCCCTTGTCAATATCAAGGACCTCGTGCTGCTGGAGGAGCCGCCAACCCTTGGGAATAAACGGAAATCCACTGGGGCAGGGAAAATAAAAATGTCTAAGTCCGCATCGGTTTCCACCGAAATCAACCTGATTGGGAAAACTACGGACGAAGCCATTTCCCTGCTGGACAAATATCTGGACGACGCTTATCTTGCCCATATGCCCTCTGTCCGGGTAGTCCATGGAAAAGGTACCGGCGCGCTGCGCAAAGCCGTCCATGGGCATTTAAAACGGCTGAAATACGTGAAATCCTTCCGCCTTGGGGAATTTGGGGAAGGGGATTCCGGCGTTACCATCGTAGAATTTAAATAAGGAGGCTGCTATGGTTGCAAAACAGAAAATCCTTATCGTCGACGACGATGCAAATATTGCAGAATTAATTTCCCTTTACCTTACCAAAGAGTGTTACGACACCCGCATGGTGCAGGACGGGGAAGAAGCCCTTGCCATGTATGAGCAGTATCAGCCGAACCTGATTCTGCTGGATCTCATGCTTCCCGGCATTGACGGCTATCAGGTCTGCCGGGAAATACGCGCCAAATCCAACCTGCCTATTATCATGCTTTCTGCCAAAGGGGAAATTTTTGACAAAGTGCTGGGGTTGGAGCTGGGCGCAGACGATTATATTATGAAACCCTTTGATTCCAAGGAACTGGTGGCAAGGGTTAAGGCGGTGCTCCGCCGCTACCAGCCCGCCAAGCCAGAAGCCGCTGCTGCCAATATCAAATGCGTAGAATACCCAGACCTCACCATCAACCAGACCAATTATTCTGTGGTCTACCATGGAAAGGCAGTGGATATGCCCCCCAAGGAGCTGGAGCTTTTGTATTTCCTGGCTTCCTCCCCAAACCAGGTATTTACCAGGGAGCAGCTTTTAGACCATATCTGGGGTTATGAATACATTGGGGACACCCGCACCGTGGATGTGCATGTCAAGCGGCTCCGGGAAAAAATTAAGGACCATGCTTCCTGGCGGCTTGCCACGGTCTGGGGCATTGGCTACAAATTCGAGGTGAAATAGTGAAACGGACACTTTACCTAAAGCTCCTGCTGGGCTATGCGGCATTTGGCATCCTTGGGTTCCTGACCATCGCTACTTTTACCTCCCGGCTGGCCTTTAACTACATAAAGCGGGATACTGCTTCGGATTTATACCGGGAATCCAACCTGCTGGCTTCAAGTTATGCTTCCAACTATTACCGGGGCACCTTGACGCTGGAGGATGTGACTTCCCAATTCCAGGCAATTTCCACGTATCTGGACGCTGCCATACAGGTAATCAGCAATAATGGGCAAATACTGATCCATGCCGGGCAGGAGCCTGCGGAAAAAAATATTGAAGATTTTGACATTACGATGTTCGGCACCAGCTACTATCAGACAGGCACTTTTTTCGGCACCTTTTCCGAAGAAACCCTGTCTGTATTTTCCCCGATTACCATTAACTATAAAGTGAGGGGGTATGTGCTTATCCATAAGCCAATCCGCAAGATAGTTGCCCTGAAAGACGGCTTTATCAATATTTCTTACATGACGCTTGCTGTAATCTTCCTCTGCGCTTTTGTAGTGCTTGGGCTTTTTACCTACACAGTCTACATCCCCATCTGGAAAATTACAAGGGCTGCCAAAGATTACTCCGAAGGCAACTTTGAAACGCAGATCAACATCCACACCAATGATGAAATCGGATACCTTGCCGCATCCTTAAATTATATGGCAGCCGAACTGTCCACCCTGGAAGAAGACCAGCGGAAATTCATTGCAAATGTTTCCCACGATTTCCGCTCCCCGTTAACTTCTATCAAAGGCTACATTGAAGCCATTATGGACGGCACGATTCCCCATGAAATGCAGGACAAATATTTAAACATCATCCTCTTTGAAACAGAGCGCCTGAACAAGCTGACCCAAAGTATGCTGGAACTGAACAAGTATGGGAAAAAAGGGACGATGCTGGACATCAGCAGCTTTGATATCAATAACACCATTAAGCTGGTTGCACAGTCTTTCGAGGGGATTTGCCAGGAGAAAAAAATTTCCTTTGAGCTGATACTGACCGGGGAAACCTCTTTCGTCCTGGCGGATATGAGCAAAATCCAGCAGGTGCTTTACAACCTGATTGACAATGCAATCAAGTTCAGCCACCCGGATTCTACCATTACAGTTGAAACTACGGAAAAAAATGAAAAGGTGTTCATTTCTGTGAAGGATACCGGGATTGGGATTCCAAAAGAGAGCATGAAAAAAATTTGGGAACGGTTTTACAAAACAGACTTGTCCCGGGGAAAGGATAAACGGGGGACGGGGCTGGGCCTTGCAATTGTAAAGGAGATTATTTCTGTGCATAATGAGAATATAAATGTAATTAGCACGGAAGGGGTGGGGACGGAGTTTATTTTTACGCTTCCTTTGAAACGGGATAAAAAGGAAGGGATTTAAAGGGGGAGGGGGAGTGCAAAAAAGAATCCTGCAAAGCAGGATTCTCCGCCTGCCCCTCCCGAATACCTCCGGCACCATCCTATTGGCTATTTTTTCAGCAATAAGGCAGCATCCAATGGTAAACGCACATATGGCTATTTCACTACCCTCCCATCTTCAAGGGTTATCACTGCCTCCGACATCCTTGCAACTTCAAGGTCATGGGTAACAATAATTAGGGTCTGCCCAAATTTTTTTGCGCTTCCAATCAGAAGCTCCAAGGTTTCCAGGGCAGTCTTTTTGTCCAGGTTCCCGGTAGGCTCGTCTGCAAAAATGATTTTAGGCTTTGACAGGATGGAACGTGCTATGGCAACCCGCTGCTGCTCCCCGCCAGACAGTTCCGGGGCATATTTTTTCTGCTTATCTGAAAGGCCTAACGTTTCAAGCACGGTATGCAGGAACCCGGAGTCTGGCTTGCGCTGGTCCAGCTTTAACGGCATACAGATATTTTCCAGCACATTATACTCCTCCATCAGGTTATACTGCTGGAACACGAAGCCCATATGCCTTCTGCGGAAGACAGCCATCTGCCCATCCGGGTATTCTGACAGGTCCTTCCCTTCAAAAAATACATTCCCTCTGGTGGGCTTCTCCAGCCCGCTTAAGACATACAGCAGTGTGGATTTCCCGGAACCGCTCCTGCCAATTACAGAATAGAACCGTCCTTTTGCAAAAGATAAGTCTATCCCATTCAGGGCATTTACTTTCACAGAAGATGATCCGTAAGTTTTCCATATATTTTCGGCTTTTAAGATTGTATCCATCCCATTCCCTCCTGATTAAGATAGGCGTTCCCTGATAGTTTCCTTTAATACACGGTTTTGCGGGGCAAAGAACAGCAGGAACACACAGGCCATGCCAAAAGCGCAGAAGGAAAGGTGCGCAGGCAGGCTCCAGCCGGCTTCCAGGCAATTCCCGGTAAATTGGGCTTTCAGCAGTTCAAAAAAGGTTCCTGTATCATCTGTTTCCTCCGCAAATTTCTGGTAAGTCCCGATATGCTTCAGTGCAAAAAACAGGAAATATCCCACATGCCCCAGCAGGCAGGAGGCCAGTGCCATAAGGAGCCCTTTGGCTGCCAGCCGTGCACGGAGCTGCCGCCGGGACATCCCTATGGCTTGCAGCAGGGCAAAGGAGCGCTTCTGGGCAAATCCATGGAGCATTTCTGTATTTAGCAGAATCAGCGCCAGGATCAGGAACATGCATATGCCGCAAATCCAGATATGGAGCAGGGCCTGCAGGGCTTCCTGCCGGTATGCGGCGTGTTCTTCCCGCTGGTTGGTAAACATCAGGCAATGTTCCGCTGCCGACTTAGCCATCAGGTAGTCGGTGGAAAAATATCCAGCATCCATGCCCGTGTAAATAAATGCATTTGTATATCCATATGCTTGGTTGCTCCAGATTTCTTTATCCAGAAGGATGCCATTCCGGTCAGCTTCCATCAGCTTTTTGGCAAATGCATTGGAGCCAATGACAGCGTAATAATTATCGCTCTGAAATAAGGTAAGGCAGGGGTCTTGCTCCAAATTTGCTGTAATGATCCCGACGGCCTCTGCTTTGGCACGGTTGGTTGGCATAAGCTGTTGATAGGGCTTATAAGATTTCAAGCTATCATCTCCCGGGACAGGGCTCGGGATAGGTTCTTCCAATTCCCCCATTCCATAGGCAGTTATAGTTACGGTGTCCCCCAAGGCCACGCCAAAATCCTGATATAACTGCCCATCCAGCTCTATCCCTGCTTCTGTGTTATAAGGGAGATATAAAAGGACGGCTTCCCCGTCCCGGAATTTTTCCCGGTCAATTTCCCCATCGGCATATTGGAAAAATTTCTCCCAGTTCTCCTCGGCTATCCCGTAGGCGCGGCACCATAAGCCTTCCGGGGCAGCGCTTTGCCCAGCGGTTTCTATGGCGTCCCAAACCTGTACCCCGTAACGGTGTTCCATCAGCAGGGAGGCAAATGGGTTTTCCTCCATTCCTGAAAATTCCAACGTGCCAGCCGATTGGTTCCACGCTACGGTTTCCCTGATTCCGGGCAGGGATTTTATGCGTTCCATAAATGCATCTGTGATAAGGATGGACTGGAAGCCATTCTGGCCTGTAGTTTGGTTAATGGTATAGGAGCTGGACTGCGACCATAAACTGTCCATATAAATAGGGGCCAGTGACTCCATATAACAGAAAATTACAGTTACCATACTGGCGGAGGAAAGGAGCAGCAGCCCCAGCCGTTTCACTCCTCTCCCACGTCTGCCTGCCCAGGGCAGCCGCCGTTTTTGGCGGACAGGGATCCCCGCAGGGAATAACGGAACGTTAGGAACCGGGTAAGGAACACAGCCCCGAACCAGAGCAGTAAGATTCCTGCGGCCAGCACAGCCGGGATAGAAATATGGAAGGCGCTGGGGCTTTGTTCCATCAGGAGCTGGAGCAATGCCCAGGTGGCCATGCTGCCGGCTGCAATCCCCCCTGCCGCCGCTGGCAGCATCAGGAGCATGGTTTCATAAAAAATAATTATGGAAAGCTGCTGTTTGGTCGCGCCAATGGTACGGAATAAATGGAGCGAGCGCATCTGTTCCTTTAACTGAATGGAACAGATGGCAATGACTGCAGCAATGGTGATGGCTAAAATCAGGGCAAGGTTAAAGTAATGGTATTCATCTTTTGCCATCGGCCCATAGGCGGAATTGTTTTCCACGGTATTTTCATACTCCCTCCGCAGGGATTGGGATAGGCCGTGGCTTTCTTCCCGGCCTGTGGAAAGAAAATACTGGTAGGAACAAACGTCCCCCAGTTCCTTTGCCGCATTTTCAGTCACGCAGGCCCCGACTAGCGCCACTTCCACGGTTCCGGTATCCCATAGCCCTGTATATTCCCGGAGTACGCCGCAAAGGATGTATTCTTTTTGGATAATATCGTTGCTGCCAGGGATAGATGTGTTGCTGTTTTCCCCAACGGTGTGGCTCAGCCCCAGAACCGTATCACTATTCCCAACTGTCTGGTTTTGTTCTGCAGCCCCGCCGTCTTTGCCCAGAAGCGCCCCGTGCTTTTCAATAGCGGACTTGTCCATAATCCGCAAGGTTAAGGTTTGCCCCAGCTTATAGTCGTATCCTAAGCTGCTCAGGGTATCCGCTTCTATGGCAATCTCATTGTCTTTGGCTGGGAACCTTCCGCTTACCACCTCAAGGCGCCCAAGGGTGCGCAGGGAATCGTCCAACGTCCCGATTCCCGTAAGGGGCGTTACCCCGCTGTCCAGCAGGTTCCCATAGGTTTTTGCTGTCCCGTAGCTTTGGATCCGTTCCTCCTGTAAAGCAGCCCCTAAAGGGTCTGGGCTGTAAACGGCCACATTCCATTCCCCATACATGTCATAACGCAGTTCTTCGCGGGTTTTGTTCAGGCTCCCGGTAATGCTTACATTGAGGATGGCAAATGTGACGGACAGGAAATATGCTGCAAACAGGCAGGCACTGCCCTTCCTTTTTCCCTTCAGGCCGTTCCATGTAATGTCCAGTAAGTAATTATGCATAGCTGCCACCATCCTTTAAAATATTCCTTCTGGTTCTATGGTAACATGCCAACCTTACGGTTCCCTTACAATTTCCCTTACAGCTTCGTAAGGCCTGTTCCCCTCCAGGATTGGGAGCTTTAAAAGGAAACATGCCCCGCCGCCCTTTTGGTTCCCTGCCTGTATGCTGCCGTGGTGAGCCTTAAGGATATCCCTTGCCATGCTCAGCCCAATGCCATACCCTGCTTTCCCATAGCTGCCCCGGTGGAACCGTTCAAACAGGCAGGGCAGTTCATCCTCCGGAATCCCAGGGCCTTCGTCCCTTATTTCCAGTACAAGGCTGTGGGTGCAGTCGATGGCTGTAATGTGTACGGTTGAATCTGCAGGGGTATGTTCTATGGCATTTTTTATGACATTTTCTACTGCCTGGGAGAACCAATAGCTGTCAAGGCATAGTTCCGGGATCCCGGAGAGGGCAGAAAGCTCCCATACAATGCCCACTCCTTTTTTCTTCCGCAGCGGTTCCAGCAGGCTGGCAGCTCTGTGGAGGAGCTGCCCCACGCTGCAGCGTTCCGGCCGCATATTGATTTTCTGCCCCGCAAGCTGGCTGCATTCCAGAATCCGCCCTACTTCCCCGGTCAGCCGTTCCATGCAGTTCTGGCACGCATCTAATTCTGCCTGTACCTCCGGGGAGGAGGCTTTTACCTGTGCCAAATCTACGCGGATTTGCAGGGCGGTCAGGGAAGTTTTCATTTGATGGGCCATATTTTCCATAAACTGGTTCAGGCGTTCTTCCCGCTTTTTCCAGTGGCGGCGCTGGTGTGTGGCCTGTTCCGTGACTGCCGCCAGTTGGTTTTTAAGGTTTTCCACTCTCCCCTCCCCCAGCGTTTCCGCAAGGTGGGTTTCCCCGTTCCATAAAAAACAGTCCAATTCATGGACAAGATGGTCTATTTTTTGTTCCAGCCTGTAACGCCTGTGATGTTCCAGCAGGAAAAGCGCGAAAGCAGTCAGGGCTGCTGCCAAAGCTATGATGTTTCCTTCCATTCTGCCGCCCTCATTTCTGCACATGTACCGCCCAGCGGTACCCAATCCCCCGGACGGTTTCGATGTATGCCGTCCCTTGGAATGTGCCAAGCTTTTCCCTTAACCTGCTGATGTTCACGCTTAAGGTATTTTCATCTACATAGGCGCTGTCCCTGTCCCAAACCTCGCTGAATATCCTTTCCCGGCTCAGCGTATGGGGCCAGCCCAGCAAAAGGCATTGCACAAGCTGCAGTTCTATAGGGGTGAGGGCAAGGGGGGACTGGTCCCGGCATACCTGATGCCTGCCCATGTCGTAAGAGAGCTCCCCGGAGGTTATCCGTAGCCCATAGGCCCGCTTTCCGCGCCGCAGCAGCGCCTGTACCCGGGCAAGCAGTTCCTGCAGCCGGAAGGGTTTTGTGATATAGTCGTCGCCGCCCACGGTAAAGCCCCGTACTACGTCTATCTCGCTTTGGTAAGCGGTCAGGAACAGGATGGGGATATCTGAGGTTTCACGGATTTTTTTGCATATGGCGTAGCCGTTTTCCTCCCCTAAGTTTATGTCTAAGATTACTAAGTCCAGCGGCTGCCTTTTTACCATTTCTAAAGCTTTTCTGGGCTGTTCACACCATTCAGCCTGATAGCCGCTGCCGTTTAAGATGTCTGCCAGCCCCTGGGCTACGGCTTCGTCGTCCTCTACAATTAAAATGCGCAGTTTTTCCATATAATGTCCTGTTCCTTTCCTTTGGTCCAGGGGAACTCAGCAGCGGGAAAGCTTGGGCTTCCCGCGGGTGTCCCCCGCCATAAAATGCTACCGTTATTCTAACAGTTGTTTTCCGGCATTTCAAGATTAGGGGTGCAGCCGCCGAAAACAAAAAGCCATAGAAACATGGTGGGTTTTATGGTATAATATCGGAAGATATTATACCGCCCGGAGCGAAGCGGAGTGGCTAAAAAAACACTTTAGGAAAGTATGGAGTTTAAAATGGAAAGTAAGAAAATAACAAATATAGAAGTAAAAAAGAAAAACAGGAACGAAGTGTTCCGTTATATATGCAAAAACGGGATGGTATCAAACCCGGATATCTCTTATGCGCTGAAGCTAAGCCTTCCGACAGCCACGCAGATTACCAAAGAGCTGATTGAGCGGGGGCTGGTGGAAGAAAAGGGGGAGATGGGCTCTACCGGGGGGCGTAGGGCCAAAGCGCTGGCGGTACATGAGAAGGTTGGGAAGGCGGCAGGGCTGGACATTACCAAAAACCATATCAGCATGGTCCTTACGGGGCTGGAAGGCAAAATAATAAAATATGAACGGATTTTTCTGCCATATGCAGCAGGGGATGGGTATTATTTGGATGTCTGCCAGAAACTGGAATGCTTTTTGGAAAGCTGTGGGTGCGGCAAGGAGGGCGTGCTGGGAATCGGGATATCATTTCCGGGGATTATGGATCTGGAAGAAAAAGTGGTTGCGGACTCCCATGTCCTTGGGGTAAGGGACCTGCCGTTTTCTGCGGTCAGCCGTTTCTTCCCTTTTCCCTGCCATTTCATAAATGATGCAAATGCAGGGGCATATGCAGAGGGCAGGCAGACAGAAAGCATGGGGCGTTTTTTTTACCTGTCCCTGAGCAATACAGTAGGGGGTGCGGTATATGACAATGGAAGGCTGGAGCAGGGGCATAATTTCCGTTGTGGGGAGGTAGGCCATATGACGGTTGTGCCGGATGGGGAAGCCTGCTATTGTGGGAAAAAAGGATGCCTGGATGCCTACTGCTCTGCTAAATGCCTGACGGAGGGAAGGGTGGAAGATTTCTTTGGGCGTTTGGCGCAGGGGGAGCCGGAGGAAGCCAGCCTTTGGGACCAATATACGACTTATCTGGCTATTGCAGTGAACAATATCCATATGGTCCTGGACTGCGATGTTGTCCTGGGGGGATATGTGGGGAGCAGCATGGGCGCATTTATTCAGGATATTCAGGATAAAGTGTCGGAAAGGAATACGTTTGCAGAAGATGCTTCTTTTATCAGGGCCTGCAGGCATAAGACAGGAGCCGCAGCGCTGGGGGCGTCCCTGCAGGTGATTGAGATGTTTATGGAACAGGTATAAGGGAGCAAATAAGGATTAGGGGATCAAAAGCATCTTTGGTGCTACGCTCATACCATATATTGTTATTGCAAATGTATCTGCACATCAATATATGGTATAGAGCGGGTACAACGCACCCTTTTGGCACCCTAATCCTATAAGGTAAACCAAGGGGCTGGGCGTTAAGCCAGGGTTTTTAAAAATTCTGTGCCCTGGCGTATGATCTTTTCGTATCTTTTGGCGTTTACGCTTTTCAGCCATGCAATCTTCCCGGAGATTTCATAAATTGTCTTATTGGGCACGGAACCGCCGGATTCTTTTAATTTCTGTGCGTTGTGGATTGACGCCTTCAGGATTTTCACCCATTTCCGCGGGACGCCGATTTCCTCGCTGTTAATTACAATGCCGGTAATATACTGGCGGTTGTTTTTCCGCAAAATATGGGTTTTTTCCTGTTTTATATGGAAGCCTTCTGCTTCTATAATTTTAGTAAGGCTGTTTAGGAAGCTCCCTATGGCAAGGCCGTCTTCGCTGCCGGTATAGCTAAAGCTCATATCATCCGCATATCTCGTATAGGTAACCCCTAGCTTCTGGCATAAGCCGCTGATGCGCTTGTCCATGTTCCTGCATATGATATTTGTAATCATAGGGCTTGCCGGGGAACCCTGGGGCAGGATACGGCCGGAGGTCTTGATGTATTTCATCTCCCCTTTTACTTCTAACGGCATCCGTTCGCAGTAGGTGCAGATCATGGCAAGCAGCGACGCGGTATAGCCAGAGTAGCCAAAGGATTGGAACAGGCCCCGGACACGTGCAAATGTAATGGTAGGGAAAAAGTTTTCCAAATCAATATTAATCAATACATCTGGGCTGGTGCTATGGGTTTTTGCGCTTGTAAGGACGGACCTTGATGGGACAAACCCATGGGATTTGTCTGAAATCTCTGCTTTTTGCAGGATTTGGGTTAAAATCTGTTTCTGGGCTGCCTTCAATTGTGTTTTCGGCGCGGCGATTTGGCGCGTGCCGCCGCTTTTTTTCGGGATTTCGAAACGGTAATAATTGTCGAAGGCCACCACGTCCCTGTGGTATGCCAGATAGCGCAGGGCGCTGTATTCTATGCCAAGGGCGTTGGCAAGTTCCCTGTCTGTTTCTATGACTGGCATCTGGAGCGCTTTGAGTTTTTCTGTGTCGGTTTCTTTTTTCCCCAACAGGCTGGAATAGCCTTTGCCTATAAACAGGATCTGTTCTGCCTTCCGTTTGTTCCACGCTTCGGACTTTAACTGTTTCTGCCGTTCCCGCTCTGCTTTCCGCTCCGCGCGGCGGGCGATGGATTCTTTCATAATGTCCTGGGCAACTGCAGCGCGGATTTTTTCATAATCCCATGTGCCTTCGTATTCTTTTTTTAGATGGGAAAGCTTTTTTTCAATTTCTGTTTTTTCCCGATAGGCTCCTGCTATTTTTTCGGAAAGCTCCTGAAATTCACCCAGCAGCTTTTGCCGCTTTTCAAAGTCCTCCTGCGTTTCATGCTGTTGGCGTTCATATGGCGTTGGCAGATGGCTGGGCCAGAAACCGTATTCTTGCATTTTCTGGAAGGTAAATTCTTTTTTACCCATATTATTTACTAGTTCTCTGTATTCGGCTTTTGTATCCATTATAACAACATCTCCATAATATCATTGATTTTATATTCTTTATCGTATTCCAAATTTTTAAGCTTTAACAATTTATAAGAAGCGACGTAAAGCGCAAGAATATGGGCGCATGGTTCCGAAAGATTCCTTGCGCCGCGCTTAAATTTCTGGCAGTTGCAGGCGATCTTTGTAATTTGCCCATCTTGGTCAATGACAATTTCAGCAGAAGACCATTGGCCATGTTCCTTGTATGTTGTCGTGAATATAAACTCCTGTTGGCGCGTGTACCTTACCTTCATGTTGTCAAAGGTAAGCTTGCTGCAGTTCTGTACATCCATTTCGATATCGGTAACTTCATAGAGTTCTTCTGGAAGGGGTGCGTTGCATAAATGGCGGAACCGCACTTTGTCGTTGAGGATGTCAAAATACCCTTCGCCCCGCCGGAACAGCATGCCTATGCCGGCTTTTACCTTGTCGTTTTTCTGGCCTGGAAGAAGGGCAGAAATTTCTTCCATAGATAAACAGCGGTTCTCTTTCAGCAGCTTATAAATATCCTTATAGCAGCCGTGGCCGGTAAACCCTGCCATAATGTTAAATGCAGTGCCTTTTACCCAGTCATTGGAGGACCAGGAGGAGAAGCCTACTGTCATCTGCATTGCGCCCATATCGGCGCGGATAAACTGGGGCATGCCAAATCCCAGGATACGCACATAAAATGCTTTTGCAAAAGGTATCAGTTTTTCTACTACCAGCCAGCGCCTCCTGCCCCATATTTTTTCTTCCCTCCGCTGGCGGCCGTGGTACACCGCGTTCAGGGTAAGGCATGTCCCGAAGGGCTCGAATACGATTTGCACCCTCTGCCCCGGCTCTAAGATCCATTTCATGTAACGGGGGCTTTTCTTTTCTTTGTGCTTCCTTAAAAATGCGCAGATGCTGTACATGTCGGAGGGGGAAAGCTCCAGCTCTGTCCCGGAAAGCGCCGCTGCTGAGGATACCTGGTTAAAGCCCTTGATCCATGTTTCAGGCAGGTCAATTTTCTTTTCAATGTATTCCGGCACAATGTCGCTGTCTAACGTAAAGCCTTCCGGGTTGACGGATAAGGTCACGTCCGTATAGCTTCGGAACCTCTGCATTTCTTTTGCCAATTTGGCGGAAAAATCAATATTTGTCGTCCCTAATTTTGGCTCCTGCTGTAAATGGAATTCCTCCATGGGCACGGACAGGCAGCCGTAAATGGATTCGTCCAACGAAAATGCTTCGAAGGAAACCTGGTCCTTATGCACGGTAATGACGGGGTCCAGGACAAACCACAGGCTGTAATCCCTGTCTTTGATAAATTTCCAGAAGTCCCGCTCGATTTTATAATAATCCTTCCAAGCGTCGTACTGGTCGATTTGCTTCTGTAAATTTTTCTGTATGTCTGTTAAGTGGCTTATCTCATTTTTCTTGTGGGCAAGCTCGGCGTCATAAACATCCATTTCTTTTTTTAAGGCTTCCCGGACGTTTGGCATGTACTCTTTGTGCGCCCTTACGCGCCGCTCGATTTCTTCGTTCAGCCATGTAAAATAATCCGTCCGTTCTTTTTCTTTTTTCCTTGTATCGGAAACCACAATTTCCCTTAGCATAAGCATGGCGTCACGGAACAGTAAAGGATGCTTTAATTTCCCGCAGAAAGAAACTTTTTCATCACGGGACAAGTCGGGGCTCAGCCCTAAAGTCGTCTGGCTGCCAGCCTGCGTGCAGCGGGAAGGGCTGGCGTATGTATAACCTACTTTCATAAAGTGCTTACCTCCTTCTGAATCTGGGCAAATGCTACAAGCGCTCGTTCAGAATCTATTTTGCTGTTTGTGCTTCCGATATCCAGGAGCATGTGCTCTATTTCCTGCTGTTTTTCAGGATAATAGCCCAAGAACAAGGGAATTGTGCGGTAGATCTGGTCCTTGCTCTTTGAAACTTTATTTGGCAGGTAAAGCAGTGTTTTTGCATAATAAATATATAAATCCGGGTTGGTATCCTTTAATTCAGAAAAAGCCTGTTCCATTTTCCGGGAAAGATACGCCTTTACTTCCACGCATGGGTGTTCCATCATACGCAGGATAAACTGCGTGGGGATTTTGCTCCCATACCACCCCTCCAGCTTTTCGAGGGCGTACTGGTAAGCCCGTTCTACCGGGGAATCCAATAAAAGGAGGTGGATCTTTTCCCTTTTTCCAATTTCAGAACCTTCAAACACCGACTGGGCGATTTGGTTCAGGTGTGATACGCTGCATTCAAAAAGCAGCAGGAGCGTTGCTTCCCTTCCGGCAAGGAGGGCCTGGTGCCGGCGAATCAGCCCGGTAAGGGTCTTTACAAGCCTTTGGGAACCCGTTTCCAAAACAGACAGGATCAGGCTGTCTTTGGGCAGGGCATCCTCTTTGCATGATTCCAGCAAGGATATGGTATTGTATGCCCATTCCGGGATACTGCCGTGCTGTAAGCTGATGTCCTTGAGCGTGTCTTTTAATACGCCATATGGCATGGAAAAGATGGTATTTTCTGCAATGCTGAACAGGAAATCAGGAAGCTTGTTAAGGCTTAACAGCAGGGAAGTAAAGTAGCGCAGCAGTGCTTGCTGTTCCCCGATGGACGCGGCGTCCAATTTGCTGGAGGATTTTAACAGCAGCTCTGCAACCTGCCCAGGAAGCTCTGTGTTCCGTTCCAAAAATAGCTCCCTTTTTTCAGCGATTGCTTTGAGGAAAACGGTATACTCCCCAATGGTAAAGCGGCTGATGGTATCTTCTAAGACGCTGTACCATGTTTCTGCTGTATCTAAAAGAAGGAAATCAGCGGCATGTTCCGGCTGGAATTTCCCGTCTGTCCGTTTAAAGTATGCTTTTGCAGCATCCCATAGGCGTTCGGACGGCGTGCCCATTAAGGCAACCATAATGCCTGCGTCAAATTCCTGTAATGCTTCTAATTTAGGCAGCAGGATCCCTTCAAATAAGCCTGCGGTCTTTTCATACGGTATGCTGGAACACGCAATCAGTTCTTTGAGGGTAAAGGAATCAAAGGCATGGCGCGCATGGGCTTTTTGCAGGATTGCATAACAGAAATCATGCACTGCTTTGGCTTTTGCATTTTGGGCAATATAAATAACGTCAGGAAGATGCCTGTGCCACATGGATTCTTCTGCTGCACGGCCATTTACGGTTACTGTTACTTCCCCGAAATATTTATAAAAAAAGAAATTATAACATAAGTTTTCATAATAATTATCATGGTCCGTATAGCTTGTAAGCAGTTCCCGGGCAGCCGTTATGAATTTGGCTTCATCCGTTGCCAGATACCCGTCAAGGGTCCTCCTTAAGTACCGCAAATAGTAATTGTACGCGCCGGACCTGCCGGTCCCCCTAAAATAGCAGGCAGCCCTTGGGGTGTCCAGATAGTAAGCGATTTTACCCACTGCGTCGGCCATCCCGTAGGCCGTGGCTGTCTGGATGGTGTTTTTAAACGCAATATTTTTCACATTCCGCCCATCGTTGTAAACGCTTTTTTGGTAAAGGTTCTGGCTGCCATATACATACAGCAGGTTCTGGTATGCATTAGGCTTGCTTAAATATTCTTCAAGCTCTTTGCCTTTTAGCTTTTTGTCCCTTAAGGTTAAGTGTTTGATATGGAAATCCATGTCAGGGAGGGTCCGGTAGATAAATTCTTTTTGCTGTGACAGCAGTTTTTCGTCAAATAAGCTGGTATATTGGCTGATACAGCGTTTCAGCCCGCTGTGGTATCCCTCATTTGCCCACAAAACCTCGCTATCTTCTATCTCTTTTGCCATTTCTAATAAAACCGGGTTCTTTGCGATGGTAAGTTCCTGGAAAATGCCGCATGCCAGCTCTACGCTTGCTATGCGTAAAATGCGCCCATATTCTTCGGCAGAGGGCTGCATATCCATAAACTGCCGGAGGTATTTCTTCCTTGTGTAGATCCGCTGCCTGGAAAACATATTTACAATGGGTCCCATATAAGGGCTGTCTGCTGCAAAACCGAATAAATCACTGGGTTTTGCAACCAGTTCAAAATCTTCCAAAGTAAGTTGGCTTGCTTTTACAGCGGCAACATAATCAGCATAAGTATGTTCTTCATAATATGGAAGCTGGATGGGCGGTTTGATCTCATTAGAGTCGTTGACGATATACTTTTTCTCAATCTCTATGCGCTGGTACCAGCCCCTGTCATTATCGTAGTCCCAATATCTGCGGGCAGCTTTGTAGCCTTTTGTAAAACAGATTAAGTTCTTTTCTTCGCAGTAAATGGTATTGGGGATAGAGGGCAGATGCCCGTTTGTCCCATGGAAGACTGCGTAATGGGTATAGGCTACGTTGGGCTTTAACAAGTATCCATCCGCGTAATAGCTATTGGGGTTGTCCCTTAATTCCCGCTCTATTTTCTGTTTCCCATACAAAATGAGCAGGCAGGGGTTATTTTTGCTGTCTAAGCCCCAAAGCAGTATTTTGCGGATTGGGGGCTCCTCTGGTTTCCAGACCCGTTTTTGTTCTTCTGGTGTTAAATTCTTCATGATTGCAGCTTAGTTCCTTTCTATCCTTTGGCAGGTATAACGTGCCGCTGGAAGTATATTATTTACCACAGATTAGATTAGGGAGCGTAGCTGTCGCACTAATATAGTTACTTGTTCAAAAGGTCTTGCCGCTTATGCGGCAAAGACAGAATGCACAAAATTATGTATTGTAATTTACGTTAGTGCGACAGCTCCTTTTGATACCCTAATCCAAATTATAGTATAATTTTGTCGGATTTTCAAGCAATTTGATGGAAACTGTAAAAAAGATGGTTGACTTTTTCAGAATATATGGTACAATTGAGAAAAGGTTAGATTTTCTGGTCTAAATGCTTTGGGGTAGCTCCAAGGTTGTTATTTCTAAGCCATTACACCACAATGTTCTGCGTCACTCGCACGCTATTCTACACTAGTGCGTTTTGACAGTAGCCTTCGGCATAAACGCACTAGTGTAGCAGCGTGCTGAAGTGTCAGAACAGAGTATATGCTTGTTTGCAGAAAATCTAGCCTGCTTTGTTTTTCTATGTTCAGGATTCTTTCTTGTCTTATGGATTAGGGTATCAAAAGCACCTTTGGTATGGGCGCACTGTTGTTCTTGAAATTTCACCAAAATCGGATGGAACGTTTTGGATATAATGACGAAGGTCAGGAATTTCCTGGTATCATATTGGCAAAAACCCTTTGTGGAAATATCCTCTCCGTTGGTAAGGATGTGATTGATGCAAAGTCCATTATGGGGATTTTCAGCCTTGATTTGTCCAACCCACTGCAGCTTGGAATTGAGAACTGGAAGGAAGAATATGCACCGATAGTAGGGAAAAATACCTGCATCCATAAAAAACTGCAGGAAAATGGTAATCCGCTGCTGCCTGCGGGGTAGGAATCTGCAGGCAGCAGCGGTATTTATGTCAGGGTTCTGCTATCCAATTTTTTCAAGCATCCAGTCTTTCACAGCGTTGTCTGCAAAAGATGCTTTTGCAGCATTCTGCATCAACTGCTTCCGTTCTTCCGGCAGCAGGTACCCGGCCTGTTCCAGGGCTTCCAGCTCCTGCGTAACCGTTGTGCCGCTGACGGTCCGGTTATCTGTGTTGACGGTGACTAGCAGCCCTTCTTCCCAAAATTCCCGGAATGGGTACTGCCCCATGGATGGTACGGCCTTTGTCTGCAGGTTGCTGGTGGGGCACATTTCAATCCCTATTTCCCGCTGCCTGCACAGGCGTATGGCATCTTTGTTCCCAGCCATTGCGATGCCATGGCCGATCCGTTTTGCGCCGAGCTCCACGGCGTTTTGGATGCTTTCTGCACTGCTGCATTCGCCGGCGTGGATGGTAAAGGGGATTCCCAGGCGGGCGGCTTCTTCGAAAACCCGCTTCTGCCCCAGCACCGGGAAGGCGGCTTCATCCCCTGCCAAATCAATGGCGCATACCCCTTGCCCAAGGTATTCCCTTGCCAATTCCACGATTTCCATATTTTTTTCCCATGGCATATGGCGCATGGCGCAGAGGATAATATTTCCTTTTATCTGGAACGATTCCTCTGCTTTTTTCAGGCCACGCAGTACGCTTTCCACAATTTGCCGGGAAGTAAGCCCTTCTGCTGCAGATAGCAGGGGCGCAAACCGGATTTCCATATAAATGGTATGTTCCCCTGCCCCCTGTGCCATTACATCATATGCTGCTGTTTCAAAGCTTTCCTCTGAAATCAGGCAGGATAGGGGCAGGCCAAATTTTTCCAGATATTCTTTTAAGCTCCTGCAGCCCGGTTCCACTTGCAGGCAGGAACGCAGCCCTTTTTCGGAGACAGGCAGCGTGATTCCTGCAGTTTTGGCCAATGCCCGGATGCATCCCGGGGAAAGGGAGCCATCCAGATGGCAGTGTAAATCTATGGTTGCGGTGTTGTTTTTCATAGGCGTCCCTCCTGTTTTTTGATATTAAGATTAGGGTGCCAAAAGGGCTTTTGACACCCTAATCATATTAATAGATTATATCAAATTTGCATCAGGCGGGCAAGAGAGGGGAAATCATCCTACTTTCCATAGGCCAAGGGCAGGCGTCCTTACAAAGTAGATTTCCTCCCCGTTTTCCAGCGTGTTCCAGCCATCCTTTAATGTTTCAGGGCGGTAGGCGGAAACGGCTTTCCCATAATCCTCCCATCCATACCCTGCCTGCTGGATTTCTTCCCTGGAAAGAAGCTGGGGACGGGTGCAGTAGGTAACGGTGAACCGCCCCTCGGAGGAGCCTTGTATTAAATGTGCCGCCGCCATGGTGCGGTTTTCAAATGCCCCCTGCCGGAGCAGGTTTAAGATGTATTCCCGGCCTTTGTAGCCATATTTTCGTATCATGCCGTCCATTTCCGGGTTTTCCCCAAAGGCTTTCACGCCGGGGGCGAGGATTACAAGGTTCCCGCCGTCTGCGACAGCCATGCGGGTGCGGTAAATCCCTTTATTCCCAACCCAGGTGGTCTTAAGCTCATGGGGATCCAGATAGGCGACTACTTTTTTCGCGTATTTTTCCAGATGGACAATGTTCAGTTCCTGGGATAAGGCGGCAGCCAGCTCAAAAGGCCTGCGGGATGAGCCGATATAGAGCCCTTTTAAGGAAACGTTTCCCTCCGGGCTAAGTGTAGTTACGGTCTGGAGGTATACCAGCGGCAGCCCGGAAAGGAAATGTTCCTGCGCGTAGTCAAACACCTTCCGGGCAGGGGTGTCCACAGCCCCCAGTGCACGTTCCATCCCGCAGATGGCGCTTAACAGGTGGGACTTATTGATCATTTGGCGCCCGCCTACGCCTACAAAAATATTTTTGCTGTAATTTGCCATTCCCACCACTTCATGGGGGACAACCTGCCCAACGGATAAAATCAGGTCATACCTGCCTTCCAGCAAACGCCGGTTTACTTCGGCTTCTATGTTTTCCCCATACAGCCCGCCGGAAATTTCCTCTGTAAATGCTTTTGGCACAGTTCCGATTGGTATGGCGTCGGCCTGCCAGTTATGTATCAGGAATGCGCTGTCCGGGATTGCGTCCCCAAACATGCTGCGCCGTTCCGCTACGTCCATAGGCATGTGGGTGCCAAGGGCAGGCATTACATGCACGGCAGCATGGGGGCTCAAGATCCGGTAAAGGATTTGTGTGAGTTCCCCTGCATAAGAATAGCAGCGGGTGTAATCCGGTGGGATAATCAGTACATTCCGCAAATCAGGGTACTGCCCGATTAATTGGCGGATTGCCTGTTCTGTGCGGGAAGGGGAAATGCCTTCCCGGTCTGTGAGGTATATTTCCTGCATGGCTCTGATGGCTCCTTTCGTTTTGGCAGGCTGCCGGATGTGGCGGGGCTTCTAACCTTCAAATTTCAGCACCAGTTTCAGCACATCCTTTGGGTGCTCTGTAATCATGGTAAGGGCTTCCATAATGTCCGTGTAATGGTATGCTTTTGTCATAAGCTGTTCCGGGTTCAGGCTGCCATCTTCAAACCCGGCAATTACTTCCCCAAAGCAGTTGTTGTTCAGGCGTGAGCCCACAATGGTAAGCTCTTTTTTGGTAATGTCCGCCATGCAGATCTTAGAGGGCTGGTTCTTAAGGCCAAGGCAGACAATGCGCCCGGCAGGGCAGGCGAGCCGCACTGCATCCTCTAAGGAAGCGGGGGTGCATACGGTGTCAACAACTACGGGGATGCCTTCCCCGTCTGTAAACTGTTCCAGCCGTTCCTCCAGGTTTTCTTCCGGCACAAGGACAGTTTCATCTGCCCCCATGGATTTGGCTTTCTCCAGACGTTCTTTGACTAAGTCGGATAAGATGACCTGGGCGCCCTGCCGTTTTGCAACCTGCATGGCGCAGATTCCGATTGGCCCTGAACCCATGATTAAGACCTGGTCGCCTGCCTGGATCTGCGCCCGTTTGCAGATTTCTGCGCCGATGGTGTAAGGCTCTGCAAGGCCAAGGAGGGATTCGTCCAGCTTTTTGTGGTAGAGGTGCACATTTTTTGCAGGGACCTTGACGTATTCTGCAAACCCTCCGTCCCGGTGCACCCCCATAACTTCAAGGTTCCGGCAGACATTATGCCGCCCAATCCGGCAGGCATAGCATTTGCCGCAGCTAAGGACAGGGTCTGCCGCTGCTTGGCTGCCGGGTTCAATGCCTGTAACGGCAGGGCCTACGGCTTCCACAATGCCCCCAAATTCATGGCCAATCAGGCGGGGGTAGGTGGCAAGGGAATTTGTGCCGTTGTAAATCCCGATATCGGAGCCGCAGATGCCGCCGGAGGTAACGCGGATAATGACGTCGTCGGGGGCGGTGATCTCTGGTTTTGGGACTTCTGTGATTTCAGCGTGGAAAGGGGAAGTTATTTTGATAGCTTTCATAGTCGTTTTTTCCTTTACAGTAAATTTTTGTTAAGATTAACATAACATGGGACGTCATACGTGTCAAGAGGTTTTGTCGTTCCGGCGGAGTAATATGCTGCGGGGAGGGGGAAAGTTGACATAGAAAGCATGGAGTTGGTATAATAATCCAAGCAGGGCGCCCTTTTTCAGGAGGGTAAGGGACAGGACAACAGAGGAATCTGAGGACAGCGCATACATAGGATACGGGGGATGTTGGAACATGAGATTAGAAACAATGCAGGACAGCGGAAAATCGCTGGCGGAGCGGGTAGCAGACCAGCTTGCAGGCTTAATTGCAGAAAATAAATTCAAAAAAGGGGAAAGGCTCCCCAGCGAGTTCCAGTTAGCGGAAGCGGTAAACGTAGGGCGCGGGACGATCCGGGAAGCAGTCAAAATCCTTGTGTCCAGGAATATTGTGGAGATACGCAGGGGGCTTGGGACTTTTGTCAGCGAGAAAACGGGGCTTACAGAGGACCCATTGGGGCTGAATTTTGTGGAGGATAAGAGCCGTCTGGCGCTGGACTTAATGGAGGTGCGCGCTATGATAGAGCCGGACATTGCAGCCTTGGCGGCGGAGCGTGCCACAGAGGAAGAAATCGAAGCCATCTGCCTGGCCTGCCACGCGGTGGAGGAGAAAATCCGCCGGAAGAAACCATTTTTGGCAGAGGATATTGCATTCCATGAAATGATTGCAAAGAGCAGCAGGAACCAGGTAGTGCCCAAGGTGATCCCGGTGATCCATTCGGCCATCCGGGAACAGATAAAAGCCACAAATGCCAACCTGACGGAACAGACAATCACAACCCACCGGGCAATTGTAAAAGCCATTGGGCGGAGGGAGCCAGAGGGGGCAAGGGAAGCCATGCTCCGGCATATGCAGTACAATATGGAGCATATTGCAGGGATGATGAAAAAGAATTAAAAAATGCTGCCGGCCCGTGGGGCTGGAATTCGGGCAAGAGGGTTTGGTGCGGTGAAAAAGAAGGGCGTCCCTTCTGGCGCCGCACCATTTTTTCCCGATTGACACATATGACGTCCTATGATACACTAGCAAAACAAAGAACTTTTTTCATATCCCACACAGGCGGCAGGAACAGTTTTTAGCTCCTCCATCAGCCTGAATATAGTAAATCTTTTTTAATTTCTGTACAATAGCACAAATTTCTTTGTTGAATATTGTTGATTTTTCATGAATTTCAAGAAAATATTTGGAGAATAGTGACAAGGCATGAAAAATGTGCTATTGTATACATCAGATAATACAAATATGTGCACGGGATGTATTACGAAGCAACGAAACCTGAAACTTCAAGAAAAGGAGAGGAAACATGAAAAAGAAAATGATGTCGTTATTAATGGTTGGCGCTATGGCGGTTGGTATGCTGGCAGGCTGCGGCGGGGTGAAAACAGACAGCGAGGCGGCAAGCGAAGCAGCAGGAGGAAACGGGAAAGCAGATACAGCAACAGAAGCAGCAACAGGGAAAAATGCATATTCCGATGAAATCAAAATCGGCTTCCTCCCAAATGTAATCGGCGATTCCTGCGCGGCTGCATGGGCAGAAGGCATGGAGTCCTATTTAGGCAATTTCTCGAATGTTACGTTCAACGTATTTGACGGGAAAGCTTCTGTAGACACTGAAAATACCATTATGGAACAGATGATTAACGAAAATTATGACGCGATTATCCTTCAGGCTACAGACGCCGCAGGGCTTGCAGCTTCTACGGATAAGGCAGAAGCAGCAGGGATCCCGGTAATTACCTGCAACCTGGATGCAGATACCGTACATACCGGCCTGGTAGCAGGCGTGGACACGGAAGCAGGCCAGCAGATTGCAGAACGGATTGGCGAAAGCCTTGGCGGCAAAGGCAAGGTAGTGATTATTTCCGCTACGCCAGGGGCAACGAAGGGTGAGAACATTGACAAAGGCTTCAAGGAAGTCCTTAAGGAAAAATATCCGGACATTGAGATCCTGGATGAGCAGTCCGGCGAGTGGCTGACAGAAAATGCAAATACGGTTATGAACGATTTCCTTACAAAATATCAGGACATTGACGCCGTACTGTGCCACAATGACGCAATGGCAGAGGGCGCGGCAGAAGCTGCCAAGGCTGCAAACAAAGAAATCCAGATTTGGGGCGTAGACGGGGAATCCAAGATGCTGGACTATATTGAACAGGGCTTATGCACAGGCACAGTATACACAGACTGCCAGAAGCAGGGCGCAGCATGTGCACAGTTCTGCATGTATGCAATCGGTTCCGGCATTACTGCGAAAAACTTAAGCGCAACTCCTGTAGTAAAAATGGCTCCTATTGTTGTGACAAAAGAGAATTTATCTGAAATTACAGAGGATATGCGCTGGTAAGGAACAAAATCCCCTGATTGGGGGAACTATCCCAGAGGGGCGCCCTCCCTTCTGGGATAGCATATGCGCAGGCGCATATTTTAGGAGGAAAAAGTTATGAGGCAAGAAAACATGCGTCGGTTAATTTCCGTTGCATCCTTGGTGATTCTGGCGTTGGTCTTCGGATTTACCAGTAATGGTTTTTTTACAGCGACGAATATTTTAAGTATCTTACGTGAATGTGCGATTACAGGGATTATTGCAATCGGCGTTTCTTTTGTAATCATTACTGCCGGGATTGACTTGTCGACAGGTGCTATTGTGGGATTTGTCAGCATGTTATGTGCGAACCTTTTATATAACTACGCACTCCCAGCAGGGTTAGTCATGTTCATTTCTGTTCTGGCAGGCACAGTATGCGGCGTGCTGAATGGGTTTGTGGTTACAAAGCTGCGGGTGCCGGAATTTATTGCAACCCTGTCCACCCAGTATCTGTTCCGTTCCCTTGTATTTGTATTTGCCATCCGTGAGATGGGCGTAATTACAAATAAGAAAATCACAGACCCCGGCATCCTGATTATGGGCGGGAGCGTCAATGGGGTTTACCTTGTTACCATTACCTTTTTTGCCCTTGCAGTGATTGGGCAGGTGATCCTGAAAAAAACAAAACTTGGGACCTATATCTATGCCACGGGCGCAAACCGGAAATCTGCGGATTTATCCGGCATCAATACGGATAACGTGCGCTGGGCCGTATTTATCATTACAGGCTTTTTATGCGGGATTGCATCCATTTTTGAAATTGGGCGGATTGGGAGCGCTACGACGGATTTAGGGACAGGGCTTGAATTTGAAGTGATCGCGGCAGTAGTTATCGGCGGCTGTGCATTTTCCGGCGGGCGCGGGGATATTTTCGGGACGGCGGTAGGCGCAATTTTCATGGCAGTGCTGCAAAATGGGATCCTGAAATATAACCTGCCTACAGCAGCGCAGCTTATTATCAAAGGTGTCGTTATCGTGGCGATGATTGTGTTTGACTCTGTATATAACCAATATATGCAGAAGCGCATCCATCAGAAAGCCAGCGAGGAGGCACAGGCGGCAGGAGGTGAAGCGTAATGCCTGCATTATTGGAAATGAAAGAGATCGAGAAAAGCTTCAATGGTTCCCCCGTGCTGAAAAAAGTGAATTTTTCGGTAGAACCCGGGGAAGTCCATGCGCTGATGGGGGAAAACGGCGCGGGGAAATCTACCCTGATTAAGATTCTTACCGGAATTTACCCCAAAGACGGCGGGCAGATTTACTGGAATGGGGAACCCGTTTCCGTGGAACACAGGAAGGATGCCGCAAGCCTTGGCATTGGCGTAATCTATCAGGAATTAAGCTTAATTCCCACCCTGACTGTCATGCAGAATGTAATGCTTGGGAAAGAGCAGAGCAAATTTGGCTTTGTCAACGCCAGGAAAATGAAACAGAAAGTAGCGGGGCTGATTGAAAAATACGGGTTCCATGTGAGGGCGGACGAGGTGGTGGAAACCCTGACGATTGCCCAGCGGCAGACTGTGGAAATTTTAAAGGCATTGAGTGAAGAATCCAGGCTGATTATTATGGACGAGCCTACGGCGTCCTTAAGCGCCAAGGAGTCGGACGCGCTGTTTGGGATTATTGAGCAGCTCCGCAGGGACGGCGTAAGCGTAATTTACATTTCCCACCGTCTGGAGGAGGTGTACCGCCTGTCCGACCGCCTGACAGTGCTGCGGGATGGCGTTACAGAAGCCGTGCTGGCAAAAGAGCAGATTATCCCTGCCGACGTGGTGCGGCTGATGATAGGGAAGGAATTAAGCGAAGCCACGGCTTCCAATAACCTGCGTACCTCGGATGCACCGGTAAGGCTTAAAGTAGGGAACCTGTGCAAGAAAGGCGTGTTCCACGATATCAGCTTTGAAATCCATAAAGGGGAAATCGTAGGCTTTGCAGGGCTGGTAGGGGCTGGGCGGACGGAAGTCATGCGCTGCATTTACGGCGCGGACCCTTACGACAGCGGCACGGTGGAATTTGAAGGGAAGCCTTTGGCAAAACAGATCACGAAAAATATTGCCAACGGGTTCGGCTTTGTCCCGGAGGACCGCCGGAACCAAGGGTTTACCCCGCTTCTTTCCATTGAAAAAAATGTCGCCCTGACAAATTATGACACGCTGGCAGCCGGGGGCTTTGTAAAGGCCGCGGCAGAGAAAAAACTGGGGGTTGAGATGGTGGGCAGGCTTGCCATTAAGCCTGGGGATTCCCAGATTCCGGTGGGGAACCTTTCCGGTGGCAACCAGCAGAAGGCAGTCCTTGCAAAATGGCTGAGCCGCGGCCTGAAGTTATTGATTATTGACGAGCCTACCGCCGGCATTGACATTGGGGCAAAGGATGAAATCTATAAAATACTTGAAAACCTAGCAGAAAACGGGACTTCCGTCATTATGGTTTCCTCTGACCTGCAGGAACTGCTCCGGGTTTCCCAGCGGATTGTCGTTATGCGGAAAGGGGAAATCTTTACGGAATTTGCTTCCGGCAGGATTACGCAGGAGGACGTGCTGATGGCGGAGTCAGGAATCCTTACAAGTGGGGCAAAAGGCGGCGCCCCGCAGGGGGAAGCGGGAACTGTTGCAAAGGAGGGCGGGACAAATGGATAAGAAACCAGACATCAGAAAAATACTTGGAAAGTCCCAGAGAATATGGATTCTGGCTGCTGTCATGCTGGTCCTTACGCTGCTCCAGCCGGGAGTATTCTTAACAGGCGCAAATATGAAAAGCATCCTTTTATCCATTTCCGTGTATGGGATTATGGTCTGCGGGACAATTTTCCCTATCCTCCTTGGCGGGATTGATTTGTCTGTGGGGGCGGTGGCTGCGGCTGCCGGGGCTTTTACCGTAACCTGGATTGTGGACCATGGATTTACGGACGGCGCAGTTGCCGTGGGCGTCCTTGGGGGGCTGTTCCTTGGGGCGGCAGTCGGCATGGTCCATGGGGTGATTGTGACCCAGTTTTCCGTTCCCCCATTCCTGATTACGCTGGCTACCCAGAACATCGTCTATGGAGTTGCCCAGCTTTTGACAGAAAATAATGTCATTGCATGCATGGAGCCGGCGTCCTTTGCATTTCTTGGCGGCGGAAGGCTGCTGGGGGTTCCGTTTTCCATTTGGATTATGATGATTATGGCGGTGATTTCCTATATTATTTTGGGCAAAACCGTATTTGGCCGGAATGTCTATGCCGTAGGTGGGAATGCGGAAGCCTGCCGGCTGTCCGGCGTCAGGAGCCGGCTGGTGATTATTATGTCCTATGTAGCGTCCGGCCTGACAGCGGCTTTGTCCGGGATTGTCCTTGCAAGCATGAACCGGCAGGCCATTGCCAAAGCAGCCCAAGGCTATGACAATTATGTGCTGACGGCGCTGGTTGTAGGCGGCGCATCCCTGATGGGCGGGGAAGGCTCCATCCAGGGGGCTATTTGGGGCGCATTCCTTGTAGGCGTGATTTCCAACGGCCTGCGGCTGGTAGGGGTTGCTTCTGATTACCATGGGGTTGTAAAATGCGTGGTAATTTTGGCTGCGGTTGCCCTTGACGCCCATGTCAGGTACAAAAAGAGCGGCCTGCAGAAAACCAGCCCCTTCTTTAAGAAAAAAGAAAAAGCGAAGGCGTAAACGGCGGATGTTGGCAGGGACGCCATGTCCGGCAGCAAAGAAAAGGCGAGGGTAAGCGATGAAAAAAATAGATGCGCACGTACATGTATTTGGAGTATTAAAGGGGTTCCGGGGGGAAGGGGAGCTGTACCCGCTGGGAAATGGAAAAGCAAGGTGGGCAAACGGGCAGGTGGTGGAGATGATACCGCCGGGGCTGGGGGACTGCTCCTTTGAAACGGAGGCATGCTTCCAGTTCTTAAAGGAGAAAGGCATCGAAAAGGCAGTGCTTCTGCAGGGCAGCTTTTATGGGATTGACAATGAATATACGGCAGAAGCAGTCAGGCGCCATCCTGACATGTTTGCAGGGGCAGGCTCCTTTGACCCGTTTGCCCGGTATGCGGGGCAGATTTATGACAGGCTCACCCACGAACTGGGATTTAAAATTATGAAGTTTGAAGTCAGCAGCGGGGGCGGGTTTATGTCCTACCACCCAACCTTTGACATTGCAGAAGTATTTTCCCCTATTGCCGCAAAATGCGAAAAGAACGGGCAGGTGCTTGTGCTGGATATCGGAAGCCCGGGCATGGGCAGCTTCCAGCCGGAGTCGGTGGCAAAGCTGGCGAAGGGATACCCGGAGCTGAATATTGTGGTCTGCCATCTCTTTGCGGCTGCCCCAGAGGATGCCCAAGGGGAGCGGTTTGAGTACTTTAAGCAAAGCTTAGCTATGCTTGCGCTGCCAAATGTATATTTTGACCTTGCAGCAGTGCCCTTTAATGTCTGGCCGCAGGCTTACCCTTACCCTGCAGGGCTGCGTTTTATTGAAACGGCAAAGGGGATTGTAGGGGCCGATAAGCTGATGTGGGGGACGGACCTGCCATCGGTGCTGTTTAAAAGTACCTATGGGCAATTGTCAGAATATATTGAAGAAAGCGGGATTTTTACGGAAGGAGAACTGGGGCAGGTATTTTACCAGAATGCATACAAGGTTTACTTCCAGTAAGAGATTCAGGCGGCGGAAGCATTTTAGGGAAATTTTGGAGGTAATGTATGAAATTTATGGATAAGCTGAATAACTGCCGCCCTGCGCCGGGCCAGCTAGGGATCTTCTGGCTGGGGCAGGCAGGGTTCCTTTTGAAAAACAGCAAAGGGGAGCTTTTGGCTGTGGACCCTTACCTTTCCCATGGGGTAGAGCGGATTTGCGGCCTGAAACGGTTAATGATGCCAGTGATGGAACCGGAAGAACTAAACCCGGACTGCCTGCTGGTAAGCCACCATGATGAGGACCATCTGGACCTGGACATCATCCCAGGGGTTTTGAGCCGGAACCCCAATGCCAAGCTGTTTGGGCCCTCCACCGTGTGCAGGATGTGCAGGGATGCAGGGATAAGCCAGGGGCAGCTTGTAGAATTTAATGAGGGGGCGCAGGGATCCTGGGGCGGGTTTGGCCTGGAAGCTGTGTTTGCAGACCATGGCGACCATGCAAAAGACGCCATTGGCATGGTAGTAAGGGCGGAAGGGCATCTCCTGTATTTTTCTGGGGATACCTCCTACCAGTGCGACCGGATGAAGTATGCGGCAAGCCTTGGGGCGGATATCCTGATCGTCCCCATTAATGGGGAATATGGGAACATGAATGCCTGTGAAGCCGTGGATTTGGTGAACCTTGTAAAACCAAAGCTTACTATCCCAAGCCATTTTTGGACCTTTATCCGGCATGGGGGAGACCCATATTTATTTGACCGGGAAATGCGCTTAGAAGCGCCGGGTTTGGATTTTTATTTTATGTGCCAGGGGGAGATGCTCCTCTGGGATGGGAAGATTGTAACAGAATCAAATCCCCCATCCCATTAATGCCGGAATAGCAAGGCTGCTGTTCACATAGGACTTTGCATTCACTGCAAAGTCCGTAAGAAAGCCATCCCAGAGATAAATAATTCCAAAATACTTGCAGTTGGCAGCCAGGATGTTGTATACTTAAAATAGTGCGTGCCAATGGCAGGAGCTGCAAGGCATTGCCCGCGTGAGCGCTGGCAGCCGCAGGCCATGGCAGAGCAATTTGGAATAGGGTGGATGAGGGATGGCAAAAGAAACTCTTAAGCAGCAGGCATACCATATTATCAAGGATAAAATTATTTCCTGTGAATATTTGCCGAATACATTGCTGAATGAAGAAAAATTAAGGGAAGAAGTACACGCAAGCAGGACCCCGGTGCGGGATGCGCTCAGCAGGCTGGAGCAGGAGAACCTGATTCAGATTCTGCCCAAAAAGGGGATTATGGTTGCGCCGCTGTCTATCCGGGAAATTAATATGATTTACGAGGCGCGGATGCTGATAGAGCCATATGCAGTAGAAAATTATGGGGAACGGATTCTGGGAAAGCGCCTGCAGTATTTCCGGGGGATGTTTCAGGGGCAAAAGCAGAAGGGCAGTATGCGGGCGTTTTACGAAGTGGACAATGAATTCCACCAGGAATTTATCAATGCCACGGAAAACGATTATTTCCGGAATATGTACGAGCGCATTTTTAACCAGAACTGCCGGCTGCGGATTCTTTCAGGGGTAAAAAGCGAAAGCCGGATTGCCGATACCAGGGTGGAGCACTTTAAGATTGTAGAATCCTGCATGGAGAAGGACTGGGGCGGGGCGGCGGCGGCTATGCGGGAGCACCTGTCCTGCTCAAAGCGGGCTTCTTTTGAAGCGATTCTGGAAAAGCAGGATATGATTCTATAGCGTGGCTTTACATAATCTTCCATCAGTACGACAGCGAACTATATTTGATTTGCGTTTCCCAAGGAACTGTTTTGGACAGGTTTGCCATGTAAAACAACCTGGAATCTGTTATATCATATCTTGGATTTTGTTCATAGCAGACAAACAAATTTGAAAAGTTCGCTGTGGTACTGGAGCGTGTCAGGCAGCCGTTAGGGGGATTGGATATTTGGCCGCCGGGAATAGAACCGGAGAGGAATGAAACAGGCTGGAGGGCCTTCTTTTTTTGGGTAATTTTTTACCAAAATTTCAAAAGCAAATCTAGTAAATTTATCTAAAATTATGATATCTTCCCAAAAAGAATTGAAAAAAATATTGTTGTACATTATAATGTATACAACACTTAGTACAATACAGGGAGGATGTTATGAGAAAAAGGCCAGTTGTAGCAGATTTGGTAAGTAAACAGCCCCTTCCCAGGATGTTCCAAATCCGCCAGAAATTCAGGCGGGAACGGATCCCGCCAGAAGATATCCCAGCCACTATAGAACGTCTTTTGAGGGAAGAAAAATTTATTTCCCAGATCAGGCCGGGGATGCGGGTTGCAATTACGGCAGGATCGCGGGGCATTGCAAATGTAGCCCTGATTACCAGGTGCATTGCGGAGTTTGTGAAACAGATGGGCGCGGATCCATTTGTGGTGCCGGCTATGGGGAGCCACGGGGGGGCCACGGCAGAGGGGCAGGCAGAAATCCTCCGCAGTTATGGGATTACGGAAGAATATATTGGCTGCCCGGTGCGTTCCTCCATGGAAGTGAAAAAAATTGGGACCAATGCGGAGGGGATGGACGTTTTCATAGATCGTTATGCGGCGGAAGCAGACGGGATTATCGTAAGCTGCCGGATAAAGCCCCACACTGCATTCCGCGGGCCTTATGAGAGCGGGATTATGAAAATGATGGCAATAGGCCTTGGAAAGCAGCATGGCGCCAAAGTCTGCCATGAGGCAGGGTTCGGGCAGATGGCAAAATATGTGCCGATGTTTGGGCGGGCAATTTTAAAACATGCGCCAGTGCTTTTTGCGGTAGCCACCATAGAAAATGCTTATGATGAAACGGCAAAGCTGGTGGCGGTAAATGCAGACGAGGTGGAAGGGCAGGAGCCGCTGCTGCTAAAAGAAGCTGCCGCCCACATGCCTAAGATTTTGGTAGAGGAATGTGACGTGCTGGTGGTAGACCAAATCGGGAAAAATTTCAGCGGGGACGGCATGGACCCGAATATCACAGGCACCTTCTGCTCCCCGTATGCAAGCGGGGGGATCAAATCCCAGCGGGTGTGCGTGCTGGATTTAAGCCCACAGACCCATGGGAACGGGATTGGCTTAGGCTACGCCAGCGCAACGACGCAGCGCGTATTTGAAAAGCTGGATTTAGCGTCTATGTACCCCAATGCTATTACCTGCACCGTCCTTGGCGGGGTGCGCATCCCCATTGTGATGGAGAGCGACAGGGAAGCCATCCAGGTCTGCGTGCAGACCTGCAACGGCATTGACAAGGCGTCCCCAAGGATTGTAAGGATCCCAAACAGCCTGCACATTGAGCATATCATGCTGTCAGAAGCTTACTTCCAAGCGGTGCAGGGCCATCCAGGCATTGAGGTTTTGGGGGAGCCGGAGCACCTGCCTTTTGATGGGGCAGGGAACCTTTGGTAAGCCCGTATGTTATGTAAAGGCAGTTATATGGAATGAGATGAGAAAGGAAGTAAATGATTTATGAAAGCAGTCAGGATTAACGCACCCGGCCAGGTGGAAATTTGCGAGATAGAACGGCCAGTAAGGAAACAGGGGGAAGCATTGCTGAAAATTTTATATGGGGGGATCTGCGGGAGTGATTTGGGATCTTACCGGGGAACCTTTGTATACTTTGACTATCCCCGTATCCCCGGCCATGAGATTAGCGCTGAAATTGTGGAGATTGATGAAAATGAAAAAGGCTTAAAGCCCGGGATGGTGGTGACCTGCAACCCTTATTTTAACTGCGGGGGCTGCTATAGCTGCGAAAGAGGGATTGTAAATGCGTGCATGGACAATGAAACCATGGGCTGCCAGAGGGACGGGGCATTTTGCGAATATATTACCATGCCCATTGAGCGGATTTATGATGGGAAAGGCCTTTCCCCCAAGGTGCTGGCGGCAATTGAGCCATTTTGCATTAGCTACCATGGGGTGCAACGGGCAGGCATTACACCGGGGGACAAGGTGCTGGTGATTGGTGCAGGGACCATTGGGGTGCTGGCGGCAACTGCAGCCAAGGCCCTTGGGGGTGAAGTTTACATCAGCGACGTGCAGCCCAAAAAGCTGGACTATGCCATGGAACAGTTTGGGTTTGCAGGGAAAATTCTAAACAGCAGCCCGGAGGAATTTATACAGGGGGTTGGGGAGGCCACGGGCTTTTTTGAAAAGGATGGGTCTAAAACCCCTTATGGGTTTGATGTGTGCATTGAAGCGGTAGGCCTTCCAGGCACTTTCCAGAATTCCGTGGATGCAGCCGCTTTTGGCGGGAAGGTTGTGCTGATTGGGGTAGGCAAGCAGAATCTTGACTTTAACTTTACCCTTTTACAGAAGAAGGAGCTGAACGTATTCGGCAGCCGCAATGCGCTTGAGAAGGACTTTACAGAACTGATTGATCTGGTGAAGGCAGGGAAGGCAGACCTGGAAAAAGCCATTACAAATATTTACCCATTTGGGCAGGCAGGGAAGGCGTTTGCAGAGTTCAGCAGCAATGGGGCGGATATGCTTAAGGTAATGATAGATTTTACAGCGATATCATAAAGCATGGTTGTAAATGCATGTTCCAGGCAGGATGGAAAGCAGCGGGGAAGGCTGCGTTTGGGATCACAAAGAGAGGACAAGGAAATGGAAAAATTAAATTATCAGGTATTAGAAAACTTAGGCTACCAGGGGTACCTAAAAAAAGAAGCGCCGGAAAAAGCTATGCAGTTTGGGGAAGGGAATTTCCTCCGGGCATTTGCAGACTATTTTTTCGACTGTGCCAATGAAAAGGCAGGCTGGAATGGGAAAATTGCCATTATCCAGCCTATTGAACAGGGCTTAACGGAGCAGATTAACCAGCAGGAGGGCCTTTATACCCTGTACCTCAGAGGCAGCGAAAAAGGGGAAAAGGTGGATGCAAAGCGTGTTATTTCGGTTGTCAGCAGGTGCATTAACCCTTATGTGGAATACCAGGAAGCAGAAGAATTGGCTTGCAGTGACGATTTGGAATACATTGTGTCTAATACCACAGAAGCAGGGATTGCCTATGATCCCGGCAGCACCCTGGAACAGTGCCCGCCCCGCAGCTTTCCCGGAAAGCTTACGAAGCTTCTCTATGCAAGGTACAAGGCAGGGAAAAAAGGGCTGGTAATCTTAAGCTGCGAACTGATTGACAACAATGGGAAAGAACTGGAAAAGTGCGTAAAAAGGCATGCCGCAGACTGGGGTCTGGAGGAAGGGTTTACTGCATGGCTGGAAAGGGAAAATTTGTTCTGCTCCACGCTGGTAGACCGCATTGTGCCCGGGCGCATCCGGGATGAGGAGGAAGTCCGGCGCTTAGGGCAGGAAAATGGTTATGATGATTTGCTTGCGGACGCCGGGGAATGCTTTGGGGTCTGGATGATTGAAGGACCGAAGGAGCTGGAGGACCGGCTCCCCTTCCGGAAGGCAGGGCTGAACGTGCATGTGGTGCCGGATGTTACCCCCTATAAGAAGCGGAAGGTAAGGATTTTAAACGGGGCGCATACCGGGTTTGTCCTTGGGGCGTATCTGGCTGGGCAGGATATTGTAAGGGACTGTATGCACAACGAAACCATAAAAGGGTTTATGAATCAAATGATTTATGAGGAAATTATACCGACCCTGCCGTTAGACAAAAAAGAGCTGCAGGAGTTTGCAGAAGCCGTGGAAGACCGTTTCAATAACCCCTTTATCGACCATGAGCTTATGAGCATTTCCTTAAATTCCACTTCCAAGTGGAAGGCGCGGAACCTGCCGTCCTTTTTGGAATATACCCGGGCGCAGGGCAGGCTTCCGGCCTGCTTAACCATGAGCCTTGCCGCTTATATTGCATTTTACAGCAGCGATGTGCAGGAACGGACAGAGGATGGGCTGGTCTGCCGGAGGGCGAAAGGCAATCCTTATGTGGTAAAAGACGATGCGTGGGTGCTGGATTTCTATTATGGGCATAAGGATGACAGCCCGGAGGAATTGGTGCAGGCAGTCCTTTCCAATGAAAAAATGTGGGGAGAGGATTTGTCTGGTATCCCGGGGCTGAAAGGGCAGGCAGTGAAAAACCTTGTAATGATTCGGGAACATGGGGCAGAAGCAGCATTTGGCTCCGTATTGGCCCAGTAAGGAGCAGGACATGGAACAGGCAATTCTTATCTCAGAAAAAGACAATGTAGCGGTTGCTTTGCGCCCCTTGGAACAGGGAGCAACGGTAAATTTGGACGGCTGCCAGGTAACGGCGCTGGAAAATATTCCCCAAGGCCACAAGATTTCCGTCAGGCCTATTGAGAAGGGGAAAGACGTAGTGAAATATGGGTTCCCCATTGGGCATGCCACGAAAGAAATCGCCATGGGGAGCTGGGTGCATACCCATAATATGGCTACGAACCTTTCCGGGGAGCAGGAATACAGCTATGAACCGGAAAGCGCTGGGGACGCCGGGGAGCCCTGCCCCGGGGAGACATTATTTTTTCAGGGGTTTGGCCGGGGAGATGGGAAAGCAGGCGTCCGCAATGAGATTTGGGTCATCCCTGCCGTGGGCTGCGTAAATGACATCGCCAAGCAGATGGTAAGGGAAAACCAGGATTTAGTGCGAGGCAGCATTGACGGCCTGTATGCCTTTCCGCATCCCTTTGGGTGCAGCCAGACAGGGGCAGACCATGCCCAGACCAGGAAGCTTTTGGCAGCCCTGGCACAGCACCCAAATGCCGGGGCTGTGCTGGTCCTAAGCCTGGGGTGCGAAAACCTTACCCAGGGACAGTTTAAGGAGGAACTGGGGGACTATGAAGAAGGGCGCATAAAGTTCCTTACCTGTCAGGAAGTGGAGGATGAACTTGCAGAGGGCAGGAAGCTGCTGCAGGAATGCGCCGCTTATGCGGGGCAGTTCCATAGGACGCCCATTCCCATAAATAAGCTGGTGGTGGGCATGAAGTGCGGCGCGTCGGACGGGCTTTCCGGCATTACTGCAAACCCGGCGGTGGGAAGGTTCAGCGACCTTCTGGTTGCACAGGGGGGCAGCACGATCCTGACAGAAGTCCCGGAAATGTTCGGGGCGGAAGGGATGCTGATGAACCGCTGCGCAAGCTGGGAAATCTTCTGTAAGGCAGTGGATATGGTAAATGGCTTTAAACATTACTTCCTTTCCCACCACGAGGTGGTTTACGAAAACCCCAGCCCGGGAAACCGGCAGGGGGGGATTACTACCTTGGAGGACAAAAGCTGCGGCTGTGTGCAGAAGGGCGGCACAGCCCAAATTTCTGATGTCATTGGCTATGGCAGCCAAATCAAGAAGAAGGGGCTGAACATGCTGTACGGGCCGGGGAATGATTTGGTGTCCTGCACAGCCTTAACGGCAGCCGGGGCGCATATCATCCTTTTTACTACAGGCCGCGGCACGCCTTTTGGGGCGCCGGTGCCGACCATTAAAATTGCGACAAACAGCCAGATTGCAATGCGCAAGAAAAACTGGATTGACTTTAATGCAGGGACCGTTGCGGAAGGGGAATCCCTGGGCAGCGCCGGGGAACGGCTGCTCTGCCATGTGCTTGCAGTTGCAGGTGGGGAGAAGGCAAGGAACGAGGTGCAGGGGTACCGCGAGATATCCATTTTTAAGGATGGGGTGGTACTGTAGGGATTTTGCCGGATCAAACAGGGAAATCCAGAAAAATATACTTTTCCTAAGTCATGTTTTGGAGGTTCTGCTAAAGTAAATTGCCAATTTCTGCCGATATATAAACTATCTGGCCAGGAGCACACCAAATGGGACAGCAGGCATTGGCATAGGGGAAGGGCAGAAGCCGCCTGTGCATAGGAAAAGGAGAGAACAAATTATGAGGATTGATTACAGCAGGTTTTACAGGGGGACAACGGAGATTCCGTCTTATGGGAAGGGAGCCAACAAGAAAGACACCCTTGTAAAATATGAATTTAACACAAGGGACGAACATGGCAATAAAATCATGGATAAGATGACAAAGGAAGAAACGCTGCAGGCCATGAAGGATATCCGCGCACAATATGGGGATTCCGTCATTGTGGAGTTTTCAGGGGATGGGATGGCAGCCCTTGCAGAACATAAAAAAGGCGGGAATTTTGGCAGCGCGCTGCCGGAGCAGGAAAACAGGGATGAAAAGGACGCTTTATTCCAGCAGGAAATCAAGCATTACGACAAGTCCCTGAACCATCTTCCGGCATATTCCGGGCTGAGTGGGGCAGACAAGGCAGTTGCTTCGGCAGTAGAATACCTGGGCAAGAGGGAGCAGGAATTTGTGTATGGGATCATCCGGGAAAATTTCTTTGTGGCAAATAGCAGTTCTATGACGGAAGAAGAAAGGCAGGCAAATATTTCCCTTGGGATGAAAAAGGCAGAGTATGCAGCAGGCAGTTTTATTTCCGGGGAACACCGCAAATCATTCCTGGAAGCAATGGAATCCATGGCAAAGCTTGCAGGTGCAGGTAAAGCGGACGGCCATGGGAACATGGACTATGCCATGGGGCAGGGAGGGTATCTGGGCCATGGGAGCAGCCTTCAAAAAACAACAGATACCATCCACATGATGAAGACCATGGACAAAGAAGCATATGAGAAATACCAGTCCATGGACAGAAACCAAGACGGCGGCCTTGCGGCTTTGAAATTCGTGGCGAACTGGTACCAGGATGCAGTAAACCAGGTTCCCTCCATGGTGGATGAGTATGAAAAGCGGATGAAGGAGTATGAAGACGAACAGGTGAAAAAACAGAAACTGGACAAAACGTTTGATGGCCTGAATACAGCAAATAAATCGGTATTCCTTGAAAGCTTAAGGGCTTTCCAGCAAAAGAACCCCAATTTCCTTTCTGCTGCAATCAGCCGGGAACTGGCGTCAGCATTCTGGGAATAATAAAGGATCAGGCGTATGGGGAAAGAAACAAAAAGCTTTCTTGTTTGGCTGGCAGCGTCTGCGGCAATTATGCTGGCGCTGCCGGGGCTTATCGTGACGCTGGTAAATAGCGGCAGTGGCATGGCGGTTTGCCTGCTGCTGTTTTTTGCCATTAATCCAGCATATGCAGTTATGGTGGGCATTTTTTCAGGGAAAAATGTGAAACGGCGGTGGAGCCTTCCGGTAGCTGCCGCAGTGCTGTTCCTGCTGGGGGCATGGCTGTGCTTTGGCTGGGGGGAAACAGCATTTCTCTGGTATGCAGGAGTTTATCTTGTTCTGGGGGCAGGGGCTATGCTGGCTTCCTGCTGGTACGGGTATAAGAAAGCCAATGAAAGGGAACCTGGAGGGAAAGGATGAAAATTGGCTATATTGCATGTTCCGCCGGCATCAGGGATGTTTTATGCTATAGCATGGACATCCTTTTTTTGTGCCCAAATATTTTAAAAAGCAAAGCAGTATGTTTAAATTCCATCCATTTTCCAGATTTCATTCCCATATCCATAGGGTTTCATTCCCTTTTGCCAAAATACCAAAAAAATTTGCCGATATAAATAGGGAAAGCAAATCCCAGCATGGGGTGCAGGCCATGGGAATGGCTGTAAGCCGCATCCGCGGGAAAAACCAGGCAGAATCAGGTGAGGAAATTGGAAATAGCGATATGTGATGATGAAACAGCCATCCAGGAACAGATAAAAGCATGGGTCGTGCAGGAACAGCAGGGAATTTCCCCCAAACTTTACGGGTCAGGGGACAGCCTGCTTGCTGACGGAACCCAGTTTGACATTATATTCCTTGATATCCAGATGGAGGGGGCAAACGGCATTGAAACGGCCAGAATGCTCAGGGAACGGGACGAAGAAGCCATCCTGATTTTTATTACAGGCATCCGGGAGTATGTATTTGACGCCTTTGAGGTGGCAGCGTTCCACTATCTGCTCAAGCCTATTGAGGAACAGAAATTCCGGCAGGTATTCCGCAGGGCAGTGAGGGAGCTGGAAAAAAGAGGGAACCAGCGCCGGGAACTATTGGTGGTTAAGACAAAGCGCCAAAATATTATTTTGGAAAAGGGCAATATTTATTACGTGGAAAGCAGGGGAAAAAAGGTGGCAGTCCACACCGCAGGGGAAACCATAGAAGTATATTCTTCCATGCATGGGCTGGCTGGGCAGCTTGGCACAGGCTTTTACCGCTGCCACAGGAGTTATCTGGTGAACATGGCATATGTTGCAGAGTACAGCCACGAAAGCATTATTTTGTCCAATGGGGCGTATGTTTATCTGGCAAAGGAAAAATATGGGGAATTTGTCAAAGCATATATGCGTTATTTAAGGGGGCAGGCGGCAGGGAACAGTATTTAGGGAATGGGGTGGCAAGGTTGGGGCAATGGATTGTTTGGGTTCTGGATATCCTGCTCTATTTAGCGGAAGGGTACTGCATCCAGTTTTTTTTCGGCAGGTTTGCAAAGCCAAAACTGCACGGCCTGAAATATGCGGAATGGGCATCCGGGATTACATGGATTGCCGTGCGGGCAGCCAGCGAAGGGCTGTTCCTGGGAATGGGCGGCGGCATCCGGTTTTTAAAGCTGCTGGTATCTTCCATGGTGCTGTTTGTATTTTGCATGTGCTGGTACCAGGGGAACCTGCTTTTGAAAATTTTTCTGGCTGTCCAGTTTGCGGCTTTGCGGGAACTGTCATTTTGGGCGTCCAGCAGCCTGCTTTTTTTGGGAAACGGCTTAATTACGCTGCTGGCTCATGGGGCAGACAGCGGCTGGCTGCCAATTGGCTGGCTGGTCCCGGCGGTAAGTTTGGTATCCTATGTTTCCGTCGCGCTTGAGTGGGCGGTGCAGGGGCTTTTGCTTTTTGTATCTGTCAGGAGAATTGCGGCGTGTTATCAGGGCAGGGAAGAAGGGTGGATGGGAAAAGAAGTGTTTCTTTACCTGCTCCCTGCTGCTGCGGGGCTGCTGGTGGATTTGCTGGTGTCCCTGCTTATCATTACGGCAGAGAATGGGGAAACCGTTATTCTTTATGAAAAATATCCGTTCCTGTACATCCTGGTTCCCATGCTTGCCCTGTCCCTGATCCTGGCAGTAGTATTCAGCTTCCAAACATTTCAGGAGCTGGCTGCGCTGCAGGAGGGACGGGCAGAAAAGATAATATTGGAGCACCAAATCACCCAAATGCAGGAGGCAATGGCGGAATTGGAGCATATGTACGACGGGGTGCGGGCAGTCAGGCATGACATGAAAAACCATATGGCGGTCCTGCAAAGCCTGATACAGAAAAAGTGCCGCCCCCAGCCCGGGGAAGATGAGGAAATAACACAGTATTTTGCAGGGCTGTGCCAGTCGGTGGAGCAGCTTGACAGCAGGGTGCATACCGGGAATGCCGTCAGCGATACGGTGGTGGGCAGCAAATTCCGCTATGCCAGGGAGCGGATACCGGGCATCCGTCTGGACGCTGAGAATTTCCTGTTTGGAGATACACGTGCCATCAGGGCATACGACTTGGGGGTTATCTTAAATAATGGGCTGGACAATGCCATTGAAGCCTGTGCACGGATGCGGGAGAAGGAACCGGAAGCAGAAGCCTATATTGCCATCCGTTCTTTTCAGGCAAAACAGATGCTTTTTTTCGAGATTGAAAATAGTTTCGATGGCATAGTGCAGGTTCCAAAGGGCGGCGGCTTTCCGCTGTCCTCCAAAGAGGATAGGGAATTGCATGGGATTGGCTTAAAAAATATTCAGAAATGTGCGGCAAAATATGGCGGCGACATAGACTGTATTGTGGAACACAAGCGGTTTACCTTATCCGTTATGGTAAAAGGGAGGATATAGCAATATGGGGTGTTCTGTTGCCATGCATAAAAGGAAAATGGAAGGGAATGGTTTTTATGGATCTACTGGGATTGGGCAGCAGTTTGGCAGGTTATGGCCGATATTGTGGGATAAGCAACAGTTACACAAGCCCTTACTGGTATCGTGGGATAAGCAATGGTTACACAAGCCCTTACCGGTATCATGGGATAAGCAGCCGTTTGGCAAATTCCTGCCAATATACAGGGAATAGGCTGTCATTTTCCGAGGCGCTTTCAGCGGCTGGGAAGGCGGGAAATACAGAAATGCTTTTGGCGGCAAGGGGCAGGGCAGGGAGCTGGCTGCCATATTCCGGAGCATATTTGGCGGCAAGGGGCAGGGCAGGGAGCTGGCTGCCATATTCCGAAGCATATTTGGCGGCTAGGGGCAGGAATGGGTTTCCGGCTTATGGGCTGTGGACGGATGGCAGCAGCAGCGCTGCTGGCGTACCTGGCAGAAATGGCAAAGCTGCAGCCATGGGAACCAGCAATGTGCCGGAAGGGTATTTTGGGAATTGGCATAATTTATACCGGGAGTTGCAGCCCAGAAGGTATGGGGGCGTTTCGGCATTGCTGAGCCCACAGGCGCAGACAAGGCTGGAATCCGCGATAGGCACAGACGCGGTAAAGGCATTGCCGGAGCTGCTGCAGGAAATGCAGGAATATCCGGAATCTGCAAAAGATATCGTCGGGCAGTGGATACAGTTGTGGAAATCAGATAAATAAACAAATTTTGGCTTTTTAGTAAAAATTGGTTGGAATTGCGCGTTTGGCCGTGGTAAAATGAATTTATATGCAAAGTATGTTACCAAAAAACAAGGCTACCATGGAACGAAAGGGATGTGTGATTACAATGGGATTCAACTATAACTTAACAGCAGCCCAAATCCTGCAGGAATTAGGGTATAAAGACCCTGTTGCCAAAGAAGCCCTGATACAACAGCAGCAGGAAAAAAATATCAGGCTGCCTTCCGTGCTTTTTGAGTTTTTATGCCTGGCGTCGGATTGCCCGCTGCTTGCTACGGCAGATATTGGGACGGAAAGCCAGGCCCCGTTTTCTACCCTGTATGAAGAAATCCAGGAGATGATAGACGAGGACCAGGAGTATTGGGAAGAACATCCGGACGATCCGGATAACAGCGAATATTACCAATATTATAAGCTGCCAAGGGAGCAATGGGAAAGCCGTGTCCCGGACTACCTGCTGATTGGCAGCGATTACGGCGCAGGCGTGGTGTCGTTTGGCATACGCCTGTCAGATTTGGACCAGGATGACCCGCCGGTGTATATGAACCATGAGTGCGATGCCATTGCAGACTGGAAACTTTGGAGCAAGAGCCTTTCCGGGTATTTGATGATGGCTCTTTGCGATGCCTTATGCTGCGGGGAATATAAAACAGCGGCCAGGGCGCTTGAGGAACAGGGTTGGGCGGCTTCCAAGCTGACCCGGGAGGATTTTACCCGCCTGATACCAGATCCGTCCGCCATGCTGAAGGAATTATCGCTGTATGGGACGGAAAGTGTATGCGGCTGCGCTTATGACGGGGAGCGGAAAATTCTGGTTGCCGTTAGGGCTGACAGGAAAAATGAAGGTTATTTTTACGGCATGGAATACCGGAAGCAAAATGGGGAAACTCAAAATGTATAAAACATTGCATAATAGGGAAAATGGTATTATAATAGTACGCGTGCGCTGCTTTGGCAGCAGAAACCAAAACATAAGGAGGTAAGAGAAATGGCCCAAGTAACAAAAGAAACCATGATTGGAGAACTGCTCCAGATTGACGAAAATGTTGCACCGCTTTTACTGGAAATCGGGATGCACTGCCTTGGCTGCCCATCTTCCCAGATGGAAACCATTGCAGAAGCAGCTATGGTGCATGGGATTGAGCCAGATGCATTGGTAAATAAAATTAATGAGTTTCTGGCAAAATAAGTTGCCGCTATGCCATACCTTACTGGCAGCAGGGCGGCTGCCTTTGAAGGCTGCTTTATAGTGGATTAATTTAGAAAGGACGGGGCAATCAGCTATGGTGCAAATGTAACATAGGCTGATACCCCGGTTTCTTTTGTCCGTTTGGAATTATAGTTCGTGGATAAGAATTCCCTTCTTACCAAAATAAAATGTCCTCTGCAATTCCTCCTTTTATCCTCCAAAAACCTTGAAGTTATTCTGTGATGTAATAAATGATTCAGCAGTCCATGGCTGCCAGTTCTGGAGCAGCAAGTACGGGCTGCGTCCATATGGATGGCGTTCGTTTACAGTTTCTGGTGGTATGCCCATATAGCGCGGCGGG
>Ga0137308_100700_pt1 | contig 47336 bp, 40 predicted proteins | sample Inofrocosms_June_FD_97181 | JGI IMG/M metagenome (GOLD analysis project Ga0137308, IMG submission 97181) | Mouse cecal microbial communities from Vienna, Austria - N-Acetylneuraminic and N-Acetylglucosamine D2O microcosms_June | ecosystem: Host-associated > Mammals > Digestive system > Large...
CATTTTCCGCCGCCTTTGCAAGCTCAATCAGCCGCTGGGGATACGTCAGCTTTGGATCTGCGATAATCTCTTTCATCATTGCTACCTTGTCATTTGCCATGTTGTTCCTGCCTCCATTCTTTTTGTGTTTCTACCTTATAGTTTCCGGTTTCATTTCTCCGCCTTATCGTTTTCGTGCCCAAAATCTGCTTTCTACAGGCTTTCTTTGTGCCTGCCCTGTTGATCCTGCGATACAGCAGGTCACAGGCGCATTCTCCCAGCTCCCAGACTGGCTGTTCCAAAGTGGTCACCGGGTATCCCAAAAACCGAATCAGGGAAATATCGTCAAATCCTACCAGTTCAAGATCGTCCCTCAAATGCAGCCGGTGTTCCATAAAATACCGGAAGCATCCAAGCGTAGCCGAGCTACATGCCGACAAAACCGCCGTAGGAGGTTCTTTTAACGCAAAAAACTTCTGGCACGCTTCGTACCCGCTCTGCTCGCTAAAATCTCCTTCATACAAATACTGCATATCCGCCGCCGTCCCCCAATCTTTGAGGCATTGCAGATAGCCATCCTTGCGCCGGCTTCCCTTTTTCGACACTTCCGGGCAGGCGACAAAAGCAATCCGGCGATGCCCCTCTTCTAACAGCATTGCGGCACCGTCATAAATGCCTTTTTTATTATCCAAAAGCACCCGGTCAAACGCTTCCTCATACAAATCCCAGTCCAACAGTACCACCGGAATATCCTCCTGCTCCGCCTGCTTTAGCATCGCAACCGTCTGACTCCCGGAGTCCATCACCGGCAAAAACAGGATGCCCTTTACCTTGTGTTCAATGGCATGGGAAATCGCGTTTTGCTCACGCTCCGTCTCTACCCCGGAATTATAGAAAAGTACACTGTCTCCCTGTCTGTCGGCGCTGTCCTCAATCGCCTCAAGAATCTTAGAAGAAAAAGAGGGGGGACGCTCAGACATAATCACGGCAATCATCGAGCTCGTACTGCGAATCAGCGTCCTTGCCGCCTCATTCGGCCGATAGCCACAGGCATCAATCACTGCTTCCACACGCCTGCGGGTCTCATCCTTTACATAACCTCTGCCGTTGAGCACCCGCGATACAGTTGCAATAGAAACCCCTGCCATCTTAGCAATATCATGAATTGTCATGACCGTTTCCCTCCTCCACATGTGTAAACGTTTACATATAGAATAAAAAAACCATACCATATTTACCAGAGAACGTCAATACTTTCTCTGGCATTGTATACAAATTTTGTTTAAAAATGACGGATTTATTTGTTATTATGCTAAGATTACGGCAAACAAGCTTGCCTTTTTTTGCTCAATTTCAGCATCATATAAATCTATCGTCCTATGCAGCCGCGATTTTTAGTTTTGGTTAATGGATATGTTCATCAGCCAAAAACGTTCATAGCTTGTTTCGTAGCACTGACGAAGAGCAGCCGGGAGGCGCATCCGCTCTCCCGGCGTCCCCTCCTGTAAAAATTTACCAAAGCAACTCAAACTTGTTCGCTATATTTCTAAAAGTACTTTGCATTTTTAATATCTTCTTTTGGAAAGTCCGCTGCCGTCCACACATGCTGCTCGCGCATCTTTTTTTCCGACGCGTCAAAATAATCGTCGCGAATCTCGTCCCCATCATCCGGGTCGTCCCAGGTGCAGTCGATATAGCTGTACTTACTGCCCAGCTTCGCATACGTCCATGCATGTGCAATGCCGCCGGCACGTCCGCAGACGGTCATGGACTGCAATCCGCACTTCTTTGCCATCAGGTTAAACGCTGCCGCGTATCCCTGGCAGACGGCGGAGCCTTCCACAAGCGCACCGTATGCTGTAAACGCATCGTCATACTTGTTTCCAAGAATTTCGGCTGCTTTTTTGTCATACGTGCAGTTTAGAATCAGATAATCGTGGATCGCCTTCGCCTTTTGTTTGGCAGACATCCCGGACTTGACGCAGTCTTTTACGGCGTCTTGTGCCGCCTTGTCGGCTGCTTTCATCTTTTCGCCCTGCTGCTTCTTTGTCAAAGACCTGCCGACCTGGTAGCCGTAAGCGCCGCCGGTATTGCGCCAGACGACCGTATTGTAATTGTACTCAGGATGCTGCTGGAGCATTTTTACAAAAATTTGATAATAAGACGTATCGCTGTAATAGCTTTCCTCATAATTTCTGTCCTTTAATGCCTTCGCCGCCGCTTTTTTTGCTTCGGTTTCTGATTTCAGCCGTTTGATTTTGATAAACGCATCCTTTGACAGCTCAATCGTATATTTCGCATTTGTGCTGGTACTGTTTGTCTGCTTTCGAAACTGGACACTGCCCGCCAGCAGACGATTCTGGCTCTTTGCCGCCTTCTCCAGCGCATTTTTAATCTGCGCGGTTGAATAACTTGCAGGCGCGGTAAACGTCACTGACTGCTTTCCTTTTTTAATTGCCTGTGCAAACGTCTGCTCAATCTGTTTTAAATCCAATACATCCGATGCGGCTACCGCCTGCTTTTGCGGCGCAAAGCAAATCCCTGTAAGGAACAGCAGACAGCAAATAACTGCTGCAACTATCTTTTTTCCTGCTTTCATCTACACCTTCCCCTTTCTGATCCTGCCTTAAAATTTTCTAAGCTGGTCTGTCCCGTCATCGACGGTATTTTCGATCGCCTGAATCACCACATCGTAGCTGTAGTCCTGATTTACCTTTACCGATACCCGGTCGCCTACTTTATGTCCCAAAATCGCTTTTCCAATCGGTGAATCAATACTAATCATTCCTTTTAGCGAATTGCCGCGCACCGTCGTGACAAGCTTAAACGTCTCCGTCTCATCATCTTCTTCAAAATATACGGTTACCGTATTGTCCAGCCCGACCTCGTCCACATTGGAATCTGTCTCTATAATCTGCGCGGTCTTAATCATTCGTTCCAAATACCGGATGCGGCTTTCGTTCTGGTTTTTGTCTTTTTTTGCCGCATGGTATTCAAAGTTTTCGCTTAGATCTCCATGCGCCCGCGCTTCCTTTACCGCTTCTAACGCCTCCTTGCGGACGACGAGCTTGCGGTATTCAATCTCTTCTTCCATGCGCGCAATATCTTTTCTGGTCATTTTATCATGCATACGTTCCCTCTCTCCTGCTTCCTGCTGATCCATTACAAACACGAAAAGCGGAAGAAGTCTCTGCTTCTCCCGTTTTCCGCTTCGCCTTTTGCGTCAGTTATTGGATGCCTGTGACTTGATAGTCCTGCTCCTCTACGGTCCGGCGCAGCACATCATCCGCGATTTCGGCGTTCAGCTTCACTACAGCCGTCCCGCTTTCATGGCTGACAACCGCCTCATCCACCTGCGCAAGCGCTTCCAGGCACTTTTTCACTCTTGCTTCACAGTGCCCGCACATCATTCCTTCAATGTTCATTGTCCTTTCCATGTTACATTCCTCCTGTTTTTTGTTTTCTCTGTGTATTTTGTTTTTCTTTTTCTTTTTATCCTTCGTGGCATCGTGGATCGACACCAGGTTCAGGCGCAGCGCATTGGTAACGACACAGAAGCTGGACAGGCTCATCGCCGCCGCGCCGAACATCGGATTTAGCTGCCAGTGGAACAGCGGAATCCATACCCCTGCTGCCAGCGGAATGCCGATCACATTATAAATAAATGCCCAAAACAGGTTTTCATGAATATTGCGCAGCGTCGCCCGGCTTAAACGAATAGCTGCCGGAACGTCCAACAGGCTGCTTTTCATCAGCACGACATCTGCCGCATCGATCGCAATATCCGTCCCTGCTCCGATCGCAATCCCGATATCCGCCCTTGTCAATGCAGGGGCGTCATTCATGCCGTCTCCGACCATTGCCGTGCGTCCCTGCTCTTGCAGCGAGCGGATCACACTTTCCTTGCCGTCCGGCAGCACGCCCGCAATAACCTCATCTACGCCCGCCTGCCTGCCGATCGCTTTTGCTGTCCGCTCGTTGTCGCCGGTCAGCATCACAACGCGGATACCCATATTTTGCATCTCGCGTACCGCCTTTGGACTGTCCTCCTTGATCACGTCCGCCACGGCAATCAAGCCTGCCGCCTGCCCGTCTTTTGCAAAAAACAGCGGCGTCTTTCCTTCTTCTGCAAGCTGCTCTGATTTTTTCATCAGCTCCTTAGAGACTATTGCCCGGCTGCTGATAAAAGGATAATTGCCTCCGGCAAGGCTGGCGCCCTGGTATACGCCCGTCAGGCCGTTGCCCGGCAAAGCGGCAAACTCCTGGATTTCGCCCGGTTTCAGCCCTTTTTGCGCGGCATATTCCAGCACAGCCCCGGCAAGCGGATGCTCGCTCTTATGCTCGAGCGTATTCGCCAGCTCCAGCAGCTCCGCTTCCTGGATACCCTCTGCGGGTATCACATCCGTCACCTTCGGCGTTCCGTTTGTAATTGTCCCGGTTTTGTCCAGCGCGACGATCTCTGTCTTGCCTGTTTCTTCCAGCGATACTGCCGTTTTAAACATAATCCCGTTTTTCGCGCCGACGCCGTTGCCTACCATAATCGCCACCGGAGTCGCAAGCCCCAGCGCACACGGGCAACTGATAACAAGTACCGAGATACCTCTTGCAAGCGCAAACCCGATGCCTTCTCCGGCAAGCAGCCACACAACGATCGTAACTGCCGCAAGCGCAATAACGGCTGGCACAAATACGCCTGACACGCGGTCTGCCACTTTTGCAATCGGCGCCTTAGTAGCCGCAGCGTCGCTGACCATACGGATAATCTGCGACAGTGTCGTATCTTCCCCGACGCGCACCGCCTCGCATTTTAAAAATCCAGACTGGTTGACCGTCGCCGCTGATACGGCATCGCCCTGCGCTTTGTCTACCGGAATGCTTTCCCCGGTCAGCGCCGCCTCATTGACCGCACTGCTGCCTTCAAGCACCACGCCGTCTACCGGAATATGTTCTCCCGGACGCACGACAAAAAAATCTCCTTTTTTCACCTGCTCGACCGGCACCTGCACCTCGGCGCCGTCCCGTATCACGGCTGCTGTCTTTGGCGCCAGCTTCATAAGCCCCTTGAGCGCATCGGTCGTCTTGCCCTTCGAACGCGCTTCCAGCATCTTGCCTACGGTAATCAGCGTTAAAATCATAGCCGCCGACTCAAAGTAAAACTCATGCATCAACGCCATCACCCCGTCCATGTCCCCGCGCACCTGCGCATCGGTCATGGCAAACAGCGCATATGTGCTGTACACAAACGCCGCCGAGGAGCCAAGCGCCACAAGCGTATCCATATTTGGCGCCCTGTGCCATAAGCTTTTAAATCCGCTGATAAAAAATTTCTGATTCACCACCATAATTATAACGGTTAACAGCAGTTGCAGCAACCCCATTGCTACATGATTTTTGCCCAAAAATGCCGGAACCGGAAAGCCCCACATCATCGCTCCCATAGAAAAATACATTAATACGATTAAAAAGCCAAGCGAAGCAAACAGCCGCTGTTTTAATACCGGCGTTTCATGGTCGGCAAGCAGCTCCTCATCCTCTGACTTCCCGTTTGCCGCATCCTGTGCCAAAGCCGCATGTTTTTGCGAAGCGCCGTAGCCTGCCGCTTCTACGGCACGGATCACTGCCCCTGCATCCGCCTGTCCTTCCACTCCCATCGAGTTTGTCAGCAGGCTGACCGAGCATGACGTAACGCCTGGCACCTTTTGTACCGCCTTTTCCACACGCGCGCTGCACGCAGCGCAGCTCATTCCTGTCACTGTATATTGTTCCAAATCAGAAAGCCTCCTCTCTGTGTCCTTTTTTGTATGTTCTACTTCATCAGCTTCTGCAGCACCGACACCAGCTCATCTACCGTTTCTTCTTTTCCTTCGCGGATATCCCGCGTGACGCACGTCTTGATATGGTTTGCTAACAGCACCTTGTTAAAGCTGTTAAGCGCCGCGTTCACCGCAGCCACCTGCACAAGAATATCCGTACAATAAGCATCCTTTTCCACCATCCCCTTAATCCCGCGCACCTGTCCTTCGATCCGGTTCAGGCGGTGAATCAGGTCTTTGTATTCCTGGCCGCTGCGCTCTTTTGTTTTGTGCGGGTCTGCACAGGAGCAGCAGCTATCATTTGTTGTTTTCTCCATTTGTTTTCCTTTCTTTTTTGCTGTTCCTTCAATTTTTTCTTTCGATTGTTATTATATACCCCTACCAGGTATATTGCAAGTGTTTTTTTCAATTTCGTATGATTTCTTTCTGTCACATTTGCGCAGCAAAAACAGGCGCACCAAGACAGGAACCTTTTCTTGATTTCCTGCCTTGGTGCGCCGCTTTTATATCCGCCCGTTCTTCCATAAAGTTTCCATCAATCGGGCTGCTGCCCATTATGCGCTTTCCATTGACATTCGCATAACCTCATATCTGTAAAAACAGCTTTAAATGACGAATCTTCCGGGGAGCATGCATAGATTCCAAATCTGATTTTACCGTTCCCTTTTTTCATATGGCAAATACGCATTTGGCTAAAATATTCGCCGTCCTGAGAACATTCTATGCAATAATCGTCTTCCCTGCGGCTAAAGCGATACCACATAGATGATACATCTGCGGAAATAGCGGTCGTTGCCCAATCCGAATACCCGTCATTTGTTACAACACTGCCTAAATGCTGAAACTCCCCGTTCTCATATTCAACCGAAGCTTTCAGCCAATTTTCACTATCTAAATACATAACGATACCGCACTGGTCAAAACGGTGATGGCTATTGGCAAAATCCGTTTTGACCACAAAGCTGAAAAATTTCTCATCGGTTTCCATTTGTAAAACCGGCGCGTTGTCATTCTGGAAATGGTAATACGTCCTTTGCCACAGATCCGTATAAGGCATCGTAACAATTTCCACACGCTTGCTGTCCATAAGATAATTCTTCGGTTCCCTTATCCACTTAAAATCTTTGATATCCATAGTTTTTCCTCCATATATTAAGATTTCCCTCTGCTTTATTATAGATTTTTTTCACCTAAAATTAAAGAGAGAATCTGTGAAAAAACGGTCAAAAATCTCGAATCAAACCTTATATACAAACATCTGATCTATAATAAAAAAATGATACCTGCTCATACATCAGGTGCTTTACTGTGCATTAGACATCATTGATATTGCCGATGACAACGCTTTATGGATCAAAGTCTACGAAGACAGCGTCCGCCGGAAAATCAATCCACGGGAATCTCTCCGGCAGACGTATTTTGTCTATTTTACCTATATTAAAAGACAGTTACAAACAATCCTGTTCATAACTGCCCGCTGCCGCCCCTTATAGTTTCTCATCTGCGATCAAGCTTTCGCATTGGCTCATAGTAATCCAGTATCGTATTGAGCAGCTTTTCATCGATCAGTGAGATCGTCTGGCGGATTTCCTCGATCTTATTTGCCAGGATGTTCTGCAACGACTGCCCGATCTGCGTCCTGGAAATATGGTTGGAAACAGGCATTCCGGTTCCGCTGTCCACCATCTCTTTTGCCAGCATGATTTTTAGCTGGTGAAAGCCGTCCACCCCGCATTTGCGGCAGAACCTGGACACCGTAGCAACGCTGGTGCCGCAGGCATCCGCCAGTTCCCCGATCATCATATTAATCACGCCGGCATGATCTTTCATAATATAATTTGCAATCTTTTTTTCCTGCATTTATCATACCGGATTTTCAGTAATTGTCAAGATCCGCACTGTATACAAGTTATACCACGATTTGACGATCCAGCCATTTTCCCCGCAGCAGGCGGATTAAAAACAGCACGCCGCGCACGCACAGCTCCGTACACATCGCCGTCCATACGCCGACCAGCCCAAAACGAGGTGCCAACAGCACAGAAGCCGTAATACGCACGCCCCACATGCTTGCCAGGTTCATCAGGCTTGGAACAAGCGTATCGCCGGCACCGCGCAGTGCTCCTTGGGCAACAATCGATACCGCAAACAGCGGCTCTGCAAACGCTTCAATGCGCAGCACCCTCGCCCCAAGCGCGCGGATTGCCGGATCGGGCGTAAGCATTGCAAACATAAACGGCGCGCATAAAAACATCAGCCCTCCCGTACAAGCCATTACCATAGCGCCCAGCGCCACAGAAAGCCCTGCATAGCGTTTGGCAAGCTGCGGCTTTCCCGCCCCGATATTTTGTCCGACTAACGTGGTCGCTGCCGCAGAAATGCCGGAGCCTGGCATATAGCAAAGGCTCTCCGCCGTAACCGCAAGCGAATTTGCAGCAACGGCAACCGTACCAAGCGGGGCAACGATCCTCGTCCCCGCAATCTGCGCGCCGCACAAAATCACATGCTCCATCCCCATCGGGACTGCCAGCCGCAGTGCCGTATGCAGGCGTTTTGCGTCTGGCCGAAACCCCCGCAAGCCCTGATTCCCACGCTCCAACCGCAAATGCACCGAGCGAAACAGCACCGCATACAGCATACACGCAGCCGTAATCACCTCTGACAGTGCTGTGCCAAGCGCCGCTCCCGCTACTCCAAGCCCCGCTCCCGCAATCCAGACCTTATGATCAAACAACACGACCTGCCTGGACGGAAAGATCAGCAGGCTGTTAAATACCACGTCCAGCGCGCACATCATCATATTCAGCCTGCCCGGAACCTTCATATCCCCGCTGCATTGCAGCATACTTCCTGCGGTCTGGCGAAGCTGCGCCGCAGGAAGCGCACAGGCATAGATCCGAAAATAGCGGGAAGCCTCTGCACAGACCGAAGCTTCTCCGCCCAGCCAGACCGGAAGCCCCTGGCTGATCGACAGCCCTACCGCCAGCAGCATCATACCAAACAGGAACGTCGCGCATACCGCCTGCCTCAGTACCTGCTTTGCTTCCCCGTCTCTATTTCCCCCAATCAGTTGTGCCGCCTGTACGGAAAACCCGGTCGCCGCCGCAATGCACAATCCTCCAAACAGCCATGTCGTACTAGATACCAGCCCAATCGCCGCTGTCGCGTCCGCGCCAAGGCTTCCCACCATTGCCGCATCGATATACTGCATCGCAACCGCACTGACCTGCGCCATTACAGCCGGCATACTAAGCTGTATTACTTTTTGAAGCTGCTGTAACATTTCTTTTCTCTTTTCACATCTCATAACTGCATCTGCTCCACAACCCCTTGAAAAAACTCCAGCATCCCGTCTTTATCCAGGCTCCACGCCTCATCCGGCAAGTCATTCATATAGCTTCCCGTCCGCAAATCTACCGAAAGACAGTCAAGCGGAAATCCCTCCTGTGTAATCCCGTCCCGATGCGGCGTCCCTGTCAGCAAAAACTCCCTGCTCTCCATCGCAGCCGTCATCGCCGCAAAACAGCGCCGCTCATCGATCATAAGGCAGGCCGCATTTTTATATCTTGCCTTAATTCCCCCATACGTTACCGCCAGCCCGGAATAATACGCAAGCATTTCCTGGTCGGTCAGATTTTTTCCATGCACCCTGCGCACATGGACGCCAGGCTGTATTTCCTCTGGCACATCGTCAAAATACAGCCCGGTATCACACGAAAACACCGGCATCCGAAACGCCTGGTAATATGCCTGCGCTTTCAGCCTGGCATTCTCTAACGGCGTGCGCCCGCTTTCACATACGTCCGGCAGCTTCCCGCCCAGATCCGCAAGGCTTACGATTTCTATTTTGTTACGCAGGCTGCACAGCCTCTGCTGCATATCCAGCAGTTTTGCCTGGTTGCCTGTACCATATAATATTTTCATCGTTACATTCTCTTTTCTTTTGTAAAATACATCAATAACCTGCTTCGTGAACTACCCATTGTCTAAAGCCAATGGGCTTCCTGCTTCATCGACCTCGCAACCTACTATCTCCACAGGCGTTAATTCGGGCTGCACCGTCCCTATTTATATTTTATTATCTTATGCTATTTGCCGTAATCCTTCTGCTAAAATATTTTTTGCAGCATTAACATCCCTGTCATGTTTTGCACCACAAATTGGGCATATCCATTCCCTTACGAATAAATTTTTTGTATCGACATTTTGATACCCACAACCAGAACACAACTGGCTGCTGGCATAAAATGTATCTATTTTTATATACTTCCTCTCATTCCATTTTGCCTTGTACTCTAACTGTCTTGTCAGCTCATACCATGATGCATCTGTAATAGATTTTGCTAGATGATGGTTCTTTACCATATTCTTGATCTGTAAGTTTTCTGAAACTATCACTTGGTTTTCGCTGATAATTTTATAAGAAATCTTATGCAGGTTATTTTTTCTGGTATTTGTAACCTTCTCGTGGCACAATGCTATCTTTCTTCTCTGTTTATAATAATTTTTACTTCCTTTTTCTTTGTGGGATAACTGTCTTTGCAGCTTTGCCAGTTTTTTCCCATATCTTTTTATTGTCTTTGGGTTTTCGTACTTTTCTCCATCTGATGTGATGCATAAATCTTTGATTCCCAAATCCAAACCTATATTTTTATCTGTATGCTGCATCTGCGGTTGGTTTGTTTCCACTAGCACTGACACATAATATTTTCCACTTGGTACTTGGGATATTGTGGCTGATTTTATTTTTCCTGTAAATTTCCTGTGCAGTTTTGCTTTTACTGTCTTTAATTTTGGAAGTTTTATTTTCCCATGCTCAAAATCTGCTGCTATATTTCCATTTGTAAAATTTGTCGTATAGGATTTATAGTTATCATGTTTGCTTTTGAACTTTGGATATCCTGCATGTCCTTTAAAAAATTTCTGGTATGCCGCATCCATATTGTAAATGGCATTTGTCAGAGCAAATTTGTCCGCTTCTTTCAGCCATTCATGCTTTTTCTTTAATTCCCTATTGCAGTAATTATTACAGCCTGTTTTAGTAACGGATTCTTTACTATTCCCGTATTTTGCTTTTCTGTATGCAAGTGTCTGGTTATAAACAAAACGGCAGCAGCCAAATGTTTTTGCAATCTGTATTTTTTGCTCCTTATTTGGATATATCCTATACTTATATGCTTTTAACATTTTCTGCCACCGCCTTCCTATCCTTGGTTTTCTATATATTTACACAGCATTTCTCCTGAAACATCCCCCACACTACATGCAAAATATCCGCCTGTCCAGAAAGTGCGTCCCTTCCAAAAGTGTTTGCGTCTGTTTTTTGCTTTCCATGTTCCCATGTCATAAGTATATCATAAACCGTTACTTTTGGCTACCTTGACCCACCGTCTAAAGCCAGTGGGATTGCGGTAGCCTTATTTCAAATAATTTGTAATAGACCACGGATTGTAAATACTGTCACTTCTGCCAAATTGAAATCCATCGTACCAGCGTTTCACATCCGAAAGCTGCTCCTGCATGGAAAACTCCTCCAATGCCGCAGCTACTTCTTCCTCCGTAAATCCAAAGCACGTCTCATACATCCTGGAGGTTGTGGTTACGACCGTAAGATGATTTAAGTCTGAAAATACCGATTCCTTGCTCACCCTCGTAATGCCTGTCATAATACCGCGTTCCAGATATAAATTAGACTTAAATGCAGCATTTAACATATTCATCATCAGGGTTTTCCCGAATCTTCGCGGTCTGGTAAGCAATGTCACTGTATCCTCATTTTCCCACCATTCTTTTATAAACGACGTATTATCAACATAAAAGCAATTCTTTTCCAGAATTTTTCCAAAGTCCTGCTCTCCGATTGCTACTTTTCTAGGCATTTAAGCACCTCCTGCTTATAGTTCAAAACAATATCCCTTTATTTTTGTTTGTTAACTATTATCAGCGAACACTACACCAGCCCCATATCAAACTGCGCCATATACAACTGATAATAAGCCCCTTTCTTCTCCATCAGCTCCTTCGCGCTGCCCTGCTCCAAAATACCGCCCTTGTCAATTACAAAAATCCGGTCTGCATTCTGGATCGTGGACAGCCTGTGGGCGATTACAAAGCTGGTGCGCCCTTTTAGCAGCGCTTCGATTCCTTCCTGCACGAGCAGCTCTGTATGGGTGTCGATGCTTGAAGTCGCCTCGTCCAGGATCAGGATCTTTGGCATTGAAACCATCGTGCGCGCAAAAGCGATAAGCTGTCTTTGGCCGATCGAGAGCCCGGCGCCCTGCTCTTTCAGCTCGGTATCGTAGCCATGTTCCATTTTGACAATAAATTCATGCGCATGGACAGCCTTCGCCGCCGCGATCATTTCTTCTTCTGTGGCATCCAGCTTTCCGTATAAAATATTGTCGCGGATCGTCCCGTGAAAAATAAAATTATCCTGCGTCATTACGCCCATCTGCCTGCGGAAGCTCTCGATCGACACTTTTTTCAGGTCGTATCCGTCTACTGAAATCACGCCGTCTTCGATATCATAAAAACGGCTGATTAAGTTTACGATCGTCGTCTTTCCGGCCCCGGTCGGCCCTACAAGGGCGATCGTCTCGCCCGGGCGCACCTGAAAGCTGACGTCAGACAGCACTTTTGTCTCCGCAGGCGTGCCTTTGTCATAGGTAAAGCTGACATTCGAAAACTCTACGCTGCCTTTGATCGGCGGCAGCTCTGTAACATGCGCGCCGTCCGTAATATCCGGCTCGGTATCCAAAATATCAAAAATCCGTTCCGCGGCTGTCAGGTTTGTGACCAGGCTGTTATAAAAATTGCTCAGATTTAAAATCGGGTTCCAGAACATATTGATATAGGTGCCAAACGCAACCAAAAGCCCGACCGACGCCTGCCCGATCCCGATCACCGAAATGGCGACAAGGTAGAGCATCATTGCCCCAAAGCCCCAGCAAAAGTCAACGACCGGCCCAAACAAGTCGGCATACCTGCACGCATCCTGAAACGAATCGCGGTGCTCGTCCGTAAGCGTTCCAAAAATCTCGTTTGTCTCATCCTGCGCGCGAAAGCTCTGTACGACACGCATCCCCGCTATATCCTCATGGACATAGGCATTTAAGTTGGACGCTTTTTTGCGAAACACCCGCCATCTCTTGTGCGACGCCTTCTGTACCATCCAGACCCCCGCCGCCATCAGCGGAATCGTACTAAGCGACGCTGCCGCCAGCCGCCAGTCTTTGACCGCCATAATTACGACTACGCCCGCAACCGTAACAAACTCCGGGATCAGCGTCGTTACCGAATTGACAAACACGTCTTTTAGCGAATTGACGTCACCGATAATGCGCGCTAAAATCTTGCCTGTCGGCCGGCTGTCAAAAAAGGAAAACGACAGCGTCTGAATATGCTCGTACAGATCCTGGCGGATTTCCAGCAGGATTTTGTTGGATACGACAGACATCACATACATCCGCAGCTTTACAAGCACGACATAGACAAGGTTGAGCGCCAGCGCAAAAAAGCCCAGCCTGACCAGCCCGTCAAAATCCCGCATTGCTATATAATGGTCAAGCGCTTCTTCGATAATCAGCGGGTTGATAAGCGAAATGCCGATCGCCCCTGCCATAAATACCATTACACAAAGGACTGCCCCTTTATACGCGCCAAGATACCGCAGCAGGCGCCGCAGGATCTTTTTTCTGCTCGTATTGTCCATCTGCTCATCATCCCGATATGAATTTACAGCCATAATAATCTCCTTTCTACGCTCCGTTTTTTTCAGGAAGCTGCCCATACTGCGCCTGGAACGTCTGATAGTACAAGCCCTTCTTTTCCATCAGCTCGCGGTGCGTCCCACGCTCCGCAATACAGCCGTTTTCCAGGTAAAGAATCTCATCCGCATGGCAGACCGCAGAAATCCGGTGCGCAATAATGATTTTCGTCGTATTGCCAAGCTGATCAAGCATCTTTTGAATCTCATGCTCCGTCTCCATATCAAGCGCGGAAGTCGAGTCGTCCATTACAAGAACCGGGCTTTTTTTCGACAGTGCCCTTGCAATGCTGATACGCTGCTTCTGCCCGCCGGACAGCCCGACGCCGCGCTCTCCGATTACCGTCTGGTACTGCTCCTCCATTTTTTCGATAAAGCCGCTCGCCTGCGCGTCCCGTGCCGCCTTTCGCACGTCTTTCATCGCAAGCTGCCTGCGTTTTCCCATCTTAATATTTTCCTCAATCGTATCAGAAAACAAAAATACATCCTGCAATACTACATTAATGCTGCCGCGAAGCTGCCGCAGTGTCAGCGTGCGCACATCGGCACCGTCAAGCCGCACCGTGCCCTGATTTGTATCATAAAACCGCTGCAACAGATAGATCAGGGAAGACTTGCCCGAACCGGTCGCCCCCATAATCCCAAGCGTATGCCCCGCCGGAATATGAAAATCAATATCTGTTAAAATCTGCTTCCCATCCATCCCAAACGAAACATGCGCAAACGAAACCTCTCCTTTGACCTGCTCCAATACATGCGCATCCGTGCCGTCTGTAATCTCCGCTTTCTCATCAAATATGTTTTGCAGCTTTTTATAAGACGCCACTGCCGCAGACAAGTCGTTGGTCAGCCATCCCATCATTTCCATTGGCCAGGTACAGTTGCGGCTGTATTCGATAAACGCCACAAGCGCCCCCAGCGTCAGCTCCCCGCGCATAACCAGGCTGCCGCCAAGCACAGCCATGCACACAGGCAGCGCTTTCCCAATCAACTGAAAATACGGATAATAGCGTACCATAATCTTCGACTGTGTAATATTCAGCTCATAATATCTCTCATTGTGCGACAAAAACTTTTGAATCTCAAATTTTTCCCTCGCAAATGCCTTTACGGTACGCACGCCAGCCAGGTTTTCTTCCGCCACAGTCGTAAGCTCGGCGTTTTCTTCACTGATCTGCTCATATACCGTATCCAGCCTGCGTTCCAGCAAAATGGCAGCCGCCCCGCATACAAGCATCGCCAAAAGCGGGACAAACGCCAGCCGGACGCTTAAGCGGAACATGCACACCAATACAAACGTCACATGGACGGCTACCTCAATCGTCAGCATACCGACAAAGCCAAGCGCGTTCCAGATCTTGTCCACATCGTCCTTCACCCGCGCCATCAGCTCACCAGTATTGGTTTTGTCAAAAAACGAAATCGACAGCGTCTGAATATGCCCAAACAAATCTTTGCGAAGCTGCGAGCCTATTTTTGACGCCAGCACATCGAACAAATATTCTTTTATATACCCGCACACACTGCGCCCGATACCGACGACTACGATACCGACCAGCAGCCTTGTAAGCAGATCCTGCCGTCCGTCCATAATCACGTCGTCGACAATGCTTTTTGTAATGACCGGATAGCGCATGTCCAGCATAATCGCACTGACCATGCACGCTACTGCAAGCAGATATAAATACCAGTTTTTTCCAATGTAAACACGTATTCTTCTCATTGTTCATCCTCCTTTTCTAAGATCGCACTTTTGTATTGTTCTCTAGTGCAACGAGCAAGTTTAAATTGCTTTGGGGATTTTTTACAGGAAGGGACGCTGGGAGAGAGGATTGGCATCCCCTGGCTGCGTCCGTTCCAGAATGGTAAGAAGTCGCAGCCAGGGGATGCCAATCCTCTCTCCCGGCTGCTCTTCGCAAGTGTTGCCAAAGCAAGTTTGATATGGGTTGGTTTGCTGTAGTACTAAAGCTTGGCTATAAATCTTAAAAAACAATGCAAAAAATCATGCACCCTGCCTTAAAAGCATCTGCATGATTTCCTCCTTAAATACGATACGCTATATCTGCCGCATTTCTGATCGTTCAATGTATCAGAATCCGGTTTCGTTCGAAAATAAAAAACATGACATACTGCCATGCTTTTCACTATGCGGGATCTGTCTGATTTTAATTAAGCTAAATAAGCTTAAAAATCTCAAACAAAGATTTTCTGCAATAACTGCAAAATACCCGCAAAATATAGGAAAACATATGTAAGCACTTTGTAAGGCAAATGCGCCGGCAAAACACTGCCGGCAAAAGAACCACGAAAAAGCCCTGCATCCAATGCAGAAGACCAAGGCTCTATGATCCTTCTGCAACTATTTAGTTTGCACCATTCTCCATTACTGTACTTCGTAACATATGTGTGATCTCCATTTTCTTAAATCTTTTTCTGTAATGAGGCTATCATATACCATCTCTAACGCTCTGTCAATACAATCTGCACTTTTTGGTAAAATTGTATAGAAAAGTAAAAAACATATCAAAATCTTTGTGGTTGACATTTCCAAACTTTTGCCTTATTATGTAGCTTGCTACATATCCAGTACTACAGCGTGACTGAAAAATGCTCTACATCAACCAAGAGAGGGGATTAGCACTCCTCCGGCTGTTTATATCACCAGAGATTCGTATGGAGCTCATAGTAAATGCAAAACACATGGTTGAATAATGTCATATGTAAATGACAACCATATCGGCTTATTTTAGTAGCACTTACAAAGAACAGCCAGGAGAGGGGATGGGCACGCCCTGGCTGCGGCTTTGGAAGAATGGTAAGAAGCCAGGGCGTGCCCATCCCCTTTCCTGGCGTCCCTTCCTTGAGCATGTTTAAAAAAAGCCACACACAATCAAACTACATTCAAGCACCACCAGCGAGGACACCCCTATGGACAAAATCAAATACTATTTAAAAAAAATCCACAACCAGCTTGAATCCAGCTTTACCCACAAATTGCGCGGCTACGGGCTGACCTGTACCCAGTTTGATATGCTGGCATACCTGTCAAAAGAGCCGGATCATGCCCATACGCTGACCGATATTTCCGCGCACTTTGGCGTCAAACATACGAGCGCGATCCATGTGCTGAAAATACTGGAAAAAAATGGATTTATTTATAAAGCACCCTCTGGTGACGGCCGTTCCAAAACGATCCATATAACCGGGCGCGCGCGGCAGGTACTGGCAGAACTAAATGAAAGCCGCCCGCTGTTGGACGCGATCCTATTTGCCGGATTGTCAAAGTCAGACCTGCACAGCCTGGAACGGATGCTTGCACAAGTCTACGCCAACCTGGAATCCGAAACATTCCAGAACTTTTAAATACATTTAATACGAAAGGAGATTTTTATATGAAGGACAAAACAACAGAAATATTCCGGGACGCCCCCGTGCCAAAAGCGGTCATCAGCAATGTTATTCCATCGATTATCAGTATGATTATGGTACTGGTCTACAACCTGGCTGACACATTTTTTATCGGCCAGACAAAAGATGCCTATATGGTCGCCGCTGTTTCCGTAGCGACTCCGGCGTTTTTACTGTTTATGGCTGTCGGTATGCTCTTTGGCATCGGCGGCACCTCGCTGATCTCAAGGACACTTGGGGAAGGCAAGATGGACAGGGCAAAAAACGCTTCTTCGTTCTGTTTTTGGACAGGGCTTTGCATCGGCTTGATCGCTATGGTAGTCATCTTTATCTTTGCTTCGCCAGTCAGCATGGCAATCGGGGCAAGCCAAGAAACGGTCGGCTATGCTTCACAGTACCTGCGCATCGTATCTACCGCAATTCCGTTTCTGATTATCAGCAACAGCTTTAGCAACATTATCCGTGCAGAAGGAAACGCGCAGGTCGCCATGATGGGAATGATCGTCGGCAACCTGATTAATATTATCCTTGACCCTGTAATGATCCTTGGGTTTGGCTGGGATGTCGCGGGCGCTGCGATCGCAACCGTACTTGGCAATGTATTTGCGGCTGGATTTTATATCTGGCACCTGCTTTCCAAAAAAGCAACGCTGTCTATCCATCCGAAATATTACCTTGCGGGAAACGGCATTGCCGCAGGCGTCTTTGCCATCGGCATTCCTGCATCGCTCAACAGCATCCTGATGAGCCTGTCCAATATTATTGTCAACAACATTATGTCTGACTATGGGGATATGGCAGTCGCCGGGCTTGGCGTCGCCATGAAAGTAAATATGATCGTCGTTATGCTCCTGATCGGGCTTGGTACTGGTATCCAGCCGATCCTTGGATACTGCTTCGGCGCTGGAAGCAAAGACCGCTATCTTGCCGTGATGAAATTTTCGATGATTCTTGCTTTTGCAATCAGCGCTGTTATGACCGTTGTCTGCTACTGCGGCGCCGACCCACTCGTACATGCGTTTTTGGAAGACGCAGACGCATTTACATACGGCATGTCTTTTGCCCGTATTTATATTTATTCCGGCCCGGTAATCGGCATAATGTTTGTATTTATCAATGCCATACAGTCCACAGGGGCGGCACTGCCGGCACTGATTCTCTCGGTCAGCCGCCAGGGGCTTATTTACCTCCCGGTACTGTTTTTGCTGCGCCGCGTCTTTGACTCTGCCACAATGCTTGCAGCGGCACAGCCGATCACGGACTACCTGACGACTGCACTGTCAGTGGTACTGTTTCTGTTTACATACAAAAAATATTTTCCGAATCAAAACCAAATAAAGAAAACCAAATAAAATAAAACCGGCAGGCTGTGACTGCAAGCCTGTCGGTCTATTTTATCCGCTATTCGCTTGTTTGCGCATACCGTTCTGCAAGGCGCAGTACGGAAACAATCGGCATTATCAATACGCCGCAGAAAAAATTACTGACTCCATGCAGAAAATCCCACGGCAGCCCTGCCACAATCCATGCAGCCATACCTTCCAGGCTCAGCCCGAACAAAACCGCCTGTACCGGAGCATACAGCGTCCCGAATAAAAATCCGTGCACCGCGCACACCGCCATATATACAATCGGCTGGATCAGGTGCGGCATTTTTTTTGGAAGCAGCATCACAAAGCCCCAAAGTACCGTCCACAGATATAAATAAGGCACCCACCATGCCGAAAATCCAGAAAACATCCCATTTAACAGCACATAAATGTAGATCGGGTACAACGCTTTTTTCCGGTATACGATCGTAAACGCAATCGTAAACACTCCAAGCAGATGGATATTCGGAGCAAATTCCAATATGACCTTGGACGCATACATAACCGCTCCAAGCATCGCAAATACGGTCAGCTCCCTTGTCGTCAGCTTCATGCCTTTTCGATCTTAAAGGAATAGCTGTCTCCCTCAGTAATGTCAGTCGCATCTACGCCAGTCTGCGCATATTCATCATTGATATAAAAAGACCAGTATTTACCATCGGTATCATAGTCCGCTGTAATGCCGTTTACTGTCTTTACATAAAGCCCGTATTCACCCTCGTCACCGTCAATCAGTCCAAGCTCCACCAAAGCTGCTCCGACTGTTTCCTGGTCTGTGTGAATTTCAAACTGTGTCTGTGCACCCGCTTCATCCACAACCGTAAATGTAAATACCTTGCTGCCTTCCCCAAGCACGCTGCTGTCCGCATCCGTACCTGTATCCGCTCCAGTTGTTTCATCGCCTGCCGCATCCGCTCCGGCTGGTTCATCCCCCGCCGTATCTGTTCCTGCTATTTCGCCATCTCCGTCAGATGCCTCTGTCGGCACATTCGCCTGTGATCCGCTACTGCCATTACAGCCAGTTGTAAACAGTGCCATAGCCACAATCAGCACGATACAAAGGATGCATGACAAAATTTGTTTGCTGCATTTTTTTTGCATAATGTAACTCTCCTTTGTTTTTATTTCCTCTGCCTGCCGGCGCCCGCGGCTTTGCAGTCAGGACTGGATTACCTGGATATTCCGGCTTCGCACCTTCTACAGATCCGCCTTCTCAGATCTCTCCAATGGCTTTTCTTCCAGACCGTGGCACTGGCTGCAACAGCCGTTGTCTGGTCAGATCGCAGTGTTTTGCGTGCGTTACGGCGACGGGCTCGCACAGGAATCACACCTGTTTCCCCAAATGATCCGGTATTTATCATAGCGTTTTGTGGCTGTTTCGTCAACAAAAATTTTAGTTTATACTTCTACTCCAAAATGTTCAAACAAGATCCGCTCTGCCTCAGCGCTCCACAGTCCCCGGTTCTTTTTGCAGGCTTCGTCGAGCTTTGCAAACAGCGGGTCTGTTTTTCCTTTTTGTGCAAAATCCTCAATGGCTGTCAGCGGCATATCAAACTGTGTATAGGTCAGCTTCTTGCCGCCTGGAATATTTGGCAGGTTCAGCGTTGCGTCCGCGATGCTGTCAATACCGCCGACATGTGTTACCATAACGGCTGGCTCGATCTTTCCTTTTGCTGCCAGGTCGTTTGCTTCGATCAGGTCGTCGTTATTGCCGCCTGTTGTTCCTACGATATGCTGGCTTGTATAATGTACATCATATAAGTTGATCTCCGCCTTGAACTGATTGTCCGTCGGCCCCGCGAAGAAGTTCATGCAGCCGTCAAACGCAAGGAGCTGATCGCCCAGTTCCGCAACCGCGCGGTTTGGAATATATACAAATACATCATCGTAGCCTTTGCCTCCGGTAATGTCTTTCAGCTCTTTGACCGGATCCGCCATTTTCGCCGTATTTACATATAAAAGCTCTACGCCGTTTTTCTCTGCATAAGACTCTGGTATCACTTCTCTTGCACGTGCAAGCTTTGCGTCGTCGATATCCGTTACTACGATGCGTTTCGGCTTGTTTTCAAACTGGATGCCGTAGCTGACCGCGCCAAGCCCCATCGGCCCGCAGCCGCCAAGGATAATAATATCGCCGCCTTCCTTTGTGCCGCCCGCAAGGTCATGGTTTCGCTTATTTGTATGATAGTTGCCATGATAGCCGCCGATAATGCAGCTCATAGGCTCGCCTAACGACGCCTCAAAAAAGCTCTCGCCCTCATACGGCATCAGGCATCCCAGCTCCATCACTTCATGCGGGAAAATGCAGTACGTGCAGGCGCCGCCGAAAAATTCATAGGAATATCCCGGAGAAGCCAGGCTCCCTTTGTAGTTCAGCGCAGGCTGCTGTGCAAACTTCATGCCTGGATGAAACTGATCCTTCCACTTTTCACCAACTTCTACGATCACTCCCGCAAATTCATGCCCGATAATAATCGGATTGGTATCGATATTCTGCGGCGCGCGTTTATGTTTCTTCCCCTGCTCTACCAGCTTATACGTAGACATGCAGATGCTGTCGCTCATTACCTTTACGAGGATTTCATCGTCCTTGATCGCAGGAAGCTCGAACTCCTCCAGCCTTAAATCTCTTGTTCCATACATTCTGACTGCTTTCGTTTTCATCGTTTTCTTCTCCTTATTTTCTCAAATTTTTTCAATCACAACCTGCTTCATCAGTTCATCCACCAGCTCTCTTGCCGGCGGTTTTGTTCCAATCGTTGTCACTGCGCCTGCCGAGGTAGCAATGCACAGCCGTACCGTCTGCTCGTGATCCAGCTTTTGATCCCATGCATAGGCAAGCGCCGCAACCATTGCATCGCCCGCGCCGACCGTGGAATGTGCCTTTACGGACAGTGCCGGGCATTTTACCTCATAGCCGTCACGCACAAGCATCGCGCCGCTTTTCCCCATAGATACCGCAACGGTGCCAATTCCTTTGCTTTTCAGCGCTCTTGCTGTCGTAAGCAGCTCTTCCACCGACGCCCGGTAGTCATACCCGGCATACTCTTCCAGCTCCACACGGTTTGGCTTAATAATATCAGGCGCCGCATCCAGCGACCTGCGGAACAGCTCGCCGTCGGCATCCAGCAGTGCCTTTGCTCCGCGGGCGTGCACACGCGCAATCATCTTTCCGTAAATATCTTTTTCTACCCCGTTTGGAATGCTCCCGGCAAAGATAAACAGCGTATGCTCATCCGCATAGCCTTCCAGCTTTTTGATGAGCTGCTCAACCTGCTCTTCTAAAATCTGAGGCCCTGGCTCATTCAGCTCGGTTACTTCCCCGCTTTTTTCAAATACCTTTGTATTCGTGCGTGTCTCTCCGTCCACCCAGATAAAATCGTTCTGGATGCCTTTTTCATTTAAAACCGCTTCGATTGTGCGTCCCGCGTTGCCGCCCAAAAATCCTGCGGCAATACTCGTTCCGCCCAGCTCGCGGATCGTCTTGGATACATTAATCCCTTTTCCGCCCGCATCGTATTCTACTTTTTGGATACGGTTCAGCCCGCCCCGTTCCAGAGCGTCAATATCAACCGTCTTGTCAATCGCCGGATTCATCGTAACTGTTACTATCATGCCGGTTACTCCTTTCCTGTCAAAATCTGGTATACCGTGTCCACATCTCCCGTCGCCAGCCTGTCTGCCGCCGTCTCATCCAGCATCTTTTCCGCTATCGTGGAAAGGATGTCAAGATGCTCGTCACCAACGCCCGCAATGCCGATTACGACATGTACTTCGTTGCCGTCCCAGTCAACGCCCTGTGGAAACGTCATTACTGCGATGCCGGACGCCTTGACTTCCTTTTTCGCTTCTTCCACGCCGTGCGGAAGCGCCAGCCCGCTTCCCATAAACGTAGAAAATGTCTTTTCCCTTTCTACCATTGCGTCTACATACGGCTGGTCTACATAGCCGCTGTCCGCCAGCATCTGCCCAACGGAACGGATCACCTGCTCTTTGTCTGCCGATGCGCAGTTTACACGGATATTTTCACGGTAAAGCAGCTCTTTTTTTTCTGTCTTTTCTTCTTTTTTCTTTTTAAAAAACATCTTGCTCCTCCTTTTTCCCATTCACAAACAATTCCTGTTTCTTTCTGTCTTTATTATAAGCCCGGCACAGCTTCTATTTCAAAGAAAAGAAACCCGGATTTGGCACAATCAGATAGTGCCATTCTTTTAAGAAAATCCCCCGATATACCTGTTAAAATATTTTTTTAAATTTCTGGACAGCGCGTTTTTGATCTCTTCCTGCTCTCCCTTTTGCACGATATCTAAAAACTCATATTCTTCAATCAGCATACTGCTGATATATCCCATAATGTCCCCATTGATTTTTGCATTGTCGTCTACTGGAGCCAGCATAATAAATACGATGCGGATGTCTTTAAAATACGGATCGGAAAACGGCTCCAGGTTTTTCGTCATACAGATCGAAAATGCCGGCCTTGTCACCCCTTTTGTACGGGCATGAAACAGTGCAAAGCCAAATTCTGCAAATACCTGGCTGGCAATCTGCTCCCGCCGCAGCAGGTCATCGCGGATCATCTCCTGGCAGTCCGAATAAGGCGACATTTTCTCTCCGATCGCAATCAAAAGCTCCCCAAAGCTGATCCGGTTGTCGACCCTGAAAAAATCCATATATTTAATCACCGTATTGATCTGGGAAGCGACTAGGTTGATTTCCTCCAACTGCATGGAAAACTCGTCTGCTTCCTTTTGCTTTTTCGGAAGGCGTTCGTACTTGCTGACCATATGCCGGATATTTTCGATATCCTCGTCACTTAACAGCGGATTGACAAATACCACAGGGATATCCGTCTGTTCCAGCGGGATACTCGAAATCAGAAAGTCCGTTTTGCTCATTGTATACGGCGTCAAATCGTGCTTGCCGTATGCCGCAAGCTTGATCCTGCCGTGAAACATCTTTTCCAGCTTGGAAGACATCAGACGCGAAATGCCGATCCCGCTGGAACAGACAACGCCTGCATGTACTTTGCGTATTTTTTCTTTTCTGCCTTCTAACCGTACCATCGCCGCTCCAAAATGAACGGTCAAAAAGCCGATTTCCTGCTCCGGCACTTCCTTTCCCGTAAATTCCTTTAGTACTTGCGCTACCTTTTCACACCTCTTATAAATATCAGGATAGCTGACCTTGATATCCTCAAGCACCGGATTCTGGATCTGCATATCATACACAAGGCGGATCAGCGTCGGCTGTAAATGTGCCAGCAGCCCCTGGATAAAGCCGTCGTCCTGCTTCATCAAATATGCCTGGCGGTTATCATAGGCATCTATCATATCGTTGATAAGCTGCTGGAGCTGTTTGTTTTCAATTTTAAGCTGCTCGCCTTCGTTCCACTGGATCTTCTCATGCTTCGCACCCTTTAAATGCAGGCAGATATAAGAAATCTCCACGCCCGGAATCGCGATCTGAAATTCCCGTTCAAGCTCTTCGACAATCACTTTTGCAAGCGCATAGTCCTCATCCTCTGCTATCTCCTGCTGCCAGGTATCTGTATACTCGATCACTTCGTTTTTCTGAATCCGGTGAATCGCGATGGAAATATGGATAATCATGCCGACATAAGAGTTTTCCGTCAGGGTCAGCACCCGGTCATTCCCAAGCTTTGTAATGCAGCCCATCACACGCTTTACGATATCGTTATTTAAGATCCTGTCAAAGCTGTTCTTTTTGAGCACCTGGTATGCAGACAAATCGTACGCTTCTTCCCCGTACACTTCCCTCATCATCTTCGTATCGATATTTTCATCAATAAACCCGCGGATTGCCCTCCGGTAATTTTCTTCACTGCCCTGGATCGAAATACCGCAGCCGGGCTTGCGGCTGACGAACAGCCCGTAATGGGCAAGCCACCCCTCAACCGCTTCTAAGTCCGCGCTGACCGTCGCTTCACTGACATCAAACAAGCTGGAATAATAGTACAGCTTGCGCAGCTCTTTTTCTTTTAATATTTCCAAAATCAGGCGCTTTCTGCGCTCTTCGCGATTGCTGGCATCATAATCGTCCCCCGCGCTTAATACCGCAAGCAGCCGTTTCTTTTCCTCTTCGCTGCCTTCGACCCAGATGCCCACGCCTGTTTTGGAAACAAACGCAAGGCTATAATCTTTTAATGCTGTATTTACCGATTCCAGTTCCCGCTGCGCCGTCCGTTTGCTGACCCCGATCTGTTCTGCAAGATACTTTACGGAAACAGCAGCGGATTCCCGCAGCAAGACCTGTAAAATCTGTTTCATCCTGGATGTTATTTCCATAACCTTGCACCCCTTTTTTTATAAATTCCGTTTCTTCAAATCTTCCACAAGCGTCTCATATTCCGGCGCCGCGAGGAAATTGGTAATCAGTACCAGCTCCGCGTTCGGATTGCTGTTCGCTGCGCGTTCTCTAAGCTCCTGGTGCGTGACAACGATCTGCACGTCTTTTGGAATCGACGAAACCGGCGTATGGATCACTTCAATACCGGAAATGCCCGCGGCTGTAATCTTCTTTTTCAATACGGTAGCGCCCATCGCACTGGAGCCCATGCCTGCGTCACACGCAAACGCAATCTTGCTGATCCTGCCGTCTGCTTTGCCTGCCTGAGACGGTGCCTGCGCAAGCCCTTTGGACTGGCGTTTCATAGCATCTTTCTTCGCCTGCGCTTCTTCGAGTGAAGTATCCTTGCCCATAAACTTTAACAGCGGCACAGAGATCAAAAACGATACTGCTGCCGAGAGCAGCACGCCTGCAAAAAGCCCCAGATAGCAGTGTCTTTCTGCCATCATTGTAATTGCGATAATACTGCCCGGAGATGCAGTCGATACAAGCCCTACATCAAACAGGCTAAAGCACAATACTCCTGTCATGCCGCCCGCAATCGCCGACAGCAGTAAAAATGGATTCATCAATATGTACGGAAAATAAATCTCGTGGATACCTCCGAAAAAGTGGATAATCACTGCGCCAGGAGCAGAGCTTTTCGCACTTCCCTTTCCCGCGATGCAGTAAGCCAGCAAAATGCCAAGCCCCGGCCCCGGATTTGCTTCCAGCAGAAAGAAAATCGATTTTCCTGCTTCCTGTACCTGCTGAATGCCCAGTGGAGAAAAAATACCCTGATTAATGGCATTGTTTAAAAACAATACTTTTGCCGGCTCGATTAAAATGCTGACAAGCGGCAGCAGGCTGTGCTCCACCAAAAATCCCACTCCTGCGCTCATCGCGTCAGTCAGTCCGTTTACAAGCGGCGTAATCCCGACCATCGACAGCAACGCCAATATCCCACCGATAATCCCGATCGAAAAGTTATTAATCAGCATCTCAAAACCAGCCGGAATATTTCCTTCCATAATTTGGTCAAATTTTTTAATGACAAGCGCCGATACAGGCCCTACAATCATCGCCCCTAAAAACATCGGATTTTCAGAAGCTACGATCACGCCCATCGCCGCGATCGCGCCTGTCAGCGCCCCTCTGTCGCCAGCCACGACTCTGCCCCCGGTATACGCAATTAGCAAAGGCAGCATTACCTGCGACATCGGGCCAACCAGACGCGCAAACGAGGCATTTGGAATCCACCCTTTCTCAATAAACAGCGCCGCAATCAGCCCCCAGGCAATAAATGCCCCGATATTCGGCATTACCATGCCGCTTAGAAATCTTCCAAATGTCTGTACTCTCTCTTTCATAATCACACCTCTTTCTCCTTTTTCCATTTGCTTTCCTGCTGCGTCTATTATACGTTGCAAAGATCGTATGTTTCAAGCAATAGAAAAAGAGATTTGGCACTAAGAGTTAATGCCAAATCTCTATTTTTTTATACATATTGACGGAAAATCAAGTGTTTTTACAGCTCATACGGCGTACTCTGATACACATAATAGTTCAGCCAATTCGAAATCAAAAGCTGCCCTGTCGAACGCCAGTTGACAATCGGCGCCTTTGACGGATCATCGTCCGGGAAATAGTTTTCTGGCATCAGCGGCTCCATCCCTTTGTCCAGGTCACGTTCATACTCCAGCTTTAACGTGTCGGAATCGTATTCTGGATGGCAGGTAATAAAAAACTGGCGGCTGTCTGTGCTCTTTGCAATCGCAACACCGGCGTCTTTGGATACTGCCATAATTTCCAGATCCGGTATTGCCTCGATCTGTGACGCGGCAATCTCCGTTGCTCTCGAATGCGGCGCATAAAAAATATCGTCAAACCCGCGAAACAGCGGTGAATTTTTCTTGACAACCTGGTGGGAGTAAATGCCCGAGAGCTTTGGCACCCGGTCACGCTTTTTGATCCCGTAATGGTAATACAGTCCCGCAAAAGATCCCCAGCAGGAGTGCAGCGTGCAGTGCACATGCGTCTTTGTCCACTCCATAATCTGCTTTAATTCCTCCCAATAATCCACGTCCTCAAATGCCACAAAGTCTAGCGGTGCCCCGGTAATAATCATCCCGTCATACTTTTTGTGCTTGATCTGGTCAAACACTTCATAAAACGTATTCAAATGCGTCTGGTCTACATGCGTAGATACGTGGCTCGCCATATGTAGAAATTCTACTTCCACCTGTAACGGTGAATTGGACAGCTTACGCAGAAACTGCGTCTCTGTGACAATCTTTGTCGGCATCAGATTCAGCATTAATACGTTCAGCGGTCGGATATCCTGGTGCATCGCACGGTACTCCGTCATTACAAATATATTTTCATTTTCCAAAATCTCGCGCGCCGGCAGCGCATCCTGAATCTTAATCGGCATAATGCTATTCTCCTATTCTGCTGCTTTTTCATATTTTTTTATCATACCATACATTCTGCCCAGACTCAATCTGAATTTGGATGGAAAAGACAAATTTTGCCGCTGGAAAAAATTGTATGGTACAAATTTCAAATTTTGATATTTTTTACTTGCAATCTATATGGATATCAGTTATAATATATTTATCGGCGTTAAGAAAACAATAAATATTTTGCAGGTATCGTATATCGGTAGTACACCAGCTTCCCAAGCTGGTAGGGTGGGTTCGACTCCCATTACCTGCTCTGACATGAAACTCAGTAAAATCCCGCAGTCCAACCACAAACTCCTGCGGGATTTTACATTGTCTTTTTTCTTCTGGGTACATCACCTTGTTTTTAAAAACACAAATTCCCTCTGTGCCGCCCCGTCATTTGGATAGCTTTCCAGATACACCTGCATTTCCTGCTTTGCAGCTTCAAAGTTTCCCATATGTTCCAAAGCGGCGATCTTGCCTGCCCAAAGCTCCCGTTTGTTCATTACGTTTTTACATGCCATGCCTTCCTCAAACCAAGACACCGCCTGTTCGTAGTTTTCCTCCTGAAACGAAATCTGCCCCAGCTCGTAGAGCACTTTGGAATCGTTGGGGTTTTCTTCCAGGTACGCTTCGTAGTAAGCCGTCGCTTCTTCCTGCTGTCCCTGCGCCTTTAGCACCCTGCCAAGATACAGGTTTGCCGTTGTTTCTTTCTTGTCCAGGGCAGCGTTTAATTCCGCCTCCGCTTTTTCATAATTGCCGCTTACATAATACAGCCTGCCTCTGGACAGACAGGCTGCCGCGTCGTCTCCTTTGATTTTAAGCCCCTGGTCGAGATAGGCTGCCGCTTCGTCCAGCATCCCGGCAAGTACGAGCTGCTCATAAATGCCTGCGTACATCTGCCCGTTTTTCTTATCGTTGTCAGCCGCCTTTTGAAAATCCGCTGCGGCTTCTTTTGCCTGTCCTGCGCTGATATAGGCGCAGCCGCGCAGATAATAAGCGTCCGCATTTTTCTTATCATAATCGATAATCGCTGAATAGGTCGCTATCGCGTCCTTTACGCTGCCTGCCTCCATCTGCGCATGTGCCTTATAGAAATTAATGTCTTCTTCCAGATTCGACACAATGCCGACCCGCTCCTGCAAGGCTTTGTTAAAAGCATCCACTGCCCCTTCATAGTCGCCCTGGTCTAACAGCGCAAGCCCTTGCTGTCTGTATGCCTGTTCGCTCTCGACCTGCTTTTTATCCCCGCAGCCGCAGGCGCAGACAGCCGTTAGCAAAGCCAGGCACCAAGCGGCGCGGAATCTTTTTATTTTCTTATTATAATTCACAATTATTCACTGTCCTTGGGAACGGAACGACATCCCGGATATTGGACATACCGGTCAGATACATGACACAGCGTTCGAAGCCAAGCCCAAATCCCGCATGTCTTGCTGACCCGAATTTGCGCAGATCCAGATAAAACGCGTAGTCTTCTTCACGAAGCCCAAGCTCCTGAATTCTCGTTAACAGCTTGTCATAGTCATCTTCACGCTGGCTGCCACCGATAATCTCGCCAATGCCAGGCACTAGGCAGTCCACTGCCGCAACGGTCTTTCCGTCATCGTTTAGTTTCATATAAAATGCTTTGATCTCCTTTGGATAGTCATAGACAAATACCGGGCGCTTAAATACCTGTTCTGTTAAATAGCGCTCATGCTCTGTCTGCAAATCTGCTCCCCAGGACACCTTATAGTCAAATTTGCTGTTGTTTTTTTCCAAAAGCCGGATCGCTTCTGTATAAGATACCCGTGCAAAATCCGAGTTCATCACATGCTCTAAGCGCTCAATCAGCCCCTTATCTACAAACTGGTTGAAAAACGCCATTTCTTCCGGCGCATGTTCTAGTACATAACGGATAATATACTTTAACATGCTCTCCGCCAGCATCATATCATCGTTTAGGTCTGCAAAGGCAATCTCTGGCTCGATCATCCAAAACTCCGCCGCATGTCTTGTCGTATTGGAGTTTTCCGCCCGAAACGTCGGGCCAAACGTATAAATATTTTTAAATGCCATCGCATACGTCTCACCGTTTAGCTGTCCGCTGACGGTCAGATTCGTCGGCTTGCCGAAAAAGTCCTGCGTATAGTCAATGCTGCCGTCGGCGTTTTTCGGCAGGTTATTTAGATCCATCGATGTCACCTGGAACATCTCTCCGGCGCCTTCACAGTCGCTGCCTGTAATAATCGGCGTATGCACGTACACAAAATCCCGCTCCTGGAAAAACTTGTGTATCGCATACGCGGTCAGCGAACGTACGCGAAAGACTGCCTCAAACGTATTTGTCCGCGGCCGCAGATGCGAGATCGTGCGCAGAAACTCAAACGTATGGCGCTTTTTTTGCAACGGATAATCCGGCGAAGAAGCACCTTCTATCTCAATGCTTTTTGCCTGGATCTCAAACGGCTGCTTTGCATCCGGTGTCGGCACAAACGTGCCCGTTACAATTAGTGCCGCCCCGACATTGACTTTTCCGATTTCTTCAAAGTTTTCCAGCCCGTCCGCATAGACGACCTGCACCGCCTCAAAAAAAGTACCGTCATTTACCATAAGAAAGCCAAACGCTTTAGACTTGCGGTTGCTCCTTACCCATCCGCCAATCGTAACCTCTTGATCCGCAAACTGCTGCTGTGCGCGGAACAACTCTCTGATATTTGTCAATTCCATATCTCATTTCCCTCTCTGTGTAATAAAACTATCGTTTGCTTTGATTTTTATTCCTGTGCGTCTTCTTCTGACACGCCATACGTGATCTTCGCACTTTCCACTACCTTGTCCAGCGCCTTGTTGCATACGTAGATTTTGCGCTCATAGGCTTCGCCTGCCGCTGCGTCTACACCGTTTGCCTTATAAAAATCCTCTTCTTTTTCATAGGCATAGACTTCCATCTGCTGCTTTACATACTCCTTGAACGCCTCTTCATCCAGTTCAATCTCTTCTTTTTGCGCGATTGCTTCCAAAATCAGCTCCGTCGTCAGGTTTGTGCGCATCTCATTGGTAATGTCGGCACGAAAATCTTCTTCGGTCATCCCGTTATAGTTTTTTGACAAAAAGTCCGCCAGCGTCGTGCCGTCGGTGCAGTTATTGTTTGTAAACTGCACGACATAATCCGAAGTACGTGCTCCAAGCAGCTCATCCGGCAGGTTCACCTCGCACACCTCTTGCAGCTTCGCAACGACCGCCTGCCTGGTATCTGTCGTCTTATTGTTTTTGTTCAGCTCTTCCAGATAATCCTTGACCTGTTTTCGATAGTCCTCAACCGTCGCTACATTAAAATTTTTCTTTACATACTCGTCGGTCAGCTTAAATTCCGCGTCTGCATCTTCTTTTACGATCTTGTTGATCTTGACCGTAAAAACGACCGCCTGCCCCGCCAGATCCTCACTCGGGTAACCTTCAGGGAATGTCAGGTCAAGCTCTACCGTCTGTCCGACTTTTTTTCCAATCAGCCCCTCTTCAAATCCGTCGATAAACGTGTTAGAGCCAATCTTTAGATGATAGCCTGTATCCGTACCGCCTTCAAACGCTGTACCGTCTTTTTTCCCTTCGTAGTCAATATTTACAATATCGCCTTCTTCTACTTCCTTCTTATTCGTATCCTTATACGAAGGCTGTGCCGAATACTGCGCCATACTGTTCGCATAGTCTTCGATCTGCGTCTTGGTAACCTTATAGTCGTTTGGCAGCGATATTTCCATGCCCAGATAGTCGCCCAGCTTTACACACTCCTGCGCCTGATAATCGATCTTATCTGCCTCCGCCGTACTTTCTGTCTTTGCCCCGTCTGTCCCTTCGCCGTCCGCCTGCGTATCCGCTTTGCCGCCTTTTTGCGCCGCATCGCCACATGCGCTGGCTGACACTGCCATAACAGCCGTCAGTAAAACCATAAAAATTTTCTTTCTCATTGCATAACCTGTCCCTTCTATAAAATATAATTCCATCTTTTCCTGCCCGTCGCTGCGAAAAGCAACCGTTCTTTTCTACAATAACATATAATTGTGAAAAATTAAAGTTTTTGATGAAAATTTTTATTGCTTTATAGGAAAAAAAATGCTATAATCTCTTACAGTTCATTCCTTGAACAGGCTTCCCCGCAATGGCTGCCAGTGTATGTTCTGGCTGAGATTTTTACGTATAGAATATTGGATTAGAGGAGGAAACAACGTGAGAACGTGGCAAATCGTTTTACTTGTCATTACTGCCTTATTGCTGGTGGCATTGGTTGTCCTTTACTTTGTAGGAAAAAAGCTTCAAAAGAAAAAAGACGAATCTGACCGGCAGCTTGAGGCTGCTTCGCAGACAATCCCCATGCTTATTATCGATAAGAAAAAAATGAAGCTGAAAGAAGCCGGGCTTCCCTCGGTTGTATATGAGCAGACGCCAAAGCTCCTCCGACGCCAGAAAGTACCGGTTGTAAAAGCAAAAGTCGGCCCAAAGATCCAGACCTTTATGTGCGATGCCGCCGTATTTGACGACATTCCGCTGAAAAAAGAAGTCCGGGTCATTGTCAGCGGACTGTACATCACAGGCGTCAAAGGACTGCGCAAACCGCTGGAAAAACCAGCAGAAAAAAAGAAAAAGAAATTTTCGCAAAAACTTCAGGAGAAGGCAAAAAGCTTGCAGGCGCAGCAGACTGGCGCAGCTTCTGGAAAAAACAAAAAGAAATGATCTAAAAATAATTCGAATCAAAAAAAGAGCTTTCGGAAAACAGATGATGCAAATCAACATTTCCCGATACGCTCTTATTTTTTTGTCCAAAAGCACCTGTTAAGATATAGCCAAGAACGGCACCACAGGCTTAAAATAAGACTACTGCTGCCTTTTCGGCTGCACGCGCAGTTGGATCGTACAGTCCGCAAGGTGCTCATAATTAATATCCAGCGCATACTCCACCTGTGCATAGATCTCCTCTTCGGACTCCTCGATTAAGATGCGGCGCGCGTCAATCCCCATCATCAGGTTTCCGAACGGCGTCGTATAGCAGGTCAGATTTTTCTTATCTTTTTCAAAGATCATATGTACATTGGAGCTGCCGCGCTTTGTAATCTCCAGCGAATCGTTCTTTAGCTTTAACACATTTTTCGTCACACTGTCAAAGCCTTCCATAAATTCGTCGTAAATAATATAGTGCTTGCCGTTTTTAAAATAATACTCCCCTGGAGCGATGATCTCGACAGGTTCTGGTTCATTGGGATCCTCATTGTCCGCTGTAAACTGCATACCGCTGATCTTTACTAATATGTCCTTTGTCATGTTTTTCTCTCCTTTTCCTCTCTGCCAGCCGCAATTTGCGGATATATAGCTTTATTTTAATGTTTTTTCTCCTGTTTGGCAAGTAAAAACGAAAGACAGGCAAGTCCGCTGCTTTCGCAGGTTTGCTGCCTGTCCATCGTATCTGTGCCGTTTCCCCTGTTTTAATGCATCATCCGCACCTGCACCTGTACGTCGTACACAAGGTTGTCCCTGTATTTTTGCACCCGCTTTCCATACATCCGGTAAATATCCGGTGCATAAAGCGCCAGGTCGCGGCTGCTGTCCGTTAAGTCAATGTCATTTTGCAAAAGCTGTTCCTGGCAACTGTCTTTGATACGCTCTGCCAGCACCCGTTCCATGCGTCCCCTTGCGGCTTTTCCGGTTATGCGCTCTGCATCGGCTTTTAACAGCAACTGCTCTGTCACTTTTCCGTCCTGCATATAAAATTTCCGCTTACATTTTAACCGGACAAGCCTTGCCTGCTCCTCCTTGTCCAAAAACAAGTCCATCTGCTGCATCTGCCCGGCAAGCAGATAATAGATCTGTGCTTCCTTAACGCCGACGCTTCCTTTTGTCTCAAAGCCCTGCATGACTTCATAGGACTTAATAACCGGAAGCCCATGCTCGACTTCCAGCACCGGGATCAGCAGCGTACGGCTGGCGTTTGCCTGCTCGTTTAACAGCGTGCCCAGCGTCACAAACGCCTGCTCCTTTACCTCGCGTTCATTTTCCGTCATCTGCTCCAAATAGCTGCCAAGCGGCACTTCCAGCGTATTGTTCAGCTCTGCTAAATCCTCCGTCTTCGCATCCGAAAGATAGACGAGCGTATTTCTGGCATACGTATTTTCGCTGCGTACCGTGTCTAAAAAAACCGTAAACGCGCGGCTTTCCAAAAATCCTTTTTGAAAAATCACAGCTTTTGTATGCGTCATGTCCAGCTTGCAGCGGTTACTTTTTTCAAACGACTGGTGCGTCTCATAATACGTACTGCCAGACGCACTTGCCGCCGTCATATTTCCGCCGTCGGCGCGCTCGTTCGCCACCTCCGACAACTGCTGCGCAAGATAGCATACCTCGTGCTGCCCATCCTTTTGCGCAATAATGACCGCCAGCGGAAACGATTTATTTTCCAGCTCCGTCCCTGCGCACCCGGTGCAAAAAAGCGCCAGCAGCAAAAGGCAGGCTGCTGCTTTGATCCTGTTTCTATTCTGCCGTACGTACTCCATATTCACCCTTCCCCTCTGCATATAAATAAGGAAACAACCGGGACTACTACCGCAAACGGTACGCCGGCAACATAAAACAGCTTCATCGCCAGCACTTCGGCATTAGGAGATAAGTGGAACCAAAATCCGGCTGCATATGCCACTGCTGCCAGCGCAAAAAACCATACGTGCTTGGAAATGCCCTGGCTGCTGTCCGCTTCCCGGTTTGTCAGCGCCCTGCGCATAATGACGACGCCATAGTAAAGCGTCGTCCCAATCAATGCGTACAGTGTAAAAAACCACCCGCCGACCATTACCGCATCCAGCCTTTTGATAAAATCTCCCGGGATCTTTACCATTCCCATCAGCGTAATGACCGGATACTGTTCTTTTGCTAACGCCCCGCTCCCAAAGATGCCAAGAAGGATCAGGTAAAGCAGCGCAAGCGCCGCGCCGTTTAAAATCACAGCGCCTGCCGCGGCACGCCCTGCTTTTTTTAAGTCCTGCACATGCGGAACCAAAAACACGACAAACGTCAGCGGCAAAAACGCGGCAAAGCACTGCCATGTCCCGCTCCAAAACCAGCTCCAGCTAATCGCGTCGCTTTCCCCAAGCATCGGAAACCACTGGATCACCTGCACCTGGCGGACACACAAAAGCAGCAAAACCACAAGCGGAAGCACAAGCACCCAAAACAGCAGCTCATATACTCTGGCACGCGCTTCCATCCCGGCAGCCGCGCCGTACAGCGCCAACAGCAGGATCACAAGCAGTGCGGACGCAAACTGTGTGCTGTCAAGCAGCGTCCCGCACATAAGCTCCGCCAGCAGCTTTGCTGCCCAGGCGCATGTCACAATGCTGAGAATCGCGTAGCAGACATAGAAAAGCCTAGACAGAAAGCTTCCCCAGCCCGTTTTTAAATATGCCATATAATCCGACGGCATACGGCAGCAGCATGAGTGCAGCAGCCATAAATAAACCCCCGCAAACACCGTGCCGGCAAGAATGCTCCATAAGCCGATCCCGTTGCCGGACTTTGCAAGCTGTGAAGGCAGCAGCAGCGAAGCGGCGCCGAACACGTCAAATACAAGCAGCCTTTTTATCTGTCGTGACGATATTTTATCATTACTGGAAAACACGCCTATCGTTCCTTCCCTTTATTCTTTTTGCTTCCAAATGTCAGCCGAAGCCGCGCAAAGCGCCTTGCATAAATCGGGCGCGTGCGCATCCAAAACAGCGGGTAGCGCACTATGCTGTCACGCTCATCCTCATACCCGTTTAACTCTGCGCCTACATACGGCATTAAATAAGGAATGCCAAAACTGCGGAGTTTTGCAAGGTGAATAAGAATGCTTAACGCCGACGCTAAAAATCCAAACAGCCCAAGCCATGCGGACAGTGCGATCATATAAAACTTTAAGATCCGAAACGAGGTCGCCAGCTCTTCATTTGGGATCGCAAAGGAACTAAGCGCCGTAAACGCAACGACAATTACAACGATCGGGCTGACCAGGTTCGCTTCGACCGCTGCCTGCCCGATAATCAAGCCACCTACAATGCCGATCGTATTGCCCATCGCACCCGGCAGGCGCACGCCTGCCTCCCGCAGCAGCTCAAAGGAAAGCTCCATCAGCAGCACTTCCACGACCGCCGGAAACGGCACGCCCTGTCTTGCCGCCGCAAACGACAGCAGCAGCGATGTCGGCAGGATCTGCGTGTGGAAATTGGTGACCGCCAGATAAAACGCCGGAAGCGCCAGTGCCATAACCGCCGATGCATACCGGATCAGCCGTTCCAGCGATGCGATCTGGAACCGGTTGTAATAATCATCGCTCGTTTTGAGCATCGCGTTAAAATCGGTCGGCAAGATCAGCGCCGTCGGCGAATTGTCGCACAGCAGCACAACCCGTCCTTCCATCACCGCGATCGCCGCGCGGTCAGGCCGCTGCGTCGTCTGAAACTGCGGAAACGGAGAATACCATTCATCCTCTGCAAGCTGTTCGATCGTCCCGCTGTCCAGCACGCCGTCAATCGTATACGAATCCAGCCGCCGTTCAATCTCTTCCAGCAAGCTGGGATAAACGAGCCCTTCCATATAGACGAGGTCAATGTTCGTATGGGAGTAAAGCCCTGCCCTGACCTCCTTAACGCGCACCTTAGTCGAGCGGACTCTTTTGCGAATTAAAGCGGTATTGACCTTAACCGAGTCGGCAAACCCTTCCTGCGAGCCGCGGATCACTTTTTCGGAATCCGGCTTTGTCACGCCCATATTCGGATATCCCTTGTCCGGGATTTTCAGTGCGCTTGCAAACCCGTCTATAAACAAGATCACATCCCCGGTCAGCAGCCCAAACTGCACCGCGTCCTCGATATTGTCAAACGGCGTCACATCACAAAGCCCCTGCCCGTTGTCCGCCAACGACTGGTAGATCTGCTGTGCCGGCAAATACGCCAGGTCATTTAACAGTCGCCCGACCAGCGAATTTTCAAACGCCAGCGATCCCGCCGTAATCTCGATATAGGCAGCAAGGCAGCGCACCCGGTCTTTTCCAAGCAGCATTTCACGCATTTTAATATCCGCGCTGCCTCCGAAAAGCTGCTGCAAAAACTGTTTATTTTCACTTACATGCGCAAAAACCGGATGCACCTCTTCCTGTGTCGTAAGCTTCTCCTGCCGGTTCACCCGCGGCCGCGCTTTGGCTGTTTGTATATGTTCCTTTTCTTTCATACGCTGTCATTCCTTTTTGTCAAACATATTCTCCCAGCCAGTATGTGCATTTTTTGGATTCTTATGCACCCGTTATCTGATTATAAATTTTGCGGTACACAAAATAAGAAAACACCGCCGTCACGATTTCTGTAAAGAAAAACGCATACCATACCCCGTCAGCCCCAACAAAGCGGCTGAACAAAAACGCAGCCGGAATAATGACGACGACGCACCGCGCAAGTGAAATATACAAAGAAGGCGTCCCTTTGCCAAGCCCTTCGAGCACACCGGAACAGGTAACCGATACTGCCGATATCACGAAGCCAAGGCTTATAATGTGCAGCGCCGTTACCCCCATATCGATCGTTTCCTGGCTGGAAGTAAACAGCCCGACAAGCTGCGCAGGAATCAGCCATGACAAAATCATTCCTACCAGCATAACGCCCATAGACAGTTTTAGCGTCGTCTGAAAGATCCCGTCCACGCGCTTGTGCTCTCCCGCGCCGTAATTATAGCCGACCAGCGGGCGGATTCCCTGGATAATCCCATTTGCTGTCAGATAAATAAACGTCTGCAATTTATAATAAACGCCAAGTACAAGCACATATTTTTCCGAAAATGCAGCCAGTATCCCATTCAAAGAGGAGATCAAAAAGGACGGCAGCGCCATGTTCAGCATTGCCGGAATGCCGATCGCATAGAGTTTTTTCGTAATTTCTTTATCCAAGCACAAATATTCCTTTGAAATCTTTACCGGGATAGGGCGCATCACATACAGCGCCACATAGACCACTACCGTAACGCACTGTCCGATTCCTGTGGCATACGCTGCCCCTGCCGTTCCCATCTCAGGGAAAAACCCGACGCCGAAGATCATAAGCGGATCTAAAATAATATTTGTCACAAACCCGCACATCATACAAAACATCGTTTCCTTCATATTTCCGACCGACTGGAATATTTTTTCAAACGAAATGCTGATCCCGATCATCGGCGCAAATAAAAACGCACGGTTGGAATAGATAAGCGCCTGTTCGATAATCGGCTCCACCGACGTAAACGCACGCAGAAACGCAGGCATTGCGGCAATACAAAGCACAGCTAACGCCACGCCATGTACAAAATTCCAAAAAACGCCCTGCGTCGTGGCACGGTTTGCCTTTTCCTTCTGCTGCGCTCCCAGATAATACGCAGTTACCGCATTGACGCCGATGCCAAACCCAACCGTTACCGCAGTGATTAAATTTTGCATCGGATATACCAGCGCCAGCGCCGTCATCGCGTCTTCACTGTAGCGTGCGACAAAATAGCTGTCCACAATATTGTACAGCGAATTGACCGCCATCGACAGCACCATTGGCAGCGCCATCGACAGTACGAGCGGCAGTATTTTTTTCTCTTTCATAAATGTCTGTTCCATGTCTTTTCCTCCATCTTAAATTTTGAAGTAAAAAATAAACATAAAAAACCACATGGCTGCAAACCGGAAAAGCAAAATTCCTTTCGGAATCTGCATCTTCCATACAGTCATGTGGCGAAAAAAGATATCCATTCATCTTGAAAAATCCACTCCTGCCACTGGCACTCCTATTTCTGTTTCAATAGAATGCAGGGAACAGGTTTTAATGAATATAATTTCCATGTGCAGTTATTTTATCAAAAAACGACATATTTGTAAAGTGCTAACTTAAAAATCTGATACAAAAAATCCTATGCCATCACGTCAATGCTCGCGCCCGCAGTTTCCACAGGCACTGGCTGTACCTCCACAGGCATCTCCAGCCCTGAAATCTCCAGCGAAACACCGCTTGGAATCTCAGCGGCAAAGTTTTTGATCCCACTAGAAAGCGCCTGGCGCTCTTTTTCCAGCTTTTGAAAGACCGCGCGCAGATATTTCATATCCGCATCCATAATCTCACGCATTTCGTCCGAACGGTGTTTTTTCTTTAGCTGTTCTAGATCTTCCGGTTCCATCTCATATACCGCACCGCAAAATTCCTCGGACAGCTCTTCTAACGACGCTTCCTCTAACAGCTCCTGCATAGATTCCTGCATCATTTCCTCCATAGACTCCTGCATCAGCTCTTCATATTCTTCCATCAGCCGCTGTAATTCCTCTTCGCTCAGCTCCAGTACCGCTTCGTCCTCAGACGACTCCTCCAGCCCTTCCAGCACCTCATCCTCAAACTCCGCTGATTTTCCTTTCTGCTCGATCTCCTCTTCCTGCTTTAAATGCCGCATCCGCTTTTTCGCTATGCGCTCCATCTTGCGCGCATGAATAATCGCATGTTCCAAATCCTGGTCATCGTAATCCCCTGACCGCACTTTGCGCAGCAGCATCGCAATCGTACCGCGCGCCTTTGTAACCGCTTTGCCCGCACTGTTTGATGTTTTAGAAAGCAGGATCTGAGATGAAATCGACTTGAAATTATAATTCAGCCGTTTCTTCTTTTTTGGAGCTGATTTCGATACGCTGATTGTTCCAGCCACGGAGCCATCCAGATTTTTTATCTGAATCACCCGATTCTTTGTATTCGATCCGACCATCATACCCATACGCTTATCCTCCCTGATTCCAGAGTGTGTCTGTTTCTGTCGTGGTAAATCCGTTTACCATTTATGTATGTTAATAATTTATGTATCGGCATTTTTTCTTATTTTATAAAGAAGTATTTTAAATTAATATAAAATTATTATCAGCTCAGCCGATTCTCATAATCCTACAACTCATGAAAAATGTTATCTATAACAGCCTGATCCCCTTCAAATGGAAATCCATGATACGCTACTGCCTGTGTTAAAAACATACGAATTGCAGATGTTGTGTCTGTCCCTAAATCTTTAAACAAACTGTCCGATTTTGCCTTTAGTTCATCATCAACTCTGACTTGTTACTTCTAAATCATTGCCAGATCAATAGAAATTACTAAAGAAAAAGCACAAAAAGAGCCTGCCTAAACAACAGCGCTCTTTTTGTGCAACCTCTATTTGATAAACAATAATGAACTATGTAGTTTTCTAAACACCAGCTACACCTCAAAAATCAGATCCCCATAAGACGGCATCGGCCACATATCCTTATCTACCATCATCTCCAGGCGGTCAACCGGCGTGCGCAGCGCTTCCATCGCTGTCTTGATTACGTCCCGGTAATATACGGCGCGCTCTCTGCCTTCTTCCATTGCAGATCCGACGGCATCGGCTTCTACCAGGCGGTTTAACGCTTCCTTTGTCTGCGCAAGCAGCGCGGATACTTCTTTCAGCAGCCCGGTCTGAGCGCTTACGTCTGCGTCACACGCAGCTTTTACCGCGTTAATCGATGTGGCAAGTGCGGTTGTATAGCGGATTACGGACGGGATGATCTGCTTGCCTGCGATATCGATCATTGCCTTTGCTTCGATATTAATCGTCTTTGCATAGGTCTCGTATTCGATTTCTACGCGGGATTCCAGCTCTGCTTTTGTAAATACGCTGAATTTTTCAAATACGGCAACCGATGCTTCTGCGGTATATGCCGGGATCGCGTCTACCATCGACTTGATGTTCGCCAAGCCGCGCCTTTGCGCCTCCTCTACCCATTCGTCGGAATAGCCGTTGCCGTTAAATATAATTCTCTCATGCTCTACTGCGTATTCTTTGATCAGATCATGTACCGCTTCGTTAAAGTCCTCCGCCTTTTCCAGCACGTCGCACGCTTCGGAAAACGCTTCGGCAACGATTGTATTGAGCACGACGTTAGACTGTGCCACCGAATCCTGGGAGCCTACCATACGGAACTCAAACTTGTTGCCGGTAAACGCAAACGGCGAGGTGCGGTTTCTGTCTGTCGCGTCTTTTCGAAAATCCGGCAGCGTCTTCACGCCTGTCTCAAGCATCTGGCGCTTGATCGAATGCGTCGCCATACCGGTGCTGATGAGCTGGGAGATCACATCTTCTAGCTGCTCGCCTAAAAATACGGATAAAATCGCAGGCGGCGCTTCGTTTGCGCCTAATCTGTGATCGTTGCCTACATCCGCCGCCGATGCGCGCAGCAGCGCGGCATGTTTGTCAACCGCTTTTAAAATACAGGTCAGCACAAGCAAAAACTGGATATTTTCATGCGGTGTCACGCCCGGCTCCAACAGGTTGATGCCGTCATTTGTAACAAGCGACCAGTTATTATGCTTGCCTGAGCCGTTAACGCCGGCAAACGGCTTCTCATGCAGCAGGCATTGCAGCCCGTGCCGTCCCGCTACTTTTTTCAGCGTTTCCATAATTAAATGGTTATCATCTACCGCGATATTGCATTCCGCATAGATCGGCGCCAGCTCGTGCTGCGCAGGAGCCACTTCATTGTGCTGCGTCTTTGCCGATACGCCAAGCCTCCACAGCTCTTTGTTCACATCCCGCATATATGCCGCAATACGCTCACGGATCGCGCCAAAGTAATGGTCGTCCATTTCCTGTCCTTTTGGCGGCATCGCGCCGAACAAGGTGCGCCCGGTAAAAATCAGGTCTTTGCGCTGCAAATATTTCGCGCGGTCTACAATAAAATATTCCTGTTCCGGGCCTACGGACGGCATTACTTTTGTAGAAGTCGTATTTCCAAACAGGCGCACCAGCCGGATTGCCTGGTCGCTGACCGCTTCCATCGAACGTAAAAGCGGCGTCTTTTGGTCTAACGCTTCGCCGGTATAAGAACAAAACGCCGTCGGGATACACAGCGTTGCCCCCGCCGCATCCTGTCTGACAAATGCCGGAGACGTACAGTCCCACGCCGTATACCCTCTTGCTTCAAATGTCGCGCGCAGCCCGCCGGACGGGAAAGAAGAGGCATCCGGCTCGCCTTTGATTAATTCCTTGCCGGAAAAGCTCATCAGCACTTTGCCTGTAGGCATCGGAGCTGTAATAAAAGAATCATGCTTTTCAGCAGTAACGCCTGTCAGTGGCTGGAACCAGTGTGTATAATGTGTCGCGCCTTTTTCAATCGCCCATTCCTTCATCTCATGCGCAACGACATCCGCCGTGTCAAGGTCAAGTTCCGCGCCTTTTTCAATAATTTCCCTCATTTTTTTGTAAACTTTTTTCGGAAGGCGCGCCTGCATCACTGCGTCATTAAACACATTTTCTCCAAAAATGTCTGCTACATTAAAATATTCGCTCATATTCGATCCTCGTTTCCTTTCTTTCCATTGCTGACGGATATGTACCGCAACATAACAGTTACCGTATCGATAAAAAAAACAAGGATGCCCCTCTATGGAACATCCTCGTTCGTTTTCTTACCTGTTACTAACATACACCAATTTCAGGCAGATAGCAATACTTGAATTATTTTTCAGATATTTTTCTAATTTTTTTATTATTTGAGCCTGATTTTTGGCAGATTTACTGAATTAAGCCTTGCCAACAGAACCAAACAGTTCCATCTTTTCTTTTACGGTAGCCTTAATCGCTTCTGCACCAGGCGCAAGCAGTTTCCGAGGATCAAAGCCTTTGCCCTGCTGGTCTTTGCCTTCTTCTATGTATTTGCGTGTTGCTTCCTGGAAAGATAACTGGCATTCGGTATTTACATTGATCTTTGCAACGCCAAGAGAGATTGCTTTCTTAATCATATCTTCTGGAATGCCTGTCCCGCCGTGGAGTACTAACGGCATATCGCCAGTTTCCTTTTGTACGGCATCCAGTGTTTCAAAGCTCAACCCTGCCCAGTTTTCAGGATATTTGCCATGAATATTGCCGATGCCTGCCGCGAGCATATCAACGCCCAGGTCGGCGATTGCCTTGCATTCCTTTGGATCTGCACATTCGCCTGCGCCTACGACACCGTCTTCCTCGCCGCCAATCGAACCTACTTCTGCTTCAATCGAAAGTCCCAGATTATGGGATACTGCTACTAATTCTTTTGTCTTTGCTACGTTTTCCTCAATCGGATAATGAGAACCGTCAAACATGATGGATGTAAAGCCTGCTTTTATACATTTATAGCAGCCTTCATAAGTACCATGATCCAGATGCAGCGCTACCGGAACTGTAATTCCAAGCTCTTCATCCATTGCTTTTACCATCGCTGCAACCGTCTTAAAACCAGTCATATATTTGCCTGCGCCTTCGGATACGCCTAAGATCACCGGGCTGTTTAATTCCTGTGCGGTTAACAATACAGACTTGGTCCATTCCAGGTTGTTGATGTTAAACTGGCCTACTGCGTAATGGCCTGCTTTTGCTTTCTTTAACATTTCTGCTGCTGATACTAACATGTTGTTTCCTCCATCTCCTTGATTTGTCTGGGCTGCCGCGGATCGAATGCTGCCCCAGCCTGTTCTAAATTTTACTGAAATTATTTTGTATTCAGCAGATTGCCTGCTGCCTATTTATCATACCATTTTTTCCACAAAAAATAAAGTAAAATTTACCAATAAACGATAAATTTTTTGGAATTTTTTTACAGTTTGGGCAAGGCGGCAAATACTTACGCCTGCGCAGCCGCTCCTTTTTCCAAAATCCCGTTCAGCCGCAAAAAGAGCATCGACGCCGTTACCGTAGCTGCGATTATATCGCTGACCGGCTCAGCCACAAAGACGCCAAATACCGGGTCGGCAAATATGTGCGGCAGTATAAAAATCAGAGGAATCAGCAGCACCAGCTTTCGAAGGCACGCCATCAGCAGGCTGATCTTTGCCTGCCCAAGCGCCATAAACGTCTGCTGGCAGCCAATCTGTATGCCGGAAGAAAAAATACCTGCCATGTAAATGCGCATCGCCCATACCGTATAATCCGCCAAAGCAGGATCGCTGCTGAAAATACCGGTAAAAATATGAGGAAAAACAAGCAGCAGCAGCCACATTACACCCGCATACAGGGCACAGGAGAAAAACTGGCAGAAAAACGCCTGTTTGACCCGTTCTTTTTTTCCCGCGCCATAATTAAAGCTCATAATCGGCTGCCCACCCTGGCAGATCCCCTGCAGCGGCAGCGTCACTAGCTGGTTGCAGGAGGAAATAATCGTCATCGCGCCTACCGCAAGGTCACCGCCATACCGTGACAGGCTGCTGTTAAAGCTGATATTTAAAATACTCTCGGTGCTGAGCATTACAAAGGTAGAGACTCCAAGCGCCAGGCAGGGCATAATTACCTGGGGAACAACCTTCATGTGCGCAGGCTCCAGCCGCAGCAGCGTCTTTTTGCCCCGCAGAAAAGCAAGCACCCACACCGCGCTGACCGCCTGGCTGACCACGGTAGCGACTGCCGCCCCCTGCACGCCCATGCCGAGGACAAAAATCAGGACCGGATCTAAAATAATATTGCACACCGCGCCGACAACAGTCGTAATCATACTGAATTTTGCAAATCCCTGCGTCGTAATAAACGGGTTCATCCCAAGCACAACCATGACAAATATCGTTCCCAATATATAAATGCGCGCATACGACAGCGCATACGGCAGCGTTACGTCACTCGCGCCAAACAGCCGCAAAAGCTGCGGTGCATAAATGTAAAACAGGGCGGTTAACACTGCCGCGCACAAAAGCAGCACGGAAAAACAGTTGCCTAAAATCTTCTGCGCGCCTTCTCTGTCGTTTTTTCCCATCGCAATGGCAGCCCTTGGCGCTCCGCCGGAGCCTGTCAGCATCGCAAACGCGTTAATCATCATTAAAATCGGAAGAAACAGGCCGACACCTGTCAGCGCGGACGCGCCCGCGTCTTTAATATGCCCGATATAGATTCTGTCCACAATATTATACAGCATATTAATCAACTGTGCGACAACGGCAGGAATCGCAAGGCTCAGCATTAATTTCGGCACACTGCCGCTCCCCATATCTTGTTTTTTGCTTGTTTCTAACATTACCCTTCTCCTTTTTTGCTTCATTATTTTAGATACTATATTGATTTTTTCCAAATTTCCGATATAATGTCATATATATATTTATGGCAACTCGATTACAAATTTATCATATATTCGGGGGAAAAACTATGGAACTACGCGGTTTGGAAAAAATCACTTTTAATAAGCCTGAGCAGTGCGACTCATGCGGAGGTGAACTGGAATACAAAGGGATCGGCCGCTATATCTGTATAAACTGCGGCAAAGAACTGCTGGACGACTATGGCGTGATCAAAGAATACTTCCGTACGCATGGGGCTGCCCCGCTGTTAACGGTAGCACGGGAAACAGGCATGAGCAAAGAAAAAATCAAATACATCCTGGACGGCAATTACACCGAAATTCCAACTACAGATACACGATCAATTAATCGCGCACTGTTTGCGAATAACTACAAAAACTTTATGTAGTGAAAGCTGACGGCAGGCATTCCACATGTCTGCCGTTTTCTCTGCTCTTATGTTCATTCTATTTCCTGTGCTTTCACCATAATCTCCACTGCCTTATGCCAGTTTTTAATTACGGTCTGAGAATGCGCCCCGCCATATTCTCCGTCAAGCGTCCACGGCACCTCTTTTTCTGTATAAAACCGGATCTGCCCTGTTTTAAACGAATAAATCAGGTCTGTATTGTCAACTCTTGTAAGTAATGATGTAACAATTTCGTTCAGCTCCAACGGATTTTTCGGCCGCTTGATTAGCGTCACCTCAAAGACGCCGTCGTCCAGCAGTACATTTTTTCCAGCAATCTGCTTAAACCCGCCTACGGATATAGAATTTGACACCATCCCATAAATAAAATCCCCTTCTAAGACAACGTCTTCATATTCCACGCGCATACTGTACGCCTCGATATCCAGCAGGCTTTTCGCGCCTTCCAAAATATAAGCCGCATGTCCAAGCAGGTTTTTCAGCTCCTGGTTCGTCTGATACGACACTTCTGTAAAGATCCCAAACGCCGCTACATAAATAAAGCTGTTGTCATTAAATCTGCCGACATCACATGCAAACCGATGCCCGTCCAGTGCAATTTCAGCCGCTTTCAGGACATTTTTCGGCAGCCTGAGCGAATTGGCAAAATCATTCGTACTTCCCATCGGAATATACCCGATCGGCTTTCTTTCCTCTACTCGCATCATCCCGGTAACGACCTCGTCTAACGTACCGTCTCCGCCGCTGCATACGATCAGGTCATACTCTGCGCCTGTCTGCTCGATGATTTCTGTCGCATCCCCGCTCCACTGTGTCGGACGGACCGTGACCTCATACCCTCTTTTTACCATCATATCAATGATATCTGCCAGCTTTGTCCGAATCGCGGCTTTTCCCGCGTGCGCATTATATACAAACAATAATTTTTTCATGACTGATCATCCCTTTTTCCATAGCCTGCCTTTTGTGCTGTCTCTTCTAAGCGGCGCAGCCTGTGATTGACCCCTGACTTTCCTACCGGAGGATCGCAGTATGCGCCAAGCTCCCTGATCGTTGCCTGCGGATATTCCATTCGAAGCCCCGCGATCTCCTGTAGCTGCCTGGGCAGGCTTTGCAGCATTCCCTTCTTTTGCAGATACCGGATCGCCTCCTGCTGGCGGTAAGCCGCATGGACGGTCTTGTTAATGTTTGCTGTCTCGCAGTTGACAATGCGGTTAATATCATTGCGCATTTCTTTAATAATCCTGACATTTTCAAGATCCATCAATGCCATATGCGCACCCATAATATTGAGCGCGTCCACGATCTGCGAGCCTTCTTTTAAATATACGACTTCATGATTTTTTCTCGTTACGATCCTTGCATCCAGCCCGAAGCAGCCAAGCTGCTCCTGAATCTGCTCTGCTTTCGCCTGCCCGCAGCAGACGATTTCAAAATGGTACGATTTTTTCGGATTGCTGATCGATCCCGCCGCCAAAAACGCGCCCCGAAGGAACGCCCGCTTGCAGCAGCTTTTTTGCAGCAGCAGCCCGTCTGTAAACACCATCGTTTTTAACGTTCCATTGCTGTCCATCTGCTTTAGCAGCCGGAGCAGCTTTTTTACTGCCCCCTCTTCCCGCACATCCACGCGGTATGTGCTGCCCGCCTGCGTAGGTTCGGCAGTGATGCCGCCTGCCTGCTGTAACAGCTTGGTATAGCGTGCGACAGCCTGCTGGTTCTCCGTAACGAACGACACCTGCATCTGCCCGTTTTGTACAGACACCTCTCCGCTGCCGCTTAACATCGCTGACAGTTCCGCAAGCTGGCAGTGCCTCGATTTTGCTTCTACCGCCAAAAGCTCTTTTTTTACTTCACTTGAAAACGACATAAGCCACCTATCCGTACTGCGTTTATCTGTGCTGTGTATCTTTTAAAATATCTCTGTGCTCGATTTTTAACCCATAGTTTAAGCTGACATTTTTCTTTGCTTGTTCAGGAGCACTGCCAAGCCTTTGGTACAATTCATTGGCAAGCGTTACCGAGCGGTGCTTCCCCCCTGTACACCCGATACTGATTACCAACTGGTTTTTTCCTTCTGCAATATAATTCGGTATTAAAAACCGGATCATCTCTTCGAGTTTTCTTAAAAATTCATGTGCCTCTTCGTATTGCAGCACATACTCCTGGATCTCCTTATCGTTGCCGTTTTTTAAGCGCAGCCCTTCTACATAGTACGGATTTGGCAGAAACCGTACGTCAAACACCAGGTCAGAATCTGCCGGAATGCCGTATTTAAAGCCAAACGACAAAACCGTAACAAACAGACTTTTGTATTCTTTGTTGTTTACAAAGATCTTTTCCAGCTCTACTTTCAGCTCCCTTGTCAGCAGGCGGCTCGTATCAATAATATAATCTGCATTTTCTTTTAAAAACCGAAGCTGCTCACGCTCTCTGCCGATGCCCTTGTCCACGCGCTCCCCCTGCGCAAGCGGATGGCTGCGCCTCGTTTCCTTATAGCGCTTTACGAGCACCGGATCATCCGAATCCAAAAACAAGATTTCAAATTTCCTTCCTTCCGCACGCAGGCGCTTTAATACGTCCTGCATTTCGTTCAGATTCTGGCCGTTGCGCACATCGATGCCAACAGCCACTTTTTGCAGCTCCGCGCTCGCATTGTCGGACAGTTCATAAAAACGTTCAATCAATAAAATCGGAA
>Ga0137308_100703_pt1 | contig 47203 bp, 35 predicted proteins | sample Inofrocosms_June_FD_97181 | JGI IMG/M metagenome (GOLD analysis project Ga0137308, IMG submission 97181) | Mouse cecal microbial communities from Vienna, Austria - N-Acetylneuraminic and N-Acetylglucosamine D2O microcosms_June | ecosystem: Host-associated > Mammals > Digestive system > Large...
CTTTTGCGGAAAAACAGATTTTATGCAGGCTTCAGAAGTGCATATTTCAAAAATGGGGAAACTCAAATTGTAATTAGTGTTGATATTTTTGATGGACATGATATTATAGTCTTATAATATATTTTAATGATTGGATATTCTTGTTGAATTAACGATATTGGTAGAAAATTTTATGCCTTGAATATGAAATTATTTTCTAATTGTAGTCTAGAAAAGGGAACATAAAGCGCATATATTTCATTTTTTCATTATTTCAATAAAGAAATGAGTCAGGATTAATCGTTTATCTTATTTTATGTAAAGTTGTAAAAAGCGTGCTCAGGTATTAGCAAAGGGAAATTATATTTGGTAATAAATGGAGAAAGCGATGGAGTCGTATTATTATATAAAAAATTCACGGAAGGATTATGAATACCTTTTGAAGAAGTTTTCAAATTATTCATGTGTAGAAACAAATATTCAAAGGGACTTTATATATTTAAATAGATTTAACGATGAGCAACTGATGAAATTATATAATGATTATTCTTTGAAACGGTACCAACAGGAAGAAAGTGAAATTAAAATATTCTTGAAAGTATTACGTTGGAGTCACGAAATACTTTTATATAGAAAACAGAAAGAATATATAGGAAATGAAAATGCGACAAGTATTATTGAGTATTGTAAAAGTGAAAAGGTAACTGCTAATTGCCGTCAACATGCAATCGTGCTGACGGAGGCATTGCTGTCAATGGGGTATTGCGCAAGGCTGGTTTGTTGTCTGCCTATTGATGTATTACCTTATGATAGTCATGCTATTACAGCAGTTTATTCTCACGAATTAGCAAAATGGATAGCATTAGACTCTGCTAGAAACTGTTACTTTTTAAATGAATTAGGAGAAATACTTTCTGTAGCAGATATAAGGCAATGCTTAGTAGATAATAAAAAAATAATTTTTAAGTATTTACATCGTTTTACAAATTTAAGATCTGGTAATAGTTATAATAGTTTAAAGCAATTTGATGATATATGGTTTTTGGATTATTTATATAAAAATTTTTTTAGATTTTGTTGCAGTAAAATTAACGGAACTACAAACAAAGTACTAAAATATTTTTATCATCTGGTTCCAACGGGGTATTCAGAAGTTAATACTGAACGAGTTTTTGTTTATGAGAATTTTTCAAATCAAATATTAATGAATACGGACGATTTGGACATGTTTTGGCAGAACCCAAATTAATTGTTAGGAGAAAACAGTGAGTTACAAATCTTCAATATTTAACTATATACATCCAACTGACGATAATAAATTACTTCTTTATAATTCATATGTAGGTTTTGATAGTTTGGCATCAATATCAGCAGATGATTTTGAAATTATTAATAACTCGTTAGGTATAAAAAATATTGAAAATAATAATAAGTTTCAAAAATTAAAAAAATTAGGTTACTTCGTTGAATCTCATACGGATGAAATTCTTTTATGCGAACAGAAATATATGAATATAGTGGAAGAGAATACTTTGCGCCTTATTATTTTACCAACAGAAAAATGCAATTTTTGTTGTAAGTATTGTTATGAGACATTTGATAAAGGAAAAATGTCGCTTGAAATTCAAGATAGTTTAATTAAGTTTGTAAAAAAGAATATAACAAAATTTTCATCTATGGAAGTGCGGTGGTTTGGCGGTGAACCTTTAGAAGCTTTAGATGTTGTTGAAAATCTCTCAAATGCTTTTATCCGTATTTTACTGAAATTTAAGACAAATAATAATTACAGAGGAATAATTAATATGGATATTATAAATAGAATTGTAAGCATACTTCATGAAGAAGGGATTGAAGCAGAATATACTGGGGGTGATTTAGATTTGCGGGATTATATAATTGATTCAATTCAGTTTATTAGTTTTATTGTTGAGGTTGAGAGAGAATTTGATATAGAAATACCGAATGAAATATTATTATATGATTCAATTTCTTCTTTGCATTCTTTTGCAGATTTAATAAGACGATGTAAAATGTAAAAATGGAAGCCCATAACGACTGATAACATATACATTTTCAAAAAAGGAGAGGTTAAGCAAAATGGAACTAAAAAATCCCTTATAAGGAGGTGGAGCTATTGAAAAAGACACTTAGAAAGCCTATGAAGAAGGTAAATAGACACATTGTGACGCTTTATGCGATGGAAGCTGGAACAAATTACGGCAATTGTAACTGTGTAGCAGGTTGTTAGTATAATGTGTTAGTTAGCCGTTATGAGGCTGTTTTGCATTTTAAGAGGAGTGGAGAGTAATGCACAAAGAAAAAGCAAGGAAGTCATTTATAACTATTGTAAAAAATATTTCATTTATAATTGGCTATTGCTGTAAAAATTGCAAAATTCGAATAATAGGCATTTTTGTTTTAGCTCTTCTTAGCGGTATCAATGCTGCAAACGTTATATTATTTTATAAATATGCATTAGAATCCCTTAGAGGTGATAATCCGTTTTTTTTATTACTGGTTACATTATCAATATATTTGTTTATACAGCTTATAAATGCTATAATGAGAAATTGGCTATCGAATGTAAACTTTCCTATATGGGATATGAAAATAAAGAACGGAATCTCTAAAATGCTTTACAGCAAGTATGTTTCTATTGATTTATCGGATATGGACAATTCAGAGTTTTACGATAAGTATGTCAGAGCGTTAAATGAGGCAGATCAGCGTTCGGTACAAGTCCTAAATACACTGCAATATTTTTTATCAAATCTATTTTCTGCCTTGGGAGTATTGTCAGTAGTTGCAATTTTAGATCCTATACTCATTTTTTTTTCAGTTATTCCTGTGATTACTTCGTTCTTTATAAATATTAGAATTAATAAGGAACGATATGATTACGAAATGGCACTGACGAAAGAAAATCGAAAAATTAGTTATATCAAACGTATATTTGTCTTACCACAATTTAGGGAAGAAATCAGGACACAGGATTACAGTAAATTGCTGTTTGGCAAATACTTGTATTCAAATGGTCAAATTATTAATACTATAAAATCCAGAATGCCGTCAATTATTAATAAATCTGTTTTTGGGGCAAATCTATTCTCTTTAATGAATTATGGGATTCCGGCTGTATATTTAGGGTGGCAGGTTATAAATAAGTTAATCAGTATTGGTGATTTTTCTGCCCTTCTTATTGGTACTGCAAATTTAAGCAGTTCTATTTTCTATATGGCTATTTTAGTCCCGCAAATGGTGCAGCATTCTTTGTTTATTGACAATTTAAGAGAAATATTGGATTATAAGTCTCCAATGGAACCGACGGAAGAGTCCAAAGTTGTACAGAAAGCCCAAAGCCATTCTATAATATTGGACAATGTATCGTTTAAATATCGTTCCAGTGAGAGTGATATTATAAAGAATATTTCACTGAGGATAAATAAAGGGGAGAAAATAGCGCTGGTGGGGGAAAACGGAGCAGGGAAATCAACTTTGGTGAAGCTGATGTTAAGGCTGTATGATCCACAGAGAGGCAGCCTGTATTTTGATGATGAAAACTATACAAAACTGGACGTGGAATCGCTGAGGAAGGAAATAGCCATAGTATATCAGGATTTCCAGTCATTTGCGTTCTCTATTGGGGAGAATGTGATTGCAAGGGAGCTGAGGGGAGAGAAAGACGAGCATGATGTGTGGGAAGCCTTGAAAGGCAGCGGTCTTTCCGGAAAGGTTGAGAGCCTGCCGGATAAATTAAATACACCGTTGACGAATGAATTTGAAGAAAATGGAACCAATTTTTCCGGAGGGGAGAGCCAGAAGCTTGCTATCGCAAAAGCGGTTTACAAGGACGCGGGTGTAGTAATTATGGATGAGCCGTCAAGCAGTTTAGACCCGAAATCCGAGCATGAAATGTATATGAGAATGTTTGCTATGTGCAAAGACAAGACGCTGATCCTCATTTCGCACAGGTTATATTCCACAAAAATGGTGGATAAAATTTATTACATGGAAAGCGGTTCCATATTGGAAAGCGGGAGCCATGAGGAATTGATAAAACAAAACGGCAAATATGCGGCATTGTATAATATCCAAGCCGGGCAATATAAATGAGTAGGTGAAATGGATGATTATTAACCGTGATTATATAAAGGCAATGAAAACCAATTTTAAATTACCATTTCCATATTTAGTTCAGCTGGAAATAACAAATAGTTGTCCATTTTCCTGTCCCCAATGTTATAAAGAAACGTCGCAAATTAATCATATGGATTTTGACAAATTAAAAAAGCTGGTAACTATTTGTTACAATAATGGTACGAGGTTTTTTGTTTTAAATGGAGGAGAGCCTCTGTTGTACTATAAAATAAAAGAATTGCTGGCCTTTATGAATACAATGGATGTACGAATGAATTGCTTTACCAGCGGTTATGGATTGACAGAAGATATAATTGACTCATGGAATTTTAACAACCATAGGTTGTGTTTATCATTAAATGGTTCTACTGAGGCTATAAACAGCTTAACCCGGCAAGGGTACGCTGTAACTATCTCAGCGATGAAAAGATTATCCAAATCAAAAAAAATTATGGCATTAATTGGGTTGCCCGACATGATAATCTTATGGATATTCAAGACAAGGTAAGTTTACACTACAATTGAAACTCCGCCAATTGCTATTAGAGCGAGATTATTCTATTGGTCAAATTGGAACTGAACCCAGTGCATTATTATATGGAATGGATTATGTTTTCCCGATAGGATATAATTCATCAGTATATATATCAGGATTCGATGTTATACGATATTTAAATTATATTATCAATATCCTATGTGAAAAAGGTAATGACTTAATTTTAGTAGGATCTCAATCTGGTACAGTACCTTATGATGTAGGCAACATTAGTCAGTATAATATTCCACAATATGATTTTTTAATAGGTACTCAACCAGATGCAGTAATTTTATGCATAAATCCGTATGATGATATAGCCCATATCATTAGAACGATAAAATTTATAGAATCATCTGTTGATTGTAAAGTTTTGTCATTAGTTATTTTCCCTATGACAATTAGAGATGGATGGTCTGCTGCTTTCGGAGGAAAAAGACCAATAGACGATGAAGAGTTTGAAAAAATAAAGCGGGAAATATCACTAAATATAAATGTAACAATTTATAATTTAGGTAATTCGAAACATATTGAACAATTATTAGAGGAATTAATCAATTACTTTATATAATTGCAACGTTTTAGTTTTGATGAAAAGATGCCCATCTTCTAGATATTATTTAAAATATTGTTCATGGTGGAGTGTATATAAGATTGCCGCTTCAATCTTGGAAGACCTGCCGCATTTTTCATGGAATGCGGCAGCTTAAAAAGGTATCTCGAAGCTGGCTTCATTTTTCTGCATTTCAGGTTTTCAACAATCTTAGGAGACAATTTCCTAAGCTTTCTTCTATTTGGTGTGTTTTTTCTATATATGAAAGTATGCTTTCCCTAATTTTTATATCACTTTTCATATTATATTTCATACACAACATCAACAGAATCTTATATATTTTATTTTGTTCCTTGACAATATTTAATATATAAGGATCTGTAGTTATAATTTTTTTTTCAATCAGATATTGGACTCTCTTTGCAGACAATGCGGCAATATCGCATAAAAAAGACATGTTTCTTATATCAATATGAGCTGCATTACTATTATCAATTTCTTCATACAATTTATGATACACATTCAATCCCAAAGCTATAATTTCATTATGGTCACCCGGATAGTAAACCTTATTTTCGTTCGAGGATAAATAATTTTCAATATTATTAATCAGATTCTCCTTTTGAAAAACATGGGCAAAATCTCGATTCATATAATAAAAGCAAACCACCTGATTCCCCTCATTTTTTACCTTTGCTTGAATGGCTGATACATAAGCTTTTTGCATAGTTGAAAAATCCACTTCCAAAATGCCGTTTTGGCCATTGTAGAAATTATCCGATACAAGAAATATTTTTTTTACAGAATCATATCCAAAAATATAACCTATATGAAAATAATTATCGTTGCTATTCAATAAAATACTTATGTTTAAATATGTACTGACATAAAAGCCATAATTAATTGCTTCCACAAGAATCTTAGTAAAATCAGGTTGTATTGCATAAAGCAAAGTTCTATCCATAAAATGCTTAGTTAAAAATGGGGAAAAATTAAATGCATTTATCAGAATATGCTGTTTTCTAAAAGGGAAAAAGGAAATATGTATCTGATTATTGGATGGTTTGCTCATTGCAATCTGGTATACAGAATCCATGATCCAATCATATCCTCCGTCTACTCCATTTAAAATTGAAAACAGAAAACATTCTTCAGGCCATGTGTTAAGTATATCTTGCTTATATGGCAAAATTTTACTTAAAGAGTCATTTGTCATAATATTTCATTGCTCCTTTCATATAACTTAATATAATAAATTACTCTTCACTGAATATGGTATAATGATTCTGAATCGGCAGAATCATTATACCATATAACCAACATATTAAATGCAAAAAATAAGGATAAAGTAAACAATTGTAAGTGTTTTTCTATAGAATAAATTTGTGCATAATTCCAGAGTTGTATATTTATAATAGACAGGCAAGGGAAAATACAATGTGTTAATATTGCATAATATGGATATAATAAGCTGTTCAGGCAGTCGCTCCCGTTAAGCCAACTCCGCGTTCTTTTTGTGTTTTGATATGCATAAACCGGAAGTTATGTTTATCCGTTCTTATATGCTGCTCTTTGCCGGATTTGGTGCCTGTGCTGCAATATGGCATGTCTTTCAGGTATATACACGTAACAGTTTAGACAGCCCCTCCCTCGCGTCCCTATGGGATTTTGCATGACACGATTTTTACCAAACAAGTTGCGGAAAACGAATACCTATGTTATCCTACAGAATATAAAGACATTTTATGGAAATAATGGTATTATATGGTAAAGTGAGTCAATGGTAGGAGGGATCGTATGGATCTGGAAAAGCGGTTAAGTGAACTTACGAAAAAAGTGTACGAAAAAGATATCAAAGATTGCAGCAATGCGCAGCTGTATAACTGTGTCCTGCAGCTGACAAAGGAAGAGATGGCGGATAAGCCCGTGATATCCGGCAGCAGAAAAGTGTATTACATTTCCATGGAGTTTCTGATAGGAAAGCTGCTTTCCAATAACCTGATTAACCTGAAAATATATGACGAGCTGGAGCAGGTATTGGCGAAGTACGGTAAGAAGCTGTCAGACATTGAGGAAGCGGAGCCGGAGCCCTCTCTGGGAAACGGCGGACTGGGACGTTTGGCGGCTTGTTTTCTGGATTCCATTGCAACGCTGGGACTGCCCGGAGACGGCATTGGTCTGAATTACCATTACGGTTTGTTCAAGCAGGTATTCCGTGACAGACTGCAGAGAGCAGAGAAGAATGATTGGATAGAAGAGAACTCATGGCTGAATAAGACGGAAACCTCTTTTACCGTTGCTTTCGGCAGCAGGAAGGTGAAGTCTGTTCTTTATGACATAGATGTGGTGGGCTATGAAAACGGCTGTAATAAGCTGCATCTTTTTGATGTGGAAACTGTGGATGAGGATCTGGTAAAAGAAGGCATTGATTTCGACAAGACTGCCATCGAGAAGAACCTGACGCTGTTTTTATACCCTGATGATTCCGATGAGGCGGGTAATCTGCTGCGTATTTATCAAGAATATTTTATGGTCAGCAACGGTGCGCAGCTGATTGTGAAAGAGCTGAAGGAGAGGGGCTGTGATCTGCATCGCCTGAATGAGTATGCGGCGATTCAGATTAATGATACCCATCCTACTCTGGTCATCCCCGAACTGATCCGTATTTTGACATGGGAGGAAGGGTTTACCATAGAAGATGCGGTTCAAGTGGTAAGCAGGACTTGCGCATATACGAACCATACTATTTTGGCGGAAGCGTTGGAGAAATGGCCTTTGGACTATATTGAGAGAGTGGTGCCCCAGCTGGTGCCCATTATCAAGGAACTGAGCGCTCGGGTTGCAAAGAAGTACGTGGATCCCAAGGTACAGATCATTGACAAAGATAAGCGGGTGCACATGGCACATATTGACATTCATTATGGCTACAGTGTCAACGGTGTGGCTGCCATCCATACCGATATTTTAAAGGAAACAGAGCTGAACCATTTCTATAAGCTGTATCCGGATAAGTTTAATAATAAAACAAACGGCATTACTTTCCGCCGTTGGCTGCTGTCATGTAACAGGGAGCTGGCTGATTTGCTGACGGATACCATCGGGGACGGTTACAAGAAAGATGCCAGAGAGCTGGAGAAGCTGCTGGCGAAGATAGACGATACGGCGGTACTGGACGGTATTGATAAAATTAAGCAGCAGAAAAAAGCGGCATTGGCCTCCTATCTGGAGGAAAAGGAAGGGGTTGTGGTAGACAGCAGTTCCGTCTTTGACATTCAGGTAAAGCGTCTGCATGAGTATAAGCGCCAGCAGATGAATGCATTGTATATTATTCACAAGTATTTGGAGATCAAGGAAGGGAAAAAGCCGGTGCGTCCTATGACTTTTATCTTTGGGGCGAAAGCGGCACCTGCCTATGTGATTGCACAGGATATTATTCATCTGATTCTGGTGCTGTCAGAGATAATCAACAAGGATCCCCAAGTCAGCCCTTATATGAAAGTCGTAATGGTGGAGAACTATAATGTAAGTTATGCGGAGAAGCTGATTCCCGCTTGTGATATCTCGGAGCAGATTTCACTGGCTTCCAAGGAAGCTTCCGGCACCGGGAATATGAAGTTTATGTTGAACGGAGCCGTTACACTTGGCACCAGCGACGGAGCCAATGTGGAAATCCATGAGCTGGTGGGAGACGAAAACATTTATATCTTTGGAGAAAAGAGTGATACCGTCATTGCTCATTATGCAAAGGCAGATTACATCTCCAAGGACTATTATGAAAAGAGTCCGGTGATCAAAAAAGCCGTGGACTTTATTGTGGGACCGCAGGCGATGGCTGTGGGGCATAAGGAAAATCTGGAACGGCTTTATAAGGAACTGTTGAATAAAGACTGGTTTATGACACTGTTGGATCTGGAAGACTATATTAAGGTGAAGGATCAAGCTTTTGCGGATTATGAAGACCGCACTGCGTGGAAGAAGAAAATGCTTGTAAACATTGCCAAGGCGGGCTTCTTCTCTTCCGACCGCACCATCGAGGAATATAACCGGGATATCTGGAAGCTGAAATAAGGCTGTAGTACTAAAGTGTGACGTATACACCCAAGCATCAAGCGAGCACCTTTCGGATACGCTCAAGAGTGACGCAATCGTTAAATGTATAAGATTTGAACAATATATCCTGCTTTACAGTATGAAAGTTACTGTAAAGCAGGTTTTGTTTTGCAAAAAAAAAGATTCCCATAGGATTCTGTCTGCTTATTTGAGTTTCCACATTTTTTCTTGTTTGCGGTTTGCAAAGCCGCATAAGAACTGAGCAAGGAGTCATCATATATTTATATCGAACTTATAATGACACTGGTCACATATGGCGTAGGCGTTTGTTTGTTCTTTTTATTAAAAAGAATCAATCCGGAAGGCAAACATAACCTGATTAAATATTTATATTTTGGGACATTGGCCGTAATGGCGGTTATCTGTTTGGTTATGAATTTGGAGATGAGAAGAGATGCCGTGTCATTTTGCGGAGTTGCTTTAAGTTTTTGCCTGACGTTTTGGGTATATAGGTTATATAAAAGCGGCACATTGGGAGCTGTTGCGGCATTGCTTCTGTTTCTGCTTCCGATTCCGCTGCTTATGTATGCCACTGCTTATGCAGGGCTTGTACTCTATATAGCGGCAGGCATAGGTACGGTTACTTGCTATGCCGTTCAGGGATGGCCGCTGAAACATTATGTTACTGTTTACTCGCTGTCACCGCGAGGTGTTTTCACGCTGATTTTGCGTGACAAACCCGAGACAGGATTGCGTGCATAGGTTGCTGTGAACGGAGTGTGCAGTAACGATTCTGGCTGCAAGAATCCAATGCTCGCTATCTCTGTGGACATCTCAAATAATCAATTTCTGTGTAATGATACCCTTAATGCTTTTTACATTCCGAAACAAAAATCTGTATTTTGAATATTGCTTTTTCAATAACTACAATTTACACAGTGTATTCGGTAGATAGGATGTTGCCACAGAAGCTGAATGTGATAAATATACACCGGATTGGAATGTATACTATTTATATGTTATGACAGGTTCAGACCAAGGTATAATTCAAACTTCAAAAGAATTAAATACTACAGATCTGGTACATATGGAAATATCAAATTTGAAACAGGATAAAAAGTGTGCTTTTGCAATAGTCAAAGCAAACGATGGTTTTACATTGACCGGTACAATTAGTTCCTACAGTTATCTAGCTAATTTTTGTTGACAAAAATAAGTAAATGTGATATATAGCATGTATCATGAATACATCAAATTGCTTTGATGTATTGCCTATGAAGGCAAAACACATTTTTATGTTATAGTGTGGATAAAATATCACTGAAGGTTTGTAAAACAGTATAATGTTCTTTGTTGTTGCTCCATATAAATATAGAACAAGATAGATGTTCACTAAGTAATAAGGGGGCGCTATGGAAAAGATAGATAAATATCTGGACGAGGTTTGTGAATGTGTAACGAGTGTGCCGCACAGGTGCATTGTCAGGCGGGAATTGTACAAACATATAGAAGACAGTATGGAAAGCGCGGGAAAAAAGGACAATGAAAGCAAAGAGGCAATAGAACATGTGATCACTGACATGGGAACCCCACAGGAGGTGGGCAGCCGGCTGAATGAATATTTTTCCGTTCGTCCGGACTTCAACCTGTTTCTGTATATTCTGGGAATTTCCGGATTATATACTATCGCAGGCATAGTGACTGAGTTCTCACATATTTATATCGAACTTATAATGACACTGGTCACATATGGCGTAGGCGTTTGTTTGTTCTTTTTATTAAAGAGAATCAATCCGGAAGGCAAACATAACCTGATTAAATATTTATATTTGGGGACATTGGCCGTAATGGCGGTTATCTGTTTGTTTATGGATTTGGAGATGAGAAGAAATGCCGTGTCATTTTGCGGAGTTGCTTTAAGTTTTTGCCTGACGTTTTGGGTATATAGGTTATACAAAAGCGGCACATTGGGAGCTGTTGCGGTATTGCTTCTGTTTCTGCTTCCGATTCCGCTGCTTATGTATGCCACCGCTTATGCAGGGCTTGTACTCTATATAGCAGCAGGCATAGGTACGGTTACTTATTATGCCGTTCAGGGATGGCCGCTGAAACATTATGCCCGAACCGGTTTGCTGATTGCGGTGACTGTTTTATCCGGGATTATGACCATGTTATGCAGTTCTGCGCTGCTTTGGAAATGGAATCTTTGGAATCACTGTTTCCCGGAAGGAGGAATAGACCGTTTTTCCGATTTCTCCGAGGGTTTCAGAGAGTACCCTTTGGCTGTATGTATCAGCCGATACGGCTTTTGGGCATTGGCAGCATATATCGTTCTAATTCTCCTGTTTTTAGTGAGACTTATTCGAATGAAAAGGAAAGTGCATTATGCCGGGGCTGGAAATGTCTTGAACTGCATTGTCCTGATTTTCTTTATTAAAAGTATATTTGCAATACTGCTTAATTTAGGATTTCCGTTTATCCGATCCTATATGCTGCCCTTTGCCGGATTTGGTTTAGATCAGATTGCAAACGTTTTATTGGTGGTTATGGCAGAATACGTGTATTGCTATGGAGATGCAGTTTTTGCAGACGGTCGTCTTTTTGAGGAAAATAAGCTGCTAACAGCAACCCCGCAGAAAGCAGGATATGGAGAGATAACGGAAAGTGCGACGGAATAACCACCGCCGCACTTTACTGGACTTTTAATTAGAACGATTAACTGGAAATTTATCGGCTATAATCTGCTTCTAACGGTGCAAACACATCTGGATTTTTAAACACCCAATCGACTGCAAATTGACACAACGCCTCAGACCAGTTTTCGCTGCACACTCCCTGTTTGCCACATTTCATCAATGTGCTTGTAATTCTTTTTGCTGCCTTCAAATCATAGGGATATTGAGTTTTATCTATAAGTTCTGCATATTTTACAACGGTTTTTAACATTTTGTTGAAATCGTCATCCCAATTTATACAACCGTTATCCAACATCTCATGTCGAACCCTTCCTGCAATACGAATCATCTCGCCTTGTGCGGTTTCTGCCCGCCCTGACTGTGGGACAAGATAATCCCAAAGCTGGTGGAACTGTGTCCTTAATTCTATTGCATTTTTTCCAATTTCGAAAATGATTGGGGATACGCCATCGTGTTTTTCGCCTTCAAACATTTTTTATTTCTCCCATGACTCCCGATTTATCGGTTTGTACCGAAAAAAATGATACCATATCAAACTACGAAAAACAATCCCCGTTCTACGTCCGTTCCGACTATCCAGACCGTCAGGGGACGAGTAGTATTTTTCGCAAAGTGCGCGAAAAAATCTCCGCTCTTAAACCCTTGGCCGTCTGGATTTTTGCCGTTGCCATTTCGCCGCCGAAAGCTGGGAACAGGTTTTTACAATCCTGCCCACCCGCGAAAACGACTTCTAAACGTCCACAGGCGTGTTTTGCGCCCCTTTTCCTGCCCCGTTTCCCACCGCACTAACAAGGGCTTGCGTCAATAACTCAAAAAAGCACTTGACAAAACGCTTCATGCCGTATGAAGCAGAATATTGGGATTTACAGACAAGGGGTTGCCGTATTGTGCGCAACTCCTTGTTTTGGTTTTGGCGGTGATGTTTTTCTCTAAGCGGTGTTCGAAGTATTTTGATTTCCGGGCATATTCCGGCGTCGGCACGGTCGGAAACAGAACTTTCAAAAAATAGAATAAAAAGGTGTAATTTATGGAAATAAGGGCAGACTATTTGTGAAATAAGGATTGACTGGCAATCCTTATTTTAACTTTATATCGAATAGGAGCAAAGGATTATGAAAAAGAAAATTATCGGTCTGATCTTATGGTCGTCCTTGGCAGCCGGCATATTGGCAGGATGCGGAAATAAGGACAATGTGGGAGAGGGGAGCAGCTTTGCGGATGGCAGCAGTATGAGCGACAGCGGCGCGGCCGTCGGCTCTTCTGCTGCTGACAACACTGCCGGAGGAAACAATAATCCCTCCGGAAACGGGAAAGTCTATTATCTGAGCTTCAAGCCGGAGGTGGATCCCATATGGCAGAATCTGGCGGCGCAATACACTCAGGAGACGGGCGTGGAGGTAAAGGTGGTCACGGCGGCAAACGGCACTTATGAGCAGACTTTAATGTCCGAAATTGCAAATACCGATGCTCCCACACTGTTTCAGATTAACGGTCCCATAGGTTATCTGAATTGGCAGGAATATTGCGCCGATTTATCCGGCACAAATTTGTATAGCTGGCTGCTTGACAAGAGTCTGGCAGTCACAGGTGAAAACGGAGGGGTGTATGGTATCCCCTACGTGGTGGAAGGATACGGAATTATTTATAACAATGCCATTATGGAAAAATATTTTGCGCTGGAGGGCGCTCAGGCGGTTTCCATGGACGAGATAAATAATTTTGCGTCTCTTAAGGCCGTCGTGGAGGACATGCAGGCCAGAAAGGATGAACTCGGCATTCAGGGTGTATTTGCATCCACTTCTCTAAACCCCGGTGATGACTGGAGGTGGCAGACCCATCTGGCAAATCTTCCGGTTTACTATGAATTTCAGGAGAAAGGCATTTCCGATACAAATAATCTTGAATTTACTTATTCGGACTATTACAAAAATATATTTGACTTATACCTCAATAATTCTTGTACCGCTCCCGGTCTGTTGGGAAGCAGATCCGTTGACGATTCTATGGCGGAATTTGCACTGGGGCAGGCTGCCATGGTGCAGAACGGCAACTGGGCATGGAGCCAGATATCGGATGTGCCCGGAAATACGGTTCAGGAAAGCGACGTAAAGTTTCTGCCCATTTACACGGGCGTTCCGGGAGAAGAAAGACAGGGGCTGTGCACAGGAACGGAGAACTTCTTTGCAATCAACAGTCAGGCTTCCGCCGAAGATCAGGCGGCCTCCATTGCTTTTATAGAATGGGTGTTCAGCTCGGAAACGGGCAAAAATGCAGTTACCAACGAATTAGGTTTTATCGCACCCTTCAATACTTTTGCGGAGGATGAGAAACCTGCGGATCCTCTGGCCAAAGAGGTAATACGATATATGGAAGACCCGGCCAAGACTTCGGTGGCTTGGATTTTCACCACTTTCCCCAGCCAGCGGTTTAAAGACGATTTCGGCGCGGCGCTGTTGGAGTATGCCGCAGGGAGCAGAAGCTGGGATGATGTGAAAAATACCGTTATAGAAAGATGGGCGGCGGAAAAGAATGCGGTAGAGGCACAATAAAATTGTGCAAAGAAATTATAAGTTTACTAACTGTTAAAGCAGTTCAAAGAACGCAGGCGAACTTGTTCCCTTTGGGCAGCGTTCTTCCGACCTTGCACCAGTTCATAAATTGTTTGTGCCGGCTGCGTGGGCATGTCTGGAAGTGTGTATTATATAGTTAGAAGCTGAGCGGGGCTGTGGATATCATTGCCCCGATTTTAAATATAGGGTAAAAGCTTATTATTTTAACGAGGAGAAAGTATATGCAAAAGACATTAAAACGCTATTTTCCCATTTTTGTCATACCTACATTGATTGCATTTTCCTTTGCCTTTTTGGTGCCCTTCGGCATGGGGATCTATCTGTCTTTTTGTAAATTTAAGACAATAACGAATGCACGGTTTGCAGGGGTGGAAAATTATATTAAAATATTTGAGGACAGAGATTTTGTGAATGCGCTGTGGTTTACGGTGAAATTTTCCGTGCTCTCCATCTTGACCATCAATCTGTTTTCCTTTTCTCTGGCGCTGGCGCTGACCCGGAAGGTGAAAGGGACAAATCTGTTCCGGACTTTATTTTTTATGCCAAACCTGATCGGCGGCATTATTCTGGGGTATATCTGGCAGCAGATGATCAATGCGGTGCTTTTAAAATACGAAACCACTTTGGTTGCCAATGCGACTTACGGGTTCTGGGGATTGGTCATTCTTATGAATTGGCAGTTGATCGGCTATATGATGGTTATTTATGTGGCAGGTCTTCAGAACGTACCTCCGGAGATGATTGAGGCGGCTGAAATTGATGGAGCCAGTGCATGGCAGACACTGATAAAAGTTAAAATACCTATGGTCATGCCGTCCATAACCATATGCTTGTTCTTGACATTGTCAAACAGTTTTAAGCTTTTCGACCAGAATCTGGCGCTGACGGCAGGAGCCCCCAGCAAAAAGACGGCGATGCTGGCGCTGGATATCTATAATACTTTTTACGGCAGAACCGGTTATGAAGGCGTGGGTCAGGCAAAGGCTGTATTGTTTTTTATCGTGGTGGCGGTAATTGCTTTAGGGCAGCTTGTGCTGACCAAAAGAAGGGAGATCGAACAGTAATGAAAAAGAAATCAACGTTGAATATCATTCTTTTTATTGTGCTGTGCATTTCGGCGGTTGTGTTTTTGATTCCTATAGTGTTTGTGCTGCTGAACTCTTTTAAAGGAAAACTGTTTATCAGCAATGATCCCTTTTCGCTTCCGGATGCCGAGACCTTTGCCGGGCTGACAAATTACGTAAACGGAATCGAGAAGACGGGGTTCTTTTCGGCTTTTGGATACTCGCTTTTGATTACCGTATTTTCCGTAGCAGCCATTCTGTTTTTTACTTCTATGACGGCTTACTATCTGACCAGAGTAAAAAGCGGGATCACAAGCGGATTATACTATATGTTTGTGTTTTCCATGATAGTTCCCTTCCAGATGGTTATGTTTACAATGTCCAAACTGGCGAATATTTTTCATTTAAATAATCCGGCAGGTATGGTAATATTATACTTAGGATTCGGCGCAGGACTTTCCATATTTATGTTCTGCGGCTTTGTAAAATCCATTCCCTTGGAAATAGAGGAAGCGGCCATGATAGACGGCTGTAATCCTTTGCAGACTTTTTTCGGAGTAGTGATTCCGATATTAAAGCCCACTGCCATAACCGTGGCCATTCTCAACGCCATGTGGATATGGAATGATTATCTTCTGCCCTATTTAGTGATCGGACTCAGCACCAAGTACAAGACCATTCCCGTGGCAGTGCAGTATCTGGTGGGTTCTTACGGAGCCAAGGATATGGGGGCAATGATGGCGCTGCTGGTGTTGTCCATTGTTCCGATTGTCTTTTTTTATCTCCTCTGCCAGAGATACATTATCGAAGGAGTGGTGGCCGGAGCGGTGAAGGGCTGAGTGTGAAAGGAATGAAGTTTCTCTAAGGTTGGAAAGAGGGGTGTTTACACCCCTCTTGTACCCAACCTAAGAGAAACTAAGTCATTCCTGAAAGAATCGCATGCGCGATTCTTCCGGATTTGCACCAAGTCATTAATTGTTTGAGCTGTCAATGGCGGCATGTCGGGAAGAGTGGGAGATTGGGGTGTAGGAATATCAGGGGAGCGGTGTGGTAATTAAGGAAGCGGTAAGGGAATCAGGGAAATGATGGGAAGATAAAGAGGCAGTATGGAGAAAATGAGAGAGAACAGGGGTGTTTAATTATGAGAAAGAGCGGTGTGTTGCTGCCGGTGGCGAGCCTGCCGTCGGCTTACGGAATCGGCTGCTTTTCCAAGGAGGCGTATGATTTTGTAGACAAACTGAAGGAGGCGGGGCAGTCCTGCTGGCAGATTCTGCCGCTTGGACCTACCGGATACGGAGATTCTCCTTATCAGTCTTTCTCTACCTTTGCGGGGAATCCGTATTTTATTGATCCCGAGGATTTGGTTCAAAGGGGCTGGATTACCGGACGGGAATGTGACAGTTTTGACTTTGGGGATGATCCGGAGACTGTGGATTATAAAAAGATTTATGACAGCCGTTTTCTGCTGCTTAGAACGGCTTGGAAAAACAGTGAGATTGCAAAGGACGAAGATTTCCGCTCATTTTTGAAGGAAAACAGTGACTGGCTGGAAGATTATTCCTTATATATGGCGGTAAAGGCCTCTTTTGACAGTGTGAGCTGGATAGAATGGGACGAGGATATCAGGACACGCAAACCGGAGGCGATGAAGAAATACAATGAAAAATTTGCCGAGGAAAAGGAATTTTATCAGTTTCAGCAGTACATGTTTCAGATTCAATGGAAGAAGTTGAAAACCTATGCCAATAAAAAGGGGATTCAGATTATCGGTGATATTCCCATTTATGTGGCTTTTGACAGTTCCGATACGTGGGCAAATCCCGAACTGTTCCAGTTCGATAAGGATTGCAGGCCTATTGCCGTAGCCGGATGCCCGCCCGATGCGTTTTCCGCCACCGGACAGCTCTGGGGAAATCCGTTGTATAATTGGGAATACCATCGGAAGACAGGCTTTGAATGGTGGATCAGGCGAATGGCATTCTGCTATCGTCTGTATGATGTGGTCAGAATCGACCATTTCCGGGCGTTTGACGAATATTATTCTATTCCGGCAGGCTCTTTGACGGCGGAGAAGGGAGACTGGATGCCGGGGCCGGGATATGCGTTGTTTGTGGCGATGAAGGGGGAGCTGGGAGAAAAGGAAGTGATTGCGGAAGATCTTGGCTTTTTGACGCCTACTGTCATTGAACTGGTGAAAAAGTCCGGTTATCCCGGTATGAAAGTATTGCAGTTTGCTTTTGACTCCAGAGAGGAAAGCGATTATCTTCCCCATAATTATGAACACAATTGCGTCGTGTATACGGGCACCCATGACAATGATACGGTATTGGGCTGGTATAAGGAGCTGGAAAAGACGGATAAGGCGTTCTGCGACCGCTATCTGAATCTTGTAGAAAGAAGTGAACAGGACATCCGGTGGGAATTCATCCGTGCCGCCTTAGCCAGTGTGGCGGATTTGGCGGTGATTCCCATGCAGGACTATCTGGGGCTGGGATCCGAGGCGCGCATCAATATCCCGTCTACTCTGGGCGGCAACTGGCAGTGGCGTATGAGAAAGGGCAGCTTTACAAAAGAGCTGGCAAAGCGTATGAAGGATATGAGCGAGTTATACGGCAGGCTGCCCAAGGAAAAGACAGGGAGCTGTCGGTAACAGTTCAGGCAGCCCCTTCCGTGAAGTCACAATCGCGTCTTTATGCGATTTTGCGAGCTGTTGTAAATAATCGCTGTTGTAAATAATCCGTATTTTGCCAGAAAAATACATGGACAAAGCGATGCTTCGTGGTGTAGAATGATAACATTGCGCACGAAAAGCCGGGGATTTGAAAAGCGCGGCTTTTGTGAATTATACTGCGGGGTTAAGGACAATGAGTATTGGGAAAAAGTTATTTGGAGACAAAGCATTTTATAAAATGGTCTTAGGTGTGGCAGTGCCCATGATGATTCAGAACGGCATTACCAATTTTGTGGGACTGCTGGACAATATTATGGTAGGGCGTGTGGGAACGGAACAGATGTCCGGCATTGCCATTGTCAATCAGCTGATGCTGGTGTTCAATCTGGCCATTTTCGGCGCCATTTCGGGAGTCGGTATCTTCGGAGCACAATTTTACGGTTGTAAGAACCATAAGGGAGTGCAGCACACGTTCCGCTTTAAAGTGTATGCATGTGCAATGATTGTGCTTGCGGGCATTCTGCTTTTTCTGGCGGGAGGAGACCGGCTGATTCTGCTGTACCTTCACGGTGAGGGAAATGACGCGGCGCTGCAGGCTACTCTGGAATACGGAAAAGAGTATCTGTTGGTAATGCTGTTTGGCCTTCTTCCTTTTGGGGTGGAACAGATTTATACCAGCACTCTGCGGGAATGCGGCGAGACGAAGGTGCCTATGGCAGCGGGTGTTGCAGCGGTGTGCGTGAATCTGGTGTTGAATTATCTGTTGATATTCGGAAAATGCGGACTGCCCCAATTGGGCGTGGTGGGCGCTGCCGTTGCAACGGTAGTGTCCCGGTATGTTCAGGCGGCCGTTGTCGTTGTATGGACACATAGACATGCGGTACGTATGCCCTTTATTGTAGGCGCTTACAGGGAATTTAAGATACCTGCCCAGCTGACCGGCAATATCGTTAAGAAGGGGATTCCTTTGATGATCAATGAGATTCTCTGGGCGGCGGGCATGGCTACCATGACACAGTGTTATTCCATGCGGGGGCTGGATGCCGTGGCGGCGCTGAATATTTCCACCACCATTACCAATTTGTTCAGCGTGATTTATATGGCAATGGGAGGCGCCATTTCCATTATTGTAGGGCAGCTTCTGGGGGCCGGACAGATGGAGGAGGCAAAGGATACGGATGTGAAACTGATTGCTTTCTCCGTGCTTTCCTGTGTAGCCATCGGCGGAGTGCTGATTCTGATTGCACCGCTGTTCCCGCGGATATATCACACTTCCGACTCCGTAAAGACTCTGGCGGCGTCTCTTCTCCGGGTGGCGGCGGCCTGTATGCCTCTTGCCGCGTTTATGCATGCGTCATACTTTACGCTCCGCTCCGGCGGCAAGACCATTGTAACCTTTTTGTTTGACAGCGTATTTTTGTGGTGCGTGAGTATTCCGGTTGCGTACATATTGAGCCGTTTTACGGGGCTTCCCATGGTGCCGCTGTATCTGAGCTGTCAATTGCTGGACATTATCAAATGCGTTATCGGTTTCATTCTGGTTAAGAAAGGCGTCTGGCTGAATAATATTGTGGCCTCTTAGAACACTGTCCGGTTAGAAATTGACGGCAATATTTTTTCGGCCGTGTGAACGATTTTCGACGATTATCCGAAAAAGAGAGGCTATTTACTCTTCACGGGAGCCGGACCGGTGGAGCTTCTGACAATCAGAGGGGCACGCAGCAGGATGGAACCTATGGTGACTTTATTGAGCAGGCAGGACAGGGCATAGAAACCACATTTTCCCAAGGCGGTGCGGTCTTGCCGGATGGTGGTCAGCGGGGGCGTGATATAAGAGGTCATGGGCAGGTCGTCAAAGCCGATAATACTGATATCCTCGGGAATGCGTATCCCCCTGTCTTTGCACTCCGTGATGGCCGATATAGCCCGCACGTCATGGGAAAACAGGATGGCCGTGACGCCTTCCTTGATGAGCTTCGGAATATACTTTCTGGTGGATTCGGCTACATAATATCCCAGCCCGATATAGTCCTCATTTATTTCCAAACCGTATTTTTCCAATGCATTGATATAGGCATGATATCTGGCCTTAAGGATGAAGGAATCCAAAGGTCCCGATATTAAGCCTATTTTTTTATGGCCTAATTCGACTAGATGCCTCATGGCAAGCTCGAAACCCTCTTGGCTGTCGCAGCCTACGGAAGCAATGTTGGGATTGTTTTTGACATAATTATCATAGAGAACGGTGGGAACTCCGGAGGAATGGAGCTCCTGCATCCATGGATCCAGAAGGGACATGCCCAGAATGAAGGATGCACAATACCCGCCCTGCATCATAAAAATGTCATAGGGGGTCAGCTTTTGGAAGTCTATGCTGATGGGGACGACATCCACTGTCCAGCCCTCGGGCTCTGCCATCTGCTTAAAACCGAGAACGATATCATGTCCGAACTGATTCGGGGTGTCATAGTTCATATTTTCTATCAATATGCAGAGCTTTTTTGATTTTTTTTGCTGACGCTTATTGATGTAACCCAGTTCCACTGCGGTTTCCAGAATCTTTTTGCGTGTCTCGGCGCCGACGTCATCGGCATTGTTCAGACCTTTGGAGACGGTGCTCTTGGATATTCCCAGCTTTGCTGCAATGTCATTGATGGTTGCCATAGTCGAACTCCTTAAAAGTTTGTTAAAGATGACAAATAAGTATCTTGTTTTTCATTCTATTATAACAGGATTAAAACCCGAAAACAAGAATGCCTACGAAACTTCTGTTTTCTGCTGCGGGGCACAGGCTGCCGGCGGCAAGATGATTAGCGGCAGGTACGGAATCAGCCATGAGTTTGTGCACAGCCGCTATGAAAACCGCCTGCATTTTTTGATATCAGAAATTCGGAAATCTTGCGTAAAACAGAGACGGATATCACGAACAAACAAAAAACAACTCCGTAAACTTGTATGGAAAAAACGAAAGCAAGGGTAGAAACTTACTGTTATCGTTAACGGTTCGAGAAGGGATGACAGTTCTTCCGTAAGAAAAAATACGAAAATTATAAAAGATAAGTTTCGCGAAACTGTTTCGATAATATTTCGAATTAGTATACATGTTGCACAAATATAGAGATTCAAACGGTGATTATAGGAAAATGTGCATAAAAATATGGTTGATATTGCCAGAAGAGTGTGCTAGTATGTGTTTACAACGAAACTTAACAAAACTTATGCGAGGAGGAAATCACATGAAAAAGAAGTTATTGGCTGTGTTATTAACGGCGGCTATGGCAGCTGCGTCTATGACCGGATGCGGGGGGCAAGGAGCTTCAAACAGTAATGCATCAGGCAGCAGTACGTCAGGTGGTGCAGCGGCAAATGGGGGGGTACTACAGATGTAACTTTGAAGGTATACTGTCCTCAGAATCAGATAGATACCGGTATTATGGCACAGCAGCAGGAAGCCTTTGCAGCAGAGCATCCCGAGTATAATATCACATGGAAAACGGAGATCGTAGGAGAAGATAAATGTCAGGAAGCCGTTTTGAAAGATGTGGGTGAGGCGGCGGATGTCTTTATGTTTGCCAGCGACCAGCTTCCCTCTCTGGTGGAAGCGGGAGCCATTGCCAGACTGGGCGGTAACACGGAAGCTATGGTAAAGGAAACCAACGCAGAATCCGTTGTGGCTACGGTAACGGTGGACGACGCTATTTACGGTATTCCTTTTACACATAACACATTTTTTATGTTCTATGACAAGACGATTTTAGACGAATCGGATATCGTATCCTTGGAAAAGATTATGGCGAAGCAGACCGCAGACAATGTGTATAACTTCTATTTCGAGTCTGCCGGCGGTTGGAAACTGGGCGCATATTATTACGGCGCGGGCCTAAGTGTATTCGGGCCTGACGGAAATGATTTGAACGCAGGCGTTGACTGGAATAACGAGACCGGTGTTGCGGTTACCAATTATCTGATTGACCTGATCAACAATCCCAAATGTGCGTATGACGGTGAAATTTCCGTTTCCGAGCTTGCGGGAGACCACAGAATCGGCGCATGGTTTGACGGTTCATGGAACTATGATTTGTACAAAGGGATCTTGGGCGACGATTTAGGCATGGCCGTTATCCCTACCTTCAATCCGGACGGCACGGATCATCAGCTGCTTGGCTTCTATGGTTCCAAGTGTATCGGCGTAAATGCAAAGTCCCAGAATATGGCGGCAGCCGTTGCCTTTGCAACTTTCCTTGGCAATGAGGAGAATCAGGTTCTTCGCTATGAACTGTCCGCACAGATTCCTGCAAACATGAACGCCAGCGAAAGCGAAGCGGTAAAAGCGGATCCTCTTGCGGCTATCCTGATCAAGGAATCTAATGAGGCAAGCGTTGCACAGCCCGCTAACTCCGTATTCAGCGCGAGATACTGGACCTATGCGAACACAATCCCTACGGAGATCAGAAGCGGAGAGATTACAAAGGATAACGTACAGGAGAAACTGGATACTTTTGTAAAAGCTATGACGGAATAAAGAATGTGTAGGGGGTTTCTATGGGAATGATGAAGAAAAAAGCTCAGCCTGCGTACAGCAGGCCGGGCGATGCCGGAATACCGCAGGCATTTAAAAACGGAAATGCGATTACTAAGATTTCCTTCTTTGTTTTTGGCCTTGGAAATCTTATGAATCGGCAGATTGTCAGAGGACTTATCTTTTTGGCGTTGGAAATCGGATATTTTATCTATATGATTACTTTCGGTATCGGTGCGCTGGGGGATTTTATTACTCTGGGTACTGCGACACAGGGAGAAGTCTTTAACGAAGCTTTGGGAATCTATGAATATTCGGCAGGTGACGATTCCATGCTCTGCCTGCTCTACGGAGTCATTACACTTGTGCTTACCGCAGGAGCCGTTTTCATAGGCTGTATGTCAGGAAAGAGCGCCTATTGCACGCAGGTGAGGATAGAAAAAGGAAAGCCGCTGCCGACCTTTAAGGACGATTTGCGGTCGCTGAAGGAAGAAAACCTTCACGCATTCCTGCTGTCCTTCCCCATTATCGGTATTATTTGCTTTACCATCGTACCGTTGATCTTTATGATATTGATCGCTTTTACCAGTTATGACCATGAACATCAGCCGCCGGGAAATCTGTTTTCATGGGTGGGGCTGGACAATTTCAAGGCCATGTTCTCCCAAGGGAGCAAGCTGGCCGGCACCTTCTGGCCTGTTCTGTCATGGACCTTGATCTGGGCGGTGTTTGCAACGGTAAGCTGCTTTCTTCTGGGTATGCTGCTGGCGCTTTTAATTAACCGTAAAGGAACCAAAGCCAAAGGCTTCTGGAGATTTATGTTTGTATTGTCCGTGGCGGTTCCTCAGTTTGTAACATTGCTGAGCATGAGGACGATCTTCAATGCAAACGGCCCTGTGAATGTAATCTTAAGGCAGCTTGGGGTAATCGGGATGACGGAATCCATACCGTTCTTCACCAACCCGCTCTATGCCAAGATTACAATCATTTGTATCAATATTTGGATCGGCGTACCTTTTACCATGCTGTCAACCACGGGTATTCTGCAGAATATTCCGGCGGATTTATATGAGGCGGCGAGGATTGACGGAGCCAGCGCGCCGACAATCTTCCGGAAGATTACGCTTCCTTATATGCTGTTTGTAATGACACCCAACCTGATCACATCCTTTACGGGAAATATCAATAACTTTAACGTGATTTTCCTGCTTTCCGGAGGCGGCCCGGATTCCATGGACTACTACTATGCAGGCAAGACAGATTTGCTGGTGACATGGCTGTACAGACTTACCATCACCCAAAAGGATTACAATTTAGGTGCGGTTATCGGTATTTTGGTATTTATAATTTTGGCAACTCTGTCGTTGATAACTTACCGCCGTACAGGCGCATATAAAGATGAGGGGGCGTTCCAATAATGAAAGCAAAGAGGATAATCGTAAATACGGCTTGCCATATATTATTGGCGGTGCTCAGCATTATCTGGATATTGCCGATTTTATATGTCATATTGACTTCGTTCCGGGAGGAAAGCGGTTCTTATAAAAGTTATATTTGGCCCAGAGGCTTTACTCTCAATAACTACATTAATCTGTTCCACGGAAATACCAATATCAATTTTACCAGATGGTTTGCCAACACTTTGGTGATTGCCATATTCAGTACGATTTTGTCCGCATTTTTCGTGTTGTGCGTGTCCTATGTTATGAGCCGCCTTCGTTTTAAAATGCGAAAGAAATTTATGAATATTGCATTGATATTGGGCATGTTCCCGGGCTTTATGTCCATGATCGCCGTATACTATATTCTGAAGGGGCTGGGCCTTCTGGAGACGGGAATACTGAAACAGATAGCGTTGGTATTGGTTTATTCGGGCGGCGCCGGACTGGGCTTTTATATGGCGAAGGGATTCTTTGATACGATTCCGAAGTCCATAGACGAGGCTGCATATATAGACGGAGCCACAAAATGGGATACCTTTCTCCGGATTACCATCCCGCTGTCAAAACCCATTATTACCTATACGCTGATTACGGCATTTATGGGGCCTTGGGTGGATTATATTTTTGCCAAAGTTATTCTGGGGAATGATTCGTCTTATTACACCATTGCCATCGGTTTGTGGACCATGCTGGAACAGGAATTCGTGGAATATTATTATACGCAGTTCTATGCGGGCTGTGTGATAATTTCCATACCCATATCCATTCTGTTCCTGCTGACACAGAAGTGTTATGTGGAAGGGGTATCGGGAGCCGTAAAGGGTTAAGGAAATTTAGATGTCTTCCCGAAGGATTCGCAGGCGGATTTTTCCGTTGGATTTATGGATTGTCTGTGCCGACTGCATCGGCGTGACGGGAAGTGTGAAGGTAATAAAATAGGAGCTGCTGCAGAATATAGGTATCTATTTTGCAGCAGCTTTTTGAAATCTTGGCATAAGCCGTTATATTGCATCATTACGGTAATTTTAATCGGTAGATAGAGGAGAGGGAAATTGAAGGGTAAAACTACTTTTTCGGATGCCGTCTTTTCCGTCAGGGACTTTGACGAGAAGTTCCGGTATGACGGCAAAGATTTGGGTGTAACTTGCGAGGGGGAGAAGACGGTATTTAAGGTGTGGAGCCCTCTTGCACAGAGGATAAGGCTGCGCCTGTACCGGGATCATCTTTCGGAAGCGTGGCTGGAGAAAGAATTGCAGCCGCAAGAAAAAGGTGTGTGGGGGATTGTGTTTCAGGAGAATCTCCACGGAATGTACTATGATTATCTGGTGGAGATCCAAGGGGAGGAAGTGCGTACTGCGGATCCCTATGCCGTGGGCTGCGGCTGCAACGGAAACAGGAGTATGGCGGTAGACCTGAGACGGACGGACCCGCCGGAGTTTGAGAAGGACACTGCCCCTGAGCTTCAGGAGGAGCAGATTATATATGAACTGCATATTAAGGATTTTTCCTATGACGCCCGAAGCGGCGTGCCGGAAGAATATCGCGGAAAATATAAAGCCTTTACCATAAACGGTACAAACGGAGAATATCCTACCTGCATGGAATATCTGAAAAAGCTGGGAGTCACGCATGTCCATCTGCTGCCCTTTTTTGATTATGGCTCGGTGGATGAGGCAGGAGATGAGGGGCAGTATAATTGGGGATACGACCCTCTTAATTTCAACGTTCCGGAAGGTTCCTATGCCACTGACGTCATGGACGGAACGGTCAGGATCAGGGAGTGCAAAGAAATGATCCGCGCCTTTCATGAGAACGGTATCCGAGTGGTGATGGATGTGGTATATAATCATACCTACCGGAATGACTCATGGCTTCAGAGGATGGTGCCGGGGTATTATTACCGTCATCATGAGGACGGCACACTGTCCAACGGCTCTGCCTGTGGAAACGACATAGCCGCGGGACGGGCGATGGTGGATAACTTTATTGCGGATTCCGTAATGTATTGGGCCAAGGAGTATCATCTGGACGGCTTCCGTTTTGATTTGATGGGGCTGCTGACCGTGGAGCTTATGAACCGGATCAGGCGCGAATTGGATGAAGCGTTCGGCGAGGGGGAAAAGCTGCTGTACGGAGAGCCTTGGGGAGCGGATTATTCCCCTATGGAATGCGGTTTGAAAGCCGCATTGAAGGAAAACACCTGTTATCTGGACGAGGGAATCGGAATCTTCTGCGACGATACCAGAGATTTGATCAAAGGACACGTTTTTTATGAGGAAGAGCCGGGAATCGTCAACGGGGGAAGCGGATTTGAGGCTTCGCTCTTTCACGCCGTGACAGGGTGGCGGGATGGCGGAGCGGACTTTAATCCCGTAAGCTGTGCACAGATTATCAATTATGTGTCGGCTCACGATAATTTTACTTTGTGGGATAAATTGGTTTTGTCCATGCATGCCCGGCCGGATTTTTCGGAGCGTTACGAAGATGTGCTTGCGGCCAACAAGCTTGCTGCTTTTATCTACTTTACATGTCAGGGAAGGCTGTTTCTGCAGGCGGGAGAAGAATTTGCACGCACAAAATTAGGAGAAAGCAACAGTTATTGTTCTTCGCCGGAGATTAATATGTTACAATGGGATAGAACAATAGAATATGCGGAGCTGGTAAACTATTACAGGGGATTGATCCGGCTGCGGAAAAAACTTCCGGGGCTGTGCGACAAATCGCCTCAGGCGGTGAAACGCATTCGTTCAAGACGGATCCACAAAGAGGGAGTGGTTTCCTTCTTGGTGGACAATAAGTCTCAGGGAAGCTGCGGAAGCTGGGATAACCTGTTTGTGATTTATAATGCCGCCGACGAGGACTGGGATATCATGATTCCGGAGGGCTCATGGGAGATTCTCGCAGACGGCAGAGAGACGGACTGCTGTAAGGCTGCGGAAAAAACGAAAAAAGGGATCCGGGTGGAAGCTCACAGCGGAATGCTGCTGGGGCTGTGCCATTGAGATATCTTTCCGCCTCGGACTGCAGTAAATCTTTTTCACTTTATAGGAGACTGGGCCGCAAGAAGAATGCTCCAAGCCGGGGGATTCTGAACAACAATAGTTGGAGGTAGGTATATGAACAGAGCAAGTGGTATTTTGCTTCCGGTGACAAGTCTGCCGTCTAAGTACGGCATCGGCTGCTTTTCCAAAGAGGCATATGAATTTATTGACGAATTGAAGGAAGCAGGGCAGAGCTATTGGCAGATTCTGCCCCTTTCTCCTACCAGCTACGGGGACTCCCCTTACCAGTCCTTTTCCTCCTTTGCGGGGAATCCTTATTTAATTGATTTGGAAGCGCTGATTGAGGAAGGTGTGCTGACGGAGGAGGAATGCAGCGCATGTGATTTTGGCGATAATCCTTCTCTTATCGACTACGAAAAGATTTACAGGAAGCGTTTTTCACTGCTCCATCTGGCATATGAGCGGAGCTATATTACGCAAAATCTGGGGTTTGTCCGTTTTGTGCAGGACAATGCTTTCTGGCTGGAGGATTATGCGCTTTTTATGGCGGTAAAGCAGCGGTTTGACGGCGCGGCGTGGAGCGAATGGGCGGAAGACATCCGGAAGCGCTGGGGATTCGCTCTGGATTATTACAGACGGGAATGCTATTTCGAAATTGAATTTTTTAAATATATTCAATTCAAATTTCAGGAACAGTGGTTAAGGCTGAAAGCCTATGCCAATAAACAAGGTATCCGGATTATCGGTGATATTCCGATTTATGTGGCCTTTGATTCGGCGGATGCATGGGCTAATCCGGAGATGTTCCAGTTCGATTCCGAATACCGTCCCATTGCCGTGGCAGGCTGTCCGCCCGATGCTTTTTCCGCCACGGGACAGCTCTGGGGGAATCCTCTGTACCGGTGGGAGTACCATAGACAGACCGGCTATGAATGGTGGGTCAGGAGAATAGAGCATTGCTTTCAGTTATATGACGTGACCCGGATAGACCATTTCAGAGGTTTTGACGAATATTACAGTATTCCCTGGGAGGAGGAAACGGCGGAGAACGGTCACTGGGAAAAGGGACCCGGTATGGAGCTGTTTACGACACTGCAGAACAGACTTGGGCAGAAGGACATTATCGCGGAAGATTTAGGGCTGCAGACCGCTTCCGTACATAGACTTTTGAAGGACAGCGGATATCCCGGTATGAAGGTGCTGGAATTTGCTTTTGATCCCAATGAGGAAACGGGTTATCTGCCCCACTGCTACGATAAAAACTGTGTGGTGTACACAGGAACCCACGACAACGAAACCTTGGTGCAATGGTATCACGGGCTGGATGATGAATGTAAGGCTTTTGCGGAGGAGTATATGGACAATGCCGATACGCCGGAGGAAGAAAAATATTGGGACTTTGTGCGGCTGGCAATGATGAGCTCTGCGGATACCTGTATCATTCCTCTTCAGGATTATCTGGGGCTGGATAAAATGGCAAGAATCAATAAACCTTCCACGGTGGGAGGAAATTGGGTGTGGAGAATGGAAAAAGGGCCGCTGCCCGAGGAGGTAAAAGAAAAGGTTTACAACCTTACGAGAATTAGTTTCCGGTTGAACGGGCAGGGCAGAGAAGAGTCCGGAGTGGATATTATCGAGTGATGCTCCTGTGTGCCGTCGGCACATTATTTCTCCAAGTTTGAGCCGCCGTATCGGAATTGTAAAAGAATGTAATCCGGAAATCTTCTGCAGGGCGGTGCGGCCGCTTCCGCGGGGCTTCGAAGCCGGCTCCTTGGGAGCGGCTTATACCGCCGATGCGGCATGACGGAAAGTGAGGCAGAAAATGAAGTTTATCTATGGGAAACAGGATTGGAAAACCTTTGAGCGGGGGGAGGAAAACTGCTACTTAATGACCAACGGGCTGGGCGGTTTTTCTTCCCTTACTGCCATCGGCTCCTGCGGGAGAAACGATCATGCGGTATTAATGGCATGTGTTAAGTCTCCCAATCATCGTTATAATATGATTCACAGACTGGAGGAGACGTTAACGTTTTGTCCGGAGGACGCCTGTGCCGCCCTCCATATTTCCAGTCAGGATTATCAGTCTTGCGACCTTCTTCACGGGCTGCCGGAACAGCCGGAGGAGGCAGTGGAATCGGACGGTTTGGGCAGTGCCCCGATGATTGGAAGAACTTATAACGGCGTCAGGGAAGAAGGCTATCTCTGCCAGACGGAATTTTCCTATGAGGATTACCCTGTATGGAATTATCTGATAGACGGCGTGGAAATCCGGAAAACCATTGTACTGGCTCAGGGCGGCAACAGTGTGGGAATATCCTATGAGATCAGCAACCGTTCCGGAAAAGACGTAACACTGGAAGTGCTGCCCCATCTGCAATTTGTGCCCAAGGGTGCCTTGCTGGAGAGAGAACAGAAATTTGTCGTGGAAGGCCGGAGCATACTCTCCGAAGGGAAACGGCTGTACTGTGAAACAAACGGTTGCTTCCGCGAGCTTTCGCCTGTATTTCATGAGAATCTGTATTATGCCTATGATGTCTGCGACGGAAGAAGGGAAACGGGTCGTACATTGGTGAACCACAGTATTCGTTTTACGGTGTCTGCCGGAGAGAAGGATGTGCTGGAACTGGTGTACGGGATGACTCCGGAACTTCCCGCCGTGAAAGAAATGTGCGGGGACATCAGGCGGCGCAGAGAGCAGCTGGCGCAGCAGGCGGGCTTTTCGGATGAGACGGCGAAGGCTTTGGCTGTAAGCGCCGATCAGTTTATTTCTTATCGTGCTTCCACGGCGAAGCAGACGATTTTGGCAGGCTTCCCTTTCTTTGAAGATTGGGGACGGGATACTATGATTGCCATAAACGGGTGTTGTCTGGCCACGCATCAGTACGGGACGGCAAAGAGTATCCTGCAGACCTTTCGGACATACTGCAAAAAAGGGCTTATGCCGAATCTTTTTCCGGAAGGCGGGGAAGCTCCGGGGTATAACACTGTGGATGCGGCGCTGCTGTTCATTCTGGCAGTGTATGAGTATTACCGGGAGACAAAAGATTCGGTCTTTGTCAAAAGCATGTATGACACAATGGCCGAAATTATCGACTGGTACAGACAAGGGACGGATTTCGGCATAAAAATGGATGAGGACGGACTGATTCTGGCAGGCCGGGATTTTGATCAGGTTACTTGGATGGATGTAAGGGTGGGGGATATTTTGCCGACGCCGAGACATGGCAAACCTGTGGAAATCAATGCTTATTGGTATAACGCGCTGTGCATAATGGAGGAGTTCGGACGGCTTTGCCCGGAGAAAGCAAAGGATTACGGCTCTCTGGCGGCTCAGGTAAAAGAAAGCTTCGGACAGTTCTGGAACGAGGAAGCAGGCTGCCTGAAGGATGTGCTGTCGGGAACCAAAGCGGACCGGCAGATCCGTTGTAATCAGATATGGGCCGTGTCGCTGCCTTTTTCCGTACTTTCTCCGGAAAGGGAGAAACAGGTCGTGGATGTGGTGTTTCGGAAATTGTATACTCCCTATGGTCTGCGGACGCTGGATCCGGCGGACGAGGAATTTAAACCCTTTTACGGAGGCGGGCAGCTGGAGAGGGATTTGGCATATCATCAGGGAACGATATGGGTATTTCCGCTGGGAGGCTATTATCTTGCCTATCTGAAGGTGCATGGATATTCGCAGGCGGCAAAGCGTTCCGTGAAGAGACAGCTGGAATGCATGGAGGCTGCCTTGCGGGAGGGCTGTGTAGGCCAGCTGCCCGAGATTTATGACGGAGCCAATCCTGTGTCCTCCAAGGGCTGTTTTGCTCAGGCGTGGAGTGTGGGAGAAATGCTGCGGGTGTATGACGCGCTGGAAAAGGGCTGACGGGACAACACAATCGGCGACGTGGGAAGCTTCGGCATAAGGGCGGCAAAATGTTTGGAGCCGGCTGTAAAAAGAACTTGTGAATGCAGGTAAGGGGAATCACTGTGTATAAAAATTATATTTTTGATTTTTACGGTACTTTAGCGGATATCCGCACGGACGAAGACAATTTCCGTCTGTGGAAAAAGATGAGCGAAATTTATCGGGCGCTGGGGGCGGGTTACAAGCCGCAGGAACTGCGGCGGGCATTCCGCAGGATGGAACAAAGGGAAAAGGCAAAGCTGGGCGGAGAAAATGCGGAACCGGATTTGACGAGGGTTTTTGCTCTGCTGTTTTATGATAAAAATGTTTCCTGTGACGATTCTCAGGCAAAAATGACGGCAATCACTTTCCGCGCATTATCCAGACGTTTTCTGCGTGCCTATGACGGCGTGGAGGAGCTTTTGGAGGAGCTGCGGCGGGACAGGAAGCTGTATCTTTTATCCAACGCTCAGACGGATTTTACCCGTCCGGAGATAGAGATGCTTGGGCTTACCCGTTTTTTTGACGGGATTGTCCTGTCTTCGGAGCAAGGCTGTAAGAAACCGTCTCCGGCATTTTTTCGTAAGCTGCTGGAGCAATATGGGCTGGAACCTTCCGAGAGTATTATGATCGGAAACGACGGGACGGCGGATATATCCGGGGCGCGGAGCGTGGGAATGGATACTTTATATCTCCGTACCGCCATCTCTCCCGAAGAGCAGGGAGAGATCAATGCGACATATTGCGTTATGGATGGAGATTTTCGGAAAGCCGCCGGAATTTTGCTGGGAACCGGTTTCCGGTAAGCTTTTCTCTGCTATATTCCGGAAGGCAGAAAACCGGTGCGGCGGAACCATAATATCTCCCAAGATGTTGTAGTAAGGAGACGGAATCGGAGAGCAGGGAGACGGGTTCGAAAATAGAGAGACGGAATCGGAGAGCAGGGAGACGGATTCGAAAATAGAGAGACGGAATCGGAGAGCAGGGAGACGGGTTCGAAAATAGAGAGACGGAATCGGAGATAAAGAAGACGGGTTCGAAGTACGACAGACGAATTGGAAATAAGAAAGACAGAATCGGAATGAGAGGGGATGTCTATGAAATTCGGGAAATTGACAGGGTATCAGATGGATGGCCAAACAGTTATGCTGGATTTTGAGGGGAGGAAGGCACGGATCCGTGCCCTTACCCCGACGATTATCAATGTATTTTACGGTGAAGACGGGACGCGTGCAGGCTCTAAGGCCATAGAAGGAGACAAGACGGTTCCGTCATCCGTTAAAGCGGTTCAGAAAACGGACGGATTGTGGATTCACACGGGAGAAGTGTCCGTAAAAGTAGACGACGGATTCTATGTGGACTTTTATGACAGAGACGGCAGAGAGGTCTGTGCGGATTACAGGGGAAAACGGAAGCCCTTACAGAGAGTCAGCGGGGAGACCTTAAAACTCCTTGAGGAAGAGGGGCATTCCGCTGCCGGCAAGGGGCAGGAATATGCGTTTGAAGTGCTGAAAAAGCTTGAGGCTTCCCAGCATTTTTACGGCTTGGGTGATAAGACGGGGTTTTTGGACAAACGGCATTACGAGTATGAAATGTGGAATACGGATAACCCCAATCCCCAAGTGGACAGTTTCAAGGCATTATATAAATCCATACCCTTTTTGATTTCGCTGACGGACACACATGTGTATGGTTTGTTCTTAGACAATACTTTTAAAAGCTGTTTTAATATGGGGCAGGAATCGGAGGAATACTACTGGTTCGGAGCCCACGGAGGGGATCTGGACTATTATTATATCGCGGGAGATTCCGTGGCGGAGGTTTTGAAGGGATATACTTATCTCACGGGAACCTGTCCTTTGCCGCAGAAATGGACATTGGGCTATCATCAGTCCCGGTGGGGGTATGTGACACAGGAAGATATGGAGGATGTGGCGGCGTCCATGCGCAAAAATGACATTCCCTGTGATGCCATTCATTTTGACATAGACTATATGCAGGATTACAGAGTATTCACATGGAATGAAAAACGTTATCATGGAGATTCGGCATCGTTTTTGGGGAAATTGTCGGAGGACGGCTTTAAGCCTGTGGCCATCAATGACCCCGGTGTAAAAAAAGAAGACGGATATGAGGTATACGATGAGGGTGTCCGGCAGGGATATTTTGCAAAGACTCCGGAAGGAGAAGTTTATATCAATGCGGTATGGCCCGGAGATGCGGCATTTCCCGACTTCGGAAATCCCGCCGTCAGGACATGGTGGGGCGAAAAGCAGAAATTTTTGCTGGATAAAGGCGTGAGGGGTATCTGGAACGATATGAACGAGCCTGCCAGCTTTCAAGGTCCGCTGCCGGATGACATAGTGTTTACGGACGAAGACAGGGAGACCACACATGCGGAAATGCATAATGTATATGGGCACTTTATGGCAAAGGCGGCCTACGAGGGACTGAAAAAGCTGGATGGGCGAAGACCCTTTGTGATCACCAGAGCCTGCTATGCCGGAAGCCAGAAGTATGCCACTGCATGGACGGGAGACAATACAAGTATGTGGGCACATCTTCAGATGGCCATTCCCCAGCTGTGTAATTTGGGTTTGTCCGGTATGCCTTTTGTGGGGACGGATGTGGGAGGCTTTGGTGCGGATACCACACCGGAGCTGATGGCTAGGTGGGTTCAGGTAGGGTGCTTTTCCCCGCTTTTCAGGAATCACTGCGCCGCAGGATCCAGAAGGCAGGAACCTTGGCAGTTCGGTGAGAAAATCATGGACATATACCGGAAATATGTGAAGCTGCGTTATCGGTGGATTCCTTATATTTATGATTTGTTTTATGAGGAAGAGAGGACGGGCGCGCCCATTATGCGGCCGCTGGTATTCCATTATGAGAAGGATAAGGCGGCGCAAGTATGCAATGACGAGTTTATGCTGGGCAGCCGGATACTGGCGGCGCCTGTGGTGAATCAGGGGGCGGAGAAGCGGATGGTATATCTGCCCGAAGGCATTTGGTATGATTACTGGACCCATGAGAAGCTGGAAGGCCCTGTTTGGTTTGTGCGGGAAGCCCCTCTGGACTGCTGCCCTATTTATGTCAAGGCGGGAAGCATCCTTCCGGAGATGGAGCCTCAATCTTATGTGGGGGAGAAGCCTTCGGATATATTGCTGCTGGAAGCATATCCCGGATCCGGGAGCTGGGATCACTATCTGGATAACGGAGAGGATTTCGCCTATCGGGACGGAGCATATCATCAATACCGTTTTACCCTTCAGGAGGACGGCGCGGTGAGCGGAAAAGTGATACACGCCGGTTACGACAAGCCTTACCGAAAGATATTGGTACGCAGACTTGGGGAGGAGTCTTGGGCGGAAGTGATCTGTCCGGAAATGATAGACTGACGGGAAAATAGAAATGATCTGATACGGGGAGACGAAAGGCGGATGCCTTGCATCTCTCCGTTTTTCTAATTATGGGTCGGATAGACCCAGGTCTGGATATGTATGTGACGGGCAATGCGGTCACGGATGTCATTATCAATGACAAATGCCGCAGGGCGGAGAAAGCAGAAATCGGGTTTGATGCAGATTTTCATTATGGAGGGGAAATTCCGGTATTCGATTTAGGAATCATCCTGAACAACCTTCTGGATAATGCCATAGAAGCCTGTGAGAAGCTGGAACCGGGGAATGGGTTCATATGTCTTACGCTGAAACGGAAAAAACAGTTTTTATTGCTGGAAGTTGAGAACAGCTTTGACGGGGCTGTACCTGTGCAGTCGGGCGGAGGTTTGGCTTCGCCTACAACGAAACAGAGTACGCTGCCATGGATTATCACGGAACATGGGATTGGGCTGAGAACGTGCGTGACGTGGCAGAAAGGTATTTCGGCGGTGTAAATATAAAAGTGAAAGGGGATGTGTTCCATGTGACAGTCATGCTGTAGCGGGGGGGGAGGTGGGAGAAGATAAGTAAATGGCTATGTATGAAATGAAACTCGAAAATAGATTAAAGTGGAGGATTAAGAAATGTCTATCAGCGGAGTAGGACAGAATTTTTATCGGAATAATGTGGAAACAATAAAAAATGCGAACAGTACAGAAAAATTTGCATTGGAGAAAACGGGAAACACAAAGAAATTTTTTTAAGAAAACGAGTGAAAAGAAAGACAATCAGAAGGAACTGCTGGAAGAATATCTGGAAAAACGGGCGCAGGCTAAGAGACAGCAACAGGAGCTGTTGGATGAAAAGATTGCAAAGGCGGAGCAGGAGAGAAGCAGGTTGGCAAAGGCGTGGAGCAGTAAGCAGCAGATGGCGGCGGCATCCAATGCTTATGATGCAAATGTCATGACTGAAACAGCGGCAGGCAGAGATACGCTGCTTGGTTAATGAAGGGCATCATGCCCGGACTTACCATAAGGGGGCATGGGCGGCTCCGAATGACAGAGGAGCTGCCGCAGCAGATAAGAAGAATGAAACTTTTTTGAGGGCCGTTTCCGCAGGCAGGTCTGACAGCAGAAACCGCTTGGAAAGAGGGGGAGCAGAGTTAATATGCGAGTGATGAGACAGTCGATTATCATACTATGATAGCTGATAGTAAGAAAAAAGTTATATTGCAACTTCAAGTTGCGAAAAAGCACGATAAAATTGGTAGTAAAATGAAGGGAATCAGATTAAGATAAAACCATCAAAAAAAGGAGGGTATACAAATGTTGTTTGCTGATAAGTTACAGAGCTTGCGAAAATCGAAAGGATTATCACAGGAAGAGTTGGCTGAAAAGTGCAATGTAACAAGACAGTCTGTTTCAAAATGGGAGACGGGTTTGGGATATCCCGAAACAGAAAAGTTATTGATACTTTGCAAAATTTTAGATGTGGATTTGGACTATCTTTTGCGGGATAAAAGTTTGAAAGCACAAGATTATAATACGCAAAAGGGAATATCATTTTCTGAATCTTATATTGGGAAGTGGGTTCGGATTTTCTTGAAGGATCAGGAGTTTCAGGGCTTTCATTGTGTTACACTTGTTGCAATGTATAATTCCTTCCTAATTATTATGGATGATAAGGGCAAGCTGGGCATGATAGATGGGGATTCCGTCAACACCATTATGGATTTTGCAAATGAGAAAAAAATAATGAAATTACCTGCTATTCCGGACAGAGAAACGGTCAAGGATATTTGCAGTTACCTTGTAAACAGGAAATGTGATGTAAGATTGAAACAAGAAGGACTAAAGTTCAAGAAACCGGGAGGATTTTATTCAGTAACTGTTGAGAGCATTTCTAACGATGAAATTATAGTTCATGATTTGGATAAACGTAAGCAAGCTGCCCGGTTATCAGATATTTTATACATTAAAGAATGCTAAAATAAAGAACTTATTATATCTGAACCACACAAAGAAAATCTATAATATGCAAGCGATAAAAGAGAATCGGGAAGCAGGGACGGCTCTGACCGACAGAGGTTGATGGATCAGTTGTGTAAGTTTAGTTTCATTAAGGAGTAAAAGCTATGAGAACAGGAATTATCATATGTGGTTTGAACGGTGTCGGTAAGAGCACGCTGGGAAAAGCCTTGGCTGAAAAATTGGATTTCTATTTTATTGATAATGAAGATTTGTTTTTTCCGAAAGATAACCCTGATTACCTTTTTGCATCCCCGCGCACGCGTATAGAAGCGGAGAAGCTTTTATTCGACGAGGTCAAAGCACATGAGAATTTTGTGCTTAGTGCCGTAAAAGGAAATTACGGAGAAGATATTATTCCGCTATATCAATATGCGGTGTTGGTTGAAGTTCCTAAAAAAATCAGGATACAGCGGGTGAAAGACCGTTCCTTTCAAAAGTTTGGCGAGAGAATGTTGTCCGGCGGAGATTTATATGAGAAGGAGAGAAAATTCTTTGACATAGTGGAAGCGAGGCCTGAAAATTATGCCGAGGAATGGGTGCAGTCTTTGGGCTGTCCCGTAATCCGGGTGGACGGGACGAGACCTGTGGAACAAAATGTAGATTTGATTATAGAGTCCATAAACCAAATTAGAAAGCAATAGTACCGATTATTTAGAGGCTGTTGCAAACAGAGGGGGATATGGTATAATAATTCTGCTGATATGGTATAGTGCATTCAAGAATAAAAGGAGGTTACATCAATGATCAAAGGTTTTAAAATGAAGCTGTTTCCCGGGCAGGAGGCGGAATACGAGAAAAGACATAATGAACTGTGGCCTGAGATGCAGGATATGATTCATGAACATGGAGGAAAGAATTACACGATTTTTCTTGACAAAGAGACGTTGACTTTGTTCGGTTATATTGAGATTGAGGACGAGGAGCTTTGGGCAAAGGGCGCCGACACTGCCATCAACCGCAAGTGGTGGGATTTTATGGCCGACATTATGGAAACGAATCCGGACAACAGCCCTGTGAGTGTTGATTTACAGACCGTATTTCATTTGGACTAAAAGTGCCGGGGTGTCCTTTTGGGCGAAAATCCGGTCAGGGAAACGTTTTAATCAGCGTTTCCCTAACTTTATAAATTTTCTTATATCACATCATTGGAACTCTTTTTTCCCGCCTCATAATCCATGGCATTTTGTAAAGTAGTATCTGCAATCGCCTGCAGCGCTTCTCTGGTGAAAAAGCCTTGATGAGAGGTGATCATCACATTGGGAAAGGAAAGGAGCCGGGCTGTAGTGGAGTGTTCCAGAATCTCGTCGGAACGATCCTCAAAGACATTGTCGGTCTCTTCCTCGTATACATCCAGACCCACGCCTGCAAACTTGTGCATACGGATTCCTTCAATTAAATCATCCGTTTTCACCAGTGCTCCCCGGGAAGTGTTGACCAGAACCACACCGTCCTTCATTTGTTTAATGGTGTCAATATTAATGATATGGTAAGTGGAATCCATCAGAGGGCAGTGCAGAGAAATGACATCACTCTCCGACAGCAGCTTTTCCAGTGAGACATATTCCACGAAATCTTTTAGAGATTCGTTTTCATATACATCATATGCGATTACTTTCATACCGAAGCCGCGGCAGATGCGGCACATGGCGGCGCCGATTTTTCCCGTGCCGATGATGCCCGCGGTTTTCTGATAAAAATTAAATCCCATCAAGCCGCTCAGGCTGAAATCGTTTTCCCGGACTTTATTGTATGCCTTGTGGAGCCGGCGGTTGCTTGCCAGCGCCAAGGCCATGGCGTGCTCCGCTACGGCTTCCGGAGAGTATCCGGGCACTCGTTTTACCGGAATATTATATTTCTTGGCAGTGTCCAAATCCACATTGTTAAATCCGGCGCAGCGCATCAGAATCAGTTTGATGCCCTTGCCGTGCAGAATATCTAAGGTCTGTGTCCCTACATCGGAATTAACAAACGCGCAGACGGCGTCAAATCCTTCCGCAAGCACCGCCGTTCTGGGGTCGAGATCTGATTTTGTATATTCGATCTCTACGGAGGGGAAAGATGATAATGCCGCGTCAAAGGATTCTTTGTCATAGCTTTTAGTGTCAAAAAACAGGATTTTCATGGATTACCTCCTTACAAACTGAAAAGTGTTGCTATTCACACCCGCGCCGCCGCGAGGCGTTTTCACGCGCTTTTTTGCGTGATCAAACCAAAGCGATTAGAATAATCGCTTGTACAGCCGTGCGCGAAACCGCTGTTTTGCGGTTTCTGTGCATGCGTTACTGATCCGGAGTGAACAGTAACACGTAAAAGTAGAATGTGTCAGAAGATAGAATATCATACATTGATTTTATTTTCATCATGTTTTAGAATAACAATAAAGAATATTTTAGTTACGGTTCATTTGTCGTGGCAAATGCAGCCCGTTTTAGTGCACGGCAGTTTCGGAATCTCGTGCAAGGGAGCGGAACACCTCGCGGTTTCCGCAGACAGCGTCATATACTTGAAATTATTTTGGCATATTATCTGTGGGGGATTATAAATGAAAAACGTTATTTTAGTGGTAGATGATGACAAAACCAACTTAATACGCGCACAGAAGCTTCTTACGCCGCAGTACCGTATTGCCGCATGTAATTCAGGAAACGCTGCATTAAAATATTTGGAGGAGCATCGTCCCGATCTGATACTGCTGGATATTAATATGCCGGAAACGGACGGATTTGCGGTTATGGAAAAGCTCCGCAGCGGAGAGAAGACGGAGGACATTCCCGTCATTTTTCTGACCGCGGACAACTTGGCGGAGACCGAAGTAAAGTGTTTTCGGATGGGGGCCATGGATTATGTCACGAAACCTTTTGTGCCGGATATCCTTTTAAGCCGTGTGGCAAAGACGATCGAATTGGATCAGTACCGGCACAATCTGGAACAAATGGTAAAAGAGCAGGCGGAAAAGATTACCGAGGACACCAGACGGCTGAACATGATACAGGATTCCGTCATTGTAGGCATGGCAAACCTGATCGAAAGCAGAGACGGCAGCACCGGTAAGCATGTGAAAAACACACAGATGTATGTGAGAATGATTGCCGAAGAGCTGCGGAAGAGAAACCTTTTCACGGAGGAACTCACCGAGGAGTATATAGAGGACTTATGTAAGGCGGCGCCTCTCCATGATGTGGGAAAGATTAAGGTGCCGGATGCCATTCTCCAGAAGCCCGGTAAACTTACGCCGGAGGAGTTTGAGGAAATGAAGCTGCATACCACATACAGCCGCAAGATTATCAAGACGATTATCGGTGACATAGAAGACGAGCATTATGTCGGGATTGTGGAAGATATCGCCATGTATCACCATGAACGGTGGGACGGCACCGGTTATCCTGCCGGTTTGACCGGAGACGGCATTCCTCTGTCTGCGAGAATTATGGCGGTTGCCGACGTATTTGACGCTCTGTACGAAGAGCGTTGTTACAAGCCGCCCATCCGACCCGTCGAGAGAATCGTGCAGATTATGTCGGAAGGAAGGGGAACGCAGTTTGATCCGGTAATACTGGATGTATTTGCGGAAATGCTTCCGATGTTCAGGGAAGTGCTCCATATTCAACCCGAATAAACCTCCGGTGTCCCATTCACACGCTGTGTGCTGTGTCTTCCCGATTGAGAATTGCATCCGGCAAAGGGCAGCGCACACTTTGCAGAAAGCTTTTTTCAAACATACGCCGGCGTAGAAGACAGGCGCAAAATTCATAGGCAGGCAACGCCGCACCGGATTGACAGGAAAGGAACGGTAATCTATTTTGAAAGAAAAACAGATTCACGGTGAAAAGACGTATAGGAGCATAGAACGCACCGTAATGGTTATTTTAACTCTATATACTATAGCTATGTTTTTCTCGGCCAGACTCTTGGACTGGAATATATACGTTAAGGAAATCATTTTCATTGCGCTGGCCGCGGGATGGATTGTATATCTCAAATCATACTGGAATCACAGACGCCGGGCCATATTTATCTCTTGCATGGTGTGGACGAATTTTGTAGTGTTTGCTTTGAATACGGACAGTTTTCACAGTATGCTGATCACTATGGCAGGAGTCATTGTACTTCTGGGCATGTTTTCGATTCCCCGGATTCTCTATCTGGGACTTGGAATTCCGGCTTTTATTTTCTTTTATCACGGATTGATACGCAGGACGATTACCGTTTCTTCCACACATGACATTATCAGGGTTTTCATTGAATTTTTCTCAATCTATACAGTATCTGCCGTTACGTGGCTCAGTATACGCAACCGTCAGGAGGTAAACGAAAAGCTGATAGAGAACATTGCCGTTCTGGAGGATGCCGAACGGAGCAAGGACGACTTTTTGGTAAATATTTCTCATGAGATCCGCACTCCTGTTAACGCCGTATGCGGTTTGAGCGAGGCGATACTGCAGGAGGAGCTTCCGCTCAATGTGAGACGGGATATTATCGATTTACAGACTGCCGGACGTAATCTTCTTTCTACGGTCAGCAATATTCTGGACTTTTCGGAGCTGCAGAGCGGCAGAATGGTGCTGGCGGAGGAGAGTTATAATATTACGTCTACCATAACCGACATTATCAATATGGCTTTGACTATGGATAACGGAAAGCATTTGGAGCTGATCGTTGACTGTGACGCCGGCCTGCCCAGTAATCTTGTGGGCGATGAGCAGAAACTCCGCCGTATTATAATGAACTTGTTGGGGAATGCCATGAAGTTTACCAAAGAAGGCGGCGTTATCCTGCGGATCAAGGGCAGAAAGGAAGAATACGGGATCAATCTGCTGGTCAGCGTGCAAGACTCCGGCATCGGCATAGAACGCAAGGATCTGGAGAAGATTTTTACCAGCTTCAGTCAGGTCAATTCCAAGCGGAACAGGGAAGAAGGGGGCGTAGGGCTGGGACTGGCTATCACGCAGGCGTTGGTGCGGAGCATGGGCGGATTTATCTCTGTGGAAAGCATTCCCGGAACCGGAAGTGAATTTAAGTTTACCATTCCTCAGAAGGTACTGGACGAGACTCCTATCGTGTCCGTGAAGTATAAGAAGAATATTTTTGCGGCTGGTTATATTAATATGGATAAATACAATTATACCGTGATCAGGGAGGGGTATGAGAATTGTATCCGGCATATTGTAGAACAGCTTGGCATTACCTTCCGGATCTGCCGTAACCTTTCCGAATTGAAGCGGCGCGCGGAGTATGAGAAATATTCCCATATTTTTATCGGCTGGGAAGAGTATTGTGAGGATAGACAGTATTTCGAAGAGCTTGCGGAGGAACACACCGTTGTCCTGCTGCTGGACTATGGGCAGGAAACCATGGTGTGCGGCAATATGCTGCGGATTTATAAGCCCTTTACCGTGCTGTCTATTGCAGCGGTATTTAACGGTCGGAGAATCGCCCAAAACGATGAACAGTACATCAGCCTCCATAAACGTTTTATCGCACCGAAGGCCTCCGTTCTGGTGGTGGATGACAACGCCATGAATCTGAAGGTGATGGCAAGGCTGCTTCTTCCATATCAGATCAAGGTGAGCATGGCTGGCAGCGGTTTGGAAGCGTTGGAAAAACTGAATGAGAATACTTATGATTGTGTATTTCTCGATCATATGATGCCGGAGATGGACGGTGTGGAAACTTTGCATAAAATCCGGAAGATGCCGGGTGCGTACTTTCAGTCCCTTCCTATTATCGCATTTACAGCCAACGCAATCGGCGGCGCAAGGGAAATGTTTCTGGCGGAGGGGTTTGACGACTTTATTGCCAAGCCCATAGAACTAAGTGTTCTGGAGAGAATGCTGCGCCGGTATATTCCTGCCCAGAAGCAGATTGCATTGGAGGAGCAGGAGCCTCTAAAGGCTTCTGACGGAGCGGAGGAATCGGAGACCAAGGCGCTGGCGCTTTTAAGCAGCATGGGGATCAACATTGAACAGGGCATTTCCTACTGTGGGGACAAAGAGGGGCTTCGTGAGATTATCGGCATTTACCACAGTGAGGGTTCTAAGCGCAGCAGCCAATTACAGCACTTTTTCGAGGAACAGGATTGGAAAAATTATGTCATCGCGGTTCATGCGTTAAAGAGCAATTCCAAGGGTATCGGTGCGGCAGAGCTGGCGGAACTGGCGTTAAATCTGGAGCTGGCGGGAAAGGAAAACCGTATCGACTATATTTTGCAACATCATGAGAAGCTCATGGAAATGCACGACAGGCTGCTGGATATTTTGGGCAAAAATGCTTTCGTATATCCTCATAAAAGGAATCCCCATGTACCGAAAGAGCCGTACAAAAAAATGACATCCAATACACCCGTATCCGTCGGGAGCGGTGATGCGGCGGTTGTCAACCGGAGCAACGAGACGGCGGCTTCCGCCCGGAGCGGTGAGACGGCGGCTGTCAACCGGAGCAACGAGACGGCGGCTTCCGCCCGGAGCGGTGAGACGGCGGCTGTCAACCGGAGCAACGAGACGGCGGCTTCCGTCGGGAGCGGTGAGGCGGCGGCTTTCGTCCGGAGCGGTGAGACGGCGGCTGTCAGCCGGGACGATGAGGCGGCGGCTTCCGCCCGGATGAGGAGAATGCCGGAGGCATTGCAGGAGCAGGAGGAACAGATTCTGGAGGAGCTGCTTTCCCGATTGAGAGAGAAACTGTCTGAGTTTGAAAAGGAAGGGCTTGACGAGATATTAGACGGCTTAAGAGAATGCCGGTGTCAGGGGGACTCCCTTGAAAAGCTTGTGGAAGAAATCAGAGATAAGACTTCCGACTTTGATTTCCTCGGAGCGTCCGATGTATTGGAACACTGGGAAGCGGAAAGGGCAGGTGCATAAAATTATGATAAAAAGGTTACATAATTATATGAAAAGCCTTTTGGACGAGCAGCTGGATTTTCAGGAACGGCTTATCCGAATGGTGCTCCTGCTGGCATTTGCGGCGGCGGTAATCGGTGCGGGAAAGGCTTTGCTGGGAAAGGACTCAGCCGTGCTAGAGGCTCTTGTCCCGCTTTGTGCGGTTTCGGCGCTGTCGCTGCATGTCGCTGTCAAATACCGTAAGATTCGGTTTGCTTCATGGCTGCTTATTATGGCTTCCAATGTGATTTTCTTCCCCATGATTTTTATTCGGGGCGGCGGCATAGACAGCGGCACTCCGATCTGGTTTGTGCTGGGGCTGTCATATATTTTCCTGTTGTTTCGGGGAAGAGATTTTTGGAAGGCGCTGCTGCTTTCTCTTGGCTCCTTTTTAGGGACATATTTGTTGGCCTATTTTAGGCCGGAAATTCTGCCGGAAGTGGAGCGTTCCTATAGTTTTACCGATTCCTATATAACATTGATATATGTGAGCTGCTTTGTGGGGATTATGCACAAGGTTCAGACGAAAACCTATGACAGGGAAAAGCAGCTTGCGGAAAAGCAAAAGGAAGAAATCGAGCAGATTGCCCGTTCAAAGGATGCCTTTTTTGCCAATATGAGTCATGAGATCCGCACTCCTATTAATACCATAATCGGGTTAAACGAGATGACGCTGCGGGAAGATATATCCGAAGAGATTGCAGAGAATGCCATTAATATCCAGAATGCCAGCAAAATGCTGCTGACCACAATAAACGATATTTTGGATTTGTCCAAGCTGGAATCCGGCAAGCTGGAAATACTGCCCAGACAATATGAGATCAGCGCCATGTTCAGCGATCTGGTGAATCTGATCTGGATCCGGGCACACCAAAAGGAACTGGAGTTTAAGGTTGATATCGACCCGGAGATCCCTTCCATGCTGTATGGCGATGAAGTGAGGATTAAACAGGTGGTATCCAATATGCTGACGAATGCGGTGAAGTATACGGAAACCGGTTCCGTGATATTAGCGGCCAAAAGCGAACGGATTGCTCCGGACGTGATTCTTCTGCGTATTTCCGTTGAGGACACCGGAAAAGGAATCCGCAAAGACAGTCTGGAGGATCTTTTCCGTTCGTTTAAGAGAGTGGACGAGACGGAAAACAGAAATATTGAGGGCACCGGCCTTGGACTCACCATTTCCAAGCAGCTTATGGATATGATGGGAGGAACTATTTCCGTGGACAGCGTATATCATAAAGGTTCCGTGTTCACGATGGAATTGAAGCAGCGGATTGTCAATACACGCCCCATCGGTATGATCAACTTTGCCGCCCAAAAGCATATGAGCCAGCGGGAAAGATATAAACAGAGCTTTATCGCGCCCGATGCCAGAATTCTGGTAGTGGATGACAATCATATGAATCTTATGGTGGCCGTGAAGCTGCTGCGGGATACCAAGGTAAAGGTGGATACGGCGGAGAGCGGCAAAGAATGCCTGAAAAAGACAGCCGAACATTTTTATCATGTGATTCTGATGGATCATATGATGCCGGAAATGGACGGGGAGGCCGCCATGAAAGCGATACATGCCCAGACCAGAGGGTATTGTCAGAGGACACCTATTATCGCCCTGACGGCCAATGTAATGTCCAACGCGGAACAGGTGTACCGGAATATGGGATTTGACGGCTATCTGGCAAAACCCATTAATGCCGCACTGTTAGAAGCCAGCCTGCTGAAGTATCTGCCCCGGGAATTGATTGAAAACGCTGTCGAGAAGAACTCTTCCGAGGAAGAAGAGCTGAACAGGATCAATCAGATCAACACGGCCAGAAAGCGTAAGGTTGCCATTACGGCAGACTGTATCTGCGACCTGCCCAAAGAGCTTCTTGACCGATATCAGATCAGTCTCATGTATACCTATGTACATACGGAGGAAGGGCGTTTCTGCGACATTTCAGAGATATCTTCCGACAGCCTTTTGGCGTATCTGAGTACGGAGGGAAATACGGCTCATTCGTCCACGGCGGAGCCTTCCGAGTATGAATACTTTTTTGCCAATGCTCTTGCCAATGCGGAGCATGTGATTCATATTACCGCTGCCGTGGATCTAAGCGGCGCCTATCCCAATGCCGCTCAGGCAAGCAGGAGCTTCGGAAACGTGTTGGTGGTGGATTCCGGCCATATCAGCAGCGGGCATGGGCTTATGGTGTTATATGCGGCTGCTCTGGCAGAGAAGGGGAAGGGTATGGAGGAAATCCGTAAAGCATTGGAAGAATTTAAGGACTGTGTGTTTTCCAATTTTCTGGTGCCCAGCACACAGACTTTGGCCCGCAACGGCAAAGTCAGCGGTTTGGTAAACAGACTTTGCCGGGTTCTTGACCTGCATCCCGTTCTGGCGATGTCCAAGAACAAATTGAAGATCTGGAAGATTGAGAAGGGAAATATGCGGCAGGTGATAAAGCGGTATGTGAAAAAACTGTTCCGCCATCCCAAACAAATCGACAGCCGCATTCTGTTTCTCACTTATGCGGGATGCACCGTCCGGCAGACCGATGAAATTCTGGAAGAAGTCAAACAGTATGTGAGGTTTGAAACGGTAATCTTGCAAAAGGCATCCGCCACCGTTTCCAGCAATTGCGGCATAGGGACTTTCGGTCTGATGTTTATCCGGAAAAAAGAGGAATTGTAATCATTGTAGCTTACCATACCTGTTCTACCAACGTCTGACAATATTCCAACGAAAAATTGCCGTCCTGTAACCGGATGGCATTTTTTTCCGCCAACTCTTCCGTGTAATCGGTAAGGGGATATACGGTGACGCCGTCCCTGCCTTCTTCCACATGGCAGACGATGGGTTCAACGCCGTATTCTTTGACGGAAACTGTCCCGTCGTCGTTAAGCCCCAGCGTAACCTTTGCCAAGCCGCCGACCATGCGGTTTGCCACGCCCTCGCCGATGCCGGAGGTCCAGTTCACGAAATTCCCCAGCGAATAATAAACCAGCATTCCGTCCGGTGTTTGGGTTCCCGTGAGGAAAGTGCCTTGCTCCGTATCTTGTTCCGTCAGATCACAGGTCAGGATGCCTTCCTCCGTGAACCATGCCACGGGCTCTATGACGTGAGGATGCGTACCCAGCACCAGATCGGCGCCGTTCTCCCAAAAGAACCGTGTCAGGGAGTCTTGGCCCGCATCCTGTGTCAGACGGTATTCGGTTCCCCAATGGGGGCACACGATGGTAAAGTCTGCCAGTTCTTCCGCCCGTTGCAGATCCCTTGCAATCCGATCAGGATCGGTAAGCAGATCCACGGCATACTCCATATCTTTCGGCAAAGGAATTCCGTTGGTGCCGTAGGTATAGTTCAAGAGGGCAATTTTCATCCCGTCCTTCTCATAAATGTATAATTCATTCTGATCTTCTACACTGCCATGAATGCCCAGAATCTCCATGTCAGGATGGCTGCTTTCCCAATAGTTCAGACAGTTTGTGATTCCCTTTGCCCCCTTATCCAGAGCATGGTTCGTGGCGTGGAGCACCACATCAAATCCCGCTTCCTCCAAAGCGTCCCCCAGCTCATAGGGTGCATTGAAAGCGGGATAACCCGATATGCCAAGCTCCGTTCCGCCTAAGATTACCTCTTGGTTTACCAAAGCCAGATCGGCGGCGGAAATCTCTTCCCGCGTGTGGGCAAAAACAGCGGAAAAATCGTAGCTGCCGTCCTCCCGCAGGCCGCTTTCCGCCACGGGGGTATGGAGCAAAATATCTCCTGCCATAACCAGAGTGATTTCCGGGGAGGCATCCGGAGAATCGGAATCCTGCTGTTCACTGCGGGCAA
>Ga0137308_100704_pt1 | contig 47177 bp, 68 predicted proteins | sample Inofrocosms_June_FD_97181 | JGI IMG/M metagenome (GOLD analysis project Ga0137308, IMG submission 97181) | Mouse cecal microbial communities from Vienna, Austria - N-Acetylneuraminic and N-Acetylglucosamine D2O microcosms_June | ecosystem: Host-associated > Mammals > Digestive system > Large...
CGGTCATATATTCGTCATAAAGCATTTGCGGCGTTTTCCACCCCAGGATCCGGCGCGGATAGTTTGCCAGCCACTCCTCCACCTCCGCCACCTCCGCCGCGCTCACATTGTCGAAGTTGGTCCCCTTTGGAAAAAACCGCCTTATGATCCGGTTCATGTTTTCATTGCTACCCCGCTCATAGGCAGAATATGGGTGGCAATAAAAAATCTTTGTGCGCGGTTTCCTGGCCCGCTTGGATCTCTCCATCCCCTCGCAGTCCTGGAACTCGCACCCATTATCCACGGTGATGGACCGGAAAACCTCCCGGAATTTTGCCCCCATGCGGCGCTCCATGCGGTCCAGCGCCCGGACCACGCTTTCCATGGTATGATCAGGCACCCGGACGATCACGGGGTAACGTGTCAGCCGCTCGGTCAGCACCACTAGGGCCGCCTTGCTGCCCTTGCACCCCATAACGCTGTCCATTTCCCAGTTTCCGAAAGTTTCCCGGCTGTTGATCTCCTCCGGGCGCTGTTCGATGGTGTCCCCCTTGGCCGGTCTGGCCCGGTTATTGTCGCCCGCTTTTCGCCCCTCGTTCCGCCGTCCCCCCTTATACAGCAGATCCGCCTCGGTCAAGTTCAGGAAAATGTCCCCCCGATAAATCCAGTTGTAAAGGGTGGTTTCACAGATTTCTGTATCAAATTTTTTCCCGTCGATCTGGATCTGTGCCAAGGCCGCACCGGGGGACCGCTTTTTATTTATGATCTGGTCCTCAATGTACTCCACAAAAGCAAAATCTTTCCCCAGCTTAATGTCCGGCCCTTTTGCCCTCAAATTCTCCTGGTATTTCCGCTCCGCCACGTCCGCGCAGTATCTTTCCACAAATTCGTATTCGCTGGTCTGCTGAACGCACATTCCCCGCGCAATCTCATTATAGATCGTTTTCTTGCATACCCCTAATTCCTGCGCAATCGCCGCCGGTTTTGCCCCGGTCCGCAGGGCGCCCTCTATTTTCAGCCGTTGCTCCCACCTGATATGTTTATATCCCTTGTAATTCATAGCGGCCTCCTTTTGGCATGACAAAACCGGCGCGGTGCAATACCACGTCGGTTTCACTCTCTCCCCAGCAGCCACAACACGGAAACGTCCAAAATGTCCGCTATCGTGGTAACTTCATAATCCGCCACATACCTGCTACCGCTTTCGATCCTGCTTATGCTGTCCCGCTCCATCGGGATCCCGATCAGTTGTAATTGTCTGCATAAATCAGACTGTGAAAAGCGTTTCGCCAGGCGGGCCAGTCTTATGCGATCACCACAAATATTCCTTTTCCCGTGAAATGTGTATGCCCTCATAGTCGCCTCCAGCCGCCGAAATAATCAAAATTTTTCTTAATATTACCACGGTTCCGTTTTCCGGCCCGTTGGAATATCCAGCAATCAAAAATTTTGTTGTTTCGGCTCTGGAGGCTGGGCCGAAAGTGTCCCGGCCCCTCCCGTTTATTCCTCTGTCATTTCCTCCCCCAGCACCTCCGCCGCCAGTTTGTCCATGGCCTGCTCCATAAATCTGTTTAAGCTGCACCCCATGGCGTCCGCCGCCGCCTTGTACCGGCTTTTCTTCCCTTGCTTTACATATCCGTTTATCCGATCATAGGCTTTTTCGTTAAATTCGCGCTTGTAGTCCGTGGCGCTCATACCGTTTTCCTTTTTGGGTCTACCCATTTTAATCACCTCACCGTCATTTTACCACATTCCTTTGTTTTTATCTACTGTTAGATTTCAATAAAAATCTAACGTTAGATTTGTTTACTTTGCCGCTTGTTTTCATCTAACGTTAGATGTATAATATAGACAGTTCAAGGGAAACACAGCCGCCCGGCTGCCGGGGCGTAGAGTACGGCAGCGGTCAACCTCCCGAACCAATACGGAAAGGGCACCGACACGGACCACACCACACACCACCCGTCATTTTATGGAGGTTTTGAATATGTTTACTTTTGAAATCGGCAAGAAATACTTTGACACCAGCGCCTGCGATCATAATTGTGTTTTCGTCATTGAAATCACGAAACGCACGGCCAAAACCGTTACTTTCCTGCGGGACGGGAAAGAGCGCCGGGCGAAGATCCACACGGACGATCAGGGGGAATATATCATCCCGGAACGGTACAGCATGGCCCCCGTGTTCCGGGCCAGCCGAGAGTATGAGGAGGCCCCCGTGGAGGAGGCCCCCGCCGCCCCGGACCCTCTGGCCGCCTATATGCCCCAGGTCCCCCAGGCTGCGCCCCAGCCCGCCATGGTCATGGTTGGCCAGCCCGTCCTCTGTGACTGCGGGGCCATGTTCCCCCAGGTTGGCGGCGTCATTATCGGCTTTGTGGAGAAAGAGGCCACGCGCTGGACCCCCGCCGCCACCATGGCCGTGATCCGGTGGGCGGACGGACGCCAGGACTTCCACAAACTTTCTGACATTCACCCCCAGGGGTGGCGCAGTCAGAACGGTAGCGGCCTGGGCGTGTTCTTTGCCCGCTAAAATCATATAGCCGGGCCGGGCGGCTACTTCCCGGCAGAAAGGAACGGTACAGCATGAAAAAGCGTTATTATAAGGTCGTGGCCACAGTTACCGACGGGGCGCGGGTGTGGGACGTTGTGATTTATTCCCACTATGAAAGTATAGAGGAGGCACAGGCCGGAATTGACAGGTTTGCCTCCCACGGCTACAACATTTTGAAAACCTGGATTGAATAAACGCACCCCGGCCAGCTACCTGGCCGGGGCTTTATATCTAACGTCAGATTATATAAAATTCTAACGTTAGATTTGTTCATTTTACCACTTGTTTTAATCTAACGTTAGATGTATAATATAGACAGTTCAAGAGGAAAGGGGGTGGTTAAGATGGCCAATAAAAAGCGCCGTAGGCGCAAGCCCACGGCGCAGCCCAAAAGAATGGAAAGTCTTGCGGACAACATTCTGGCGGGCGTGATCTCCGGCCTGGTGGTTCTGGCAATTCAAAAATTGCTGAACTGGTAAAAGGCCAGGGGGGTGTGGGGTCCCGAAACCCCACACCCTCACTATAAAACAATCAACATTCATTGTCAATAGGAGGGCGCAAGAATGAAATTTTTAATTTCCCTGGCCATTTTCGTGGCCGTGTTCGTCCCGGTCAAATACGGGATCCGGGCGGTCCGTCAGTATCTCAATAATAGGAGGGGTCAAAAGTGAAAACGCCGGAATTGATGGCGCGGGAAACGCTGAAAAACTCCAGCCTGGAAAAGCTGCTTGATTTATGGGAACTCACCGACAAAATGAACGGCCCGCAGGTTCCCACCGTGCGCGGGTGGTTGATGGACGAAATAGAGCGGCGAAACCCGGACGGGTTCGACGCATGGCTGGACCAGGACAGCCCGGAAGATCAGGACCTCCGCCGCTATGTCCTGGCCTGATACAAAGGACCCCCGGCAAGGTGCTGGGGGTCCTCGCTTTACTCTTTCCGGTTCTCCAGACGGGTGATCTGCTCCAGCATTTGCCGGAATTTATCCCACCCAAACATGGCCGCAAAGGCCACGAAAAAGCCCAGGCCGATGGCGGCGGCCACCATGTACCAGACAATGGGGACGGCCAGGATCCGGCACACGGCGAAGAACGCCAGCAGGGTCACGGCCATGGCCACGATAAAGGCCAGCAGGTTGGTGGGCACCTTGTCCCAGGTCAGTTTCTTGACCACCTCCACAATGATATTGGTGATCACCATAAGGATCAGCACCGCCAGCAGGATGGCCGAAAGAACGGCGGGAATGTACTGCAGAATGGTTTCCATGGTTATGTCCTCCCTAAATTTTTATTTCACAGCCCCGCCCATGGCGCACAGCAGCGCGTCCAGGCTGGGGAATGTGCTGTAATTGGCCAGCCAATAGTCCGGCGTGTCGATCACGCCAGCGGCCACCAGGGCACCCACGGCGTTGGCCACGGTGCTGGAGCGCGGCCCGGCCTTGGTGATCTTCTCCGCCGCCTTGACCAGCAGGCGGTCCAAATACTTGACCTTGCCGGACGCGGCGGCCTGCTGCCAGTAGTCCGGGGAGTTAATCACGCCCAGCCGGGCCAGCTTGGCCACAGCTGCCGCCGCCTCGGTCAAATAGATCACCTGCCCCACCCGGATCAGGTTCTTATTTTTAATCCCGTTGATGGCCGCCAGGGCGTCCACAGTGGTGCCGTAGCGGGCCGCGATCTTGCCCAGGGTATCACCCGCCACAACGGTGTGGGCGGTGCCCTTGGCCGCGCTGGAGGCCCCCGTGGTGCCCGGCGTGGTGCTGGTGGTGGTCCCGCCCATTTTCTTGGCGATTGCCGCAAAGTCAGGGCAGATAAACCCGCGAATATACCGGCCATTGATGGCCATGGTCCGCTTGCCCACCTTGCCGCCGCTCATGTTTCCCTCTGTGACCACAAAGGACCCGGCGGAAACCTTGGTCACGATCCCGATATGGTCCCCGGCCCCGGTGCAATCGCCCACGCCGTTGTCCTGCCAGTCATACACGCAGGCGTCCCCGATCTTGGGCGTGTGGGCGTCGTTCTCCACCCAAATTCCCAGCTTTTTGGCCACAATGGTGTATTTCTCCACGCCGCACTCTGTCCCGGTGTACTTTGCGATCCCGGCCCGGATATAGGCCGCGCTCACCGTGGTGGCACAATAGGCGTCTTTCACCTGGACCTTGTACCCCCGCGCCAGGGGGCGGTAATTGTTGTATACCTCCAAAATGTCCAGGTGCTTGGCGCTGCCCTTGGTGGCCCCCACCCATGCGTTGATGGTGTCCGCCACTTTCTGGCGCAGTTGGTTCTCTGTCATTTGTATGTTGCCTCCCTTACAGGCCCACGTCCGGGGGTTCCTCCCGCTCGGTGGGCGGGTCCATGGGCGCGGCCCGGGGGCCGCTCCCGTTTGTTTTGGCGGCCTCCGCCGCCTTTTCCTTGCTGGTCTTTATCCAGCCCATGACGCCGTTTTCAATCCCGCAGACGCCGAACACGCAGGCGGTCAGGGTGGCCGGTTCGCTCCCTGTATGCCAGAACACGGCCAGCGCGGCCACCGTGTAGGCCACCAGGATCACCGCCTCCAGGATCAGCACCTTGTCCATGACGCCCATTTTTCCCTTGTCCCCGCCACCGTCCGGCTGGAGGCGGCGGGGACGGTACAGGCGCGGCCCCACAATCCGGCACAGCAGGACGCCCAGGGCGGTCCCTGCGGCCATGGCCAGCGCGGCCACCACCACGGTGCCGGTCATGCCGCCACCGTCAGCAGGTAAAGCAGGCCAGCCCCCAGCGCCCCGGCCAGCACACCCACCAGGCCATAAAGGAACTTGTCCACCATGCCGTCCCACCGCTTGCCCGGTTTCTTTTCGATGGCGTCCACCTTTGTCCCCAGGGCGGTCACGTCGGTTTTGATCTCCGCCATGGTTTCGGTCTGGTGCCGCTGCTCCGTGGCCATGACCTCCACGGCGGTGGCCAGCCGGTTCAGGGTGTCCACCTTTTCGTCCATTTCATCCAGCCGGTGGGTGTTGGATTTGCTCCGGGCGTCCACCTCCGCCAGCTTTACCGCCATTTCCTGCTCATTCATGCCTCACACCTCCAATTTTTCAACGGGGGCGCCGGTGGCCTCCGCGTATTTTTGCCGCAGGGCGGCGATCTCCCCCGCGTGGGTCAGGGCGTCATACTGGGCCAGCTGTGTGGCCTGGTCCTGTATGATCAAATTCTGCTGGTCGATGATGGCGCACAGGGCCGCGATCACTTCCACCTGGTTCACCGCCGCCGCGCCCCCTTTGCGCCCACGCCGATCAGTGCGGCAATATGCCGCAGGTCCTCCACGTTGGCCTCGAAAAAGTCATGGGACCACACCCAAAAATCCGCGTGATCCGCCCGCCTGTACCGGCAGGCCATGGGATCCGCCCACAGCTTTGCCCACCGCTCCCCGTGGCCCTTGTCCCGCTTGGACACAGCGGCAATAATGGCGGCGGTCAGTTTGCCGCGCTCCAGCCCGTGGCCGTCGATGTCCCTGGCGAAATATTTATGGGCGCTTTCGCTGGTGGCGGCGCACAGGCGCAGGCCGTCCCGCTCCAGGAAACCGTCCACGGCCTCCACGGTGGTGCCATAGGGGATATTTACCGGGCCGCAGATGGCATTAAACCGCGCCCGCCGGGCCGCTATGTATTGCACCCGCTCCATGGCCTACACCTCCGCCACCACTTCCGTCCAGCCGTACACGCCAGGCTCCCACACGTTGCTGTCCACGGTGCTGGTCCAGTGTTTCCCGCCGTGGCTCACCTTGTCCCCGGCGTTGTAGGCGTCATGTGCGCCCACCGGCTGGGACCACTCCGGCCACTCCTCCGCCGGGTCCGCCACCCGTTTCCACAGGCTGGGGGAGGCGTCCGGGGTCCAGTCCGCTTGTGAAGTGTGATCCTGCAGGCATTGGTACAGCTGGCCGTCCGTATACCGGCGAATATTCCCGGCCTTATAGGCCACCGGCACCGCCCAGGGGGCGAAAAGGTCCGCGTGTTCCGCCGCCGTGGTGGCGTCAATGCTCCCGGCCTCCGCCAGCGTAACAAACATGATCCCGCCGGTTTCCGCCGCCCTGGTGATCTCGCTGCCCGCGTCGGTTTCCTCCAGCATGACGGTGGCCACCGCGCCCTCCATGTCCGGGCGGCCCAGCAGGTGGAAAACCTGGCCGCCGTGGACGATCCCAGCCGCCTCCGCCTCCTGGCACAAGGTAAAGCACCCGTTTTCAGCCCTGCGGACATAGCTGGGGGCCTCGGTCATGGCCACGGTTTCCCCGTCCCTGGTGATCTTATACATGGTTTTCTCCTCCCTTATAAATCGCATAAAATAGACGGCGCAGACGCAGGACGCGCCCGTGGTCGTTGAAGTTTTCAAAATAGGAAATCTGGCCCTGCAGCCATTCCTCCACCTGTTTGACGGTCATTTCTCCGGCGTCCACTTTTTCCTTGAATTTTTTTAGTTTTCGCCGCGCTCGTTTCATGCTGTCCCGGCACCCGTGCGTGATCACGCGCCCGGTTTCTGTGACCTGAAATTTTGCTTTGCAAAAGCGGAACGGTTTGGACATACTCACCACCATGGACTTTTTGCGGTTTACCTCTATGCTCATACGCTCCGCCCGCTCGATCATGTCCACCATGACCCGCCGCGCCTCCTCCATGGTTGGCAGCTTTAGGTTGTAGTCGTCCATATAATGCTCCATGCCATGGATTGACAGTTGACATTTCAGGTAATTGTCCAGGCTGGAGGGCAGGGCCACCATTTCCTGCTGGGATGGCTCCACGCCCAGGAACATACCGCGATCACCTGGCCCCACCTCCACGATGGCGTCCGACATTTCCCGGATCCCCTGGTCCAAAATCAGGCGCTCATGCCTGGCGCAAATTTCCCAGCGCGGCGCGTTTGGAAAATAACCCTTAAAGTCCACTATGACAATTCCGCCGTTTCGCCCATATTTTCGGAAATGGTCCCGCAGGTGCTTTTTCAGCCTCTTATAGTGGAAAGACAGTCCTTTCCCCTTTTGGCTGGCGCCGTTGTCGTATATCATGCTTGGCCTGTATAGCGGCTCCAGAACCTCCTTGGTGTGGTTCTTCTCCACCTGCCTGTCCCTGATATGCGGGGCGTTAATGGGGCGGTTTTTCCCGCGTTCTTTCAGCCAAAAATAGGCGGTTTTCCCTGGCCTCCATTTCCTTTTTAGGATCTTTCGCCTGCGTGTCGCTGTTCCAGAAAACAGGTGGCGCTCAAAGTTTTGGGTGGACTGTTTCCAGCGGACGCCATTACAGCATTTTCTCCCATAGAAAAATAGTTTGTGATAGCTGAACGCCTCCGCCAGTGTTCCCACGGCGGCGTTTCGTTTTCGCAGGTTTTCCCGCCGCCGTTTCTGGCGGCGCTGGTATCGCGCCTCCCGGCGCTCCTCACTTGTCATAAAGAGTATTCGCCCTCCGCATAGCTGTCTTGTAGGTGTGCGTCTAAACTACTTTGGCCCGACACATGAAACGGGGTAAAGCACAATCCCCCGCCATGCAAGCAGCGTCCGTGTAAGGCCGTCAGGGGGCAGTTTTAGGCTTTCGCCTGGGAAGTGTCTTTCCTTTCACAAAAGGTATTTATTTCACCTTGCGGCTACTCTCTTGCTACCTGTACCCCAAAATGGGGGTTGTGAAATCCGGGGGCACGCCCGCCCGAATTGTAGGCGTTGGCATTGCTGGCGCTCCCGTCGGTGTTGGTCATGCAGAAATTGCTGGTGTTGTTGTAATTCACGGACCGCGAAAAGCACCAGACCGCCGGTAGAGCGGCACCAATACAACGGGACATTTTCAAAGACACACCCAAAAATATTTACTTCCGCTTTCTGTCGCTCTCCATGACCTCCCGGATCTTTCCGTCCAGCTTGTCGATCTTCTCCCCCAGGTTTTGGGCCATATTATCCAATTTCTTTTTGGCCTCCGCCGCCTTTAGGACCCGCCCGCTGGCCGTGGTAAAGCACCCCTCCGGGTTCTGCCACATAATGATGTAACAATGGGTCAGGCGCACGTCCAGGGCCGAAAGACTGGCCTGCGCCTCCAGCAGATGGCCTTTCCGCAGGCTTTTCCGCTGTTCGTCGGACGGAAAAATTTTGTTTGCCTCCTCGCAGTTGTCCATAACTTCCCCGGCCAGTTTTGCCACCGGCTCCGCCAGCAGTCTGGCGTACCGGCTGGACAATCGCGTTAAAAACGCGATTGTTTCCATATAAATCTGGTTTGCTATGTTCACATACTCCGCTTTGCTGTCGGTCCGCTTGCATTTCAAAACAGACAAGTTTTTCCCTCCTCTTTCGGCTGTGTGCGGCCCTTTCATCCCACCCCATTTTCATGGGGTGGGATTAGGCCGGATATGCTGCGGCAGATTAGACAGTAAAGCCGGGGGCACGCCCGCCCGAAGCGTAGGCGCTGGCACTGCTGGCGCTCCCGCCGGTGCGGGTCATGCAGAAACCGCCGGTGCCGGAGTAATGCACGGACCGCGAAAAGCACCAGACCGCCGTGCCCGTGTTCCCGTGGTTGTACGTTATTTTGGAGTTGCCCGCCTTGAAGTAGGCATATTGCAGCTGGTAATTCTTTTCCGCGCTGTTGGCGTAGGTCCTGGACCCCTGCACCTCGAACTCCGAAAGGTCGAAAAGGTAATCAGTGGTAGCCGTGACATAGCTGGCATTGTCGGACCCGCCGCCGGTGTTGTCGCTGTACTTGGTAACGGGTTTCATAACGGCGCGAAGATCGGCGGGGAGTGCGGCCAGCAGGGAGTTGGCCGGGGGGCTGGTGGGGGTCCCGCTGTTGCCCAGGACCTCCTTTCTGCCATAACTGCCATTCCACCCGCCGCTGTTGGTGTTGCTCTTGTTCATGCGGAAACCGTTGGAGGATCCGGTGCTGCCGTAATTGCTATCACACAAGGCCACGGACTTTCCGCCGATTTTCCCGATCCTGAAATGGATCCGGTTCGTGCCCTCCCGGCTGCTGTTGTGGTTAAAGCCCAAAATAAAGGTGTCAATGGCCAGGTTGGAGAATGTAAAGCCCTGCACCGTTCCGTTGATGGTGATCCGCTTGGTGTCGCCCACGCTCCAGTAATTTTCACCCTGTCCAGCGTCGGAAACTTCCTTGATGGTAGCCCATGTATTGTCATTCAGGGAGGTGGTGGGCAGGGTCACGGACACGCTGCAGGTCCTGTTTGCTGGCGCGGTGTGGTTGGTTCCCTCTGCCACCTTGACGGTAATGGTGGCGGTGCCCTTGGCCTTGGCGGTCACAGTCACGGTGGTGCCGGACACGCTCACCGTGGCTACGTTGGTGTTGCTGGAGGAGGCGGACACAGCCCCGTTTCCGGCCCGCGTCACGGAAATGGTGCCGGACATGGTGCCCGTACTCAATGCCAGGCTGGACTTGTTCAGGCTGGAGGATCCCGCCGCCTTGCCGATGGACCAGGCCACCGTCTTTGCCGCCGTGCTGCCGTCACTCCACTGGTAATTGGAAACCGGGGTAAAGGTGGCGTTGTAACTGCCCGCGTTGGTTCCGCTGGTAGTTCCGCCGATTGTCAGCTTTGCGGCATCGTGCCCGCTCCAGACGGGGGACTGGGCCGATCCGTTGTAGGTTAGGGTTCCGCTCTGGCTGGGCACCCCCACGGACGCCCGCCCAATGGACCAGGCCACCGTCTTGGCCGTCGTGGTCCCGTCACTCCACTGGTAATTGGCTCCGGGGGTAAAGGTGGCGTTGTAGCTGCCCGCGTTGGTTCCGCTGGTGGTCCCGCCGATTGTCAGCTTTGCGGCGTCGTGCCCGCTCCAGACAGGGGACTGGGCCGATCCGTTATAGGTCAGGCTCCCGCTCTGCGCAGGGATCCCCATGATAATGGCCCGCCCGATGGTCCAGGTCACGCTCTTGGCGTCCGTGGTGCCGTCCCGCCACTTGTAGCCCTCCACGGGGGTGAAGGTGGCCGTATATGTCCCGGCGTTGGTCCCCGTGGTTTCCCCGGTCATAACCAGGGCGGCGGGGTTGTAGTTGTTCCAGACGGGTGCCTGCTCCGCCCCTGTAAAGGTCAACACGCCGCTTTGACTGGGCACCGCGTCAATGGTGCTGGTCAGGTCTGTAATGGCTTTCTGCGCCGTTTCTGCGGCCTCCTGGGCCGCTCTGGCCGCCGCCATGGCTGCCTCCGCGTCCTCCAACGCTTTCCGGGCTGCCGCCAGCGCGGTGTCCGCCTTACCGTCCGCCGCCTGCGCTGCCTCCAGGGCCTCCCTGACAATCCGCAGGGCCTCCGCCACCGCCGCCGCCAGGTCCGGGTGGGCGTTTTCGTCGGTGTTGTGGGCCTCGATCAGCCCGGCCAGGGCTGCCTCCAGTTCCGGCTTGATGGTTTCATTGAAGTACAGCAGCACGTCCTCCGCAGTCATCCACGCCCCCGCCGGATAGGTCAGGGTGGCGTCCACCCCGGACGTGACACGGATGGAAATGGGGAAATTCCGCACGTCCGGCGCGGTCCCCTCCACATAGGCCGCTATGGGCTGGCGCTGGTGCCCCAGGCTGGCGTAGTAGATCATAACGGGGTCCCCGGTGTCCGGGTCCTCCGCATAGACGCCGAAACCGCCGATCCATTTGTCCTCTTTCAGCCCGCCGTCCAGGTCGCTGCGGAACTGGACGATCATGCCCCCCTGGTTGCCCTTGACGGTGGGAACCGTGCTGGTGCCCGCCGGTCCCGGCTCCAGGGGGGCGATCAGCTGGCGGGCGGTTTCCTTGTCCTCCACCGTCCCCAGGTCCATGAACACGCCGGACAGTTTCAGCGTTTGCCCCGCCACCATTTTGGCCAGCAGTTGGTTTCCGGCCTCGGTGATCACAAAACCGTAAAACATTTTTTCCTCCTTACTCCGCCGCCGGTATGGTGGTGGCGGTAAATGTACTAAATGCGCCGCAGGCCACGGCGTCCGCGTCCAGGTCCACGGCCCCCTCCGGCAGCGTGGTGGTGTTGATGGACCCCACCGCGCCGATCAGGACGGCCACGGCGTTGTGGTCGTAGTCCATTGGCGCCTCCGGCAGCGTGGTCACGGAATAGCCCGGATCCAGATAGCCGGCAAAGGTCAGGATCTCCTCCTCAAAGGTGGAAATGGTGATCACTTCATCCAGCCAGCTGGACAGGCGTTTCACGTTGGCCAGGACCCGCCGGAACTCCGCCAGGTCCGTGGGATCCACCTGCCCGCCGTCGCCCACATACGCCCGGAAATGGTGGGGATCCCCGTCATAGTCGAACCATTCTTCTATGTAGCCGCTGCCGAAAATGGTTTCTATGATCTGGTTACAGGCCGCCGGGGTTCCCATGCGGGCGTAAAAGGTCAGGGTCCCCTCGATCAGCGCCCGCTTGACCTCAATGGAAAATTTCTGATTATAGGCCGGGGTCCGCAGTTCCACCGCCAGCACGTCCAGGATCTTCTCCGGCATGGAGGCCACGGCGGCGTAAATATGCACCCCGTCCGCGTAGGCGCACAGTTTTTCGATCTGCCGCCCCAGGGCATAGGCAAAAGCCTGGGTTTCCAGTTGGCTGGCCAGGTTCTCCGGCATAATGTCCGTGAAACGGCTGCCCCGTAGGTCAATCATCCTCCAGCCCTCCATAGTGGACGGCCTGGCCGTTCAGCACCGCCACTGACTTGGCGCCCACGATCTGGTGGACGGGGGCGGCCATTTCCACCCGCTTGGCCCCCGCCGCCATGACCATTTCCCCCAGCTTGGAGGGGTTAATGTCCCGGCCTATGGCCCGCTGCCATGCGGTATATTGGCCCACAGCGGCGGCCACGGCGGTCTGAATGTCCACGGCCCGGTTGCTGTCGCTCCGGTTGATGTAATAGGTCAGGTCGATGGAGTATTCCACCTCCGCCGGGGCGGCCACCCGCACCAGGTCCGTCATGGGTCTAATGTTGTTGTCCCGCAGGTAGTTTTCCAGGCCGGTGATCATTTCCTCCGGCGGTTTGCTCCCGTCCGTCATAAGGAAATAAAGATCCACGGTGCCCGCCGCTTGGTCGCTCACCACCACCACGTCGCCCACGTTCACGTTGAACTTTTTGGCGTGGTATTTGTAATTTGCCTCCGGTCCGGCGGTGGAGTAGGATCCGGGGAACAGGTAAACCCGCTCCGCCAGGTGGTCGTCGCTCTCCACCTCCGCGCCTCCGGCGGTCACGGTGATATTGGACACGCTGGCCATGTAGGGGATCGGGTCCACCAGCTTGGACAGTTCCCCCACGGCCATGCGGTTGCCCGCCTCTCCGGTCATGGTACAGGCCGCCGGCACGTCCACCGACATGGCCCCCGCCGGGATCTCCATGTATTGGGTGGTTGCGAAGTACACGGACCAGTCCGGCACCGCCGCCCTGGTGCCCACCGGGATCCCCGTGGCCGCCTCCCGCTCCGCCGAAAGAGTAAAGCGCAGGGTGGTGGTGGCCGCCGCCTCCGGTTCCCGTGTCAGCCCCTTAAAGGCCGCCAGGTGGTCCAGGAAATTGGAATAGCTGTATTTCAAAAGGTTCTGCTTGCCCGCTCGGTCAATGTACTGCAGGGCGTGGTAGATTTGCGCCGCCGCCGCGTATAACTCCATACGGTGGGGGCTGGCCCGGTCCAGGGTCAGCGGGCGGCCAGTGGCCTGGGACATATATGCCTCATAGTCCGCCACCATTTCCCCGCGTATGTCCTCCACGGTTTTCCCGTCAATGAAACTAACGTCCGGCAGGTTCTTCACCACCGAAATTTCAGGCACGGGTGATCACCACCTTTGGCTTGATGTGCCCTTGTTCTCCATAACTCCATGTAACCTCATAGACCCGCACCCACGGAATGAACTGCGGGACCTTTTTTGTTACCTCCGCCGTGTATAGGCTTTTTACCACCTCCGGGGGCTTGTCCACATAGTTCAGTTGGATCCCAAACTCCCGATCCAGCGGCATGGTGCCCACTTGGGTGGACAGCAGCAGGGCCAGTTGCCGGTCCAGTTCCGCCAGGGCGTTGTCCTGGAACGTGTATTCCAGTTTGAAGTCGTACAGTTGCAAGTTGGTCCCGTGTGTCATGTGTATTCCTCCAGGGTAATGGTCAGGTTTGCCTTGGCCAGTTCGCCGTGGGCGTACATATCGCCCCATGTTTCACTGGAGGAGGCCAGACAAAACGGGTGGCGGCCCACTGGCCTGCCCTTTATGATCAAATATTCCGCGTCGCCGCTCTCCACCATGCGCTCCACCAGTTCCAGCATTTTGCGGGGCTTGACGCCCAGGGCGGCGGACAGTGTAATGGGCAGGTTGATCTTTTGGTTGCCCGCCCCCAAAAATTCCTTTTTGGGTTTTACGCCCATGACCTCATGCTCCACCCACCGCCCGGAAACCTCGCGGGTCATGCCCTTAAAGGTCAAAACGGCGCTGTCGCTCACCTGAAAGACGATCCCGCCCAGCGATCCAATGGCCACAGCTTACCCCCCTATCCTCACATTTCCGCTGCCGTCCTGGACCGTCCCGCCGATGGAAACGGCGTCCCCGATCCTGGCGGCGGGCTTTTTGTTGACAAATACCGTGGCGCTCCCGGCGGCGATCACGTCCTGGTGTCCGGGGTGTGTGACACAGCCGTGGGCGGCGTAGTGGTCCCCCACCCGGCCAGCGCCCCGTCCGTTTATATTCACGTCCGGGCTATACTCCACCAGGGGAACAGGTGGGCAGGCGTCGTGTCCGGTGCATTGGTCCCCTTTGCGTGTTGCCGCCGGCATGGCCTCCGCCTCCTCTCCTTTAGTTCAGGTCTATGGTTTTCCCGTTGATGGTGATGGCGCCGCCCGCCGTAATGTTCAGGGTCCCGTCACAGTGGATCGTCAGGTCCTTGGCCTTGCCGTCATAGCGGACCATGGCCACGCCGGGGGCGCGGTCCATGTCCAGGCGGTACAGCTTTTCCGTCCCCTCCGGGGGCTTGGTCTTTTCGCTCCAAGGGCGGCCCAGGACTACGGCGGCCTCTGTGCCATTGGACAGATGGAGGACCAAAACCTGATCCCCCACCTCCGGCATACTGTAAACCCCGGAAAAAACCGTGGACAAAATTGGGATCATGCGGGTCACGTCGTCGTCCTTTTCGTGGTACACCACCCGCACCATGCCGGCGGGGTGGTCCACGGCTGAAACCTTGCCCAGCCGGATCTCGTTTCCCATGTGCGCCTCCTCTCCTCATTCCACCAGGGACAGGTCCAGGTCCATGTTGTATCCGCTGCCGCCGATGTGGTGGGTGATCTGGTCAATGTAATATTTCCCGGACATTTTCCCCAGGCCCACCATGGCCACGCATTGGGAGGCCACCAGGGAGGCAGTGCCCGTGATGGTCACGGACATTTTTCTGGTCCCGTGGTTGGCGTTTGCCACCGCCGCCTTGATCTTGCGCTCCGCGTCGGCTTTGCTGTCCGCCTTGCCGGAAACTTTCAGGATCCGGGGACCCTCTCCCACGTTGACCTTTATTTCCTCCTCGGTGCCGGGGTCCGTGTATGTGTACTCCCCGCCGGTGTAGGTGCCGGCCAGTTTCCAGTCCCAGTTCCAGGACTGGATCATGTCCGGGGTGATGGTGGCCACCGGCCCCTTGGCCTTGTACGCCTCCCGGTCAAAAACCACGATCTTTTTGGAATAGACTTTCATGGCCAGGCCGTAGGTGCTGCACAGTTCCATGTAAAAATCGCAGTCGGTCCGCTCGGATTGCTCTATGGTCTTAATCTGAATGGGGCCGCCCTCCACGTCATAGGACAGGGACACACCCGCCCGGCCCGCGATCTCCTTTCCGATCTCCTCCACGGTGACATTTTCCCAGGTTTTGCTCCGCTCGGTTTCCCTGAAAGAACTGTCCGCCGGAACGGACACGCCGGAAATGGTGCCCGCTATGGGCCAGCCGGAAAAATTGAAGTTGTCCAGGACAAAGGACCCGCAGGGCAGGATCCGGGTGTCCCCCTCCCGCTCCCAGTCCGTGGCCTTGATGGTGGCCGCCAGGGTGTCCCCGGTTTCAGGAAACCACGGGCCGATCCACTTTCCGCTCCGGTCATGGATCGAAACGTCTATGCTGTCCGCCTCTCCGCTGGCCGGGTCTGTATAGGTCACGTCCTTTTGGTAGCCGCTCATTTTCCCGGACACAGCCGCGCCGTTCCAGATCAGATCCACATACGCCCGCCGTGTCCTCATGCCTCGGTCCTCCATATCGGCATATTATCCGCCAGACTGTCCGCCGGCGGGTCCGGCGTCTGGAGGACCACCCCGGCCCGAAACCGGAACGTGTCCAGGTGGGGGTGGTTGTTCTCCATCAGCCAGCCGGTATATTTCACGCTGCCATAAACCCGGTGGGCGATAGCGTCCCAGGCGTCCCCCTGCCGGGTGGTATATGTGCCTGCCATGGTCCGCTCCTCCTTTACCGTGTGGACGCGCTCAAATTCTTGCGGCGCTCCTCCGCTTTCATCCGGTCATACATACGCTTGAACTCCGCAAAACTGATTTGTCCCGCCTCTTTTGCTTGCTCTGGTGTGGTTGGGCCGTAGAAGTTGAATACAGGGGCAAAGGTGATCGTGTCCACGCCGCCCGGCGGGTTCTGTCCGCCCGCCGGGGGCGGGGCGTCGTTTCCTCCTGGGCGCGGCGGGTCCGGGAGATCCCGGCCACCGCCGCCCTGGCCCGGCCCATGCGGATCCGGTTTTTTGTTCTTGGTCCAGTCGTCCAGCATTTTGGCCAGCTGGGCCAGGGGCGCCTCCTCCTGGCCGTCCTCCCGGTTCCCCATGTCCGGGATCTCCGGCGCGTTGGCCACGCTCTGGAGCATGGCGGCCAGCTTGGACAGGGGCAGGATCGCCTCCGCCTCGCCGCCCTCGCCCGCCTCCAGGATGGTGGGGGCGGTGACAATGCCGCCGGTGGCCAGCTGCGGAATGGTGGGAATGTTAAAGCCCAGGGTGGTCCCGCCCACACCCGGCACCCAGTCCGGGATCGTGACAGAAATGCCGTTGATCTTCTCCAGCACAAAGTTGATGGCGGAAATAACCCCGTTAATGGGGGCTTTTGCCAGATTGACGATCATGCCGAACAGGTTTCCGAAAATATCCACGATGTTCTGCCACGCTGCGGACCAGTTGCCAGAAAATACATTCTGGACAAAATCAATAATTCCGCTGAAAATGGCCTTTATGTTCTCAATGGCGGCGGAAATACTGGCGGCCCAGCCGGAAAAGAGGGCGCCCAGGAATGGGAACTTTTCAGACAGGAACGCGGCCACGGAATTGATGGCGGCCTGCACCCCGTTGGCCAGCATATTCATGGGGGCCATGGCTATGGAGGCCACGGTGCCGAAAATCGCGCCGAAAATGTTGACTATGTTCTGCCAGGCGCCGGACCAGTTGCCCGCAAAAACATTTTGGACAAACTGGATCGCGTTCTGGAGGATCACCTGGATATTGGACCACACTTTTTGAACGGTGGCCCACAGGGATCCCAGGACGGCCCCCAGCACCGGGAAACGGCTGGAAATAGCGGCGATCCCGGCCTGTACCGCGTTGTCTATGGCGGGCCAGATAGATGTGCCGATCTCCAGAATGGCAGTAAATCCGGCCATAGCCAGATTGCCCAGCCCGGCCAGCGCATTTCCAAAAATATTTTGGAGGCCCTGCAGGGCTTTATCCCAGTCGCCCGTAAACACGCCGGTGATAAAATCAGCTATTCCGGTAAATATGCCCAGGATATTCCCGGCCACCGGGGCCAGCAGATCCACCGCCCGCTCCAGTCCATTCAGCAACGCATTTCCCAGCATTTCCAGCAGGGGGGCGGCCTTTGCCCATATAGCGCCCGCCATATCGGACAGGGCACCGCCCAGGGCTTGCAGCTGGCCCCACAGGACCATGACGGTTTCCCGGAATTTCTCGCTTTTGTTCCACAGCAGGACGAAACCCGCCGCCACCGCTGCGATTATTCCGGCAATTATGGCCAACTTTACACCGCCCATACTCAATACCGCATTTAGTATTTTCCCTCCGCCGGATGCCGCCTTGAAAATGGTGGACAGATTTTTCACCGCACCCACGGCGGCAGTTGCCACCTGCAGGCCCTTAAAGGCTCCCACGGCGGTTACAGCGGCGCTTGCAACGGTAAGGATCGCCGTCTTGTTCTCCCCGATCCATTTCACAGCCTTTTCTGCCGTTGGTATGATGGATTTTTCTACATAGTCCCCGGTTGCCTCCAGTGCGTTTTGTACTTTTGGCAGGGCTGCCTCCGCCAGATCATTGACATAAGGCAGTATATTGGACCCTATCTGTGTCAGGAAATTTTTACCCAGGTTTTTGACAGTTTGGACCGTATATTTCAGGGTGTTGGTCTGCCGCTGAAAAGCCGTGTCTGCCGCCCCTGCGGCCTCATACATTTCCGCTGTCTTGCTGGCCAAATTTTCGGACTGTGTGCCCGCCATGGACAGCACGGCGGTTTGTGCCTCCACGGACGAAAACAGTCCCGCAAATGCCAGTTCGTCCCCATGTACGCTGTCCTTTAATGCGTCAAGCGCCCCCTGTAAGCCTTTGCTTTCAAGCAACGCCTGGCCGCTCTCATAGCCCATAGAGGCAAGGGCGGCCTGCATATTTTTGGACGGTGACAAAAACCCTTGCATGGTGGCCTTTAACTGGGTGACCACCTCCGCCGTGGATCCCGTTACGCCGGTCAGGGTGGCCATGGCGCCGAAAAGCTGTTCCTGTTCCAGCCCCAGGGTTCCGGCCAGCGGTATCACTTTTCCCATGGAGGCGGCCAGTTCCGGGAAAGAGGTTTGCCCCAGCCGCACAGTGGCGAAAGATAGATCAGCCGCCTTTTGGACAGCTGCCGCCGATGTGTCACCATAGCCCTTTGTCACGGCGGACAGCAGGTTAATACTGTCCGCCGTGGTGGCGTTTCCAGCTGCCGCCGATTTTGCGGCGGTTTCCAGAATACTGGCCGCGTCTGCGCTGTCCCCAAATGCGGAAATGACCTGATACATTCCGTCCGTCAGGTTGTCGGTGGCCACTCCTGTTTTGTCGGAAACTTTCAGAATTTGATCCCCGATCTCCGCTGTGCGGGCGGCCACCTCTGCCTCTGTTCCGGTCAGCAGGGTTGAGATATTGGCAAGTTGGGTCTGGTATTCCGCCGCCGCATTTACGGCGGCGGCTCCCATGGTGGCAGTTGCTCCCACGATAGCGGCGGACGCGCCTGCCACCACTTTGCCGGCGGTTTTTGCCGCATTTCCCACCGTTTCCAGGTTTTGCGCTGCCGCCGCACAGGCTTTTTTCAGGGAACTGTCCAATTTGCCGTTGATCTTTATGGCCAGTTCATAAACTTTACTTTTTGCCATTGCGGCGTTTCGCCTCCTCCCAAATGGCTTTGACCGTTTCCGCATATTCGTTCAGGTCGTCCACCTGCAGGGATAGGAAAAACTCCTGGCTGCTATGTAACTGTAGGGACAGGGCCACACAGCCCTTGCGGATCGCCTCTGGTGTTAGTCCTCCCCATCCCCGCCGTACAGAAAATTTGTAACCAGGGTTTTCAGCTTGATTGCCTCCTTGGCCGGCAGGCCGGTGAAGAACTCCAGGGGCAGCTTGGCCACCCGCTGGGCTAGGTAGGTGCAGAACGTCAGGGACATTTCCTGCAGGGCCGGGTTCATGCCGGGGTTTTTCTTGGCCGCGATCTTGCCCACGTTCTCCAGCACTCCCGCCGTCACGTCCTCCAGGCCGGACAGGTCCACCTCGGTGTACTCCTGGCCGCCGAATTTATAGGGCTTGCCAAACCGCAGCACCAGGTCCTCCGGCTCGGTGTCCTCTCCGCCCTCGGCCCCGGCCCGCGCCTCCACGGCCTCCATGTCCGCCCGCTCGGCGGTGTCCAGTTTGTTCTTTTCCATGTCGGTTTCTCCTTTTCGTTTTTATCCGCCGGCGGCGGTTTAGCACATTTCCTTGATCTTGGCCAGAACGTCCACGCCCCGGATCTTGAAAACCTCGTTGATCTTGTCCAGTTCCACCATGGGCTTGTCCTCCAGTTCGATCAAGATATAGGTGATCGTCAGCACCACAGAGGTTTCCATTCCGTTCCCCGCTTTTACCTTTCCGGGGTCGAAGTCTGCGGACTTCCCCCGCACAACCACGCGCATGGGTCTAAATTCTGTGTTGCCCTCGCTGTTGACAGTCTGTTGGGCGCCCCGCAGTTCCAGTTGGACCGCCTTGGTCTGGTCCAGCATATCCACGGCCTCCTCATCCAGCACCCGGAACGGGATTTCCTGTTCCATGTTGGAGAAATAGCCCACGGTGGGATCGTCAAACTCACCCAGGACGCCCGCGCCGCTCACTGTTTCCTTAGAGGATTCAAATTTAGGGAGCGTTACCTCCTCACCCATGCCCAGCAGGCGGTTTCCGGCGTTGTAGACGTTATATTTATTGATCTTGGTCGGAATAGTTTTCATGTGTACCTCCCATTTACGCGGCCATGGCCGCCGTCAGGGCGTCCACGTCATACTCCCGGATATTCTCGATGTACTCCGCCGGAATATAGGGGGCCAGGAACGTGTGGACGGTCAGGTGGCCGTTGATCAGGTTGGTGGCCGGGTTCTCACTCTCCAGGAACTCCAGCCGGTAGCCGGCGCAGTAGTCGCGGGCCACATATCCGTTGCCCACAATGTTCTGGCTGTCCACGATGGACCGGATCAGCCGCTTATTGCCCGGCTTGTCCACTTTCTGGAAATATGTGCGGATAAAATTGTTTCCGTCCCAGTCGAAGAAACGCCGGACAGAAAACCACATATCCTTGGGATCCGTGGTGGATGGATAGGCCGCCGTCTTGTTCCCCCAGGACTTGAAACCGTTCATATTGATGGCGGTGGTGATCCCGTTGGCGTTCAGCATATCGTTGGCCTGCTGCTGGTCCAGGACCACCTCGGTGCCGTCCGCCAGCACCGTTGCGGTGATCCGCAGGTCCTTATTGGACGGGCTTTCATAGGGCACGTCGGCATTGGTGGCGTCCGTGTAGGCGGTCAGGGCGCCGAACATGGCGGAATAGTGGTAAATCTTATCCCCCACCGCCACCATGGGCCACAGGGCCATGGCGTGGTTGGAACTGGCCCCCATTTTCTCCTTTGCCACCTTGGCGTCCGTGTAGACGGCGGCCCCGTTCTCCCCGTCCGTGGGAATATCCAGCAGACAGTTGCAGACGAAAACGCCGTTGATGGCCTCGGTTTTCGCCTGGAGCGCCGCCGCCACCACCGCGTCCCCGCTCCAGCCGGGGGCCAGCAGCAGGCCCGGCACCATGCCCAGCTTTGGGTAGATGTGGCGGATCAACTCCATGCCCGTTTCCTGGCCTGTCAGGGCGTCCACGCCGCCCACCACGTCCGCACGGGTCACACCGGCGGGGTTCAGGCTCTTGGACGCCACGGACAGCGTGTGGGCCTCCTTGGCCGCCTGGGACAGAATGGTGATCAACACGTTGCCGTCATTGTCGTGGGCGGCAATATAGTCACTCTCCGCCACCAGGGCGGCGTCCCCGTTCTTGACCTCCAGGGTGTCCAGCAAGACATAGGGCTTTTTATAAACCACCTGGCCGTCCGCCACGGGGCAGTCCTCCGCCGCGTTCACGGTGGTGTGGCTGGCCTTGCTGGGATCCAGCACGTTCACCAGGATAATGGGCGCCACATTGAACACGCGGAAACAGGCGTCAATGCTCTGGCACAGGGTAAAGTCCTTGAAGTTGTCGGAATACCCCACATTCTGCTGGCACTCCGCGAAAGAGTAGCACAGCATGGGCTTGTTTACCGCCGCCGCCGGATCTCTGGACAGGTGAATGGGGGCGGTGCCGAAAATCACCTGCAGGCCCGCGCTGCCCTGAATGGGGGCGGTCAGGCTGGTGTCGATCTCGCTGTTGTATACGCCGTGAAAATACGCCATTTTGTTCTCCCTCCTTTAGCCGTTCCCCTGGGCCTTGCGGTACAGGGTGTAATAGCGCCCGGCCCCGGTGTGGAACTGGCGCCGGACCTCCGGCAGCTGCTCCAGGGGGACCACCAGGCCGCCCAGGACCGGGTTTTCCTTTGTGGCCTCCTCCAGCGCGGTGGGCACCCCGTTGGTGTAGGTCGTGAACTGTACGGCCACGCCGGGGATGGTGGGGCCGCAGTAGACCACCGGGCCAGCGGCCTGGGCGGTCTTTTTGGGGTCTTTGCTCATGTTTCTGGCACCTCCTTGAAGATGGCCGGCGCGGCCAGGTTCAGCGCCACACCGGCGAAATAATAGGGGTGGGTGTCCTCCTCTTGTGTCACCCACTTTATGGGGTATTGCACCTCATACCGCCGGCCCACTATGCCGTTTTTGCCGTAGTGGGTCATAATGGTGTTGACGATGTGGAGCGCGTCCCGGAAACCCTGGCGTCCCGGATCCGGGTCATAGACGCACACCACCAGAATGACCTCCACCTGCTGGCGGGTGTCCTGGGCCGGCAGTTCCCCGCCAGGCACCCGGACGATCACATAAGGCTCCGGCACGTCCTCCGGCTCGGTTTTCGCCGTGGGCTGGTCCTCCAGCTGTTCCTCCTCCGGGTCCTCCTCCACGGGTTCCGGGTCCGGTTCAATGTCCGCCCCCGCTCGGATCGGCAGGTCCTGGGGGTATACCCGGATCCGCCGATCCTCACCTGCGGAATTTTTCAGGGTTTCCCCCTGGAAAAGCTGTTCCAGGTCCGCCACCACGGCGTCCTGCAAAAATTCTTGTGTCACGTCCCGGTTTCCTCCCTGAACTTTTCCGCCGCCTCCAGATAGAATTGGTGGGAACATTGGGCCATAAACCCTAAAGATTTCCGCATATCGTTAGCGGTCTTGCACCCGGTTTTCATCTTGATCTCCACCTCAGTTCCGTCCTCGCTGCGGTAAATATTGCTGTATTCAGTCATAAAATCCCCAATCCTTTCTGCGGCCTCTTGACTTGTGACTTTTTGCCGCTTATAATCATTTTGTGGAAATAATCAGCATATCGCTGGTATATCCAGCGAAGAAAGGAAAACGAAAATGAAAAAGAGCGAAAATGGAAAACCCAAACGGAAAAAGTGGCCCATCATTCTGGCGGTTGTCCTTATCCTTGGCGCTATTTCCTATTTAGGCGGAAATAGCGTAGATCAAAAGGGAAATAGTGATCAACCGCCGAATACCTCCACCCCGGACAACTCCACGCCGCCTGATACCCCCGCGCCTACCGCTGTAAACCCGCTCATGGAGACGGAACTACATATTGCCGATGTAATGAATGGTTTTGGCACTGAAAAAATCGGGGAATGGGGCTATATCGAGATTTCAAAAACCGACATGGCCACCGTGACCGGCGAACAGCTTACAGAATTTTGTCAAAACAAATGCGACGGTAGCGGCTTAAATTGGGTTGGGATTGTCCTTGATGATGGCTCCGGTCTCCACGTCACGCCCGGCGCTTGGTTCGTCCAAATTGATTACGGTATGATTGACATTAAAACCGCCACTTTTTCGGACAAAGTTGGTGCCGTTATGCCGGAAACCTGGGCAGACGATACTCCTATTGGCTATAAGTACGTTTCTTTTGAAGAACTGTATGAAATTCAGGACGGTGTTGAAAATCTACTGGATAATCAATATGGCGGTTTTTATTCCTGTACGGTTGACTTTATGGAGGATGGCCCCGGCTATTCTGTTTCTTTGCTGACAGACAATGCTGCCGATATTGAAACCTTGGAGGCCCTTGTGAATAGTCTTGGCGATAGCCGGATAGCTGACATTCAAATTACAGCTATGCAGGACGGCAAAATTACAGCGACTAATTAAACCGCACTTGCGGCCCTCCGGGGCCGCTTTTTTATGCCGCCCTGCGTTCCAGTGTCCGCTCCACTTGTCTCTGAATATGCTTTTGCAGGATGGCGTAATAGTCCATTTCCGCCTCCTCATAGCTTTTCCCATAGAGGAACGGGACCGCCGGGGCCAGCAGTTTTTTTACCGGTAGGCGTTCCTTGCCTCGACGTTGCACAATAGCGGTGTGTCCGCTTTTGAACGTGGTTTCAAACGCTTTTCGCCCATCAACCTCCAGCGCCGTCAACTGGCTTTCGTTCAGGACTTTCAGCATGGCCGCCGTTGTTTTCGTGTTCCTGCGCGTCATATAGGCCATAACGTCCACCATAGTCCCTTTGGATAACAGGCCGGCCTCCAGTGTGCCCCCCGTGGCCCGCTCCAGGAACATACCGCCCCGCTTTTTTTCTTTCAGGATCCTGTCGTCTGTGATGGCGTATCGTTTCCGGGCTTTCTTTCCCATTGTCCGCTTCATTTCATTGGCCGTTGCGTTCAGTGCGGACGCCAACACACTGGGGGCTTTTAATTGATCTGGTATGCTGTCCAGCTGGCGAATAATTTTTTGCAGTTCTGCGTCTGTGTCGATCTGCAAAATATTTTGATGTTCGCTCACGATTTTGGCACCCCCAATTCAATGGAAAAAATCCCGGCCTCCTCTTTGCAGTCCACGATCCTGTATTGCTGGCGGTCCAGTGTCAGAACTGCCCCAATAGCCGGGCGCGGCCCAAAGTCGGACCGGGCCACATAGATCAAGCGGCGGGATTTATAAAGGCCGGTCTGTTGTACGCCCAATTTCCCTTTGTCCCGCTCCAGCAGTTCGTTTTCATCCACCAGCACCGCCATTTTTTTGCCGTTGACGGTGTGGGTGTCCGCAAACTCCAAACGGTTCAAAAAGACATTGGGCACGTCCGCCGCGATACACTCCTTAAAGCTGGGGGCGCCCATTACAGGGCACCCCCGCCGTTTTCGGGGTCAGTGGCGTGGGCCTGTACCTCCGCCGCCGCGATCAGCTGCGCCCGCTCTTGCTGGTTCTTGGCCGCCGAAACGTCCACGCCCAGCTTTGCCGCCAGGTCCAGCAGGTCCTCCTTTTTCATGCGCTCCAGCTTTGCCGCGTCCAGGTGGCCGGTCAGCATGGCGGGCGCTCCGCCGCCCTGGCCGTTTTCACCCTCTCCCGGCGCGTTCTGGCCACCCTGGGCGGCGTTTCCACCGTCGCCGTGGTCCTGCCCCTCCCCGGTGCCGCCGCCGTTCTGGAGGCCCCCAGGGGCGAACAGGGCGCGGATCTGTTCCTCCATGCTGGAGGCGCCCACAAACTCCCCGGCGGTGTCCTCGATGGTCACGCCCATGGCCCGGATGGCCTCCGCCGCCTGGTCGTTCACCCTGGAGCGCCGGGCGGCCTCCCGGATGGCGGCGCGGGCCGCGTCCTCCACGTCCGTGCCCGTCCACGCCGCGCTGTTGGCTTTCAGCCAGGCCGCCACCATTTTGGGATCCTGGGCGGGGATGGCCTCCCCGCGTTCATAGGTCCGGCCCATGTACTGGATCGGGCGCTGGGCAATCAGTTTTTTCATGCTCCAGCCCTCCGATCAGCCCAGCAGCTTGACCAGCACACTGGTGGCGGTGGTGACGGCGTCCGCCGCCGCATAGCCGGCGGGGGTGTTCCCGTCCGCCGTGGTGGTGATGGCCTCCGCCGCCGCGTCATAGTAGACGGCGGCCCCCTGCTTGATCTCCTCGGTGTTGGCCTTGGCCATGGCGAACACGCCCACAACATGGACGGCTCCCTGTTCTCCGGCGCTGATAGGCGCGGCGGCTACCCCGATCCTGGTGCCCAGGCTCACCACCGCGCCGTTTTCCACGTTCTCGGTGGGGAAATAGTCCAGGGTTTCGCCTCTCTGGTAATAGGTCGCTTTCATGTTCTGTTCCTCCTTACTGCCCCATGGGCACACCGTTGTTACGCAGGATCCCCCGGAAATCCGCGTCATTGATCCCCCAGTCCAGCCAAATGTCCCACAGATAGCCCAAATAGCCGGCCTTTTCGGACCGCCGGAAACTGGGGGCGGTGGTTCCGTTCAGATAGTCCACCTGTACGGACTTCACCAGCCTGGGATCTGCCGCCATAAACCAGGGGCAGGCGGCACCAGCGGACAGGATATTCAGGACGGCCTCCTGTACCACTTTGATCTTGTTCCTGTACTTGGTATTCAGCACGTTTACGGTGTGGCTGCCGATCCCCTCCACGTCGATCTGCGCCGTGCCCAGGATCTGCTCCACTTTCATGCCGTAGCCCACAGGCACAATGATGGTGGCAGGCTCCACCATAATGCTTTCGCCAAACTGGTCCGTCTGCAGTCCCATCATTTCAATCATTTTCATCAGCACCGCAATACTGGGGGCGCTGCCCGTGGCGATCAGGTTCTTGTGGGCCTCGTCGAACAGTGGGGCGCCGTCGAAAATTGCGGGGTTCTTATAGATCCGCTCATATACCTGGCGGTTGATCTTCTGCTTGGCCTTACGGGTGTACTGTTTCGGCATATTGGCCAGGAAACCAATGTCGTCATTGATGAACGCCTCGCGGGTCATACTGAACTGGGTGGCGTAGGTGTCCAGCTTGCGGGTGGGCAGCAGGTCCGTTTCCAGGGTGCTGGCCTTGATCTCCCCGCCCTCGGTCACTTTCTGGAAGTCTCCGCCGCCCATGACATACTCATGATCCTTGCTGGCCTTGAAGTCCGGCAGGGTCCCCTTGCTGGTCCATTCCTCAAAGGTGGCCGGCACAAGGTCATACTGCTGGACAATGGCCTTTTTGATGGCGTTGTCCATGATGGCGGGGAAGTCCGCCGTGGAACTAAAGAACTGCTTTACCGCCGTGTCCCACAGGTCAGCACGGGACCGGCGCAAAAGTTCCGTTACGGTTCCCTCACCGCTGCGGGCCATGCACTCGATCAGCATATCCCGCATGGACATACCCCGCATATCCTCCGCGCCCTGGGCGGGCTTGTCCAGTTCCACGCCCGCCTGGATCAGCATGGCGTCTCTGGCCGCGTCCCGGAAATTGTCCATTCCGCTGTCCCTGGCACCCACTACCACCGGGGCGCCATGCTGGATCATGTGGTCCACAGCGGCGGCCCGCACGGCGTCCATGGTGGCCCCGCTGCGGATATACTCCGCCGGGTCCATTCCGGTCTGGCGGCACAGGGCCAGAATGTCACCGATCCGCTGGCGCTCCTCCGCCACGGCCCGCTGGGCGTTCTCCTCTCCGGTGGCGCTGGGCGTCCCGGCAGGGGGAGGGGTGGGGGTGTTCACGGGGTCCTGTCCGCCCACGCTGCGCTGGCCGCCGGCAGGCTCACCGCCGCCGCCGTTGTCGTCCGGCTCCGCGTCGATCTGGCGCTGGAGCGCGTCAAACTCCGCCTGCTCCTCCGCCGTCAGGCCCTGCCCGGCGGCGCGGGCGGCGTCCACGATCTCCTGCTGCCGCTTGATCCACTTTGCTTTGTTTTTCATGCTCTTACCTCCATTTTGTTCTTGTTGATCTGAATTTGCCGTTCATACATGGACAGGTCCGGCGGGTCAGCATTGGACCGCCCCACGCCCACGGTGGCGTCCGCCGGCACAGACGCCACAGAAACCTCCAGCGGCGTCCATTTCCGGGCGATCATGCAGGGGCCAGTGAAACGCCCGTCCGCAGACACGGCCCCGGCCTTGACCTCCTCCCAGGCGTCCACAGCGTAGCGCACGGACGTGGTTTTCAGGGTCCCGGTCTTGACCTTGCCGAAAATCTTTTCCGCGTCGTCGTCGCTGTCGAACTCGATTTCTGCCATGCCCCGGTTGTTCTCCACCCATGCCCGGATCACCTTGCCCACCACTTTGTCCGGGTCGTGGTTGAACAGGACCACGCCCACCGTGTTCAGGCGGGACAGGTCCACCGCGCCCCCGGCATGGTCCAGAATCTCCATGCCAAAATAGCGCCGGTATGGCTCCTCGCTGGAAAAGCTAATTGTCCGTCTGCGGCTGTTCTCCGCCTCCGGCGGGCTGTTTGCCTCCCTGGCCAGGATCTCCCCCATGCTCCGGGTCCCCCGGTTTTTGTCCCGCTCCGGGTCCGCCCTGCCGGGCCGCTGTCGCTCCAGTTCCAAAAATCACACCTCCCATATCGATCCCTTTTTTCCTGCCGTACTCCAGGACCTCCGCCAGTTCGTCCACGGCGTCTTTCCAGTCTTTGCCCTTTTCCGCCTGGAGGTCCTGGAAAGTCTTTTGACCACTTTGCAGGGCGACTTTGTCCGCGTTTGCCTCTTTTGCCGGGTCGATCCACTTTTTCGGCGTCTTGACCCATGTATGATCCAGGAACTCCTCTTTACGGTCCCAAAAACCCGGCATTTGAAACAGGCCGGACAAAACCCCGGAAATAACAAAGTTTTCATACACCTCGGACATGAACGTGGTTAAAAGTTCGATCTCCTCCGTGTATGTGTTTTCATCCTCCAGCGCGTTTTGCCTGGCGGACGAATAGGTGGCCCCGCTCATGTCGCGGCTTACCGCCTCATAAGAAAGGCCCTGGCCTGCGCCGATCAATCCCTGCTGTGTTTTCAGGAACGCGGTGGCGTCGGTTGCCGCCCCTTTGGGGTCAATGATCTGTGCGTCGTCGCCCGGCCCCATTTCCATCATCATGCCGGGGGAAAGGCGCTTTCCCGCATAGTCCACTTGGCCGCCCTTGTTGCTCCAGCTGCTCCGCCCGGTCCCGCCGGTTGGCAACGTCTTTTTGATCAGCACCGCCAGACAGGCCGCGATCCGCTCCCTTACGCTTACAGCGTTGATAAATTCGTTTGTGTCCCGCACTCTGGTTATGGTGGGGGACATATCGGACATTTCCCGCAGTTGGCTGGGCCGGTGTTTACTCTTGTAGAAAAACACGTCTTTGGCCTCGATGTATGCAGGCTCCGCCAACTGCCAGCCCTCTATGTCATATTGGCGGATCCAGTAGCCCACCGGGCGGCGGTATTGGTTATACTCAATACCGCCCACCACCCTGTTGCCCTTGTGGCGTGGCGTTGCCTGGGTCTTGTCCAGTTCGTCCACTTCCAGGCATTGAAGTTTGAACGGGACCACACCGCCGGGTGTGTAGCGGTACAGGACGATCATGCCGCCGTCCACCTTTTTCCGCTCCACCATCATTCGCAGAATTTCATTGAAAGACTGTTCCCCGGTCACGTCGCAGTTGCGGGCTTTGCACCAGCGTTTCCACGCCTTTTCGATCCGCTTGTCCAGTTCGTCGCTGCCAGTCATGGCCCGCAGGGTGTAGCCCTTGCCCACCACGTTGCGCTTGTAGGCGTAAATAACAGACTGGGCTATATCGCTGTTTCGCTCCAGGTCCCGCGCCCGTGCCCGCACCACGTCCCGGCTGTAACGGTCCGTAATTTCTGCGCTTTCATTCACGGCCCGCCACCCGGAATTTATCCGGCCATGCCCTGCGGCGTCATAGCCTCGCAGTTCATCCAGCCCTTGCCGCCACATTTCCCGCTCGTAGGCCCGGCGCGGGGACACGGTGGCGATCACATTATCAAGCCAGCCCATGCCGATCACCTCCCGTCAAAAAATGCCACATAAGTCCGGCCCAGCAGGCTGCCGCTTTCCTCATTGGCCAGCTGTGCCTCCAGGTCGTCCCGCATGGACTTCAACATGGCCAGGTCCGCACGGGTCAGGGACCGGCTGCCGATCTTGTAGGACTGGCCGCCACATAGCACGGTGGTGATGGCGGTATTGACTTGGGCCAGCATTTCCGCCGCCGTCATTTTCGTTTCGTCCATGGTTGCCTCCGGTTAAATCCATTCTTCATGTTTGCGGATCCAGTTTTCCTCCGGCGCGGGTTCCTGCCGGGGCGGCTGGTCCACCTTTTCCTGCGGTTTCTCCGCACCCTCCTGGTTCTGGAGAAACAGGGATCGGACCTCCAGCACGTCCGCCGCTGCCGCCGCGTACACTTCACAGTCCAGGTAATGGTTGGCCGCGTGGGACGTTTTCAGTTCCCACCGCTGGACCACCTTGCCCTTGGACCGTTCCGTGATCTTATGCTCCGCCGTGACCTGTTCTGCATATTCCAGGTCGCAGTCTTTATGTACCATCCAGGATCCGCGCCCGTTTGGCCGCCTCATTCTGGCGGCGATCATGTCCTTGTATTTTCCGCCGTCCACCAGAACCAGCTGCATACCGTTGGCGCGGCTCCCCGCCTTGTCCACGGTGGAAATTCTGTAATGTCCCTGCATAGTGGGGACGCCCTTGCAGGGCCGCACCCATTCCGCATTGATCAGGCAGAACTCATAAACCGCGTCGGTCTGGTCGCCGCTGTCCATCAAGGCCAATTCCACCATCATTTTTTCGCCAGACGGCAGGGAAAAAGCGGTATTCATAACCCGCTCCACCTCCACCATAGAAAGGGCCTGGCCGTGGGCCACGTTTTGGCTGGTCATAAAATCGCCCCAGGCCCGGATCGTCCAGTACAGACAATTTTCCTGCACGTCGATCCCAGCGGTCAGCAGTTTGGTCCACTCTGGCAGTTCCCAGGCGGGCACGTCGGTCTGGCGCTCCATAACCAGGTCTGCATTGGTTTTCAGCTTGGTGTCCTCCCACGGCTCCGCTAACCACGAATTTGTGAAGTTTTGCAGCAGTTCCGGGTCGTCTTTGCTCCGCATGAACTCCTTGGCAATATCGGAAAAGCGGGTAAAAGGGGAGTACAGGGTGGAGATCCAAAAGGCCACGCTTTTGGGCTGTGCCGTGCTTTTTCGCACATACTCCCACCGGCCAGCCTCCAGCATTTTGCCCTTGTCCTGGTCCGTGATCACGCACTCACACGCCTGGCACACATAGCTTGCCATTTCCGCCCGCTCCGCGTTGTCCGGCACATCGTCCTTACTGGGCCACTTGATTTGTGCAAATTTCAATTCGATATACTGGCCACAATGGGGGCATGGGACGAAATAGTGTTTTTCCGCGTCCGCCTCCTCTTTGGCTTTCCAGATGTGACCCGTTTTCAGCGTTGGGGTGGAGGTTATAAAAATTTTCCGGTTGGTCGTGTAGGTCTTTGTCCGCTCTATGGCCAGCGAAACGGGATCCGCCTCTTTCTTGCTTGCCCCTGGGTATTTGTCCACTTCATCCAGGAACAAATAGCGGATATTTGTACTTGCAAGATCCGCCGGGCTGTTGGCGCCGTTCAGGTAGACGGTCATGGTGCCGAATTTCAGCTGTAATTTTTTGCTGATATGCTCCCGGTATTTCTCCGCCAGCACCTTGCAAGCCTTGATCATTGGCTCCAGTTTGGCGTCCACGGTCCGCTCCGCCAGGTCGTCCGACGGGTACACGATCATGGTCGGCCCTGGTGCCTGGTCGATCAGGCTGCCCAGCATATTCTCCATGGCGGACGTTCCGCCCACCTGGGTGGGTTTGACGAAAACAATTTTTTCCACCACGTCGTCGTCGAATGTGTCCATGATCTCCACCAGGTAGGGGGTCACGCTGTTGCGCCATGGCCCCGGTATGGCGTTCCCGTCCGGCAGTATGCGGTGCTTTTCGGCCCACTTGGAAACTGACAGGCGTTTTCGTGGGCGCAGGATCTCAACGGCGGTTATAATCCAGCCCGGCACCTCATAGCGTTTTACACGAAACTTTTTCACCGTTTTGCCTCCTCCGGCTCCACCACGGCGGCGTCCACGAATAGGGCCAGCATATCCTCCAATTCCTTGCGGGTGGCCCGCTCGATAGCGCGGGCGGTGGCGGCGTCCGTATAGCTGGCCACGGTGCCCGCCACCCTGCTGGGTATGTTCATGGCAAAATTTTTGAACGTGTCCATAAACTCCGCCAGCTGCTCGGTGGCCGCCGCCGTTTCGATGTATCGCCCCTCGGCTATGTCCGCCTTTATGCTGGCAAGCTGGCCCTGGCTCTCTTTCAGCTTCACCTCGGCCTCCAGCTTTTTCAGGGCCAATTCTGCCGTGCGGCTTTTCTCCCCGGTTTCCTGGGCCTTTTGCTCGATGTGGGCAATATACCGCTGGACCGTTTCGCAGGTCCTATATTTCCGCGCTCCGCCGCCGGGTGGGACCTCGGTTTCCAGCACCCCGTCTTGGGTTAGTTGCTGGACCCTGCGGCACCCCTTAAAGCCCAGCATTTGGGCGATCACTCCCGTGCTGGACCACTCCGGCACGGTCCCGGTCAGGACCGCCGGCTTTTCCGCTTTCGGCTTTTTCGGCGCCGCCTTTTTCGCGGCTGTTTTCTTCTGCTCCGCCACTGGAGGCGGCCCCCTTTCCCGCCCCGGCGGTGGAGGTCCGCCGGTTTCGTTTTTTCTTCCCGCGTCCGTTTCGCATTTTGACCCGCTCCGGCCCGCTCGGTTATCCCCCCCTTTAGGGGGGATAAATTCCGGCGGCGTTTTTGCTATGCGTAACGTAACAGGCCCAAAAATTTTTTGTTTCATGGGCAAAAATACCGGGCTCTCCTTGCCCCGCGTTGGTTTTAGGCCCAGGAAGGACCCGCGCCGGGGGTGGCCGCCGATCTCACGGGCCTGCTGGCCTGCGGTCCGGCCTCCCACCATGCCCATGGATGGTGGCGGGGTGAAAGGATAAAGCCCCCGCCGCACACCCTCCGCACCCATGGAGTGAAAAGCGGCGGGGCCACCAGGTTTCTGTCCCCTGGCGGCCCCTGTATTCCTTGCGGCTTTTCATGCTATCAATATAGCACACCAAAACGTCCGATAACGTCCGAACTTTTACGCCTTGCCATTCTTTTTTGCGGTTGGCTTTCCCTGCGCTCCAGCCACGCCTATGATCTCCCCGCTTTTCTCATTGGCGGCCAGGGCGTCCAGGGCGGCGTTGTAGTAATCAATCACGCGGGACCGGCTCATGTGTACCTCACTGGCGATCCGCTCCCACTTCCGGCTGTCTATATGCCGCATTTCCACCACGGTCCGCTCCATGGACCCCATGGGCAGCAGGTCGATCAGGTCCATAACATTCTGGACGGCCCTGGCCATTTCCGCCTGCTGGGCCTCGATCCGCTCCTCCACGTCCGCGATCTGAAAGACAAGGGCGCCCGCCCCGTCCGGGTGTACCGGCTTGGCGGATGGCGTGGCCCGGAACGCCGGGGCGGTGGATGGCCCCCGCAGTTCTGCGGATAGTGTGCGGCGGCGCTCCTCCAAAATCCGCTTTTTCTGTTTGGCCGCGTGATATTGCTGCAGGTAGCGTTTCACCGCCTCCCGCTCCAGTTTGTCCCCCGTTGTCTTTCTGCCCATGGTTACACCTCGGTTATGTCAATTCCCAGCTTGTCCTTTAGCAGCTTTCGCTTTAGCAAATATTCCTTGGTCCGCGTGGGGCGGCTTTTCACGTCCTCCACCACCAGCGCCCAAAAGCTCCCGTTGTATTCCCCCCACGGGTCGTCCCTGGCTTTCATGTAGGTAAAATCCGCCCTGTATCGGATGGCCCGCACCCGGCGGCCCTCTGTGTCCGTGTATGCCTCTTGCAACGTAAAATCCACCTGCAGGCGCAGGTCCCGAATTTGCCCCGCCCGCTCCAGCGCGGCCAGGTGGTCATAGCGCCGGGCTTCCTTTTGGCTGTCGAAATGGAGGACGGCCCCGGACGGCGTGATCCGCTCGGTTGGGCTGTTGTGGTATTTGCTGGCCTTTGGCGGCCCGTCGGCGGCAGGGGATGGAGGAGGCCCCCGCCGCTTTTGCTGGGCCATGTATTTCTGGAGCGCCTGGGCCTGATATTTTGGCGGCAGGTCTTTCACGTCAATGGCCACCAGCTACACCTCCGCCGCGTTCGGGATCTCCACATACTGCCACGACATGGGCGGGTGGTTCAGCCCAAACTCCGCCAGCGGGCTGGGGGTGTTGAATTTCTCCGGGGACTGGATCACCCACCCGTAAAGGCTCCCGCCTTTTGCGTAGGCCCGCAGGGCCTCCATGGAAACGCCGGACCGCTCCACCAGCATTTCCAGCAGGTTGGTTCTGACCCACCCCCAGCAGGTAAATTTCCCTTGCACCGCTCCGGTCCCGCTCACATACACCAGGACGGTCAACGGCCAGCGGAACGCCCGCCCGTCCTTGCTTTGCGGGGCGGACTTGCGGATCTCCAGCGTCTTTTCCCCGGACAAGATTTTCTCCCACCACTCCGGTTTCATGCTCATAAGCACCGCCCGCACGGCTCACACCTCCCACGGGAACATGGAGGCGGGGAGGTCCGGGAAATACTCCCGCAGGTTGCCCTTGTAGAACACGGGGATCTCATTCTCCGCGCAAAATGCCGCGATCTGGTCCACCCACTCCCGGCGGGGGATCACCTTGTCCCGGCGGCTGCCTGTTTCAGCCCCCAGGATCACCCACTGGGGCAGGCCCTCCGCCTCCCCCATGGCCACCGGCTCCAGCAGCGGCTCCATGCTCCAAAACGTGTTGATGTTCGCCCAGGGCATGGGGTACATGGCCGCCGCGTCCCTGTTGGCCACCGTGGACCCGTACCAGAAATTTTCCCCGTGGGGGAGGATGGCCAGGTGGTCCAGTTCCAGGTAGCGGGCCGGGTTCTTGGTCAGGAACAGGTAACGGTGCTGCGGCGCCCGCAGGCAGGCGTCGATCACCTGGGCGATCCAGGACGTTGGCACCCACTTCCCGAAAAGGTCCGCCATGGAACACACAAAAACGGTCTGCGGCTCCTCCACGCGCTCCGGCTGGTTCAGGCGGTAGCGGTGCAGGGTAGGCTCGAAACCGTAGGGGTAGGGGGTGGCTTTGATCTTCTTCTCCAGAACATGGAGGCCACCAGGCAGCGGGGCGGGATCCTCCAGCCCCTTGTCGAAACGGTGGGCGGTCCGCCTGGCGTAGCAGTAGGGGCACCCATGGCGGCACCCGGTCAGCGGGTTCCATGACATGGTGGCCCAGTCTATTTTCGTCTTGTTCATTGTGCGATCTCCTTTCTGTTTTCCGGGGGCGTCTGGTTCGTCCCCAAACTTTACACATTTACAAGGCCATAAAAAGCTGAACTTACATTCAGCCCGATCCCGCCTTTTTCCGCCGTGCCTTTTTGGGCGGCTCCGGCTGCCGTACATACTTATAATATAGGTAGCCGTATTTTGTGGCCTTGCTCTCCACCAGTATGTAGCCCTTTGGCGGGCGGGGCGGTTTGTTCTCTGTATAGTTGCGCTTGACCTCGGTGGACGGCTCCCGATCCGGCTTGTCCAGCTTTCCGGCCTTTTTCCAGCGGTGGCCGCCCTGTTCCGGGGTCCAGTGGTCAAAAAGATAATTCGCCAGGCCGGTGTAGTCCTGGCCGTGGTCTATCCCACTATAATAATTGTGTTCCCGTAGGTGTTCGATCCGCACGATCTCACCCATGCCCCACAACTTGGTGATCATGTCCTCCGGTATGCCCTCCGAAACCATGTGGAAATGGATCCGGTGGGTGCCCTTGCCGCGCCCCATATAGATCAGGATCCTGGCCCCAGGGAAGTGGTACATTAGGCGCCGGGTGTAGTTGTCCCGCAGGCGGCGGGCCTCTTGAAATGTGTGGACCTCATATTCATTATTTAATGTAAGGGTGCTATACAGGGAGGACGGGCCGAAATTCTGGTTAAACAGGCGGGCGTGGTTTCGTTTGGAAATTCCGATCCGGTGCTGTTCCCGCTCCTCCGGCGTCTTAAACCTGGGCCGTGGTTCTGCCTTTTTTATATCCCGTACACGGTCCGGGACATTAAAAACGATTTGCTCACACACGGACCCGGAAAAAATCCGCGTTTTTACTCTCTGCATATCGTTCCCGCCTTTTCCGTCGTGGTAGGTTCTGCCCCGGCGGCTTTATCCGCCGCCGGGGTCCTCTTTCCATTCTTTTACAATGCAATCCCGGCACATATAGCAGTCCTCGCAATAGTCGCACAGGTCCAGCCCATCCAGGGCCGCCCGCCGGATCATGGCCTCCAGGTCTGGCAGGTTTGTCTTTCTGGTTGGCTGCAACATTTCCAGCACTTTTGCCAGATATTGGCCCGCCTGCCAGTCCCCGAAAACCTCCACCGGGCCGTCCTGCTCCATGGTTTCCGGGTTCAGCGACACAATGGCCACGCTGCCACCCGCTGGGTCAGCCTCCCAACGGGCCGGGGTTTCACTGGCCACGTTTCCGTCCCGGTCCACCTGCCGGCGGCCCAGGGTACAGGTGCCCACGCCTATGCTGATTATTCCCACACTTTTGGCCTCCTTTTATCCTCGTTTTGGATCGTACTTGCTAAAATCCGGCTGCGCTTTGAAGATCAGCCGATTGTTGCACCACCTTTGCAGGTATCGGACTTCCTGGGGCGCTCGGTCCTTGTTGTAGATCATTACATAGGGGGAATATCCCAGGTCACGCAGGGCATAGACGCGGGCCAGGTCCTCCTCCAGTGTGCTGTTGAAATTGGTTAGAACATACACGCCCTTTTTGGTCGGGTCTTTCCGCCTGTACCAGTGGGAAAACCCTTCAAATTGTGGCCGTAGGTCCTCCGCCGGGTTGTCCCAGGCAAAATGTAGCCGCTCGATCCGCATTTTCCCCAGCAGGTCCGCCACGTCTTTGTCCGCCAGGCGAATGTCCAGCCCCTGGTTAAAATCCACATAGGCCCTGGAGGCCGCCAACTGCTCCAGCAGGTCCCACCGCTCCGGGCAGGCCAGAATATTGGGATCCATTATGGTTATATTTCTTTGACCTCTCCAGAACTCTGAAAGATCGGCCACTTTTATGGAGGCGCGGCCCTCTTTCCCGCCCACATGACAGAAATGGCACCCACGGGGACAGCCCCGTGTTAAAAAGCCGTAGGCCGTTTTTTCTGTCAATTCCGGGTACAGGGAATAGTCCGGGTATATATGCTCTATTTCCAGTGGCAGGGGCTTGTCCCGCTCCGGGTGGTAAACTTCCCGGTTACCCTCCAGGGTGATGGCGTACCCCGTGCCGCCCTTGATCACCTGGCCAGCGTTCAGCGGTTCCGGGTGGTCCGGCGTGTATGTATCGCTGAAAACCTTGGACATATACACCACGTCATAGTGGAATAAATCGGACCACCACCATTCCACCGTGTCACCTCTGGCCTTATGCCATGCGGATATTTTCATAAGCGCCAGGTTTGGGTAGTTGTGGCCGTCCACGTCGATCAGACCAATTTTCACAGCTGCGCCACCCCCAACACAGTGGACAGTTCCCTGAAAAAGTCCTTGTTTCTTATGCTCAATCCCGCCGCCACCCTGGCGTCCTCCAGCTTGAAACGGGTTTCCAGGTCAAAGACGCTTTTCCCGTCCCCCTTCATGGGGCGGCAAGTTTTCCGCTGTAATTCTTTCAGGCGATCCCAGTATTCCGGCAGATAACGGTATATGTTCCGCAATTCTCCCAGGTTTTTGTTGGTACAGCACCAGCAGGAAACACGATCCAATATTTCATACAAGCGGACCGTTCCGCTTGGCGTGTTGGCTCCATGCTCCCGCCATTCATGCCCCTGCTGATATGAATAGGCCAGGCAATCCGCCTCTGTCATTTTCCACTCAATCAGCGGAAAACGCTTGTATGGCTTGAACTCCTTTTCCTGCCGTTCTGGTTCGTCTGCGGCGATCCCCACCAACACTATGGCGTCCCGATCCTCCGCATATTTCCCCAAAATTGTCCGCTTGTCAGCCGTACCCCAGCGGCACGTCCCGCCGCACCAGCTATATCCCAGGTGTTCGTTTTCTTTCCCCACGTTCACGGGGCGTTCAAACATTTGCCAGCAGAAACTATATTCCGGGTGCAATACGGTGTGTTTGATCCCGTTTTTGTCCAGTAATTTGACCAATGCCGCCCATTCGTTATATATGGCTTGGAACTCCATGCCGGTGTCATACATGATCACTTCATCCAGCCGCAGGTTTCGCCGTATGCACTCATAGGGGATCACTATGCTGTCCTTCCCGCACGAAACGCTGGCGATTGTATATCTGCTCATACTTTCACCACCTGCTCAAAACGGATCTTCATTTGTGCGGGGTACAGGTCCACCTCCGGGCGGCGCTCTCCAGTCCAGCGCAGGCCGCCAGCTTGTCCCACACATTTCCACCCGGCTGCCCGCAGGCTTGCCCCGTTTTCGCTCTCCAGTATGTAGGTTACAAGGCGTTTATATCCCATAGCCCTGGCCGCTCTCCATGCCGCCGCGTAAAGCATGGAACAGGCGTTTTTTGTCCCGTCGGTACAAAGGCGGTTTACCTCCAGGGCCCACCCATCATCCAGGTGCCTGGACACTGGGCGGCCCACGATGGCCACGCCCACGATTTTCTCCCCGTCTGATAGTCCTATGGAATACTTATGGCCCGCCACCGGGCCATGGTGCCGGTGGTTCTGTTCCACATAGGCGTTGGCCTCCCGCAGCGTCATGGGGACGATTTCCAGCGGCGCGGCCTTGCGTTTCTCCGCCGCTTGCGTTTCTCCGCCGCTTGCGGTTCCTCCGGCTCCGCCTGTCCCGGTTTTTCCATGGCCTCCGCCGCCGGTGTGGCCACGCTTTCCTCCACAGTCAGCCCCGGCAGGCTCCACCCATCATCCCGCACTTGAAAAGCGTCCCCCAGCTGGATGGTGTCCGGGAAATTGTGCTGTGTGGTCTGTACGGCGTACTTGTCGATCTCGGTGGCATAGTAGTGGGCGATATGCGCCCCCAGCTTATCCAGCGCCAGGTGCCCGCAGCTCATACCGTCATACATGGACAGCACTTCCAGCGGCTCGGTTGTGATCCCCGGCGCATAGTGGAGAATGTGGGCGATCACGTCCACCGTCCAGCCGTTGCCCAGCATTTTATAAGCCTGGGTATCAGACACGGGGAATATGTAGTCCTCCGGCACCGTCTGGAGACGCTTGCACTCTGTCACGGTCAGTTTTCGGATAATATAAAACCCGTCCGCCAGTTTTATGGGGTATTGTTTTTCTTTTATTGTGATCTGGCCGTCCCGGACTTCATAGACCGGCCATTCTTTCCCGGTCGCCGGTTCTATGATCTTCATTTTGTGGGCGTGTCCCGCAATCACAGACGGCCCTTTCACGTCGTCAAAATATACCGTGTAACCCTGGGCCGTTCCCGATCCGTCTTTGTAGGTACACCGGATATTTTGATCTGTCACCACCACATCACAGGACTGGAGCGGGTTATATTCAATCGGCGTTGGCACCGCATACAATCCGGTGGCCGCCCCGTCCGCTCCCCCGCCGTTTGGCCTGGCCTGGAGCGGGACGCCCTTGCCGTCCACGCTGTAAATGCGCCCGCTCTGGCTGCCGCTTACCTCCCCGGCGGCGTTTGGCATATCTCCCACCCGCACCGGCGTGGCATAAAGCCCTGTTTTTGCCCCCACACCGCCGCCCTTGCCGCACAGGGTCACGCTTTTGCCGTCCGGCGAATATACCCGGTATTGCTGGCTGTCAAAGTCCGTGTTTTTGGCGTCGCTCTCAATGGTCCCAATCCTCACCGGCTCCGCCGCCCCGTTAAACGGAAATTTTCCGTTTCTTGCTATTGCATTAGGAACGGACCGTTGATGTGCCGCCAGTAATGTGTAAGCCTTTTCCCGCCAGCACACACCGCTTTCCAGAATGTCCCGCAGCAGGATCCCCAGGTCCTCCGGCTGTTCCACGCCGGGGATATTGGTCCAATATAGGCGCTGGCGGTTCTGTGCGCTCACTAGGGCGGAATTGATCAGGATCGGCTCCACGCCTAACTCCCGCGTGATCTGTGCCCGGATGGCCGGGGCCATGCTTTTGTTGTTCTCATACAAGAAAAAGTCGGGTTTGAACTTCTTCAGGGCGATCAGGTAGTTTTTGAACAGTTCCCACCCCAGCCCCTCCGGCTCGGTTTCCCGGTTTTTGGTCTGCGCTATGCTCCAGTGGGTACAGGGGGACCCGCCGATCAGCAGTTTCACCTCACCCGCCCCCTTTCACGTCCATATACAGGGCGCAGTCTTTCCCGGTCCGCTGGCACCATGCCCATTCAATCATGGCTCCCGCGCTTTCCTGGTAGTCTGGCAGGAACACGGCCAGGTCCGCCGCGTTCAGCATGGCAAGCGCGATCTGCATATAGTCCTGTTCTGCCAGGCCCGCCGGTAAAATGGCCGGGTTCAGGACCACATGGCCCAGCGCCTCCAGGTTCTTGGTGGCCTCCTGAAACTTGGCCCTATATCCATCGTCGCCGGTGATTTTCCCGGCTATGTAAATTTTCACAGGCTACACTCCTTTTCCGGCTTGCAATCCGCCCGGCCAGTTGGTATAATACAGACAGCTGGACGGTTTCCACCGTTCACTCCACCACCTGCGCCGTGTTGTCAGCACCGGGCGCGGGTGGTTTCTCTTTTGCCTCATAGCTGATATGGGCCGCCGCCACCAGTTTGGCGATCTCCGCGCCGATCAGCCCGTCCGGGTCCTCCGCCGCGTTCACGGCCTCCGCCGAAACGGCGGCCCGCTCTATGCTGGTCAGTCTGGCCCAGTCCTCGGTAACGCACAGGTGAAAGTCACCGTTTGCCCACCTGTCAACCGAAATAATGATCCGTCCGCCGCCCTTTAGGGCGGTTCTCAATTTATCGCTCATTCCGTTGCCCTTTCTGCGATCTCCGGCTGTTGAAATTCTGCCGCCGTGGCGGCGATCCGGTCCGTGGCCATTTGCCAATAGTCCGGGTTGATCTCCACGCCCACAAAATCCCGCCGCAGGCGCTTGGCCACCACGCCGGTGGTGCCGCTCCCGGCGAACGGATCCAGGACCACACCGCCCTCCGGGCACCCGGCCAATATGCACGGCTCCACCAGGCGCTCCGGGAACGTGGCGTAATGGGCCGCCTTAAACTGGCCCGTTGCTATGCTCCAGACGCTCCGCTTGTTCCGGCCTCCGGTGCTGTTTACCGTGTTCCCGTGGCTCTCCCGCTCCACGCGGGCGCTGTTCTGGAATGACCTCCCGCCGGTATAAGCGCCGCCGCCCCGGAATGTCCTGGCGTTCCCTTTTTTCCCGCACGGCTCCCGGATGGCCGCCGCGTCGAAATAGTAATGGGCCGATTTTGACAGCAGGAAAATATATTCATGGGCTTTTGTGCAACGGTCCTGGACGCTCTCCGGCATGGCGTTGGTTTTATGCCATATAATATCCTGCCGCAAATACCACCCATCAGCCCGCAGGGCAAAGGCCAAAAGCCACGGGATCCCCATCAGATCCTTGCACTTGTAGCCGTCCGGCGGTTCTTTTCTGGTGTGTCCGTGGGCGTTTCTGGTGTTGGCCGGTGGCTGCGGCCCGGACCTTGTGGCGTAGCTGTCCCCGATGTTTACCCACAGCGTCCCGTCCGGGCGCAAAACTCGCCGGACCTCCCGGAACACGTCCACCAGCTTGGCTATGTACTCCTCCGGCGTTTCCTCCATGCCGATCTGCCCGGCGGCCCCATAGTCCCGCAGGTTGTAATAGGGCGGGGAGGTCACGCAGGTGTGGACGCTCTCCGGCTCCAGGGTCCGCAGCTGTTCCAGGGCGTCACCGCAAAGGATTGTTTCCACTGTCCGCCACCTCCTGGGCCAGAAACCACGCCGGGCTGTTCCGCTCCGCCTGGTGGGGGCAGTTTTCCGCGTCGCAGTTCTCCGCCGAACAGGCGGCGCAATAGGTCCGCTGGAAAAGCCCATCCCACGGGGTATCTAATGCTGGGATGGAGGCCAGAAACTCCGCCAGGGCCTCCTGGGAGGCGGTGATCTGCTCAAAATACGTTTTCGCCATGGCCTACTCCTCCTCTTTGTGGAGATCCACACCCTCCAGGGCCTCCCACACGGCCCGCTCCCAGGCTTTGGCCCACCCGGATTTTGCTTTCCGCACGGCCTCCACCGCTATGGCCTCGGTTCCGTCGTCCCACAGCAGGCGGCAGTTGTCCACCACTATGGCGCTGTCATGCTCCGCCGCGTCCCGCTCCACCATGCCCAGGTAGGACAGCGGGATCCCCCAGCAGGCCAAACTCTCCGCCTGGAAAATCTGAAACCCCTGCATGATCACCGGCACCAGGTCCACGTCGTCGCCGCGCTCACCGATCCGCCAGTTGTTCATTTCCTCGGCGGCGGTTTCCGGTATGACCAGCTGCGGGTTTAGGTCTTTCATAATGTTGGTGGGTTCCTTGTCGCCCGGTATCATCCCGGCGTGTTCCACGATGGTGGCCAGGACCTTGCGCGGCATGACCTCCCGGCGGGCCTGGATATACCAGGACTGCGTATAGATGGCCATTACCCCGCCTTGGCTGTTGACGGTGTACCCGCCGCCCTTATAGGCCCGCTTGATAGCCCGGACCACCCCGGCCTCATTGATCAACATTTTTTCATCCCCTTTTCTATATGATGTAAGGCATTTTCACCGGCACGTCCCCCGGCTCCGCCGCCCACACCTTGGCGTCCGTGATCTCTGTCCAGTCACAGCGCCACACCTCCGCCGCGTTTTGAATGGCGGTCAGGTTGGAGGAATGGGGGACCACCACGGTGCCGTGGACGGGGTGGACCACTCTGGCCCGCCCTGGGGCGCTCCAGCGGCTTTCCCTGGCCCGCTGTGCGGCGGCGGCCAGTGTGCTGGCGCGTTCCGCCGGATCTACTCCCCGGCCCATGCGTTCACCGTACACTCCCAGCGTTCCAGGGCCTCCAGCACGGCGTCCGTGTAGCTGTTGGAGGTGATCCCGGCCTCCCAGGCCGCCCTCGATCCGGCTTGTCCTCGGTTGTATGCCATGGCCACCATGGCCACGTCCCCATATTCCGCCAGATATTTCCCCAGCTTATAGCACCCGCCGGCTATGTTTCCCTCCGGGGTGGTGGGGTCCAGGCCGGTGGCGTCCTCCAGTTCCGCGTGGTATGACCCATCAGGGCCGGGGTTTAACTGCATGATCCCCACCTCTCCAGCGGGGCCAATGGCGTCCATGTTGAACTGGCCACGGGTTTCCCAGTCTGCCACGGCCAGGGCCAGGGGATAGGGGCACCCATACAGGTGGCAATAGGTCCGCATATAGTCCTGATATTCCCAGGACAGGGGCACCGCCGCCGAAAAATAGCCCTGGGCCTCCAGGGCCTCCCCGATCCGCTGTTTCTCCGCCGGGTCCTCCTCTGCCTGGTACATGGCCGCAAACTCCCACGGGCCGATCACCTCCACCGGCTCGGTGGTCAGCAGGTCCGCCCCCACGCTGGCGGTCACTGTCGCGGCAGGTCTGTCCGTTTCCTCCACCCGCTCGGTGCCCGTTGCCTTGACGGCCACGATCAGGGCCACAATGGCCAGCACCATGGTCAGCACCAGGCCCACCCGCTGGCGGTCCATGGCCCGCTCGATCTCCCGACGCTGGCGGCGGCTGTCCTGGACGGCGTGGACCTCCCCGCGCCGTCTCACCTCCACCTCATTGTCATGCAGGGCGGCGGCGCGGCTTATGTCGCTCTCGATCATGGCCAGGCGGTGGCCGTACTCTCCCAGTTTTCTGCCGATCTTGTCCCGGCTCTCCTCCAGCCTGCCCGCCTGGTCCTCCAGCTTGTCCACCCGCCGCTCCATGTTGCGGGCGTACTTTTCAGCCCTCTGGCTCATTGGTCCGTCCCCTCCTTTTTCCTGCGGGTGGGCCACCCGGTCACGTCGTACAGGATCCCAAACCGGCGGCGGCCACACTCCGCACAGGTGATTTTCTCGCACCGCATGGCGGCAGGTTTCACGGTCTTGCCCCGGTCCGCCAGGGCCACGGCGCAGGGCTTACACAGCAGTTTTTTCACTCCGCCGCGCTCCTTTCGTCGATCCAGGCGGCGCACATATCCGCCTCCTGCAGACGCCACACCCACGGGGTCAGGTTCATGGCCTCCGTCATGGAGCGGGATCCACCTTTCACCGCGTCGTCATAGGCCCCCATGTGCCACCGGATGGCCAGGGCCTCCTCCTCGGTCAGCGCCATGTGGCGGGTGATCAGAAACAGGCTTTTCTCCCCGTGGCCCAGCGGGAACGGGTCCCGGAATGTATAACCCAGATAGTCCTCCCATTTTCCCGTTTCCTGGTTCTTGCGTCGTTTTGTTTCCTGGTGATACACCCCCGCCTTGCACACGTCATGCAGCAGGCCCAGGATCGCCACGGTTTCCTCCTCCGCCTCCGAAAGCTGGCGCACACCTGGCGCGTTCCGGTCCGTCATGTCCCGGACGGTGATTTCCCGCAGGCGGCGCCACACGTTCAAGCTATGGATCGTCAGCCCGCCCGGCTGCGCCAGGTGGTTCTTGCTGGAGGCAGGTGCCGTGAAAAAGTCCGTTTCATTCTCCAGCCAATACAGCAGGGCCGTCCTGCCGTTTCGCCCGATACTGCGGTTATACACCGCCAGAAAATCCGCCCTGGGATCCCTTGCTATCTGTTCCACGTTTACCTCCTATTCCTCCGGGGCCTCGTTGCCCCAGGCGTCCCAGCCGTCCGCCCTCTGGCGGGCGAATAACTCAATACGGGGCACGTCGCCCAGCAGTTCCACGATCCGCCGCCGCGTTTCGTCCGGCTTTTTGCTGTGCCCCTGAAAAGGGGCCTCTATAACCTGGCGCACACTATGGCTGCGGACCCGCGCCCCGGCCTTAAATCCCGGCGTGACCCCCAGCAGGCACACCTCCGCATTGGCGCGGGTGTATGCTCCCAGGCCCATGTAGTTGCCGCCGCTCTTGGCGTTTTTCTTGACCCACACAAAGGCGGCGGTCTTATACCGAAACCCCCACGCCTCCATGACCTTGATGGCCTCCGCGATATTGGGGAACGTGGCCCACATGAAACAGGCGGCCCCGTCCTCCGCGCAGATGGAGCGGATCGGCATGGCGCAAATGTCGGCGGTTGTCATGGTGTCATAGTGCTGTCTGGCAATTCCGTGGGAACTCTTGCCCTTGCCGCCCTGTCCATAGGCCCACGGCGGATCCGCATAGATCACGCTGTACCGCCGATCAGGTAGCGGGAGAAAGTCCGCCATAGCTGCCACCCCTTTCCACCCGCCGCTGTATGGGCTTGTCCGCCCACGGACAGGTCCGCCGGTGGAGTACAAAGGCCACGGGGAGGTCCCGGCTCTCCTCCTCCGGCTTGGCCTGCCGCCCGGTGATGGTTGCGCCCATATCGTCCAGGAACGCCTCCGGGCTGCCGTCCTCGATCACGAAAACGGGATCCGGGTCCACGGGGACCTGCTTGCCCTCCATGCTGGTGATCCAGTCGATTTCCTGGCCGCAAAATTTACACCGCGCCACAGGCAGCCCCCCTCTCCGCCGCCGTGGTGAACTTCTCCACCATGCCCCGCTCCAGCAGGTCCTTGGTGTCCAGGTCATGGACCACGCGGGAAACCTGCGGCCCGCAAAACTCCTTTTTGTCGATGGACAGCAGGGCCTTTCCCATGCAGGTGGAGAAAAACGCCACGCACAGCAGACCGTCCGCGTCTGTCCATTTTAGCCACCAGTCCGGCGTCCGGTATGCCTTGGTGATTGTCACCCGGCGCATGGGCGGCAGATCCTCAAATTCACCCACCAGCTTGTAAAGGCTGGTTTTGTTGGCTTTCAGTCTGAACATTTACCCCACACCTCCCCAAACCAGGCCAGGATCCGCTTTTCGTATTTCTTGCGGGTCCGCTTTTTCTTTGTGTGTTGGTATCGGCGGACCAGTTCCGGCTTGAATATCCGCGCCAGGTGTACGGCCAGGGCTAACTCCATAGAGTAGAAGAACGCCCGCAGGTTCTCCGCCGCCACCTCCACGGTTACGGACATATCGCCCCATATCTCCGCCAGCCTCTCCGCCGCCGCTGCCGCCTCCTCCGCAGTCACGCCGCCCGCCGAATAGTCCGGCGTGATTTCCGGCATGGGGTGGCCGATTTCCACGGGTTTGCCGTCAATGTAGGCCACCACGGTGCCGCTGTTGCTGTCAGGTCCCACTTGGCCACCCCTCCCCGCGCTCATAACCCAGCAGGATATTGTGGCCCATGTCGCCCAGGCTGTGCGCCAGGACCTCCAATTCCAGCAGGTCAGTGTATTTTAGGCCCATGGCGTCCAGGCGGGCGTGGAACTTCTTGGCCTTTTCCGTGATCTCCCGGAACACGGCCCGCTCCTTGGCGTCGTCCTCCGCGTCATAGGCCGCTTGCAGGTCCTCCAGCTTAATCTCCCCGGCGGCGATCTTCTGACAGAACTCCATGGCCCCGTCCAGGTGGAAATACTGGCGTCCTCCGGTACTGACCCGCCGCTGGTCCAGACTATCCCGGTTTGGGTCAATCACCACATAATGGGCTGGCGCACAGGTGGCGGCCAGTTCCCGGTCCTCATAGATACAGAACGTCAAACCGTTTTGTTTTCCCACCAGGCCCCCATGACTTTGTCTAAACTTGATTTCCTTTCGTTTCGCCATGTCGTCCTCCTATCTGCTGGCGGTGCCGCCCGCGCCCATGTCGGTGGGTTGCCCGGTCCGTTTGCCCCGCCGCTCCAGCGACGCCTGCACCCGGCGCTGGGCCAGTTCCGCGCTATACCGCAGGCGCTGGTCCGGCAGGCGGGTCCCGTCCTGCCCTCTGGTCAGTTCCGTGTAAATCACCGCCAGGGACTTGTCCAGGTGGGAGGAAATTTCTTTAGGCGTCCGCCCATCCTCCCACAGTTTTTCGATTTTCTGGCGGTCCTCCAGGGTCCTGAAAGCATAATCGGCCACGTCCTCACCCCCAAACGATAAAAAAATTAGTCCCAATTCGACTTCATGTTCCCGGTGAATCACAATGGGTAAATATGTATAGGTTGGTATAAGAATGAATGATTTAATTAAAAACATTGATAAACTTCATACAACAGAAATGGGTGCAGAGCGGATAAAAAGGAACTGCCAAATTGAAACAGACGATGTTGTCCAATGGAGCAGGGTGCAGATTCTGGACAAAAATGCTAAAAGCGAAAGGATTGGAAAGAACTGGTATATTTTCACAGGTCACTACAAAATAACTGTGAACGCATATAGCTATACAATAATTACTGCGCACAGAGTTGAAGCATAATCTGTATAATTCGGATGGATGAATTATTATACACTAAAGTCTAGAATCAAGGCGTTAGGAACACAGAAGCGAATTGGGAGAAAAATTAGGCCGCACATGGCCGTGTGGCCTTGTGTAACCTAATAATAATGGCTCCCGGGGCGCGTCCAGCATGCGCAAAATGGATTCCCCGGGCATATTGACAAACCATCCCCGGTTCGCTATAATGGTTTCAGAAAGGCAGGTGAATGGCATGAAAACACTGATATTCCGACCCGGGAAGATCTGCCATTCACCATCCGCGGCCTGAGCGGCTGCCGCCGGAAAGCAGAGTGGAGAAATCCAGCGTTCCCGAGAGATCGGGAACGCTTTTTGTTTTGCCGCGGGAAGGAGCTTATATGTCCATAAACACGATCCTGCTTTCCGATTTCACCGATCCCCGCTTCCGCGCCGTTTTTCAGACCTATTTCGCCGAGCTGGACATCACGGTCCGGGACTGGGACGGCTTGTTCCGGGAGATGGACGAGGAAAAGACCAACCTCGCCTATCTGGCGCTGGACGGGGAGGGGAACGCCGCCGGGTTCCTCATGTTCCAGCTGACCGCTTTCGACAACTGGTTTTTTGAGGAGCCCTTCGGGTTCATCCGGGAGTTCTGGGTCGCTCCAGCCTTACGGAGGCAGGGGCATGGCGGGGCGCTGCTGCGCATGGCGGAGGACTATTTCAAGGCCCACGGCGCGGACCGTTCCGTCCTGACCGCCGACGACGCCGTAGGGTTCTACCTGGCCAACGGCTACGAGAGGTCCCCCAGCATCCACGCAAAGAACAAAATGGAGGTTTTCGTCAAAACGCTGCGCTGACAAGGAGGGAACAGTGATGCAAAACTGGGAATTTCTGCCCCTGATGGCCATAGGGATGGGACTGCTCTTCTATATGCT
>Ga0137308_100705_pt1 | contig 47102 bp, 39 predicted proteins | sample Inofrocosms_June_FD_97181 | JGI IMG/M metagenome (GOLD analysis project Ga0137308, IMG submission 97181) | Mouse cecal microbial communities from Vienna, Austria - N-Acetylneuraminic and N-Acetylglucosamine D2O microcosms_June | ecosystem: Host-associated > Mammals > Digestive system > Large...
CTCCGGCGCTATTACCGAAGAAGAAATATATCCCACGCTCCCCGATGGACTAAATGGCGCTCTTGACGGAAACAGGGTAAAAGTATATCTGAAAAATTCCCTATATCCGCTTATGTACCTGTTTGGGAAAAACAGTATGCCCGATGTGGATAACCTGTTAACTTCATTTTATCAGCTAGACGATGAAGCAAGAAAGGAAGTAGTGGAAACGATACAGTTCAAATTACAATATCACAAAGACAAAGAACGGGCAGAACAGGTAAAGCAAATAAAAGGTTGGTAAAAAGACAAACTCCGATGAAACTTGGCACCACTTTCATCGGAGTTCTTTTTTATGGCACCGTTTTGGCACCGCTTTACACATTTTCACTGTTGCAAAGTTTCAAAAAGGGCTTCCCGATTTCTCGGAAAGCCCCATAAAATCTAGCTTTTTACTGATTACTCAATAATCGTAGCCACACGACCAGATCCAACAGTCCTACCACCCTCACGGATAGCGAATGTAAGACCCTGCTCCATAGCGATCGGATGAATCAATTCGATTGTCATCTCTACGTTATCGCCAGGCATGCACATCTCTGTGCCTTCTGGTAAGTTGCAGACACCAGTTACGTCAGTTGTTCTGAAATAGAACTGCGGTCTGTAGTTGTTGAAGAACGGAGTATGACGTCCACCCTCGTCTTTTGTCAAAACGTATACCTGAGCAGTAAACTTTGTGTGGCAGGTAACTGTACCGGGTTTTGCCAATACCTGTCCTCTCTCGATCTCTGTTCTCTGAATACCACGAAGCAGCGCACCGATGTTATCACCAGCCTGAGCCTCATCTAACAGCTTACGGAACATCTCGATACCAGTAACAACTGTCTTCTTAACTTCCTCTTTGATACCAACAATTTCAACATCCTCATTAACGTGGAGAACACCACGCTCTACTCTACCAGTTGCAACTGTACCACGTCCGGTAATTGTGAAGATATCCTCGATAGGCATCAGGAACGGCTGATCTACTGCACGCTGAGGATCTGGAATATAATCGTCAACAGTTGCCATCAGCTCCATAACCTTGTCGCCCCACTCTCCGCTCGGATCTTCCAGAGCCTTTAAAGCGGAACCTTTTACGATCGGACAATCAGAGAATTCATACTCTTCCAATACTTCTGTGATTTCCATCTCTACTAACTCAAGCAGCTCTTCATCGTCAACCATGTCGCATTTGTTCATGAATACAACGATGTAAGGTACGCCTACCTGACGGGATAACAGGATGTGCTCTTTTGTCTGAGCCATAACACCGTCAGTAGCAGCAACTACGAGGATAGCGCCGTCCATCTGTGCAGCGCCGGTGATCATGTTCTTTACATAGTCAGCATGGCCCGGGCAGTCAACGTGCGCATAATGTCTCTTATCTGTCTCATACTCAACGTGAGCGGTAGAGATTGTGATACCTCTTTCTCTCTCCTCGGGAGCTTTATCAATATTCTCAAAATCAGTAGCTTCGTTTCCAGCAACTCTCTCAGACAAAACTTTTGTGATAGCAGCTGTCAAAGTTGTTTTACCATGGTCAACGTGACCAATGGTTCCGATATTACAATGCGGTTTTGTTCTTTCAAATTTAGCTTTAGCCATTTTATAACGTCCTCCTTTATTTATGCCCTCTTTGGGCTTTCTCAATTTTAAATCAGCTATTTATGATTATATTCGATAATTATAGGATTTTCAAGTCTTTTCTTCCTATTCTTTGGCAGAAATAACTTTTTCCTGTACCGACTTCGGAACTTGTTCATATTTCTCAAAGAACATGGAATAATTACCACGTCCCTGCGTCCTGGAACGAAGGTCTGTAGAGTAACCGAACATCTCGGCAAGCGGTACAAATGCACGTACAATCTTACCGCCGCCCAAATCGTCCATACCTTCAATACGTCCGCGCCGGGAGTTGATATCGCCGATAACGTCTCCCATATATTCCTCCGGCATCGTCACTTCCACTTTCATGATGGGCTCTAACAATACCGGCGTAGCTTTCTTCATAGCTTCCTTGAAAGCCATGGAACCGGCAATGTGGAACGCCATTTCTGAAGAGTCTACTTCATGGTAAGACCCGTCGTATACCGTAGCATGCACGCCTACAACCGGGAAACCTGCCAAGATACCTGCTTTGGTTGCCTCTTCGATACCTTCGCCGACAGCGGGGATATACTCTTTGGGAATCGCACCGCCGACAACCTCGGAATCGAACTTAAACAATTCTTCGCCATTGGCATCCATCGGCTCAAATCTAACTTTACAATGTCCGTACTGTCCACGTCCGCCGGACTGTTTTGCATATTTGTATTCCTGGTCGATTGGTTTGGTAAATGTCTCCTTGTAAGCAACCTGAGGCGCTCCGACATTTGCCTCTACCTTGAACTCACGGAGAAGACGGTCAACAATGATCTCCAGATGCAGCTCACCCATACCGGCAATGATGGTCTGTCCCGTCTCGGTATTGGTATGTGCACGGAATGTCGGATCCTCTTCTGCAAGTTTTGCGAGCGCTTCACCCATCTTACCCTGGCCTGCTTTTGTCTTGGGCTCGATTGCCAGCTCAATAACCGGCTCTGGGAATTCCATGGACTCTAAGATTACCGGATGCTGATCATCACAGATAGTATCGCCTGTACTGGTAAACTTAAATCCAACGGCTGCCGCAATATCACCGGAATAAACTTTATCAAGCTCGGCTCTCTTATTTGCATGCATCTGCAAGATACGTCCCACACGCTCCTTCTTGCCTTTGGTAGCATTCAGTACATAAGAGCCGGAATTCATGGTTCCAGAGTATACACGGAAGAATGCCAGCTTTCCAACGAAGGGGTCTGTCATAATCTTAAATGCCAGCGCAGAGAACGGCTCCTCATCGGAAGAATGTCTCTCTATCTCATTTCCCTCAAGATCCACACCCTTAATTGCCGGGATGTCCGTGGGAGCAGGCATATAATCCAAAATTGCATCCAACAATTTCTGAACTCCCTTGTTGCGGTAAGCAGAGCCGCAGCATACCGGAACTGCCGTACACTCGCAGGTTCCTTTTCTCAACGCTGCTTTCAGCGCTTCCACAGAAGGCTCTTTGTCCTCCAGGAACTCCATCATCAAATCGTCGTCTAACTCACAAATTTTTTCTATTAACTCAGAACGATACAGCTCTGCATCATCCTTCATATCATCAGGAATATCGGTGATAGAAATGTCATCGCCCTTGTCATCATTGTAGATGTAGGCTTTCATTTCAAACAAATCAATAATTCCTTTAAAATCATCTTCCTTGCCAATCGGCAACTGAAGAATAATCGCATTTTTACCTAAACGTGTCTTAATCTGGTCTACTGCTCCGTAGAAATTTGCTCCCAAAATGTCCATCTTATTGATAAATGCCATTCTAGGTACGTTATAGGTGTCAGCCTGACGCCATACGTTCTCAGACTGAGGCTCTACCCCGCCTTTCGCGCAGAAAACACCGACTGCGCCGTCAAGCACACGGAGTGAACGCTCAACCTCAACCGTAAAGTCAACGTGTCCCGGAGTATCAATAATATTGATACGATGTTCTAAAGCGCCATCCTTGGGCTTGCAGTTCTCCTGCTCTGTCCAGTGACAAGTTGTAGCGGCTGAAGTAATCGTGATACCCCTTTCCTGCTCCTGCTCCATCCAGTCCATGGTAGCAGTACCCTCATGAGTATCACCAATCTTATAATTAACACCGGTATAATAAAGGATACGCTCGGTCAATGTCGTCTTACCGGCATCAATATGCGCCATAATACCGATATTTCTGGTTCTCTCTAATGGATATTCTCTTCCAGCCAAGGTTCTTTCCTCCTAAATTTATATAACAGAAACGATCTCCTCCGCTTTACAACTCTTGTACAGCACAAGAGTTGTCTTTCTTACGAAACCGCGGATATTTTTTACACATAAACGATTCCCAAAAATTTAGAAACGATAATGTGCAAATGCTTTGTTTGCTTCTGCCATCTTGTGCATATCTTCTTTTTTCTTTACAGATGCGCCAGTATTGTTCGCTGCATCCATAATCTCGTTTGCCAGCCTCTCTTCCATGGTCTTCTCGCCTCTCTTGCGGGAATAGAGTGTCAGCCAGCGAAGAGCCAATGCCTGGCGTCTGTCCGCCCTTACCTCAATCGGCACCTGGTAAGTCGCTCCACCGATACGTCTTGCCTTTACTTCCAAAACCGGCATTACGTTATTCATAGCCTCTTCAAAAACTTCGATTGCAGGCTTATCTGTCTTCTCTGCAACCCTGTCAAATGCTCCGTATACAATCTTCTGAGCTACGCTTTTCTTACCGTCTAACATAATGTTATTGATAAGTTTGGTAACCACTTTGTTATTATACAACGGATCTGCTAATACGTCTCTTTTCTGAGTATGTCCTTTACGTGGCACGTTGCTTCCCTCCTTAATCATTACTTTTTCATTTCATTCGATTAATTCAACGGTACTCACATGTGTCAGTCACATATTGCATGCAACCGGGATTCACGACCCGCATTTGTATGCTGACCGTGCTTCCAATTAACTATCTGTGTATTCGTGCGGAAATTTATCTATTAAAAAGAATGTGCGCCTGTGCGCTTTCCAACACTAAACCCATAGTAGCCAAAATACTTATCAGGCAATAAGCCCGACAAGAATCCACACTTACTGTGATACTATTGGTGCGCTAAAATTTATTTCTTAGCGTCTTTCGGCCTCTTTGCACCATATTTGGAACGTGCCTGGCGTCTGTTTGCAACGCCTGCGGTATCTAATGTTCCACGAATGATATGGTATCTGGTACCTGGTAAGTCTTTTACTCTTCCGCCGCGGATAAGAACAACGCTATGCTCCTGCAAGTTGTGGCCTTCACCCGGAATGTAGGATGTAACCTCAATTCCGTTAGAGAGACGTACTCTGGCGATTTTACGGAGAGCAGAGTTAGGTTTCTTAGGAGTTGCAGTCTTAACTGCTGTACAGACACCTCTCTTCTGTGGCGAAGCATTGTCCGTCGGGCGTTTCTTCAAAGAGTTATATCCCTTCTGCAAAGCCGGTGCTGTAGACTTTTTCTCAGATGTCTGTCTTCCTTTTCTTACTAACTGGTTAAATGTTGGCATTCTTTTCACCTCCTATAAGATTATATATGCCTGTTTTTGCACGCTAAATCATTATATAAGGTTAAAATCATCATGTCAAGGACTTTTTCTAATTTTTCCCGCTTTTCAAAAATGTATACATTTTTAGAAACTGCAATAATTGCTTGACATTTTAATAATTGCACGTAATACTGTAAACATATTTATAATAAACAAGGAGCATTACAATGGCGGCTAGAACAAGAGACGTTACAAAGAATCGAATGATTCTATTTCTTTCAATCGTATTTGGATTATTATATATCCTTGGATGATTGGTGCAGGGATACATGCTTCCTTTACTATGCAAAAAAATATCTGTAAAAGCTGCCGTTATAATAAATGGCGTATTATGGGGTTTCGCTCATGCTCCCTTAATTTATTATGGAATGAATTTTGGCACCGATTATTGTGGCGCGCCCTATACCGGAATAGCAATGATGATTTTAGTGACTATTGTATTGGGAATATGGATGTCTTATATAACCTTACGAACAAAGAATTTTATGTACGCAGCAATTATTCATGGAGCTGCTGATATTATCGGAGAAGCTGGTGTTTGGATATCAAAATCAACAAAAAGCAGTTTACTTGGCCCCACACCGCCAGGAATTATTGGTTTAAGTTTTTTGCTGATAGGAGCAGTGATATTGTTCTTTAGGATGCCTTGCGACATAGAAAAATAAGTACCACGTTTACGTAAAATCAATGCATGTGATTGCAAGGCTGTCGCGCTAACATAATGTACAAATCATCGACCTTTTGAATGGATATATTAGCGCGACAGTCCCAAATTGCCAAACCCACAGGACACCAGCTACTTATTGATTATCTGTATCCGCACTCTCAAATTCTACCTTGAGCGGTTCTGTCTCCAGTATTGTCTCATAACTTTCTGCATCTGATACACTGAAACTCACTTCCATATTATCAATGCTTTCAATATTATTCTCTTTCAGCTCTTCTTCCATGAATGTAATCGTATCATAAGATTTCTTACCGGCAGCTACCTCACAGGAAAAATACGGCTCCACCATAAACCCATCAATAGAAACAGACGACGCTTGAACTGAGATGCTTTTGTCCGTATTATTTTCCACATAAATATAAATATCTGCACCCCAAAAGCTATTTTTGTCATCTACTTCTTTTACTGTAATTTTAACATTATCTTGATCCAGCAAAAGGACACCGCTGTCGTCTATCACTTGCTCCTCGCTCCCATCCAAATTTGTGGAAACCGTAATCACCTCAGAATCAAATACCGTATCCCATGATTCCGTATTGATAATATGGAAACCAAATTCAAAATTCTGTAAAACATTAATTTGGGCTTCATCAAGATCGCTGCTCATAAACGCAATCCCTTCATTAGCGCTCTTTCCTGCCGCCACCTCACAAGAAAATAACGTCTCAACCATTATTCCATTTACCGATGTATCATGTGTCTGGACTGTAAGATTCTGATCGGAATTATTCTCAATCAATAATTTTAACTCTGGACCCATAAAACCATCGGCATCTAATTCCTTCAATGTAATCTTCACACCATCCTGTTCGAGCAGTACCTGCTCTTCTATCTGCGCTTTTTCTGACACATCAGCCGTTTCTGTTTCCTCATCCGTCTGATCTGCATCTTCTGCGCCTTGCGCTTTTTCTGTACCCTTTTCCTCATCCCCCGACCGGCTCTCTTGTTCATTGCCGCCTGTACTTACTGCTTTCTTTGCCTCTTGTTCTGAGCTTAAGTCAGAACATCCCGCTGCTGCCATCGCAAATACAATAAGCGCCATCAGCCCCCATTTGCACTTATATAAGACTTGACGTTTCACTACTGCCACTGTTTTTTTCATAAATTTAATCCTCGTCTTTCCATAAGATTTAAAAATGTTCTTGGGTTTCTGGAATCAGCCCTACCCCTCGCAAAAGCTGATTTTAAAACATCATCTACAATAAAACAGAAACCCCGGATAACCATTATTTTATCCAAGGTTTCTGCCCTTTTGGTATGCCGACAGCACACATTTTTATCATTTGATTTACATTCGCTTTAAAATCTCACTTCCCACATAGCTATCCAGTTCCATTGCAAATGAGAATAAGAACACACACACAATTACGCGAATGGCAACGCAAATTTCCTTCGATAATTTGCGGAAGGGAAACAACCGTCTGTCCCATCTTGCAAAATTACTTGCCACCAAAAATGTCATCGCTAAAAGCATGAGCGAAACCAATTCCAATAGAAACGCTGTAACGTTTGCCAAACTCTGTGCAATCGTACCTATCGCATAAAGCGTCATCAGCGCATACCCCGCTATACCCACGACTTTTTTCCATCTGACATCACTTCTGAATCCGGGAAAAACGTTTACATCCTTCCTATCTGCATTTTGCTCACGCCCGATAGCTTGTCCGACCAGATCCTGGCGTATTTTTGCCGCTGATTGATAGCGTTTGGCCGGATCCATTTGAACGCATTTTCTGACAATTTTTGCAAACTTCTTATTATCTGTCATCTTTTCCGCTGGCAGCTTTCCAGTAAGCATCACATTGATTAGTACCCCCAGCGCATAGAAGTCCGTGGTAATATCTGTCTGTTGAAAGCCAAACTGTTCCGGCGCCGCATAACCTACCGTTCCCAATATGCAGGTATCTTTCTTTTGTTCTTCCTTTCGGCTTCTCGAGATTCCAAAATCAATTAACTTCACAACATCATCTGAGGAAATTATCACGTTAGCAGGCGTAATATCCCTATGTATTATATTTTTCTTCTGTATTTCCTGCAAAGCATCCAAAAGCTGCACGGTATATTTTATCACTTTTTCATCCGGCAATAATCCATCTTCGAGTTTAGACTCCAGTGTCTCTCCACTGATATATTCTTCAATGACAATACTGGCTTTTTCATTACGGCAGACCTCATAAACTTTAACAATATTCGGATGATTGAATTCCCGAAGCGCCTGATATATCCCGGCCGCCTCCACGGAAACGTTTTTCTTTACAGCAATACGCCCGCTTCCCCTGTGCTGTACAAGTACTGTTTCAGCCCCCTCCTTTTTACTTAAATGTGTCAATTCCTGATATGCACTTTTGATATATTCCTCATATAAAGGGAGCTTCTCTCCAACCTGCGTTCTCGCCCCCATTGTCTCCAAATTCATTTGTGTCTCCATTTCATTTCTCCCATACCGCAAAGATTTTACGCTTGCTTTTTTTCAACCTATCGCTTATCATTATACACATACTGTAATGGTACAAACAACTATTTGTAAGGATAAATAATATTTCTCATGAAAAAATCTACCGAAGAACTTCTAAAGACATTAAAATATACTACTAATATTACCTCTTATCTTTCACAGGAACAAGAAAATTTTCAGACGCTCCCCCTGCACCTCTATCTGAGTAAATTATTTGCTGAAACTAATATCTCTCCCAGCCAATGTATTCGGGATTCCGGTTTGGACAGAACGTATTGCTACCAGATTTTTTCCGGCAGGAAACTTCCTTCCCGTGATAAAGTGATCGCATTATGTTTTGGATTATCGCTGGACATTGAAAATGCCCAAATGCTGCTCAAATCTACCGGCTATACACCGCTTTATCCCAGAAACGAACGCGACAGTATTATTATCTTTGCCCTGCTGCGTAATGTTCCTATTATGGAGGCAAATGAGCTACTGCTCGAATTAGGTTATAAAATACTTGAATAAAACTAATTTGCACAAGAAAATTACAAAAGGGCGCTTCCTGCGCCCTCCTGCAATCTTCTTTATGCTTTTGCCTCTTTCTTTTTAAAATAATCGTCAATATTTTTCTTTATTTCTTCTGGTTTCAACGTCTTAACCAGATACCCCGCCGGTTTTAAAGAAATAATCTTATGCACGGTTTCCTTCGATACATTCGCAGTAAGGAAATACACCGGGATATCTGCAAAATCTTCGTCTGACCGCATCATCTCCAAAACCACGCTTCCATTGCAGATAGGCATCTCATAATCCAGCAGAATTAAATCCGGCAGTCCCAGCGTCATGCATTTGATAGCAGAAATCCCTGACTTTGCAACTTCAACTGCATAATCCTGTCCCAGCAAGTCCAGCATTGCCCGGCGCACAACCTCCGAATCGTCTACGACCAGAATTTTCTTCTTGCGGCTGACATCGCCCTTTTTAACACTTCCAACTTCATTATCATCGAGATAATTCTTGATTTCAGACATCGCTGTCTCTGCTTTGATGGTAGTACCTTCCGACTCGCTCTCAAACAAATGCGGGGCGATCACACAATAGGCAAAATACCCTTCTCCGGTATCAAACAGGAGACTGGACTGCGGGTTCTCCCTGTCAAGATTCTTGCGGAACTGCTCATAACTCAACAGTTTCTCGTCCTTCATCTCATAATCGGCAGACGCCGGATACTGCTCGCTGATGCGGTGCACAAACTGCTGCGCCATATAGCGGGCTATATTAATCACCATCACGTTAATCTCTTCCGAATCAATATTCATCATACCGCCGATCGTGTTGAGCAGAAGTTTCTCCTCAAACCCTAAAATAATCTCCCATCTCTCGCCTTTCTTCCCTGCGTAGGCAAGACGGTAATAAACGGCTTTGCCGAACTTTTCTCCTCCGTAACAATCGCTGACTACGTTTGCTTTCAATTGGAACATGTCAGACAGAAGCTGAATAATCATATTCCTCATGGCTGCCTGCTGCTCTTCCGGCAGAAGCTCTCCCCATTTGCTGACAGCCTTACCCGTGATCGCACGGTCCTCCGTCAGCGTGTGCCCGAGCAGCCACCCCGCGCAGACGCCGAGAAAATGATCAATTGCCTCCGGTGAAAATGAGGACTGCGCCAGCTCTTTTTCAAGCGCCGGAAGCGTCTTTTGCCTGAAATTGTCATGAAGACGCCTGTGGGTCTCAAAGCCTGCATAATCAATGGAAGCCATATATTGTTCTTCCTCTGTGAAATGCTTCATTGCGTGGTCTTTAAAATACTTGATTCCTTCCTGGCAAACCCACTGGCTCTTTGACTCCTCCGACTTGTACATAAACAGTCTGTTCAAAATGCCAAATAATTTCTTATGCTCGTTATCAACGATTTCCACGCCAATATTAAACCGATCCTGCCATACTAACTGATTCGCCATTCCTTCCTCCTTCGCTGCAATATTATACGCTCTGGTGCAGCAAGCGATTTTCTCATAGTATAACATACAATTCACAAGAAAAACAGCCGTTTTTCAGACTAAATTTTTCAATTTTATACTCTGACGGAAACTGTCTTAGAATAAGGCCCGTAGACCTTCTTTCCATTTTCCTTATAGTAGGCTCTAACTTTTACATAAAGTTTTTTGGCTGTTTTCACCGCCTTATAGCCCTTGTTCTTCCTTGTTGATGTGTAGACTGTATATCCTTGGGCAAGAGACACCTTTTGCCAACTGACCGTTACCTTCTTCGCTTTTGCCGCTTTTGCCTTTGCTGACGGACGCGCCAACACCTTTACTTTGGCATACTTTTTACTCAATGCACTATTATAAGCCGTCTTATCTGCTCTTGCTACAACTTTGTAATAATAAGTCTTTGCCTTTTTCACTGTTTTATCTGTATAGCTTTGCTTTTTTGTGTTACCAATCTTTTTATAACTGCCTTTCGCTTTAGACGCTCGGTAAATATCGTATCCCTTGGCGCCGCTGACCTTACTAAACGTAATTTTTACATTATGGCTTGTGCTCAACTGTGCTGCTTTTACTTTGGCAGGCGCATTCAATTTCTTACGCTGCGGATTACTCGGGCTGCTTGGATTCCCCGGCTTATCGGGACTATCAGGATTATTCGGCTTATCGGGATTGTCTGGATTCCCTGGGTTATCGGGATTGTCCGGTTCTGCTGGTTTCTGCGCCTGGAATTTTTCAAAATCTGTAACCTTATTCCTGCCGGAGATTATCACGCTGCCATCAGCGCCCATACCAAATACCTGGACTGTGTTATAAGAGCCGGTGGGCGCCAATATCTGCGTATCAAATTTCTTATTATTTTCCCATGAGTACCAGAGATTTGCATTGGCATCCGCGGATTCTGCAAGCAAACCTTGATATCCCAGATTGGCCCCATTTGAAACAGGCCGTCAATATCCTTATACATATAGGTACTCTTTTTCATGGCGTCCACATTCATAAACAGTTCATTTACCATCCAATACTGAACCAGGGAATCCATGTCAAACAACTGACTGTAACTCACCGTCTTGTTATTATAAACTGTGTTAAAATCAGACGCGTCCAACGCACTCTCAAATGCATTGACGTACGCTTTCACATAATTCATAGCTGTCTTATTGGCAGCGATAAATTCCGGTCTCTTAAACTGCAGCGGCTGTCCTTTGTCCGTCTTAAACTTAGAAAATTCATCATAATAAGAATCCAGCTCTACCAGAAAACCACCCGTGCATTTTGGCATATCGGAAATATAATCTGCAATCGTATATTCCTTATTGTTGTATGTAAACTTCCCACTGGTCATCCAGCCCATATCCTCTTCTGCCAACAATGTTTCTATCTTATCCTGGTCGTCCTTCGTCAGGCCGTTGTCCTTTTCCGCCTTATAGACGGCTTTTGCCACGTCCCCGGCATAATCTTCCCAGTCATGGATATCTACCCTGCTGCCGGCTATCTTTACCTGTTGATTTTAATATGCCCGCTACCTTCCATTCATAAATACAACGCATATCCTCCGGCGCATTGACCATGCTCACGGTAAGCTTCTCTCCAACTGCTGAATATTCCTGATTAATCTTTAGGGCAACCTTCGTCACCACTGTAATCTTAAATTTCTTCATCTTGCCAGATGATGTTGCCGCCGTCAGCGTACAGCTTGTATCTGCATATACATTATTCACCGTTACCGTACCGTCAGCCCCTATGGAAAGCACATCAGGATTATCGCAGCTCCAGGTAATTGATTCTGCGGTCTCCCCGATCTGGATACTCATAGGCACTGTAAAGTCTCCGCTGATTGCCGAAAGCGCGTCTCCATCGGCCAAGCCCAGAGAAAGCCCTGATAATGCCAGAATTCCCTCAATAACCTCGGATTCGGCACACTGTTTGGCCACGTTATCAATCTCCGCAGAAAGCACATAATCTCCTGACAACGGATAAGCTGCATCCGTACCGATTTTCTGCAAATCCTCAGCCGTTGAAATGATAATTTCCCCCTCTGCATGGGCAATCATTCCCCGCCAGGATAACCCACGCCGCTTGTTACAGCTACTGACAACGCAAGCGCTGCGCTCAATATAGCCGCCTTTTTTCCAATGTTTTCATACCTTCTCCTTTCTTAACATAAGATAAAAGCCTCATACGTCCAAACGTATGAAGCTTTTATCATCTTATACCAACTCTGTCTTTGCCATTTCCTCTACAGGCTCCTTTGAAAACTCATCTTGAATTTCTTCCGGGAACGCATCCTGCGTTTCTTTTGAGAGCTCATCCTGAACTTTCTCTGAAAATTCATCCTGTGCTTCCTTGGGAAGTTCAGTCTGAGCCTCCCCGGTCTCGTAACTGAAATCCAATTCGCCTTCCTCAAAATTGATATCATCCATAAGGTTGATGTCGGTAGAAAGCTTGATATTATGGTAACGTTTCATACCCGTTCCGGCAGGAATCAATTTACCAATCAGAACATTTTCTTTCAATCCAATCAGGGGGTCTACCTTACCCTTTATCGCCGCCTCCGTCAGCACCTTCGTTGTCTCCTGGAAGGACGCCGCAGACAGGAAAGAATTCGTAGCAAGGGAAGCCTTGGTAATACCAAGCATTACTTGTTTGCCGTCCGCCGGCTCTTTCCCTTCCTCCTGCAATCTCTCATTCGTGTCCTCATATTCGAGAATATCTACCAATGTGCCCGGAAGGAAATCAGAATCTCCATTATTCTCAATGCGGATTTTCTTTAACATTTGACGCACAATCACTTCAATATGCTTGTCATTGATTTCCACACCTTGCAGACGGTAAACGCGCTGTACTTCCTGAATCATATAATCCTGTACGGCACGCACACCCTTAATTTTCAAGATATCATGCGGGTTCACACTACCTTCGGTCAGTTCATCGCCGGCCTCTAAGATTGCGCCGTCCATAATCTTTATACGTGAGCCATAGGGAATCAGGTACGCCTTCATCTCTCCGGTCTCCTCGTTTGTGACAATGATTTCACGCTTCTTCTTGGTGTCCTTGATGGTGGCGACGCCTGCAAATTCTGTGATAATCGCCAGACCCTTTGGCTTACGCGCCTCAAAAAGCTCCTCCACACGAGGAAGACCCTGTGTGATATCGTTTCCTGCAACACCGCCGGTATGGAAGGTACGCATCGTAAGCTGTGTACCCGGCTCGCCAATCGACTGCGCCGCGATAATGCCTACAGACTCTCCGACCTGAACTGCCTGGCCGGTCGCCATGTTCGCGCCATAACACTTCGCACAGATTCCATTGTGGGAACGGCAGGTCAGCACGGTACGGATCTTAACCTTGGTAAGCGGTTCGCCCTTCTCATCCACACCCTTGCTCATAACTAACGCCGCCCGTCTAGGCGTAATCATATGGTTTGCTTTTACCAGGATATTCCCCTCTGCATCACAGATGGTATCGCAGGAGAAGCGTCCCGTAATACGCTCCTGCAAGCTCTCAATTTCTTCCTTGCCGTCCATAAACGCTTTCACATACATGCCCGGGATAGATTTGCCTTCACAGCAGTCAATATCGCGGATAATCAATTCCTGTGACACGTCGACAAGACGCCTTGTCAAATATCCCGAGTCCGCCGTACGCAGCGCCGTATCGGACAAACCTTTGCGGGCTCCGTGCGCCGACATGAAATACTCCAATACGTCCAGGCCCTCACGGAAATTAGACTTAATCGGCAGCTCAATCGTACGTCCCGTCGTATCAGCCATCAAACCACGCATTCCTGCGAGCTGTTTGATCTGTTTATCGGAACCACGGGCGCCGGAATCCGCCATCATATAGATGTTATTATACTTATCCAGGCCGTCCAAAAGTTCCTTTGTCAAAATGTCGTCCGTCTGTTTCCAGGTCTCAACGACTTCTTTATATCTCTCTTCCTCAGTAATCAGGCCGCGCTTATAGTTCTTGGTAATCTTATCTACCGTGTCCTGCGCATTCTGAATCAATTCCGGTTTCTTCGCCGGCACGGTCATATCGGAAATGGAAACCGTCATCGCCGCCCTGGTAGAATACTTATATCCCATCGCTTTGATGTTATCCAACACTTCTGCCGTTTTCGTGGCGCCATGAATATTGATGACTTTCTCAAGAATCTGCTTTAAGCCCTTTTTCCCAACATGGAAATCGACTTCAAGCTTCAGAAAATCTTCCGGCTTGCTTCTGTCTACAAATCCTAAATCCTGCGGCAAAATCTCATTGAAAATGAAACGTCCCAACGTGGACTCCACATTTCCGCTTACGACTTCACCCTCCGGCGTCGTGCGCTGCATACGCGCCGTAATCCTGGAATGCAATGTCAAGGCTTCATTCTCATAAGCGAGAATCGCCTCGTTTACATTCTTGAAAAACTTTCCTTCGCCTAACGCTCCCGGCCTTTCCTGCGTCAGATAATAAATTCCGAGCACCATATCCTGGGAAGGAACTGCCACCGGCCCGCCGTCCGAAGGCTTCAAAAGGTTATTGGGCGACAACAATAAAAATCTGCACTCTGACTGCGCTTCTACAGATAACGGAAGATGTACCGCCATCTGGTCTCCGTCGAAGTCCGCGTTAAACGCCGTACATACCAACGGATGCAGCTTAATTGCCTTACCCTCTACCAGAATAGGCTCAAACGCCTGAATTCCTAATCTGTGCAGCGTGGGGGCGCGGTTGAGCATAACCGGATGTTCTTTGATCACTTCCTCCAAAACATCCCACACCTCCGGCTGGAGGCGCTCTACCATTTTCTTGGCGCTCTTAATATTGTGCGCCGCTCCATTATATACAAGCTCTTTCATAACGAAAGGCTTAAACAGCTCAATTGCCATCTCCTTGGGCAATCCACACTGATAAATCTTTAACTCCGGCCCCACCACGATAACGGAACGCCCGGAGTAATCGACACGTTTTCCAAGAAGATTCTGACGGAAACGTCCTGATTTACCCTTCAACATATCGGACAATGACTTGAGGGCGCGGTTTCCGGGTCCGGTAACCGGACGGCCTCTGCGTCCATTGTCAATCAGCGCATCCACTGCCTCTTGCAGCATTCTCTTCTCATTTCTGACGATAATATCCGGCGCGCCCAGCTCTAACAGCCTGCGCAGACGGTTATTGCGGTTAATAATACGGCGGTATAAATCGTTCAGGTCAGAGGTCGCAAATCGCCCGCCGTCCAACTGTACCATCGGACGTAAATCGGGTGGAATCACAGGAATTACATCCATAATCATCCACTCCGGCTTGTTTCCGGAACCGCGGAACGCCTCTACTACTTCCAGACGCTTGATGATTCGGGCGCGTTTCTGCCCGGTCGCGTCCTTCAAAGCAGTCTTTAATTCCAGCGCATCTTTTTCCAAATCAATGGCCTCTAACAGCTCCTTGATGGATTCTGCGCCCATTCCCACGCGGAAATCAGCGCCAAATTTCTCCCTTGCCTCCTGGTACTCGGCTTCCGTCAAAACTTGTTTGTACTGCAAGTCGCTGCTTCCCTTATCTAAAACAATATAAGATGCAAAATACAATACTTTCTCTAACGTCCTGGGGGATAAATCCAGAACTAACCCCATACGGCTGGGGATTCCCTTAAAATACCAGATATGGGACACGGGGGCTGCAAGCTCGATATGCCCCATCCTTTCCCTGCGCACGCTCGCTTTCGTAATCTCTACGCCGCAGCGATCGCAGACAACGCCCTTATAACGGATTTTCTTGTATTTTCCGCAATGGCACTCCCAGTCCTTGCTAGGTCCGAAAATTTTCTCGCAGAACAAACCGTCCTTTTCTGGTTTCAGGGTTCTATAGTTGATGGTCTCCGGCTTCTTTACCTCGCCTCTGGACCACTCGCGGATTTTTTCAGGTGACGCCAGGCCAATCTTAATGGCGTCAAACGTGATTGGCTGGTATTTCTCTTTATTCATTGCTTCTGGCATGGTGACTCTCCCTTCTATTCTCTATTCAAGAACATCCTCAAACTCGGCGAAATCATCCTCTAGTTCCAACGCATCCTCTTCCTCATCATCCTCTTCTTCTATATCAACCAGCTCTTCGCTCTCCTCATTAAACTCCTGCTTGCTGAAGCCCATTTCACCAAAGGATTCCTCCTCCTCAAAGGCAAAATTGCGGTCTCCTGCAATAATGGAATTCAAATCGGTGTTGCCATACTCGCTGGTTTCCATCAACTCTATCTCTTCTCTGTTCTCGTCCAGAACTTTCACATCAAGCCCCAATGACTGAAGCTCCTTCAAAAGCACCTTAAAGGATTCCGGAATACCCGGTTTGGGAATATTGTCGCCTTTAATGATCGCTTCGTAGGTCTTCACACGTCCGATAACGTCATCCGACTTCACAGTCAAAATCTCCTGTAAGGTATAAGATGCGCCGTACGCTTCCAGAGCCCAAACCTCCATCTCTCCAAAACGCTGTCCGCCGAACTGAGCCTTACCGCCCAACGGCTGCTGCGTTACCAGTGAGTACGGTCCGGTAGAACGCGCATGAATCTTATCGTCTACCAGATGGTGCAGTTTCAGATAATGCATGTGCCCAATCGTAACCGGACTGTCGAAATATTCTCCCGTCCTTCCGTCGCGCAGCCTGACCTTACCGTCACGGGAGAGCGGTACGCCCTTCCACACTTCTCTGTGCTCCCTGTTTTCATAAAGATACTCCAAGACCTCGGGAAGCAATTCCTGCTTGTGCTTTGCCTCAAACTCTTCCCAGGACAGGTTCACATAATCGTTCGCCAAATCCAGGGTATCCATAATATCGTTCTCGTCCGCGCCGTCAAAAACCGGCGTGGCTATATTAAATCCCAGCGCTTTTGCCGCCAGGCTCAAATGGATCTCCAATACCTGCCCGATATTCATACGCGACGGCACGCCCAGCGGATTCAACACGATATCCAGCGGACGTCCATTCGGCAGAAACGGCATATCCTCCACCGGAAGCACCCTGGAAACGACACCCTTGTTACCATGACGTCCAGCCATCTTATCACCCACAGAAATCTTTCTCTTCTGGGCGATGTAAATACGGACTGCCTGATTCACTCCCGGCGACAGTTCGTCACCGTTGTCCCTGGTAAATACCTTGGCGTCAACGACAATACCATATTCACCATGCGGAACCTTGAGGGAAGTATCACGGACCTCACGCGCTTTCTCACCAAAAATTGCGCGCAGCAGGCGTTCTTCTGCGGTCAGTTCCGTCTCTCCCTTGGGCGTTACCTTACCCACGAGAATATCCCCGGCACGCACTTCCGCGCCAATGCGGATAATTCCCCGCTCATCCAAATCTTTGAGCGCATCATCGCCGACACCTGGAACGTCCCTTGTAATCTCTTCCGGTCCCAGCTTAGTATCGCGCGCCTCCGCCTCATACTCCTCTATATGAACGGATGTGTAAACATCCTCCTGTACTAATCTTTCACTCAAAAGGACAGCGTCCTCGTAATTGTATCCCTCCCAGGTCATAAAACCAATCAGCGGATTCTTGCCCAATGCAAGTTCGCCGTTGGAAGTGGAGGGGCCGTCTGCAATCACCTGTCCCTGTTCTACTCTATCACCCTTAAATACAATCGGTCTCTGGTTATAGCAGTTCGACTGGTTGCTTCGTAAAAATTTCGTCAATTTATAGACGTCGCGGTTGCCATCTTCCGTTTTAACCGTAATCTCATTGGAAACAGCACGCTCTACGACGCCGGCACGCTTCGCCAGCACGCAGACGCCGGAATCCTCCGCTGCTTTCGTCTCCATACCAGTTCCCACTGCCGGAGCTTCCGTAGTCAAAAGCGGCACAGCCTGACGCTGCATGTTAGAACCCATCAACGCACGGTTTGCATCATCATTTTCCAGGAAGGGAATCAATGCCGTCGCCACGGAGAACACCATCTTCGGCGATACGTCCATGTAATCAAACATTGCCTTCTCATACTCCTGTGTCTCCTCGCGGTAACGGCCGGAAACGGAGTTACGCACGAAATGGCCTTCTGCGTCGAGCGCCTCGTTTGCCTGCGCTACATGATAATTATCTTCCTCATCTGCCGTCATATAGATTACTTCATCTGTAACGCGCGGATTCTTGGGATCTGATTTATCAATCTTACGGTAAGGCGCTTCCACAAAACCGTACTCGTTAATTCTGGCATACGTCGCCAGAGAGTTAATCAGACCGATATTCGGACCTTCAGGGGTCTCAATCGGGCACATTCTTCCATAATGGGAATAATGCACGTCACGCACCTCAAATCCGGCGCGGTCCCTGGACAGACCGCCAGGTCCCAATGCAGACAAACGCCTCTTGTGCGTCAACTCTCCCAGAGGGTTATTCTGATCCATGAACTGTGACAACTGCGAGGAACCAAAGAATTCCTTCACCGCCGCTGTCACCGGTTTAATATTAATCAAGCTCTGCGGAGAAATTCCCTGCAAATCCTGAGTCGTCATCCTCTCACGGACAACACGCTCCATTCTGGATAACCCAATACGGTACTGGTTCTGCAACAATTCTCCAACAGCACGAATACGACGATTACCCAAATGGTCAATATCGTCGTCATTTCCCAGACCGTATTCCAGATGCATATTATAGTTGATGGAAGCTAAAATATCTTCCCTGGTAATATGCTTAGGAATCAAATCTGCCGCATTTCTGTGAAGCGCATCTTTTATATCTTCTAAACTCTCGTTTTCTTCTAATATTTTCTCTAAAACCGGGTAATATACTAATTCTGTAATCCCCAGGCTCCTTGCCTCTTCCTGCGTAATATCAACATAATTCGTCACATCCACCATCAAATTGGACAGCACTTTGATATTGCGCTCCTCGCCATGAATCCATACATACGGAACTGCCGTGTTCTGAATCGCATCCGCGAGCTCACGGTTCACGGTGGTTCCCTTTTCAGCGACAATCTCACCTGTCGTCTCATCAATCACGTCCTCGGCAAGAACCTGTCCGTGAATACGGTTGCGCAAAGACAGCTTTTTGTTAAATTTATATCTTCCGACCTTCGCCAAATCATACCGTCTGGGATCGAAGAACATGGCATTAATCAAGCTCTCCGCGCTCTCCACGGTAAGCGGCTCTCCGGGACGGATCTTCTTGTACAATTCCAAAAGACCTTCCTGGTAATTGGTAGCAACGTCTTTGCCAAAGCTGGCAATAATCTTGGGCTCTTCTCCAAATAAGTCAACAATCTCCTGATTGGTGCCAATCCCAAGCGCACGAATTAAGACAGTAACCGGTACTTTCCTCGTTCTGTCCACGCGCACATAAAATACATCATTGGAGTCCGTCTCATACTCCAACCATGCGCCTCGGTTGGGAATTACAGTGCAGGAATATAAGGTCTTGCCCACCTTGTCGTGCGCAATTCCATAATAAATGCCGGGAGAACGCACCAACTGGCTTACAATAACACGTTCCGCACCGTTGATCACGAAAGTTCCCGTCTCCGTCATAAGTGGTAAATCGCCCATGAAGATTTCATAATCTTTAACCTCTTCTACCGCCTCTTTGTTGTAAAATCTTACTTTTACTTTCAAGGGTGCAGCATAGGTTGCATCTCGCTCTTTACACTCTGCGATCGAGTATTTGACATCGTCTTCGCACAATGTAAAACCAACAAATTCCAGACTCAACTGTCCGCTGTAGTCTGCGATGGGAGAAATATCAGCAAATACTTCTTTTAATCCTTCACTGATAAACCAGTTGTAAGAATTCTTCTGAACCTCGATCAGGTTCGGCATTTCTAATACTTCCTTTTGTCGCGAGTAACTCATACGAACGCTTTTTCCTGCTTTAATCGGACGTATTCTGTTTTTCTCCATTGACGTTTCACCTCTCGTTTTTATATTCTGCCTACTGCCTGGCAATGAGTACACGTTACCACAATAGTGCATCCTATATGATAGCACAACCGCTTATTCAATGTCAAGGATTATTTTCATAACAAAAGGCACAGGCCAAGCCTGCACCTTTTGCTTCTCACATTTTTATCTGTAGCTTCTTTACGGAACCTGGAAGCCAATATTGGCAAGGGTGACCGGTTCTTCATCTTTTGTCGTCACCTCAAAGGTCAAATCCTGCTCTCCATCGTAGAGCACCATAATCTGCATGGTTGACGTGCCGTCCTCATGCATATCCGTCCTCTGGTTCATCCACTGGAGCCAATTGCCCTGGCTGTCCTTAATTCCTACATAGGGGTCGTTGTATGGGTCGTTATACGGAGCCTTAGTGAAATCAGGAAGTTCAACCTCAACGACAAGCCCCGCCTTCGTTTTCACTGCGCTCTTCACGGTAATTCCATTTTCTTCTTTATTAATATCGAAGGACTCATTGTTTGATTTGTCAACGGTTACCGGGAATCTCAGATGCCAGTCGCCTTCCACTTTGCCTGTACTCACATATTCTCCTGATTCCTCCCACTGATCCCAGAGGTAACCTACGAACTGCTTTACGTCCCAGTCTACGACAAGCGTATCTTTTTCGCCAACCTTCAAATCAATCGCCTTCTCCTGAGCATCAGTCGGATTTATCAAGTCGATCTGGTTAATCGTTACAAAAGAGCCGTCCTTGGATTTATCAAATGCTTTGGAGGAATAGCCTGACAACTGGGCGCCATCTACAAATATAGATGGGTTGCGTTGTCCCTCTTTCGTCTCCACGATAATACCATCCGCCTTATTCAGACCCTCGTTATCGGTTTTAATAGATGCGGTATAATAGAGGACATAACCGTCGCAATAGACGTCGGACACGGAAACTGTCACGCCATTATTCTCCATAGTCGTCACATAACTGCCCTGTTCCTGCTGCTTACTCACTTCATCCTGGATAGCCGTTGCGCTCTTGCCAAGCTTCGTATACATTTCTGTATCTTCTTTCTCGTATTTCTCACCCTGCGCATTTTCAACTAGATTGCCAAATACATTGCTGAAAATCTCTTTCGCCAAAACCGGGTTTGCCAAACTTGTAACGCCGACCGCTACCGCACATGCTGCCGCCATCCCTGCCGCCGCTTTCCATACTCTGCCTTTTTTATTTTTATTTTCCTTATTTCCCATTCTTCTTACCTCCATCAAAACCTTCTGTTTATGATAATCTTTTTCCCGGGAGGACAATTCTGTCTGCTCATATTCCCTGAAATCAGTTTCCACTTCATTCAGCAGCTGATAAATGTTTTTCTTCATCATCACACACCTCTTTCTAATCGGAATTGCCTGCGGAGTTTCCGTTTGCTCCTGGACAGTCGGTTATAGATTACTTCTTTTTTCATTCCGGTCTCCCGGCTGACCTGCTCCACGGACTGCTCTTCCACATATAATCTCATAAACAATTCCCGATCGACAGGCTTTAACGTATCCAGCATCTTTTCCACTTCCTCTGAAATTTCCTGTTCTATCATAGCCGCGATTCTGTGGTCTTCCCTGGCAATCACAGTATCTTCAATATCCACGGTCGTAAGTTCCCGCTGATATTGCCGCAGATAATCAATTGCCCGATACCTCGCAATGGCGGCCGCCCAATTTTTAAATGAATTTTTGCTTTCATCAAAGTCGGAAATATTCTGCCAGATTTTCAAAAGCACATCATCCAGACATTCCTCCTGTCGTCCCGGCAAACAGAAAAGCTGTTTGCGTATGACGGACTTCAATAAGCCGCCATATGCGTCAATCACATATAATAGCGCTTTTTCATTATGCAATTGTAATTGCCGAATATAATTGTGCTCTCCTATCTTCATAAATCATCCTCTTTTCCAAACCTGCGCGCGGTTGGTTTTGTAATTACATTAATTATTACGGATAGCGAATGGGAAATCTATCATTTTTTACTGGAAATCACAAATCATCATCGGTTTATGCAGAACCTGGAATTTATTTCCCAGTGCAGAAGGCGCTCCATAATAGCCGTCGCATACAGCCGCCAACGTCTCGTCGCTGATATTTTCGGCATATATCATCGTATGCCCGGCCACTGCTTCTTCTCTGAGCGCCTGATATTTCTTGTATAATGTCTGGCCAAGCGCCTTTTCATTTAAGTCTATCATAGCGTCGTCTTTCCAGATAAACGTCGCTTCCTCACGGCTCTCAAAGGCGGCTTCCATCACCTCTCCTATTTTCTCAATCATTTTCTCCTTATACTGTAACAGCGCGCTCATACTTACACAAAAGACAATCAGATTCTTCCTGCCGCCGTCGGACTTTTGCACGATCCCCCGCCACTCCTGCGGGTATTTGTTATCCGAATCCATTACGTCCCTTTTCTCATCTGTCAATGGGGAGCCAAGCCCTGTAATTTTCTTCTCCCAAAGCTGCCTGGTCTCTTCACCTGCAAAATCCGTCAACTTGTCAACATATGTTTTTTTCATATTTGGGGACTGCACGAACACCCGATCGGCGTTGACAACGCCGGGAACCGTGCAGTAATAATTCATGTTCCAGTACTCGCGTTCGTTCTCCTTATCAAACTCCTCAACAAGAAAGTATGGTATATAAACTAACTGTTCCGTATAATTTCTAATTTCAGACGAGTAATACTCCTTGGGAATACTCATCACAGAATTCCACTCGTCATATGGATTCTGGATAAAAATAATATCGGGATGATGCAAAGCTAAACCAAACCCCTCATAATCCTCCAAAGGGATATCTTGCGGGTACTCTGACACATCATATACTCTGTCAAGAAAACTTCCGTCATACTCCTTATAGTAATAAGGCAGAGGTACGACAGAAACATCCCAATCCGGCCTGCCGTCAACCGTTTCCCACACGCTATGCAATGCAGTCCAGTGTTTGCCGCTAAACGGCAGGAACACGGCTTCTTTTCGCTGTAAAATAAGCGTTTCCGCATCTTGTGCTATCTGGCGCTCAAGATGCTCCAAATTCTCGATTTTCTCTTCTAATACATCCTCTTTTTTCTGAGAAGCCTCCTGATATAATCCAAACACCGCTTCGCAATATTCTTCCAGTTTACGGATAAGCGGATGATTTTGACCCTTAACCTGCTCAATCAGCGTTCCTATTTCAATCGCATTTTCCTGCGCTTTTATTAGATTTTCTGTCACTTGCATCTTTCTGCGGATTTCCCCATGAATCTGCTCTAACTCAAGCAGGAATCCTTTTATCTGATGCTTATAAGATTGTTCTTTCGTATTCCGCTTAGGGCAAATGCCCGAATACTGATACCGCGGAAGCTGATAGCCAAGAACTTTCTCAAATTGCTCCTTCTGCGACTGAAAAAACGGATAATTATGCCCCGCTTTATTGCGTATCAATTGCATATAATCTCCATACTTTTTCTGAAGCATAGCCTCATACCTTACTGGAAGCATAATCTCTATGTTTTCAAAAGGAACGCGTATTACATCCTCGTAATAACTTTGAGGAAACCCTGTATTTCCACGATATACCGCATGAGGTATTAATTGCACATAATTTCCCTGCCTGTCATCTTCAAAGGACGTCATCAGCTTTTTCACCAACTGGTACAATTGCATTTTCAGTTTCCCATCTGGCAGAGCACGCCGAATTTTCACATTGCATATCTGTTCAATTCTAAGCAGCGCAGACTCTTTGTCCGCCGATGACAGCTTCTTTGTCTCCAGGGAATCCGCTAAGGCAAGGATATACTCAATCACTGTTTCTCTTTGCTTTTCCTTCTGTGAATCCGACGACATTGTGTCCAGTATGAAAATATCAATTCCTACAATATATGGAAATCCATGAAACTGTTTTAAATGCTTTTCTTCAAAACAGATACGGGGCCTTAACACAACCCTTGACAGGAAATACCAGAAGCCCTCTGTGTTGTCCATATTCAAAACAGCAAAGCCTTCTGGGAGTTCTTCTTCTGCCACCCGCAAAAAATGTTCGTAATCTTTGCGGCGCATCATAATGTCAAAATCATCATCCCAGGGAACAAATCCGCCATGGCGCACTGCGCCAAGCATCGTTCCCCAATCCGAAAAATATCGGATGTTATGTTTCCTACAGATTCTGTCTACCTCGTACATGACCGTCAACTCCGCCGCCCACGCTTTTTTTATCATGGCAGGTACATAAAATCCTTCTCTAACCTCATCTTCAAAAAAAGAATCTTCAAACTGTAACATAGTCTTCGTCACCCATTTCTATTCTTAGCGCTGTTATCTGGTTTTCACTTTCTTCATTATACGATAATCATGAAGCAATATCTACCTCCTGTGTTTTGAGTTCCCCCATTTATTTCCTAATAAGAAAAACAATCCCGTCCAACAAGAGTTATCATACCTTACTTCTTGCTGAACGGGATTCATTTTTAAAGAAACACAAATTACACTACATTATTATTTTAATGTTACCTTTGCGCCTTCTGCTTCTAACTTAGCCTTAATGTCTTCTGCTTCTGCCTTCTCAGCGCCTTCCTTAACAACCTTAGGAGCTCCGTCAACAACTTCCTTAGCTTCCTTCAGGCCTAAGCCGGTTACTTCACGTACAACTTTGATAACCTTAACTTTGTTCGGTCCAACTTCTGTCAGCTCAACATCGAACTCGCTCTTCTCTTCTGCTGCGCCTGCTCCGTCTCCGCCTGCTGCTGCAACTACAACGCCTGCTGCTGCGGATACGCCGAATTCCTCTTCACATGCTTTTACTAACTCGTTTAACTCTAATACGCTTAACTCTTTAATAGCTTCAATAAACTCTGCTGTTGTCAATTTTGCCATTATTGTTTACCTCCATTTTGTTATTATGATTATTCTAATTATTTTAATATCCAGTGAAGTTCTTTTCACGAACCTCAACCTTGGCTGCGCGCTCGGTCTCGTAAATCTCAAAGAACGACCTCGCGTAAACCTCAGACTTCGCTGTACGCTCGTCTTCGCTAAGTCCCTTTATTCTAGCCCTCAGCCGGCGCTTCGGTTGCTTCTGCTGCCGGAGCTGCTTCTGCTGCTGCCTCTCCACCGCCTTGTTCTGCAATCTGGTTAAGAACACGTGCCAGGTTGGTAATCGGAGACTGGATGCTTCCAAGGAATTTGGAGAGCAATTCCTCTCTGGACGGAACGCTGGCGATTGCCTTGATGCCAGCCGCATCATAGAAGGTTCCTTCTACAACACCCGCTTTTAACTCTAATGCTTCGGCGCCCTTTGCAAATTTTGCAAGGATTCTTGCCGGTGCAGTCGCATCATCTTTAGAAATAGCGATTGCATTTGGCCCTTCCAATAAAGAAGACATACTTTCAAAGTCTGTACCCTTGAATGCAAAATTCATCAAGGTATTCTTATATACTTTATAAGTAACGCCAGCTTCTCTTAACTGCCTGCGCAGCTGTGTATCCTGTTCTACAGTCAATCCACGATAATCTACTAATACAACGCTCTGTGCATCTTTGATGTAATCGGAAATCTCCTGTACGATAGGCTGCTTTAACTCTACTTTTGCCACGAATCGTGCACCTCCTTAATATTTAATTTAAATCGAACAGGGAAGATTTATCCTCCTCTGTTCGACGCGCCGGGACAGGCTGCGTCAGCAGCATGTTCCTTTCTGCCCCGTGTGCATAAAAAGCCTCCTTGTCCGAAAGACAAAGAGGCTTGAAATATCTCAATCATTACCAGACACAACTCTGGCAAAATCCCTCGGCAGGCCAAAATGTTACGCCCATAGGCACCTGCTGTCTTCGGCAAAAATTCTTGTATAGTATAACATTGTATATCTCAGATGTCAACATCCATTTTAAACAAGCTTCGCAGCGTTGACCTTTACGCCCGGCCCCATAGTAGGAGTCAGGGTAATACTCTTTAAAAACTGACCTTTCACTGCGGCAGGTCTTGCCTTGATGATGGCATCCATAAGGGTCTGGAAGTTGTCCGCTAACTGTTCTTCTGTAAAAGATGCTTTTCCAATTGGCACATGGATAATATTGGTCTTATCTAATCTGTACTCAATCTTACCAGCTTTGATATCGTTTACCGCTTTGGTAACATCCATGGTAACGGTTCCTGCTTTGGGGTTCGGCATCAGGCCTTTCGGTCCGAGCACGCGTCCAAGACGTCCAACAACGCCCATCATATCGGGAGTAGCAACTACAACGTCAAAATCCAGCCAGCCGTCGTTCTGAATCTTGGGAATCAATTCTTCCCCGCCTACATGGTCGGCGCCTGCCGCCAATGCTTCGTCCACTTTGTCTCCCTTTGCAAAAACCAAAACCTTGACGCTCTTACCTGTTCCGTGCGGTAATACTACTGCGCCACGGATCTGCTGTTCTGCGTGACGTCCGTCACAACCGGTTCTGATATGAGCTTCGATTGTCTCATCAAATTTAGCAACCGCCGCCTTTTTTACCAGGCTGATTGCCTCTGCTGTGTCATACTGCACTGTCCTGTCGATGGCCTTTGCAGCTTCTATATATTTCTTTCCTCGTTTCATTCTTATAACCTCCTAGTGGTAATATCGGGAGCTGTCCCTCCCACGATTGCATTCAATGCCTATTCTCCGACTTCAACGCCCATGCTTCTTGCTGTTCCTGCAATCATGCTCATAGCCGCTTCCAAAGAACTTGCATTCAAATCTTTCATTTTCAGCTCTGCGATTTCCTGTACCTTTGCTTTGGGAATCGTTGCTACCTTCGTCTTGTTCGGTACTCCGGAGCCGGATTTGATGTTGCATGCTTTCTTAATCAGCACAGCGGCAGGCGGGGTCTTCGTGATAAAGCTGAAACTTCTGTCTGCATATACGGTAATTACTACCGGAATAATTAAATCGCCCTGGTCGGCTGTCTTTGCATTGAACTGCTTGGTGAATTCAACGATATTCACGCCGTGCTGTCCAAGCGCCGGGCCAACTGGTGGTGCCGGTGTCGCTTTTCCGGCAGGAATCTGTAATTTGATATAACCTTCTACTTTCTTTGCCATTTGGAAAATCCTCCTTAAATATTTCTTGTATGGGCATTTCCCGGAAATCCCATAACAATACGCATCTTATAACTTTCTGATATCTGTGAAACTTATTTCTACCGGTGTTTCACGACCGAACAGGTCAACATTGATAGTCACCATCTGCTTGCCATGATTGATCGCCTGAATGATACCGACAGTATCTTTCCAGACGCCTCCGATCACCCGGATAGAATCGCCTTCCGCAAAATCAACAATCACATTGTCAACCTGAATACCCAATGGTCTCATTTCAGCTTCAGTGAGTGGTACAGGTTTGGAACCCGGACCTACAAACCCGGTAACACCTCTGGTATTTCTAACCACATACCATATATCATCATTCATAACCATATTAATGAGAACATATCCGGGAAACATTTTTTTCTCAACGGTTTTCCTCACACCGTTTTTCATTTCCACGACGCTCTGCATCGGAACCCTGACCTCCAGAATCTGGTCCTCCAGGTGCCGGTTCTCGATTGTCTTCTCAATGTTCTCCTTAACCTTCTTTTCATAACCGGAATAGGTATGAACTACATACCAGTTTGCCTCTGCCATAAATCACCTGCGCCTCCTATAAATTCACCAGGGCATCTACGCCGTACTTGATGATTACATCTACTACGGCAATGATAAGACCCAAGGCAACTGAAACAGCGATTACTGCCACTGTCTGTCTGGTAAGTGATTTCTTGTCAGGCCAAATTATCTTGTCGAATTCGGCTTTCATACCGGCGAACCAGCTCGTCTTTGAAGCCTTTTCTGTTTTGCTTTCTCCCATTTCTACCTCCTACGGCGCGCTCCTCGCGCCTAAAATACAGGGGCGGGTGAACAATCTGTCCAACCTTTCACTTCCTGGCTCTGTCTGCTACTTAGTCTCCTTGTGCAACGTGTGTTTCCTACAGAATTTGCAATATTTATTTGTCTCCATTCTGTCTGGATGAGTCTTCTTGTCTTTGGTCATGTTATAATTACGTTGCTTACATTCTGTACATGCCAATGTAATTTTTGTGCGCACAACTTCCACCTCCACTTAATTCTAATTTTAGGCATAAAAAAAAGACCTACTTCCATCGCTAGTCTACTATAGCACAATCCCCGCCCAGCGTCAATACTTTTTTACTCTGTTTTCATCCGGTCCGTCGCTATATTATATAAAGAAACAAATACTTTTTTTACCCTTTTGTTTCAAAAATCGTAAATGTTTTCAATATTTTGTATGATTGATGTTAAGAAAACAACTAAACTATCCGATAAACACCTCAAATACATGGAATGTTTATTTTACCCCCGTGCATAGCACGATTTCAAGGATGAAAGGAGGGGATTATCGTGGCCGCGATTGATACAGCTTATCATTACTATCTAAACACATATGCTAACCAATCGGCATCCCGATATGATTCACACAAGAAAAGCGAGTTACGCAATATCTGTAATAAAATTGTTAAAATAAACAAAGATTCCCCCCTGTACAAGATTAAGCGTTCAGAGGATGTACAGAAATTTGCAATTGATATCAAAGAAAGCACTCGCATAATCCAAAATGTAATTGCATCTCTTTCCGATGCTGAAGAAGGAATCGGGAACGCATTTCAGAAAAAGTTAGCTTTTTCTTCTCAGGAAGATGTAGTATCGGCTGATTATGTCGGCGACAGCCGGCTATCCGGTAATCCAGATGGTTTTACTATTGAAGTCAAAAATCTTGCAACTTCACAGATTAATCAGGGAAATTTCCTAGACAAGAATCGTTTGAACCTCAAGCCGGGTTCATACTCTTTTGATTTGGAGAATAATACTTCAGCTTACGAGTTTCAATTTACCGTCAACGCTGAGGATACCAATTTTTCCATCCAGAGGAAGCTTGCCGGCCTGGTTACTAACGCAGATATTGGCTTGAATGCAGCGATTGCTGAAAATGCAGATGGTTTAAGCGCTTTGCAGATTGAATCACAAGCTACAGGCATCAGCCCAGACGAGACGTTTCTATTTTCTATTTCTCCGCAGGGCACGCATGACTCTATGGATGCAATTGACGTGCTTGGCATAGATCATGTGGCACAGGAAGCGCACAATGCCGTCTTCCTGCTCAACGGGACGGAACATATGGCATATTCCAATACGTTCCTTTTAGACAACAATTTTGAATTGACACTGCATGGCACCAGCCCAGAGGGCCAGGCTGCCACAGTCGGCTTTAAGACGAACGCAGACGCTATGGCTGATAACATACAGACGTTAGTAGATTCTTATAATTCTGTTTTACAGACTGCCAGCAAATATTCCGGCAGCCAGCCTCAGAGCGTACAGCTCTACAAGGATATGAGCAGCACGGCCTTTGCTTATCAGACCAGCCTTGAAAATATCGGTCTGATGGTCGGCGAAGACGGCTCCATCTCTATAGATGACGATACCTTGAGGGAGACAGTTTCTACCAATGATTACGAAGAAAATCTCTCCGTACTCAACGACTTTAAGAATCTGTTAAGCGCCAAAGCAAACAACGCTTCCCTGGATCCCATGCGGTATGTGGATAAGATTCTTGTAACTTATAAGAATCCTGGGAAGACTTTTGTCACACCGTACATTACTTCCATCTATTCTGGAATGATGATGGATGCATATTGCTAATCCCAATAAGGGGCTATCAGGATGTGACAGTCCTAAACCAGGGAGACAGTGGCTTATTCGGATTCACTGTCTCCCTGGTTTACGTAAATCACTTAGGAAAATATGCACAGGTGGGGGCTGTAGGCCGCATTGTAGAACTATGTTTATGAACACATATCTGCAACTATTCCATTTGCAACCTGATATCCCATACCACTTCTTCCACTACCTTTACACATTCATCAACATTTTTAACAATATCTTTACCCCAAAACCTAACAACCGTCCATCCCTCAAACAAAAGCCGCTTATTTATCTCGTCATCACGATCACGATTTCTTGCTATTTTATTCACCCAATACTGGCTATTATCTCCTCTCTCTAATCTTGGTTTTAAAACCTCCCAATCCTTCCCATGAAAAAATTCACTATCGCAAAAAATTGCAATCTTATATTTTGTCAAAGCAATATCTGGTTTTCCCGGAAGCCTATTATAATTCTTACGATAACGAAAACCCTTTTCCCATAAAGCCTTACGCAGTTTCACTTCAATGCTCGTATCTTTCGCTTTTATTCTCTGCATATTTTTTCTACGTTGTTCCTTAGTCAGGTTATCCATACTTAAACTCCTTGCAATTTCTCACATACCGCTTTCGCCACATGCCAAAACATAACTGGAGGAATCGCATTACCTAATGCCCTATACTGTGCTGACTCACTTCCGACAAGTTCAAATTCATCTGGAAAAGATTGTATTCTCGCCACTTCTCTAGGTGTAAATCTTCTATATCGGCCTTCTTCCATTAACACAGGATCTGTGCTGTTTAGCGATACTTTAGCTAAATGCGCCCCAACTGTATTACAGGGTTTATTCATATCCTGAGCCCTTCCTTTGTTCATACTTTCCCGTTTTCTCATCATGCCAGCTACTGCACGGTCACTAAAAAAATATTTTTCTTCCACATGTTTTTCTACTACCTTCCTTAGAGGCAGATAATCTTTCTCATTTTCTATTTCACCATCCGGAAACTCAAAATGAATACCCAAATCATTTCTAAATCCCACAATAATAACACGTTCCCTTCTTTGAGGAACACCATAATCTGCCGCATTTAAAACACGATATTGGACATCATATCCACTTTCCTCAAATTCCTTAATAATAAGAGGAAATGCACTTTTCTTATTTGCCGTAAGAATACCCTTAACATTTTCAGCAATAAAACATTTAGGCTGTCGTTGCCTTAAAATTCTGCACATTTCAAAAAAAAGTTTTCCTCTTTCATCTTTTACCCCAAGACGCTTCGGATTTTGAGCAATAATCGAAAAAGACTGACATGGAAATCCTCCTGTCAGAACATCAAATTGCGGAAGTTCTTCAGATTTTACTTCCCGTATATCTCGGTTATCCGGCACAATATTAAAGTTTTGTTTAAATATATTACATGCATTATCATCAATATCATTGGCATACACGATTTCCATACGGTTAGACGCATAATGTCTACCCAAAAAATCAAAATTTCCTATCAGACCTACATCTGTTCCTCCACATCCGCAGAACAGTGACGCAACCTTTAAATTTCCCATGTTAATAACTCCTCAAATTCTCCGACTTTTTTAGGATCAAAAGTAATATCAGCACCGTCCGACGGTATCATATCAATCATATCTTTTTTATAAAGCCCTACCGGGTCTTGCAATAGAAACAGCTTCCGTTCTGACTTACTAAGCAGCAAACGGTATATATAGTATCTGTCATGTGTACTGCTTGCCGTATTCCACTCATTTTTTGTCATATGAATACGGTTAAAATGCAACGGTTTGGAACTAATAGTTGTTTTAACCTCAATATATCTTTTGCGCTCATCCAACTCTACAGAACTGATATCATATCCAACTGCAAACTGTGTAGGTATCCTTTTTATCAAGTGTATTAAATCCTCACGTCCGCCAATCTTAATCCTCATACATTCATGTCCATGAACTAAGCTTTCTCCTATATCACCTATATCCTTTGTTGTCATCACATCATAATATGATGCAATACGCTTTTCAATCACACGATCTCTTTCTATAAAATCAGCTACGCCCATTGTATTGGAATTCTCAGCATTCTTCTTCAACTGCCTTAATTCTTCCTCATCACTTGCTATATATGCCAAAATATCTGTCGAAAAATCGGTAGCTTCCATATTCCGATTTACATACGCAAACCACTCATTAGCACAAGCTTTGACTGCTCCTATGCTGCCGCTGCGATTATTAATCATAACATCATATCCTGCAAACCACTCGCCTGATTCACAAAATTTTACAATAGAATCTTCTTCAAGCGTATTTAGATAATATGTCCTGCTGTCATAGGTTTTTAAAAGATTGGCTGTCTCCATATAATCTATAATATCGCCGGCGTAACGAACAACATCACCCGTCTGGTCATATGTCACTTTTTGTTTACGGTTTTCAGATATTCTTCCCCATGTTTGTTCTACACCTTCATTGTCTCTGGTAACTCTCAAATCATTAAAAATACAATGGCAAACTTCAAATTTTGTAATTCCCGTCGAATTACCACCCTCTTGATTAGCATATCGTAACAATTGCAATATGTACTGTGCCGGTTTAAAATGTATTCCTTTTTCTATCTGCTCTAACACGCCCTTCGGTTTTATATGCGCGCCCGGATATTGAAAATTGTGAAGATATACCTTAAAACACTCAACCAAATCTTGGTTTTCAGCTAATTCAATTGCACGCCTTCCCGGCTTATCTGTTGTATCTGTATGTTCTATAAACCCAAATAATGCAGATATCTCTGTTCTCCAATTATTGATCGTCTTTAACTCTCTATGTGCATTCCCAGGATACCGGATTAACGCAGCATTTACATCTGAAACAAACTCATCTGTTGGCTTTTCTCCCACTCTTGTGATTTCCTCTGCCACATAAATAAGGACGTTTTCTATATCCCCCTTGAACCTAGGCCGTACATGATGCAGCCTGAAAAAAAATTGTTCTGGTATTTTATATTCAGCCATTGCTTCCAACTCCTAACGTCTTTTTTAACTGTTCGGCTATACATTGCGCCATCAACGGGGGAACGGCATTCCCTACCTGCCTAAACTGCTGCGTTTTGTTTCCCAGAAAGACAAAGCTATCCGGAAAAGACTGCAGCCTTGCACACTCCCGTACTGTCGGCACACGATTATACTTATAGTGAAAATGGTGTCTATGTCCTGTATCGATTGTCGGCGCAGGTTTATCACTGGCAAACCTTGTCCATGCAACATGAAAATTCCTGCTATTTTTATATTCTTCCGGCAGACTCTTATAATTTCCGCCATCTGGAACTAGCGATATTATTTTCTTTACTTTGTCAGAATGATTTGCCGCTATATGATTTTTTACCCGGCTTGATTTTTCACGCATGAGCTTTTGATAAGCATTCTGTGGTTTTGTTAAATATACCATATCTTCATTTCCTAATTCATTCTCTAATGTCGGTAAATCCGACAATGCCATACTACAGCTCACTTTTCCTTCTATCTCTTGCGGATACTCAAAATGTCCGTTTTTTATACCCACAAAAATCACTCTTTTCCTGTTTTGTGGTACGCCATAATCAGCTGCACATAACATCTTATATTGAATATCATACCCTATATCTGTAAACCTTTGCATAATACTATCTTTGATCTGTCCGCCAAACAATCCAACTAATCCGGGGACATTTTCAATTACAAATGCCTTCGGCTGGATCTCTTCCACCAAACGGATATATGTTAAATAAAGCGTATTCCGCGGATCATCAAACTTTCTCGGTCCCGAAAGCGACATCCCCTGGCAAGGCGGCCCACCTATAATCACATCTATGGTTTCACTGCCAATCAACGGCTTAATATTATCCTCGTAAGTCACCTCTGTTATATCTCCGCAGATTGATTTTGACCCTTGATGATTTAACTCAAATGTCTCTAACGCTTTGGCATCATTATCAATTCCAAGTAAAATGCTATAACCCGCCTTTTCAAAACCATAGGACAGTCCGCCACATCCGCAGAACAAATCAATAACATTCAATTTATTTTTCATTATTCTTTCTTGCCTTTCTATTATCATGCGGTTTTTCTGCATCTTCCGGAATCGCCCACGCCCCGTCTAACTTAAAAATACCTTCTATTCGATTTTCTAAATATAATCTCTGCACTCTACGCTGTGAAATATTCCACTTCCCTGCTGCTTGATTTGCTGTTATATATCCCATAAATTTCCTTACCTTTCCTAAATATTAGTATATTCTACGGGGCGGACAAAAACAAGAATATTATAACGATTTTTTTGAATTAGGGCAACAGAAGATTAACTTCAGTTTCTTCAAATTCTGATAAAAATGAAGAGAACAAAAACTGGAGCCAATCTGTTGTTTTCAAACAGATTGGCTCCAGTTTTGTATAGATATGCACTATCAACCATTGCATTTTCATTTCCCGAATATCACTCATCTCAGGAATTAAATCTCAGCAGATTCACTACCATGTTATCCTGTTCTTCCCGCTTCTTCTGCATCATAAGTCTGTATTCCTCTAACAGGCTGTTCTTCTTCATATCAGATATAGCCTTGGGAAAATCAAGATCCTCGATACGGCTGCGGGCTGCTGTAGTATTCAATGATGCATAGGAATTGTAGTTCATGGTATAGCCCAGACGGTTGTATGTGGCTCCCATCTCGCCCCGGGCTGACGATACTTTATCAATCGCATCGTCAATCACCGACAGATCGAAATCTCCGGTCACATCAAAATCAGCAATACCCAATGCTTCCAATGTTGCGTTCGGCATATTAATGTCCATGCCGCTGCCATCCGGCCCGGAAGCTACATGGCTGCTGCCCATCTTGCCGTCTAACAGGCTCATGGTGTTAAAACGCGTATTCTTGGCAGCGTCAGAAATAGTATCCTTCAACTGGTCGATCTCCTGCTGCATCATCTTGCGCTCAGAGTCGCCGTAGATAGCGGTGTTAGAAGCCTGTACGCCTAATTCACGGATACGCTGCAAAGAATCGGTAATCGTGGAGAGACCGCCATCCGCAACATTCACCATATCCTGAGAAGTCGCTGCATTCCTCCATCCCACATCGTAACCACTGCTCTGGGTCAACATCTTCTCGGCAATGGCTAAACCGGCCGCGTCATCTGCCGCTGAGTTAATACGTTTGCCACTGGCAAGCTGCCGATAATTCTGATATAACCCTTGACTGCTTATACTAGAAATACTCATAGGTCATCCTCCCTTCTTAGCATTATAACTTACTATATGCCCAATTTATCTTCCTTGAGACCTTCTTACACTTTTTTATATTATAGCAAGCATTGCTGGAAAATTCAAGGAATTTTCCAGATTTTCTCTTAATCTATTTGGAAAATCGTTACGGTTCACTCGTAATCTGAATCTGTATGCCAAAAGAACATTTAAAATCACAAAACGTCCGCAAGCCGCAGCATTTCCTCCACCCGCACTTCATAGGAAAACAGCCGCTTCACTTTGGCAAACCCCGCTTCCGCAATGGCCTTGCGTTCCTCCTCATGGGCGAGATAATAAGCAGCCTTATCCACTAAATCTTGCGCGCTTGTGTAGAGGGTAAGTTCTTTGCCATCTTCAAAATATTCCGCAAGCTCCGGCTGGTAATTGGACAGCAAAAATCCGCCCGCTCCCATAATATCCAACGCACGCAGAGGGATTCCGCTCTGGATGGAACGCAGGCTGATGTTAATGTTAATTTTGGAATTGCGAAACACCTTGGGCATTTGCGAGACGTAATCGACGATACCACCGGCTCTCGCCCGCGGCAGTCCCGTAATATCGGAAGCTGTGTACATTGTCAGGTTGAAATGCTCTGACAATTCCCTAAGCAGACCCATCCTATCCCTGCATGTAATCTTCCCGTTTAGCATGGACGCAAACAGCTCGCGTTTTGTGACGAAATAGCCCTGCGGGAGATCCATAGAAATAAATTGTTCCATCTGCGTTACGATTTCATCTGTCAGAAGCTCGCTGACAAAATTATAGCCGTAAATGCGTTCCTGCGCCTCCATAATACCGGAAAGATACCCCCGAATATACTCTGGCAGATATTGAACCCTGTCATAGAGATTATTCTCATAAAGGCTGCCTACAAAAGAGAGCTCCAAACTGTCCCAGCCTTGTATACTTCCCTGCGTTAAGGATTCCTGACCTGTTCCGTTCTCCTCCAGCTGGGCTTCCAGCCGCGTGGTATTGACGGCCATCGGAAAATGATAGCAGCGCCGTACCCCCACAGCCTTCAGCTGTTGATACTGCTGCCTGTCAAAAACAAAAATATCATTGTATGCACTTTTGACTGCCGGAGAAAATAAGGTCCAGTGCGGGCAGTCGTAAATCCAGGAAACATATTTCACCTTACAGCATTCGGCGGTTTTGGCAAGCACTGGGAAAAAATTAAAGGAAAACAGGCAGTCTACATGCTGCGACCGCATAATCTCTTCCAGGCTGGCTGCCAACTCCACGTCATTCTCGTAATCGCGGCAGGGAGCGGCGCAAACCGCCACTTCATGCCCCAGCCCCCGCAATGTACCTACCATATCATCCCGGGAATTTTCCTCCCAAGTATAATATATAATTCTCATAATTTTCCCTTTCGCTGCATGATTCTATTTTATAGCTTTCTCTCTCCACATCGCCATGCGCCGTCAGCGCATATGATTATGCTTAACGCTGTATCATCGTATGCTTGCGGATCACACGCATTGCCGCTGCCGACACGTTGGGACAAATGCCCGCATCATCCGCCGCATACTTCTTTCTCCTGATATAAAACTTCGTCTTTAAATATTTCCGCTGCGCCTGTTCAAAGGAGCCGCAGTCATAGAGAAAACTATCCTCCGCAGAAATGCCTGCGCGTTCCTCTTTCTGTAAAATCTCTAAAATATTGCGGATAATTGCCAGCTCCGTATCCATAAACCGCTCGTCCCAAACCTTGGGCGCTACTGCGCGGACTTCATCCACCTTGCCCATAAAAAGCAACGATTTCCACTGCTCTTTCAACTCCATCATCAGCGCATGACGCTGCCGGTATCTCTCAGGATATACCGGACCGCGCTCTGCATAATCCGGCAAATCCTTACGGTAAATCTCCAAAAACGCTTCCTGCGCCTCATCATAACCCGTCAGGTTGAGATATCCGCAGTCATGGATGCACCAGGGCTTTTTGCCGGCCAGAACCCATAGCTGGCGCCGGTTCCTGCCAAACTCCAGCGATTGGGAAATATCGTAAAAGTCCCAGCCGGAGAGCACATCTTCCCGCCAGGGGAGATCCACCGCCGTCATCAGGAACATACCGTCTAAGGCCGCCGCCAGCGCCGGCTCTTCCGACAGATGATTGTGAAATGCTTTCCCTTCACTGCATCCCAGCACATTGCCCAGATTCCAGCTGCGGAAAAAACTGCGCTCGTTGGAATATCTGTTTGTGCCCAACACCCCGGCGATTCCCGCCTTGGGCTGTTGTTCAAACAGGTTCAGGAAATATCGTATGATATCCTTATCAATCAGGAATACGTCCTGATGCATATACACTTTATATTGTGCCTCGGACTGCTGCATTGCCATATTGTACCCCTGAAAGATACTTTCCGCCTGCCGCACCGGATACACCTCGGCCTCATAACCATCCGGCAGGCGCAGACGGTTGATATAAAAAAGACATTCTTCAAAATATGTTTCATCATTGACGCAAATGATAAACGCAATTGAATTATCCGCCATGCTTATACCTCTTTCCATCTTTCGTCATTTTTAGAATACATACACATATTCCGGTATCTCAAACTCCCCGTTATGTTTTATTCCGTCGTTTTCCGTAGTCTGTCCCGGCTGCTCCTCCTCTGCGGCAGGCTTATGCTTCATTGCTGAAACCGCTGAAATCAAGGATATTTCCTGCATGGCCGGCTCCCCCGCCCACAATTTTTGCAACTGCTCCTTTATCTGCGGAAAATCTTCAAAGTCATATTCATAGAGCAAAGGCTCCTGTCCTTCACGCTTCTCATAATAGCTGTCCGCCGCATCGTCCGCCGGGGCAAATATTCTGTCACGCTCCTTGGGGTTACTGTTTTTCTCCGCCCATGCAAGCATCCGTTTTCCATCGCTTGTCAATTCCATACATCATTCTCCTTTTCCGGCTCCCTTTCAAAATCTTATCCAATCAGCACTGCCCGCCTCTCTCTAATCCCCCGCCGCTATGCGGGCTGTCAGCCAAGCTCATGTCAGAAATTCCCTTGCTGCTAGTCAGGCTGTCAGTCAAGCTCATATTTTTCTCTCCAGTCTTCTGTCTCCGTCCATGTTGGCTGTTCTTCCTTGTACAGAATCAGGTTTTCCAACAGCAATACATCCATCTCCGTTCGCATAAAACACTCATACGCCTCCTGCGGCGTGCACACAATCGGTTCTCCGCGGACGTTAAAAGAGGTATTGACAATTACTCCGCAGCCCGTCTCCCTCTCAAACGCCTTGATAAGATCGTAATAATGCTCATTGCGCTCCCTGTTCACCGTCTGTATTCTGGCGCTGTAATCGACATGGGTGACTGCCGGGATATCGGAGCGCACCTCATTTACTACCGGAAGCATATCTTCTTCTGAAGCCGCAAGCAGTTTATCAAGGTCAAACGGTCTCTGGTTATCTTTCTTCACCTCGTCCACCAGCAGCATATAGGGGCTCGGCGCTGACAGTTCAAAATAATCTCCCAGCCGTTCCTCCAGCACAGAGGGGGCAAAGGGGCGGAAAGATTCACGATATTTTATCTTCAGGTTTAACTTGGACTGCATCTTCGGCGAACGGGAATCCGCAATGATACTGCGGTTTCCTAAGGCCCTGGGGCCGTATTCCATCCTGCCGTGGAACAATCCAATCACCTTCTCTGAGGCGAGCTCGTGCGCCGCCTTCTCAAAGAACTCCGCCTTGTCTGCGAACTCATGGTAGATGTAACCATTCTTTTGCAGATAAGATTTCATCTCCTCCACGGAAAATTCCGGCCCGAGATAACTTCCCTGCTGGCTGTCACAATTATCGACGCTGCGTTTGCCGTGATATTCCATATAATATGTATACAGAGCTGCGCCCAGCGCGCCGCCGGCATCGCCCGCCGCCGGCTGAATCCAGACACGTTCAAAAATCTTCTCACGCAGCAGCTTGCCATTGGCGACGCAATTCAAGGCCACTCCGCCCGCCAATACCAGGTGTTTAATTCGTTGCCCATAGACCTCCTTGGCATGTTTGGCAATGAGGATAATTATCTCTTCCACAAGCTTCTGCACGGAAGCGGCAATATTCATCTCACGGCTGGTAATCGCGCTCTCCGGCTGCCTCCTGCCGCCGCCAAACAACTCGGCAAAACGTTCCTCACGAATCATCGTCCCGCCGTTCTCATAATCGAAATATTCCATATTCAGGCGGTAAGAGCCATCTTGTTTTATATCAATCATCTTCTCTTTTATGACATCATAATAGACCGGCTTACCATACGGCGCCAGTCCCATAAATTTATAATCGCCGGAATTGACCTTAAATCCGCAGAAATAAGTAAAAGCGCTGTACAAAAGACCAATGGAATGAGGGTAAGATATCTGCTCTGTCAACTTTAGGTTCTCCCCATCCCCGACGCCGATCGTTGTCGTCGCCCACTCGCCAACTCCATCAATCGTAAGAATCACAGCCTTCTCAAACGGTGAAGGGTAAAATGCCGATGCCGCATGGGAAATGTGATGCTCTGTGACCAACAGCTTGCCCCGTCTCCCCAGCCCGCCAACTGCGCGCCCGATCTCTTTATGAACCCACAATTTATGAGCATACATGGAAGTAAATGTCCGCTCAATCAGAGGCTTGGCCTCTTTTCCCAGTGCAAGGACATTTTTCGCAAAACGGTCCAACGTTTTCTTCGGATCATCATAATAAACGACGCACTCCAAATCCTCCGCTTTCATCCCCGCTGCATCCATGCAGTAACGTATCGCATGAACGGGAATTCTCATGTCGTGTTTCTTTCGTGTAAACCTTTCTTCCTGTGCCGCGGCAATGATTCTGCCGTCCTCAATCAACGCGGCAGCCGCATCATGGTATAGCGCTGATATGCCTAAAATATACATAATTTTTCTCCTTTTGTACAGTATATTATTCCCCTGAAATAATGTCAATAAGCGGAATAAATGCTTTACATCAAAAAGGCATATTGATATAATAAGGCTACCAGATTAACGGCATATAAAAAGGTGGTGAAAGTATGACACGTTTAGAACTCTTGACAGTATTACTTTCTATTAAAGCATTACTTGAAAGTAATAACAGCGACAAAGCATTAGAACTTATCAATGAAGTAATTGCTGAAGCCAAAGGACAGACAGGTAAAACGGAGTAACAATAACATAAAGTATAAGTCCAAAAGGTGTAAAATCTTTATCGAATTATTAAGACTTTACACCTTTTTATAATTTAAATGTTACTGTTGGCTCCTAACCTAAATCTTTAAATTATCTCCGTATACTCATACCGCCCTGCATTCCACATTTTTGCCAGCAAATCCGCCCCACAATGCTTGCGGTTACTGATTAACACCTGACATTTTGAAAGGCAGTATACTGCCAGCAGATACTGTTTGACAAATGCTCTCTTTTCCTCTCTTTTTAACCCCAACTTTTCAAAGATATACACTTCCGTATCATTCACGTCCATCTCTACCCGCTTTTGTTCAACATACAAAAGCCCCGCGCCAAACGCATCTGAGAAACGCTGAAAATACCCCGCATCTTCTGTGGCGACAAAGATATAATTACAATTCCAACTACCGGCGCACTCTCTGGCCCTGCGGATAATTTGCTGAATACCTTTCACTTCCGTTCTGTCTATATAACCATTCGCCTTTTCCAGCATTTCTTTCGTATAATCTGTTCCGCGTGCCACAACTCCCAGAATACGATTGTCTCCGCTTTTAAATTCCGGCAAAAGATTCTCTTCAAGAAACCGCTCTAACTCGCTGTTTTTTCTCACAATCTGATTAAACGCCTTTCCATGATGAAATTCCGCCTCTTCAGAAACCATTGCAAGGCTGTCAGAAAAATATGGATTCCCCACAGTCTCCCCCAAATGCAGCTCATTTTCCCACGCTGAGACGACTTCCGCGCTCTGCATTGCCTCCGTCAAAGAAATTTCCGACACCGGGCAAAAAAAATACTCCCACATATTTTCCCCCTCTACTTCCAAATATTGATTGGGATAACGATCCAGCTTCATCACAGGAATCCAGCCACGGCTGCGGGCAATCATTACCCAAATATATCCAAACCTCAAGATATCTACCATACCATGGGTATCTGTGCAAAAATCCATTAAGAATACTGTCTTTCCCTCATTCTTATTTCCCATTCTGATCCTTTTCCTGCACCAAAGAAGGCTTTCCATCATCTGTATACTTCCATAATGCCCGCTCAGATAAGGCATGGTTCTCCTGTAGTCTGTCTGGTTACGCTTAGAATTAATATACAGGCAGCCTGCCGGATGTTCCTTTTCCTGAAACTCCCAAGTACTTTCATATATTTTGATATCGCTCTCTGGAAAAAACTCTTTTGCCATCTTGTCACCAAAACAAACCTGTTTTTCGGGGTATATTTTCCGAATCAGACTTGCAAGCTCATATGTATATTCCTCCAATTCAAAAAAATAAAACCCATTTGCGCGCTCCAGCAACGTAAAATCCAGGTTATTCATATCTGAATTGAAATCTATTTCCCAGTACTCATGGAATAGCTCCCCTTCCCTAAAACCATCAAAAAGCCTGTTCTCCACAAACACAAGAAGGAACATAAGCTCCTCCCCCCCTTGTTGACATACCGGAATACATGACTGGCGGTTCCCATTTTTTCGGAAATATTCTCTTGCGAGGTCAAACAAATCCTCTCCAAAACTCAGGCAATTCGACGTCACTGGCTTGTCGGCCAGGATATCTTGATAAGACATGGCGCCAATCAGCTCTTCTCCATCATATACAAGAAATTTCAATTCTGAGCATTTGCTGTTCGCCCAACACTGATTGAGAATCCGGCTTCTATCATATTCTCCTATGTCAAACGAAAATACTTCTTTGTCATATATTTTTATCATTCTACTTCTCCTTAAATTCTCCAATCAAATGCGCATAGACAGCATCGGCAATCATTCTGTTTCCCGCTCCGTCCACATGCATACTGTCGAAGAATACCTCCGGGCTCTCATCCAATATATCTTGCAAATCAACCATCCAGGCAAACTTCCTGGCAATCTCTGATGCCTCTGCCCGAAATTTCAAAGCCGCCCTGCGATAAGATTCATCATGCTCAAACTTAAGCCGTTCCCCGGCAAGCAGTTCTCCTTTGGAGAGATACATCGGCTGCACAAAACAAAAAAATTGTGCATGATATACCGAACGGCAAATGGCCTCCATCATCTGCTCCTGCTGCACCCAAATCTGCGCCGCACTCAACGCTTCCTCTCTCAGCCCTTTACTGTAATCATCTCTAAATATATCATTAAAAATGTGGTTTAAATGTTGAAATGTATAGGGATATTCCTCTTTTACAATGTTATTCACCCCTGAAAAACTGACAACTACATGAGGATTCAGCCTGCCCACGTCACGGATTAACTTATAAAGTTCCGCACAAGATGTGTAACCATCCACCGCGCCATTATAAATTGTCACACACTTCCCCTCATGATGGAGACGTTCATACATCAACTGCGGCCAACATGGCACACGGTAAGCTTCTGACGTTGAAGTCGAACCACCCAATATTACAATCCGCAAATCCTGCGCTTCCTCACCTCCATATACAGAAAATCCCGGGTATCTCGTATTGTCCAAAAGCGTTCCTGTCACATGTCCTAAAGTCACATCTTTCTTCTCTTCCAAATGACGGTAACTGACTGCGTATAAGCCCGCATAATTCTCATTAAATTCAGAAAACCCCAGGCTTTCCAAAAGTTCACAAGAACTAACCCATTGTTCTATTTTGTTATTTAAAATTATAAAGGTATCTGACGTATCCTCATAAGCCAGGTCATAAATATCATTTACAATATTATCTACCTCTTTACCCAGGCGATAAAAGAAGGACAGCCAAGCGTTCGTAAAACAAGTATCTGCTCCATATAAGACCATCTTCTTACCCGCTTGAAACGCTTTGTCCAGATACCAGCATACATTCCCAAGCATGATATACAATGTTGCTCTGTAAAATATATCTCTGCCGGGAACAAATATCTGCAAATTCTTATTTTGCAGCGCATACAGACTCTTTTCAAAATAAACAGTCGCACTCGCCAGAATGATATGATAGCAATCTGCGCGCTTCATCAACTCTTCCTTACTGACCATCTTCCCATCTGCAATTTTATTCTGCGACACCCCAATTGGACAATATCCCCAGACCTGAAGACCATGTTTTTCTAAATTCCCAGTAATCCTTTTTGCCTCTTGGGAAGAATCGTACAATATCACTATCTGCTGTTCCTGTAATTCTCTGCGTACTTCAAACAGCGCAGAATAGGAAAGACACAAAGGTTTGCCATTTGTAAACTTTTCCTTCCAGCTTTCCTGCCCATCCGGGAAAACAAGCAACACATCCGGCTCCTCCAGCAAAACTTGCGGCTCCCACACTGGCTTATCCAAAAATGTGCAAAGCGAGTTCCCTCCGCTGCTGCAAAATCCTTCTACCCTTATTCCTGAAAACGCCAATCGTGTAAAAATATCTACATCCGCCTTATTTTCCAGCCGTACAAATATACGGTAACTGTAATATGCTTCTTTCAATTCCCACATGGACTTTACTGAATTAACAATTATCCGGGGAATACGGCCAAACGTCAGCTCTAAGGCATCGCTTATTTCCTCTTCCATACTCATGGTAACTATATTGCCGCCCATTGGAACTGCCTGACAAGCCGTCAATACCTCCCAGCCTTCCCCTTGTAGAACAAATTCTTTTCCTGTATGTTCTTTTAAAAAATCACGCAGCCATAAATAGATTGATTCACTGCATTCGCGCAGAAGCAGCCTGGCTGCCTTTTCAATCTCTTCTAACCTCTGGTCCGGTTGTCCGTTCTCCCTTTTCTGATTATTCCAGCGTAGAAAAGAAATCAGATTGCCACCGCAATCCACAACTGGAAGCAGACGCAATCTGTTCACTTTCTCTTCAAAAAAAGATTCAGCCTCGTAAAATATGTTCTCCCCCGCCGTCACGAAGCAGTCATTCCCTGGAATATCATATAATAAACTTTCATATGTCATGTATTTACAAAAAACGCCTCTGTTTAACAGTACAACTATATCTTCCCTATGTCCATTCAGGAAAAAACTTAACAACGAGGCTCTTGTAATCTCCGCCTCCTCCATACACCATACTTCTTTTCTGACAAACTCCAGCATACATCCTCCTCTGATGCCAAATTTACAGTATAATTGGTCTATGCCTGACTACCTGCCTTCCTGCAAACCACGCCGCAGTTCCAGCTCTCACCCTGATTATAACCCATATAATTATACATTTTCAATACTTCAAACCCAGCTTTTTCTATATAATAACTCATTTCCTTTTTAGAGAAATAGCGCATTTTTTCATTAATCTCAATTTCAAATTGCTTATCTCCATCCTCTATAAAATAGTTATAGGCAAGATTTAAAACGCTCTGCGACAAATCCATTTCTGCGTTAGAAAAGCGCAAAATTCTACCTCTTTCAAATATAACCTCTTTCTTCTGCGCTCGCAGGCCATTCTCCAAAATACCTGCAATATTATAAAAATTAAAAATAAATATGCCCCCCTTTTGAAGAGACTCAAAAATATTGGAAAGCATTTTCTCCACTTCTAAATTCTCAATCTGATAGCCAATCACATGAGAAAGAGAAATGCACACACTATAAGCTTTCGGAAAAGAACTTTGCTGGATATTACAACATTTAAATTCCACATTTTCGTTTGTTGTACTGTTCCTCGCAAAAGCAACCATATCCTCGCTAATATCAATTCCTTTTACCTTGAACCCTCTTTGCGCCAGTTTAACGTCATGTGCGCCTGTGCCGCATCCTATGTCTAAAATGGCGGGGAACCCTTCCATGACCGCATACTTCTCAATCAGTCTCTGAATATGGCTGATCTCACGTTCAAGACGCTCCTCATCCAGAAAAAACGCATTATAATACCTCACAATCTCCCCTTCAAAACTTGATTTTTGCACCACTTTATCTCTCATACTTTCTCTCCCTGTTTTTATCAGTTTCCATCTATATTGTTTCAATCATCCCAATAAATTCTTTTACACTATTTGCAAATTCTTTATCTTCCACCCGTTCTTTCCAATGCTGATGCGCTAGTTTTGTCTGATCTTTCACCCACTGGCAATACCCTGTGTCGTTCTTCATCCTCAGAATCTTCTCGATCTGCTCCTCACAGCTCCAGCATAAGTTATCCCAACCTAAAGTTTCCATCTCGTCGAACCACATGCCCGCATCTGCAATCACCGGCACGTCCAGCTCCGCCGCCCAAAGCTGTGTGATTCCCCCTCCAGTTCGTTTCGGGTTGAGAAATACATCGCATATCCCCAACAAACCTGACAAATCGCCCTCATATCCCAAGACCTGAATCTGCCCGGATGTCATCAAATCAGGACATACGTTCTTCAAAATAGGAATCCTTGACGTTCCCACCAACAGCCATTTGACATCCTTATTCTTCCTAAGCATCCTGCATATTGGGCGCAGGAAATCTTCTGCCAACTCATGGACGAGCCTTCCTCCAACCGTTATCATAATAAAGTCCCGTTCTCCCCAATGAAATTCGTTTCTATCCCTGTCCACTTTCTTTTCAGGCATTGCGACTTTCATAAAACAGTCTGCCATCTGTTCCTCTGACATTGATGGGAACAACTCATTACAATATTCTGCCGCCCGCTTGCCTTCTACCAGTTTTCTTCCGAAAAACATGCTGGAAGGAAAACCGCGCATAGGGACAAAATAAACAGGAAAATACTGATTCAGAATATAGGACTGCGGCGCAACCTCATCCGTGATATCAATAATAACATCCGGGTTCCAGATGGATATTTTGTCAATACTCTGTTGCATCCTCTGCCTCACTGTGCTTCCCTGAATATAGTGGAATTGAGCCATTTCTCCCAGCATCTCTTTGTGAATTGAAGCATAATATGCAGATGGACGTACTTTGCAGGACATACCGTCAAACGGTTCTATAAAACACATCTGCGAATACCAAAGCCTGACGTCCAGGCAAAATATCTGCACCTCAAACCCTTCCTCTACCAGTTCTTTCATTAAGTATCTCTTGAAATCCCCATGACCGAATGAACCGCCCAGCCAGTTGAACAACACAGCCGCTTTCTTCTTTCCGCTTACGGCAGTTTCCCTATCTTTATTGGGCGCCCGAAGTTCATACGCTTCCACCAATTCCCGATACGCCTCACGCAGATCCAGATAAAATTCCCGATACAGGCATTCCGAAAAATGTACAGGCAAAATAGCAATATCAGAAAGCAGAAGATAACGGGAATCCAAAGGCACTATAAGCCTTGCAAGCGCAATAAACCTTCTTGTCAATTCCCCGCTTATCACACCCGCCTCTATGAGAATGCGCAACATGACAATTCTGTTTTCCAAACACTCTTCCCTGTCTGTCAGACTGAAAATTTCCGTGAGAATCCTCTCTTTATCCTCCTCCATACAAATTTCCGCGATCATATATGCAAAATAAGAGACTTTCCCTCTTCCCTCCCGCGCAAAGCTTTCCATTGCTCTCTGCCTTTGCTCATCATCCCTCAATGCAGAAAGTTGCCATTTGTCCCATACTACGTCCTCTACCTTAGCAATTTGGGGCCAGATAATCTTCTCCTCCAATATACCAAACTCACACAATTCCTCTTTGATCTCAAAGGCAAGCTCCTGATTGAACGCCGCTATGAGAATCACGTCATATTTGCCCTCAAATTGCAAAAGATCCTCCTTGGGAATTACTGGCAGTGACACATCGCTTATTTTTTGAATCACACGATAATTCTTATCCACCATACACAACACTTGCGCGTACCTGGACGCCGTCGCCTGGCGCA
>Ga0137308_100706_pt1 | contig 47099 bp, 44 predicted proteins | sample Inofrocosms_June_FD_97181 | JGI IMG/M metagenome (GOLD analysis project Ga0137308, IMG submission 97181) | Mouse cecal microbial communities from Vienna, Austria - N-Acetylneuraminic and N-Acetylglucosamine D2O microcosms_June | ecosystem: Host-associated > Mammals > Digestive system > Large...
AAAGAAGTACTCAAAAGCTCGTAAGGATCTGCACAAAAAAGTCGCAGGGATTGCAAGTGTGGCAAATATTCCTGAAATTCAGGCACAGTCAGACTTGATCAACAAGATTTTGAATACAGATTATGTTGATAATGCCGGAATTAACGAATTTGAAGAAATTAGAGAAAAACTTCGTGATTTGATGAAGTATATTCCTACGGGAACGATCAAATATGTAACAAATTTTACAGATGAATTGCTTTCAACGGAATGGAAAGAATCTGAACTTGAAAATGATGAACTCAAGAATTACAAGGCGAAGGCAGAATATTATATCAAGCAACATCAGGATAATATTGCAATTGCCAAATTAAAGACAAATCAACCTCTGACGCCGGCAGATGTTGCGGCGTTAGAAGAAGTTCTATGGTGTGAAGTAGGCACGAAGCAGGATTATGAACAGGAATTTGGCACTAAACCGCTTGGTGAGTTTGTCCGTGAGATTGTGGGATTGGACATGAATGCTGCCAAGGAAGCATTCTCGGAGTATCTGACAAATACAAGTCTTGACAGCAGACAGATTTATTTTGTGAATCAGATCGTGGAATATATTGTTCATAATGGAATGATGAAAGATTTTACTGTTCTCCAGGAACCGCCATTTACGGATCGGGGAAGTGTGGTTGAGATATTCACTGATTTGAACGTGTGGATGGGAATTCGGAAGGTTATAGATACAATAAATGCCAATGCGGCAGCGTAGAAGGAAATATGAACTTAACGAATGTATGTGCTCGAAGATGATTACATGGTTTGATCAAAAAAGAGGTAGTGATAGAACATGGCATATAAAAAGCAATTAAGTGGGGAGAGCTAAATAAATTATTTCTAAAAATACTTCAATAGAATCTGAATTTCTTGATTCGGGAAGACTCAAATTAATGTAATTAGCAGCAAAGTTATACTTTTTCGTTATGTCAGCGTATAATGGAGTTAGTGTACTGATATTCGTGAAATCGAGAGGAAGACTGGTAAGGAAATAGATGAGTTGGAAAAGTTGTTGAATTTGTAAAGAAGGGTATACAAAGTTGATAAATTCAGAGTTGTAGTATAGAGGAGATAATGATAATGAATGGAAAAAAAGTGCGTGTAGGTGTGAGTTTACTGGTTGGTAACATAGATAACATGGTCCGGTTTTATAGAGATATACTGGGCTTTCAAACTCAATGGAATGGCGGTTCGTTTGCAGATTTTGAAACGGCAAGCGGTGACTTTTGAGATTGCCCTCTAGCTGCCTAGTTTCTCTGATGTGGATCCGGAATATGAACGCCTGTTGAAGTTGAATGTGCAATTTCCGACAGGAGAGCCCATCACTTACCCTTTCGGGGTTCGTAATTTTTATGTATCAGATCCAGAGGGAAATCTGCCGGTGAGCTACATATAAGATAAATCAGTTTTTCAGCGTTAATGTAAATGCCTATGATTTGATTACAGCTTACTGTGCGGATGATTCTTATTTTGATTACGCAGAGACATTCCTTAACGATGGTATTTCTGTAGAACAGCTTGCTTTATTGACATTGTGGATTCAAAAATAAAGGAGTATTTTTCTGAAACCAATTTAAAACGTATTCGCACAGCATACGGAGTCACTCAGGCAGAGTTATCGGAACGTTCCGGTGTCAGCCTTCGTTCGATTCAAATGTATGAACAGCGAAACAAAAACATCAACAAAGCAAGTGTAGATAAAGTATATAGCCTTGCTAAGGTTTTAGGCTGCACAATGGAAGATTTGATTGAGCATGTTGTACTATAATGAAGCCATCCCGCACCAGAGAGCAGAAAATATCGGGAAAGTTTTAGTATTCAGTTGTACAATATAATCACAGCGGAACGGGAAGGAGAATACTGCTCATGAACAGTTGGAATGACGGTATACGCAATGCAATTTGTTACATTGAAGATCATCTGACCGAGGATATTGATGTAAATGAAATCGCAAGCAAAGCATTTGTGTCAAGCTTTTACTTTCAAAAAATATTTCATGTATTATGTGGATTTACAGTTGGGGAGTACATTAAAAATCGCCGTCTGACACTGGCTGCTCAGGAACTTTGTTCAACCGATATCAGGGTACTTGATGCTGCACTGAAGTATGGGTACAGTTCGCCTGACAGCTTTGCAAAAGCATTCACTAAGTTTCATGGGGTAACGCCTTCACAGGCAAGAGAAAAGAACCGCAGTCTGAATTCTGTTGCTCCGCTGAAAATAAAACTTACATTGGAGGGTGGTACTATGTTAGAGTACAAAATTGCGGAAAAAGAACAGTTCACGGTTATAGGAGTTTCCCGTAAATTCAATTCAGAGACTTCATATCAAAAAATACCTGAGTTTTGGCAGGAGCATATGAAAAGCGAGAATGGGAAGATCATATGCGGAAGGTATGGAATCTGCATGGACAGTGAGGGGCAGAACTTTGAGTATCTGATAGCTGATAATTACAGTCCAGAAAGCGAAGTTCCTGAGGGATTAGAAATAAGAGTAATTCCAGCCGGGACATGGGCAGTATTTCCTTGTCATGGAACATTGCCGAAATCTTTACAGGATGTGAACACAAGAATATGGAGCGAGTGGCTGCCATCCTGTAAGACATACAGGCTTGCAGGTAATTATAATATTGAGATGTATACGAAAGATATGAATTACAGCGAAATCTGGATACCTATAGAAAAGAATTGATAAATTGAGTGTTGATTCCCCTTAGAAATTAAAGGCAAATAGTAATATGGCCGGGAACTTCCTCTGCTTTGATCGGCGCAGAGGAAGCTCCCCTTTCCCCTGCGCAGCTGTCATCTACCCCTTTGTGGGCTTGACGGTTATCTGTTTTATAGATTATACCGTAATATCCAAAGATGGCCTCGGGCTTAATGAAAATTCGCTGTTGCCTTTTACAATGCGATTTTCTACATCTTCGCGGGTAATGTTGCGCACAATGCTTGTATCAAATGGCTGCCCAAGCTGCCAGTTTGGGTCTGCTTCTCTTACAGCTTCGAAAAATGCTTTTGTATACATTCGCTCATATTGCCCAAGCGTCCATGTACCGCTTAACCGATCGGATTTTTCAACGCTTAACTGATAGCGCGTAAAAACTTCAGTACGTTTTGTTGTATCGCCATTGGCGATTCCTTTTTCTAGTATGAAATGGCGCTTTGTCTCATCAAACATGTCTTGCCGGGCAGTTTCGGAAACATCTATTATTTTGTGGAATTCGGACGGATCTTTACCTGTAATGTCCATTCCCGCTACACCATAAGGATTTACGAAATCACCGTCCTCATCAAAAAGTCCCATATAATTACGAATAAATGTTTCTTCGTCTGCTTCAAGTGGATTTTTAAATTTAAAATCAAGATCATCATCCTTTAGTCCAAGCATCTGCTTAAGCATTTTCAGGTCTTGCAGATCTTTTTCAGCCTTAACTTTCGCAGCAGATTTAGGTGCTTCTCCGTTGGGATGCCCTTCGTCATACATTGCTTTGGCACGTTTGTATCGCGCGCTGTTTGTATTAATTGCACCTGTGTAAGGCTTATAACCTACAGCCATTGACATAACGCAATCCTCCTTAAATATAAATTCTTTTTGTCTATGCACTTTATTATTACATCGGCAATTTAGCGGAATATTTTAAGAAAATTTTGGGAAATTGATCCATTTCTATCTCATCCAACGACAGGCATATATTTGTCGAGATATTCCTCTATTGTTTTCATGTTGTAAAAAAGCATAATATATTTATATCTTGAAAACAAGAAAGATTGATATTTACACCGATTTTATGTATTTCTTTAGTGGAAATCTGGTTGACTTTGCGCTATACTTTTGTATGTAAAATCAAAAGTTATGGAGGTAAATATGAAAAAAGGATTTGCATTTTTTGTTGCAGCAATAATGGCTTTCGGATTGGCTGCTTGTGGTAAAGATACGAAAGATACGAAAAATGTCGCTATTGACTATGGCAAATCTGACATCTACTCAAAGTCAGATATGGATGCGGCAATAGAACTTATTGAAAAAGAGTTTTCCACTTGGGAAGGATGTGAACTACATAGTATCAGCTATACGGCAGATGAATGTAATAGTGAAAAAAATATAGAATGGATGAACAACCTTGGAGATGAAAACATTGAATTTACTCAGTGTATAGAGTTTGTCAGTGATTTTCATTCGCCAAAAGACGGTGGTGATGCATGGGACGCAGATTCAGAATATACGAATTGGGAGTGGTGGCTTGCCCGTGCTGACAGCGGGGAGTGGAATCTAATGACCTGGGGCTACTGATGCTGTATTTCAAGATTGTTGGGAAACGTGGACCTGATACCCGCCGTTAGGGAGTAGTTAATGACAATAATAGAAAATAATCAGTTCATAAATGGATACTCCTTGGTTTTTTATATCTATTATGCGTATCCAGCTATGAAATGCCGATTACTTTATTCTTCGGGGGAAAATTCGTTTAGTATCTCAGTATCATTATCCAACTGGCTGTTTCGATCAAGTTTTGATGTAAATAATGGATGATTTTTTATGGGTTGTCTTGTATAATGAAAAGAAAGTCCTCTGTCAATTGAAGAATGGAGATATTATAAGAGATGAAGAGAATGATACGAGAATTATTTGTAATGACAATTGCTACTTTGATTATTGCGGCAGCAGTATTTTTCTTCCTGATCCCAAGTCACGCGGCGGTCAGTTCGGTGTCGGGTTTGGCGATCGTATTGTCGAATTTTATACCGTTGACCGTATCAGCGATCACGATGATCTTGAATGTAGTCTTGCTGATAGCCGGTTTCTTACTTTGCGGGCATGAATTTGGATTCAAGACAGTATACACATCCATTCTGCTTCCTGTGTTTATCGGTATTTTTGAGATTCTGTTACCGAATAATGGATCACTGTCCGGGGATGCTGTGCTTGATGTGGCCTGCTATATCTTTACGGTGAGTATCGGTCTTAGTATTCTGTTTAACATGAATGCTTCCTCTGGGGGATTGGATATCGTGGCAAAGATCTTGAACAGATATCTGCATATAGATCTTGGTAAGGCGATGAGTTTAAGCGGTATGCTGGTGGCGCTTAGTTCAGCGTTGGTGTATGATTCGAAGACGGTGGTGCTGAGTGTTCTGGGAACATATCTGAATGGTATGGTGCTGGATCATTTTATATTCGGGCAGAATATTAAGAGAAGAGTCTGTATTATTTCTAAGGATAAGGAGAAGCAGATCCGTGATTGGATATTGTATACCTTGAAGAGCGGGGCGACGATCTATCAGGCAGAGGGGGCATATGGCGGAACAACCCAGACGGAGATCATCACGATCGTTGATAAGAATGAATACCAGAAATTGATGCAGTATGTGATCAAGGAGGATCCGTCGGCATTCATTACGGTCTATAATGTAAGTGATATGCGTTATATTCCTAAGAATAGCAGAAGTTAAAACGAAGGCATTAGCGGAGGGACACGGAATGGGAAGAGGAATATTAGAGCATGCTTACAAGGAAATATTTCCTTTCTGGGATAGAATACCGGAAGCAGACAGAGAATATATCTGCCAGAATTCTTACATGGTTACATATCCCAAAGGGAAGAATATTCATGACGGCAGTGAATGTTCCGGTGTGATCATTGTCCGGTCAGGAAGCATCAGACTTTACATGATGTCGGATGAGGGGAAGGAGATCACGCTTTACCGGCTGCACAGCGGGGATATGTGTATGTTGTCTGCTTCTTGTGTATTAGAGGCGATTACTTTTGAAGTGTTCCTGGATGTTGAAGAGGACAGTGAATGTTATGTGATCAGCGGGCCTGCGTTTGCGGCGGTTGCGAAGCGCAATCCGGATATTAAGATATTTGCCCTGGAGACTGCTGTCGGGCGGTTCTCGGATGTGATGTGGGTGATGCAGCAGATCCTTTTTATGAGTATGGATAAAAGGCTTGCTATTTTCCTTTCTGATGAATCCTCAAGGACGGGTTCAGATACGATCAGGTTGACTCACGGGCAGATCGCCCTCTATATGGGATCTGCCCGTGAAGTCGTGTCAAGAATGCTGAAATATTTCGCCAATGAAGGGATTGTAGAGGTTTCCCGGGGCGGTATCAGGATTCTTGATAAGAAGCGTCTGCGTGAGTTGACGTTCTGATGAGGAAACCACGACGCCGTTAAAAATTTATGGCGGCATGCTGAATGAGATGTAAGGGAGAAAAATGGGTGATGAATGTAATGCCGATTTCAGATTTGATTGTTAAGGTTGAGACGATATGTAAGGCAAATGGAGTGAAGAGACTGGATTTGTTTGGTTCCTTTGCAACAGGAACAGCGACACCGACGAGTGATATTGATTTCGTTGTTTACGGGTGCAAGGATATATTTCATTTGGAGGAAGATATATTGCAGATTGATACACTCCGAAAGATAGATATCTTTGATTATGATAGTATTAACAATGAATTTTTGTTGGAGGATATAAAAAAATATGGAAAACAGATATATTAATCGGTACAATACATTTTGTAAAAGTCTAAAAAATTTGGAGAAAAGTCTGAATGCTGATCCGAAAGCGGATTTTGTATTGGAAGGAACCGTTTTAAACTATAACCTTACTTTTGATATATCCTGGAAAGTGATGAAGGATATATTGATAAAAAAACTGGAGATTCTTGGTTTCGCAATTGGATCACCGCGTGAGACATTGCAGCAGGCTTTTACGAATGGTATTATTGATAATGATCAGTGGATGCAGATGCTTCGGGTAAGAAATCAGTTGGCGCATGATTATGACGGAACTTTTGCTGCGGAGAAGTTTCAGGATATTATTCAAGTATATTATCCGTTATTTGTAAGATTGAAGGGCAATGTAGAGAAATATTATTCCTGATACTTCGCATTTCATGATTCCGATCATTTTTATGATAATATTGATTAAGTTAATAAAAAGTGCTATCATCATATATAAAAATGAGGAGGATCGAAACGGATGAAGATTTATATTTCTGTAGACATGGAGGGGATGGCAGGCATATGCAGTACGAGACAGGAGACGGATGATAATGTACGTTTTCGCAAAGCCTATGAACAACAAGTAGAATGGGTGATCGAGGGAATTCAGCAAAGTGGGCGCAATGGGGAGATTGAAGAGATCACCATCTCAGATTCACATGGATATGGAAGGAATCTAAGCTATGATCTCACTGAGATGGATGAGAGGATCACGCTTATCAGCGGTTCGCCGCGTCCGCATTATATGATGTGCGGATTGGATGAGAGTTATGACATTGTATTTTTGGTAGGGTATCATTGCGGGATTGGGGATCCGGCCGGGAATATGGAGCATACGGTGAATGGGTATACTTATTATAATGTAACGATCAATGATGTTTACATGAATGAGAGTACATTGAGTGCGGCATATGCGGGATATTATCATGTGCCGGTGGGACTTGTGATCGGAGATACCGGTTTGAAAAAGCAGTTGCATGGAGATAAGATGCTGCCGCACGTGGAGTATGTGACGACAAAAGAATCAATCAGCAGAATGGCGGCAAAATATAAAGCTAAGTCGTTGGTAAGAAGAGAAACGATCGAGGGAGTTAAGAAGGTACTGGAGAAGGATATCTCAAAGATACCGGTATATTGTATTCAAGGACCCTATCGTCTGGAAGTTGATTTTACATATCGGCCGATGGCAGATGCTTCGGCAGGAATGCCGGGTGTAACACAGCAGGGCAGGAATGTAGTGATGGAATTGGATAATTATGTAGAAGTTTATGATGCGCTCTTTTCTATAGGAACGATTGCGATGGCGCAGTATCCGTTTGACAAGTGCTAAAAATGTATTTAAATAGTTGGAAAATAAAACAGGCAGAGGTTAGCTGCCTGTTTTATTAGTTGTTCTATGTAATACTCCTCTTTTGGCCATGATCTGGCGTCCGCAGTTAATGTATGAAGGCATTACCCGGAAAAAGATATCCAGCTCTTCTTTGGAATGCAGCGCAGAAAGACTGTCTATCAGAGTCGAATAGTATTTCCTGTCGAATTCCTGGTGTAAACGGTCACATTCCAATCCTAACTCTGTAGGAATCAAATATAGATTTTTCAGATTCCCATCTTCCTTTTCCTTTTTAATCAATCCCTTTACATGAAGGTTTGAGACGATCTTCGAGGCGGCACAAAGTGTGAATCCCCAGTAATCTGCAATATCTGAGACAATAAGACCAGGATGTTCGATAATATATTGAAGTGTGTGTGCTTCGGTAAAATTCATTACGTGTCCATTTCCGTAGTCGTGCTGTCCTTTATTCCATGGAGAGCATGTAATAGTGTAATCATCTAACATACGGTATGCTTTGATGTAATCAGTATAATCTTCAGGATTGTTCATGTTTTCTCCTATTTAGACGTTACAAATGAGATGATATATATTGTACTATAAAGAATATAAAGTATCAATAAGCCTATATAGAAAATTCTTATATAAGTTCAGATATATATAAAAAAACTATTAACTTAATTAACAATAAAATGTTGATTAAGTTAATAAAATAGAGTATCCTATTTAAAAGATATATGTACGAGGAGGAAATGAAAGTAATGAAACGAAAAATTGCAGCAGTAATCTGTATGCTGGCAATGACGGGCAGTATGCTTGCCGGATGCGGGGGGAACAGTACAGACGAGAGCAAAGGTACAGATGGAGTTATAGGAACAGAGACGGCTGGGGAGACAACTTATAAAGATACGATCGTGTATTCACTCGATGCAACACCGACCGGTAATTTTGTACCGGTGCTGTCTGAGAGTGATTATAATACATCAGTAATGGATGTTGTTCATGCATCATTATTGATTCCAGATGCAGAGGGGAATCTGGAGGATTATCTGGCAGAGAGTCATGAAGTATCAGAGGATGGTACGGTGATTACATTCCATCTGCATGACAATGCCTATTTTAGTGACGGGGAGAAGGTTACGGCAGATGATGTTGCGTTTACGTTTACATATATGAGCGATCCGACGGATGAGAGATGGACAGACCAGACCACGATGATCAAGGGCGCGGATGAGTATCGGGAAGGGAAAGCAGATTCGATTGAAGGTGTCAAGGTCATTGATGAGAACACGATCGAATTCACATTAACAAAGTATTTCCCTAAAGCATTATCTTTTATCGGAGAGACAGGGATTGCTCCGGAACATATCTGGAAAGATGTTCCTTATGCGGAAATAGAGAACACGAGAGAACTTTTGGGTGAGAATACGGTAGGATGCGGTCCATATCATGTGATTGAACTTGTAGAAGATCAATATGTGAAGCTGGAAGCAAGTGATAATTTCTTCTTGGGCGATGTGGCAACCAAGTATTTCATTTTCCGTGTTACGAATGCAGATTCCATTACAACGGAGCTTAAGACGGGCAATGTTGATATTGCAGCAGTTACCAATCTTCTGCAGGCAGAATTAGATCAGATTGATAATGAGGGATTTGATATCAAATATTTCCCATATGATCTCGTTCAGGCGATTGTCTTCAGTGCATCAGAGGATGGCGGGACACCGGAAGCTGTAAAACAGGCAATCCGCTATGGAATGGATGTGAAGGGATTCATTGAGAATTATATGGAAGGAAGAGCGGATCCGGCTCCGATTCTGATCAGTTCAGGAAGTTGGGCATTCCCAAAGGATGTAGAATATCCGGATGCAGATATCGATGCAGCGAAAAAAGCATTGGAAGACGGCGGATATAAGGATGTGAATGATGATGGATTCGTGGAGGATCCGGATGGGAATCCATATACATTCCGGTTGGTCTATCCGACGGGTCTTACATGTAGAGAACAGTTTGCGGTAGTATTACAGGAAGAAGCGAAAGAATTCGGACTTAATATTGAACTGACGGGTACAGATTTCCCAAGTTTGATGAAGATCATGAAGGATCCGGCTGCTTATGAGGCGTATTTGATGGGAAATGGTGTTGACAGTGTTGATCCGGATTTGTATGCGTTTGGATATATCGATTCATTTGCGGAGTCACAGGAAGCCTATGATCTGATTGCCGAAGCAGCGGAAGAGCTTGATCAGGACAAACGGTGTGAGTTATATAAGGAGGCGGCAGAATATTTGGTGACAGCTCCGACAACGCGCATGTCTCTGTTTTGTCAGGAGAAAGCATATGCATACAGAGATACAATAGAAAATTATGGAGCAGGATCCTTTAACAATTTCTACCATATTCATGAGTGGAAGATGGCAGAATAGATAATCGGATATTTGGGAAGGTGATGTGGGAATAAAGCATCACCTTCTTTTTCCATATCAGCTTTCATGACAAAGGAGAACGGACAAAACATATGAGACGTTATATATGTAAGAGATTAGGCGTATACGCTGCGATCTTTGTAGGGGTTACGATATTGATATTTGGGATGATGATGGCGATGCCGGGCGATCCGTTTTCCGGTCTGATGCTGGATCCCAGCATTCCGCCGGAGTATATTGAACAGCAGCAGGAGAAGCTGGGCCTTAATGATCCGGTACCGATCCAGTATATTAAGTGGGTATCCCGGATCTTAAGGGGAGATATGGGATTCACCTCGGACGGCAGACCGGCGGCGCCTCAAGTATGGGCAGCGATGAAGAATACATTTCTGATCACGATCCCTTCTTTTTTATTCAGTACATTGATCGCGGTACTGTTTGGAATTTATTCAGCGATCCATGTGAATCGTTTTTTTGATAAGGCTGTAACACTTTTGACTTTTTTAGAAGTATCGATTCCCACGTTTTTTCTTGCTCTGACCTGTGTGAAATTCTTTGGGTATGATCTTCAGCTGCTTCCGGTTTCGGGACTGCATTCCCTGACCGGCAATCTGACAGGATGGGCATATATCCAAGATTCTATTCTGCATATGATACTTCCGGTCTCTATTCTGACGCTGACTCAGACATCCAGTATGCTGCGTTACACAAGATCGTCCTTGCTGGAAGTCATAGGCCAGGATTATGTGCGGACGGCAAGGGCAAAAGGGCTTACCAGGAAACAGGCAATACTGCGGCACGGGGTTAAGAATGCGCTTCTTCCGATGATCACGATATTCTGCATGAGGCTTCCGGTGATTGTATCTGGTGCGTTGTTTACAGAGACCGTATTCGTGTGGCCGGGAATCGGGATGCTGAATTACAACTCTATTATGGGAAGAGAATATTCCATTATTATTGCCATCGCAGCTATGCAGGCTATTATTATTCTGATGACGAACCTGTTGGCAGATATCTTATATATGGTTGCTGACCCGCGGATTCGTTTGGGAGGTGTAAAACAGTCATGAAAAAGTTATGGATGCGTTTGTGCCAAATGCACGGCCGCAAAGAGCTATCAGCGGAGCATCTGTCATTTGGCCAATTGACTATAAAGAGATTTTGCAGGGATAGATGGGCGGTGTTTGGGTGTATTGTCATTCTGGCAGTCCTATGTATTGTCTTGGCGGCGCCTGTTATCTGTGAGTATAAGCCGGAAACGATTGATAAAAGTATGATCCGCAAGGCGCCCGGAGAAGGGCATATCCTGGGAACTGACGATTATGGCAGGGATGTGTTCAGCAGGCTGGTATACGGTGGGCGTGTTTCGATGGCGGTTGCGGTCTGTGCAACGGCGTTGCAGTTGTTTTTCGGAATTGTACTGGGGTCTTTTGCAGGGTATTTTGGGAAATGGGTTGATTCATTTATTATGCGTGTCGCGGATGTATTCATGTGTTTTCCATTTTATATTATAGCGGTATGTCTGGCAGCGATTTTAGGTCCCGGGCTTCGCAATACGATCATTATACTTGGGTTTCTTGGATGGCCAAGCCTGTGCCGGATGGTGCGTGCAGAGATTCTGTCTATTAAGGAAAATGATTTTATTATGGCGGCAAAGTCACTTGGGCTTAGTTCTGGTGAGATTATGTTTCGGCATATTCTGCCGAATGTCATCTCGCCGATCATCGTCTCGGCAACACTGTCTGTGGCAGGGGCGATTATGTCAGAGGCATCCTTAAGCTTCCTGAATCTGGGAGTGAAGATTCCGCAGCCAAGCTGGGGCAATATGCTCTCGTCAGCTCAGAGTATGAATACTCTTATCAACGAATGGTGGAGATGGGTTCCGCCGGGACTTTGTATCATTATCGTGATCCTATCTATCAATTATATAGGCGAAGGCCTTCGCAAAGCAATGACTCCAAAGGCAGGTGAATAGAAGATGGGAAAGATATTAGAAGTAAATCATTTGACCGTAGAATTTCAGACGGTGCAGGGGATTGCATCTGCCGTAAGAGACTTGAGTTTTGATATAAATGAAGGGGAGATCATCGGTATCGTAGGGGAATCCGGGAGCGGGAAGAGTGTTACGTCTCTTGCGGTCATGGGGCTTCTAGATGAGAATACTGCGCGTATTCCCAATGGGGAGATTCTGTTCCGGGGGAAAGATCTGCTGAAATTATCAGAGAAAGAACTTTGTAAGCTTCGTGGTGCAGAGATTACGATGGTATTTCAGGAGCCGGCTATGGCGCTGAATCCTGTTATGAGAGTAGAGAAGCAGCTTCAAGAGGTATATCGGATACATGCGCGTTCCCGAGCTAAGAACTGCCGTGGAGAGCTTACTGCGCTGTTAGAGGAGCTTCGAGTTCCGGATGCCGGACAGGTTTTGAAAAAATATCCATTTGAATTGAGCGGCGGAATGAAACAGCGGATCATGATCGCGATGGCAATGCTCAGTAAACCGCAGCTTATGATTGCAGACGAACCGACAACGGCTCTAGATGTTACAACACAGGCGGAAATTCTGGAGCTTATAAAGATGATGCAGAAGGAGACGGGATGTGCGGTAATTCTGATCACCCATGATCTTGGTGTTATCGCGGAGATGGCAGACAGAGTTCTGGTCATGTATCGCGGACAGTTGGTGGAACAAAGAGAGATCGGAGAATTCTACCGCGGGGCGCGTCATCCTTATTCCAAAGACCTTTTAAGATCCAGGCCGGAGGGATTTGACAGAAGATTCTGGTCGATCCCCGGAACGATTCCAAATGCGTATACACCTCTTACGGGATGCGGATATTGCGGCAGATGCCGCCAGGCGGAAGAAAGATGTCAGGACACCCCGCCGCAACTTACTATTTTCCCGGACGGGAGTCAGGTACGGTGTCACAAATGTCGGGGAGGGATGGAAAATGAGCAATGAAAATCCGCTAATTGAGATAAATCATCTGAAAAAATATTATTCAGTTTCTAATGGGATTTTTACCAATAAGAAAGCTTCTCTGAAAGCAGTCGATGACGTCAGCCTCACTGTCTGGAAGAAACACAGCTTAGGGATCGTAGGGGAATCCGGATGCGGGAAATCGACGATGGGGAAGACGATACTGCGGTTGATCGAACCAAGTGGCGGCAGTGTCGTATTCGGCGGGAAAGAGTTATTTCATGTAGAAGAGAAACGATTTATGGATCAGAAACAGCTTCGTTCTCTTAGGAAGGAGATGGCAATGGTGTTTCAGGATCCATACAGTTCCCTAAATCCGCACATGACAATAGGAGATGCCGTTAAGGCGGGGGTGCTGCGGCATAAGATCGTGCCCAGGGAAGAGGTTGTGGAGTATTGCATTGAGATGCTTTGTGCCTGTGGTTTGGAAAAAGAAGCATATGCTTCTTATCCCAACGAGTTCAGCGGCGGGCAGAGACAGAGAGCAGTTATTGCGAGGGCATTGGCGCTAAGACCAAGGTTTGTAGTTTGTGATGAACCGACTGCGGCGCTGGACGTGTCGATTCAGTCCCAGGTGTTGAACATGATGTTGGACATGCAGGAACAGATGGAGTTTACCTATCTTTTTATTTCACATAATCTGCAGGTGACAAGGGCGTTCTGCGATGAAATAGCGGTTATGTATCTTGGGAAGATTGTTGAGAAAGGAAAAGCGGACGAGGTATATTATCACAGTATCCATCCATATACAAAGGCATTGATCGCATCGCTTCCGGTCAGTGAGCCAGGCCGGAAAAAGGGAGAACGTAAGATTATAAACAGTATTCCGAGTATGATGGACGTACCGCAAGGGTGTCGTTTTCATACAAGATGTCCCTATGCAGATGAGAAATGCAGGACAGAGGAGCCAGAGCTTAGGCAGATCGAGGACGGTCATGCTGCGGCATGCCATAGGGCATAGCATAGAGAGAATAGGAGAGAAGAATATGAACCAGGATATTTCAAGAGATGATTTAAAGCAATGGGAAGATAATTTCAGATCAGGGAAGTCAAATACGTTCTTGCAGAATTCTCTGGTACGGCATGATTTAAAAGAAGTATATGCGGACAGGCATTTGATGCAGGCAGCTCAGATGTGTTTTCCGGAGGAACCCAAGATTGGAGATGTGATGGCACAGAAGCAGTCTGGGCGGTGTTGGATATTTGCCGCACTTAATGTCCTGAGAAGCCGTGTGATTGATCATAAGGGAATGGATTCCAGTTTCCGTTTTTCGGTTCCGTATCTGTATTTTTATGACAAATTGGAACGGGCTAATTTTTTCCTGGAGAGGATTCTGCGGGACAGAGGAATGGATAAGGAAGGGAAGATAGATCGTTCATTATTCTATTATCCGGTCGGTGAAGGCGGGCAGTGGTATATGGTAAAGGATCTGATTGAGAAATATGGTCTTGTGCCGGAAATAAGTATGCCGGAGACATACCATAGTGAGAATACACAGCAGTTTTGCTCTGTGATTAATAAAATTGTCCGCAACGGTGCCGTTCAGCTGATTCATATGATGGATGAAGAAAAAGCCGAAAAAGAACTGAACGAAAAGAAAGCAGAGATCATGTATTCTGTTTATAAATTATTGTGCAGCTGTCTTGGAACCCCGCCCTCTGAATTTACCTATGAATATAAGGATGCAAAGGGAGAATATCATGTATTAAGAATGACACCCAGGCAATTTGCCGACGAATTCTGCGAGTGTCGGCTGGGTGATTATGTTTATGTGGTTGATACACCCGGGAAAAACAGACCATACCATAGAATGTTCACGTTGAAAGATTGCGGAAATGTGTGGGGGAAAAGAGGAACTTATTATAATCTGCCGATGGAGGAGATCAAACCGCTGCTTCGTGCCCAGCTGGCTGCAGGAGAAACAATCTGGTTTGGCTGTGATTGTGCAAATGACATGGATCGTGCTTCAGGCATTATGATGGACAGGCTATATGATTATCAAGGACTTTTTGAAGTAGACTATGAGTTGTCGAAGGAGGAGATGCTGGATTATTGTGAGAGCGGATCGAATCATGATATGGTAATCGCGGCTGTAAAAGAGACAGAGCCGGGACATTATGTATGGAAGGTCGAGAATAGCTGGGGCACCGAGGTCGGCATGCAGGGACGATATTTGATGGATGACAGTTACCTTGAGCGATATGCTTTCCAGTTCGTCATTCATAAAAAATATCTGAACGAAAAACAGCTTAGTGAACTTGAACAGGACCCGGTCGCTTTGCCGGCAAACGATCCGATGGGAATCTGATGAAAAATAAGGTCAGGCTCTGCGAATCCAGAGCCTTGACCTTATTATCATATAAATGCATCGCAGTATCTATTTACGCCGCAGATCATAGGTAAGACATTCCTTAAGGAGCAAGCCCCTTGCACTCGTACAATGAGATACAACCGACTCTTTTGAATGTATACGGTCAAAGGGCAGTATCTATTCTGTCACGCAGCCGACTCCGGCGATAGAAATAATAGATTATGAGCAAGACCGCAGTGGCTATCCATGACATAGGATAGCTTACAAGTATTGTGGACAGTTCATGGTGTCTTGGAACCACCAGAAGGATCCAGGGAAGGCGCACGAAGCATACGCCGCCCAGCGTAATCAGGGTGGGAAACAGCACGTCCCCGATACCGCGCAGAGCGCCGGAGAGTATCTCAATAAATACGAAGACGATATAGCTGGGCGTGATATAGCGCAGCATATAGACTCCGATCTTAACGACATTGATATCTGTCGTAAAGATGTGATACAGAGGGCGGCAGAAGACCATGAGGAAGACCAGAAGTGTTCCGCATATGCCGAGAGACATAGCGAGACAGATTCGGACACTTCTGAATATACGGTCGTACCGCCTTGCGCCGTAATTCTGGCCGGAAAATGTTGTGATCGCGATGCCGAATGCCCCGCATACGGTCCAGAATATAGCGTCCAGCTTGCCGTATGCCGCCCATGCTGCAGCGGGATCCGTGCCGAAGCCGTTCACGGCCGCCTGTATGATGATATTGGTAATCCCGTACATGCAGGATTGAAGCCCGCTTGGGAAACCGATGCGAAGCTCCGCCTTCAGCATAGCCGGCGCGATGCGGATGGAGGCAGGTATCAGCTTCAGCAGATCATAGCTTCGCATCAGCGCCCGTGTGACCAGGATTGCGCTGACGGACTGTGAGATGACGGTTGCGATCGCAACACCTGCAATGCCCAGATGGAAGATCAGTACCATTATGATATCCAGCACGATATTCAGAAGGCAGCAGACGATCAGATAGTATAAGGGACGTCTGGAGTCCCCTATGGCGCGCATGACTCCGGACCCCATGTTGAAGATAAGGACCGATATCATGCCAAGGAAATAGATCCTTAGATACAGGATGGAATCTGTCAGTACGTCTGCCGGGGTCTTCATAGCGGTAAGAAGCCAGGGAGTCAGGAACCATCCGAGAACTGCGATCACTATGCTTGCGATGATGGAAAATGCATAGGCCGTGTGAAGGCTCTCATGAAGGCTTCTTGTGTTCCTCGCACCGTAATGCTGTGAGATAATCACTGTGGCTCCGGCAGAAAGCCCGGTAAAGAATCCAATAATAAGGTTGGACAATACGGCTGCCGAGCCGCCGACGCTTGCGAGAGCCTGCTTTCCTACGAATCGGCCCACGATGACGGCATCTACCGTGTTATAAAGCTGCTGAAACAAAGTACCGATCACGATCGGGAAGAAGAAGATTAATAGCTGGCGCCAGATCACACCCTCGGTAATCTGGTTCTGAGTTACGTTCTCTTTGGTCATGACATACCCATTCCTTTCTTGTTTTTGCCGTACTAAAAAGGACGATGATTCCCATCGAATCATCATCCCTTCGTAGAACCGCGTGTTATAGCTTAGAAGAAGATATTCCCGCCCACATTGATTCCGGATACTCCGGTGGATGCGGAGCGGAACTGATAGCAGTTAAGGACCGCAGAATGTCTTGCTCCGCCCAAAGCAGCCTGTGCGACGGAATAAGCGGTGGAAGAAGGCCCTCTTGACAGAACCTTCTCGAGGCTTCCGTTCCATGTAGGGGAGAACTGTCCGGATTGATAGACAACTCCGCTTATGGTATTGGGATAGCTAGGGCTTGCAACCCTGTTCATGATGACGGTCGCAACTGCAAGCATAGGATCGTATCCTCCGGCTTCACATTCCAGGATCGCAGCAAACAGTGCCGTATCGCTTACCGTAGCGGGAGTAGAGCCCACATTCGTCGTACCGGAGGGTGCTAGGGTCTGGTTATCGTTCGTCGACGGGTTATTAGGCTGGGCAGCCTGTCCGCTATTAGCCGGCTGATTGCTTGAAGTCTGTCCGTTCGGCGGTGTCACAGGACCTGACACTTCATTGTTCTGAGCATTCCTCAGAGCTTCTTCCGCGGCACGCGCACGTTCCAACTGTGCGGAATAATCCTCCAACCGGCTGGAAGTGGAAGTGATCTTGGAATTCAAGGCGTCCCTCTTCGTGGTGAGGTCGCTGTGCATCGCGGTCAGTTCGTTCTGCTTGTCCTCGAGCTCTTTTTGCTTTTCTTCTACGCTGACGCGGACGTTGCTTAATTCTTCCAGCATAGCCCGGTCATATGTACTTATGGTTGTGACATATTCAGCTTTGTTAAGGAAATCAGCCATGTTCTCCGATGAGAATAGAATCTGGAGCAGAGAGAGATTCCCCCCCTCATACATGAACTTGATCCTGTCTTTCATGGCGTCATATTGCGCCGCTTCATTCAACTGCGCTGCCGCCAGATCGAGCTTGGCCTTTTCTACTTCGGCGGATAATTCTTCAATCTGGGCCGAAGCGGCATCTAAATCAGCACTCAAAGATGACAACTGGCTATTCAGGTCATTCAAGTCATTCCTAAGGCCGGAAGTGGTAATCTCCAGTTCCTTCGCTGAGGGTGCGCAATAAGCCGGAATAGTCACAGAAGCAATTGTTACGGCAGAGACGGCAACAGCCAGAATTGACCGTAATATACGTTTCTTTTCTTGGGTTATCATATAAGTATCCTTTCTATCATTATCGTGTGCTCAATATATTATACAACAAATTGCTTTATAAAGCAAACTTTGTTATTATAGATTTAAAATAAAGATTGCGAGGAACGGCCGAATATGAGAAAATATGAAGAAAACCGATATATTTTGGAAGAAATAAAGGATCAGATCTACCCATGGGTGAAGGGGGAGCTTGTGGATACCAGGGCGCTGAATGGAAAATATATTTCAGAAAAAGATACCCCTGTTGTGTCATTTATCAGAGGTCTTCGGATTATATTTGTTATAAAGCGGGGCGAGGATGTGTATGAGGTGCTGAAGGATAACATGCTCCCGCCGGATTGTGATGTGGAGTCGCTGTACTATACGGCCTGCGAGAATCTGGTCAGAGACGTGGAATTCGTGATTGCCAATACCTGGTATGGAGGATTTGCGATCCTGGCGGACGGGTGGCACGAGGCAAGCTCTCTCTGTTTCAAGCATATCTGGCAGGTATGTGTGGATAAGCTGAAGGACGATCTGGTGATCATGGCGCCGACCAGGGAGACGGTCTTATTTGCCCCGGCATCGAATGAGAAGGCTGTTGCGAAGCTGATAGAGCACGGGGAACAGACCTTTGAGCAGACGAAGGACCGGATCAGCACAAGGCTTATGTTATTTACAAAAGACAGAAAGGAACTGATAGAATATGAAGATTAAGGTGAGGCTGATCGGAGTGGATCTGGACGGGACATTGCTGACAGAGCAGAAGAAGCTGACGCCATATACAAGGAGCGTCCTTCGGCGGGCAGTAGAAGCGGGTATTATTGTTTTGCCTGCAACAGGCAGGCCGTTTAGCGGCTTGCCGAAGGAATTGGCAGATTTCCCGGGAATCCGGTATGCGGTTACAGCCAATGGCGGAAGGATCGTGGAGGTGAAGACGGGCAGGGCGCTCTATGAGTCCCTTGTGCCGTTTGAGACGGCGGGAAGGGTTCTTGATGTGTTTGAGCGCTATGATACCCTGCGGGAGATCTATTATAGCGGGATCGGTTATGCCCAGGAGGACGAACTCCGGTCGGTCGGCCGCTATATCAGTTCACCGCAGATGGCAGATTATATTACGGCAACCCGCATCCCTGTGCCGGATGTCAGGGCGAAGTTCGAGGCTGAGCGTCAAAGCCTGGATAAGGTACAGGGATTGTTTGCAACGGTTGCGGACCGGGATGCGGCGCGGGAAGAATTAAAAGCGGTTGCAGGGATTGAGGTTACCGGCGCCCTGGATAAGAATATAGAAGTGAATGCAGAAGGCGTCGACAAGGGCAAGGCGCTCATATGGCTTGGTAAGCATCTGGGAATCAGGAAGGAAGAGATCATGGCATTCGGCGACAGCTCGAACGATCTGAAGATGATGAAAGGAGTCGGGATCGGGGTTGCCATGGCGAATGCACGGGAAGATGTAAAAGAGGCGGCAGACTATATCACTGCTTCCAATGATGAGGATGGAGTAGCGCATTTTATTGAAGAATGCGTATTATAATGAAGGAAGGAGAAAGAGATGTTAGACGTATTGAAGGTAATTATACTGGGAATTGTGGAGGGGATCACAGAGTGGCTCCCAGTCAGCAGCACGGGGCATTTGATCCTCGTAGGGGATATACTGAAGCCGGGGCTCAGCGACGAGTTTATGGAGATGTTCAATGTGGTGATCCAGTTAGGGGCGATCATGGCGGTGGTTGTGCTGTATTTCCATAAGCTGAATCCGTTCTCCCCAACGAAGACGAAGAAACAGAAGATGCTGACCTGGCAGATGTGGTTCAAGGTAGTGATCGCCTCGGTGCCGGCGGCGCTCATTGGACTTCCTTTCAACGATATCCTGGATGAACTGTTCTATAAGCCGCTGCCTGTGGCGGTGATGCTGATCGTCTACGGGGTGCTTTTTATAATAGTAGAGAACCGGAATGCGGGTAGCAGGCCGTCGGTCAAGAGAATCTCGGAACTGACCGTTCCGATGCTTCTGATCATCGGGGCCTTCCAGATGCTTGCGCTGATCCCCGGCACCTCCAGATCGGGAGCGACCATTGTAGGCGCGCTTTTGATCGGTATATCAAGAGAAGTAGCGGCAGAATTCACCTTCTTTCTTGCAATCCCGGCGATGTGCGGGGCGAGCCTTATTAAGCTTGTGAAGTTCGGGTTTCATTTTACCGGCAAGGAGTTCGGGCTTCTGATGCTTGGATGTGCGGTGTCCTTTGCGCTTTCTATCGCTGCGATCCGTTTCCTGATGGGATATATCAAGAAGAACGACTTCAAGGTATTCGGGTATTACCGCATCATTCTGGGGGGAATTATAGTCATTACTGCGGTAGCTCAGATGCTTCTTGCATAAAGAGTAAGAAAAACCTCTTGTTTTTTGCTGAAAACATGGTAGAATATCTACTAGCTTGTATTTTTATGCAAAATAATTAATAAATTCACTATGGAGGTTATGGAAAATGAAATTTAAAAAGTTAATAAGTGTACTGCTGACTGCGGCTTGTGTGTTCGCACTTGCCGCATGCGGATCCAAGGATGATTCCGGAAGCAGTTCAGGAAGTTCTTCTGACGAAGGTAATGGCAGTGATTCAGCGGCGGTGACGGCGAAAGTCATTGACATCGACCTGACTGATGAAGAGTATGCATTCGGTGTGGACAAGACCCAGCCGGAGCTTTTGGACCAGGTGAATGCATTTGTAGGCAAGATCAAGGAGGACGGTACATTAGAGGCGATCTGTGACAAATATTTCGGCGACGGCGAGCCGGAGGCAGTTGAGTCTGCTGAGCTTGATGATTCCAAGGATCAGCTTGTGGTAGCTACCAATGCCGCGTTTGAGCCGTTTGAGTATACGAAGGGTGAGAGTTATTACGGGATCGATATGGAGATTGCGTCCCTGCTTGCCAAGGAGCTTAACAAGGAACTGGTGATCCAGAACATGGATTTTGACGCGGTATGTCTGTCCGTCAGCCAGCAGAAATGTGATGTCGCGATGGCGGGCCTTACCATCAACGAGGAGAGAGAAGAATATGTAACATTTACAGATGCTTACTATGAGGCGTCACAGAGGCTGATCGTTCCAAGCAGCGATACGTCATATGACGGCTGTGCAGATGCGGATGCAGTGGCGGCGGCTCTTGGTGAGTTAAGCGACGCAGATTCTATCGGCGTACAGGCAGGAACCACAGGACAGTATTATGTAGAAGGCGATGCAGACTGGGGATTTGACGGTCTCCCGGCCAAATGTGTTACTTATAAGAGCGGGTCTCTTGCCGTACAGGATATGCTCAATGGCAATATCAAATACGTGATCATTGACGCGGCGCCTGCGGCAGCTATTACAGAAGCAATCAACGAGATGCAGTAGAAGGAAAGCTATGGGTAATTTTGAGCAGAAAGTAAATAAATTTATAGAGATATTCCTGGAACAGGGCGGCTATGTCAAGGTGATAGAAGGCTTAAGGAATACGCTTACGATCGCCGTGGCAGGTCTGATCATCGGTATTCTGATTGGAACCGTTATCGCCACAGTGCGCGTGCTTCCCAAGTACAAGGTTCTGCCGCGTGTGATGAATGGGATATGCAGCTTCTATGTTGCACTGTTCCGGGGAACGCCGATGGTGGTTCAGTTGCTGGTATTCTATTATGTATTGCTGCCGATCATCGGATGGAGGATTACCGGAGTTCAGGTTGCCATGTTAGTATTCGGGTTGAACAGCGGAGCATACATATCTGAGATTATGCGAAGCGGGATCCAGTCTGTGGATTCCGGACAGATGGAGGCTGGGCGTGCGGTAGGGCTTAGTTTCGGCGTAAGTATGGTCAAAATCGTGATTCCGCAGGCTGTCAAGAACATCCTTCCGACTCTGGGCAACGAGTTCATCTCCCTGATCAAGGAGACTTCGGTTGTAAGCTTCGTGGGAGCGGCGGACTTGTATGTGGCGTTTAACTATATCGGAAGCAACAGCTATGAGTTCATGGTTCCTTATCTGGTGATGGCGCTGATCTACATCGTTCTCGTGCTGTTGATCTCACTGCTTGTGAAACTGATGGAAAGGAGCCTGAAGAAGAGTGATAGACGTAATTAATCTCAGGAAGAGCTTCGGAGATACGGAGGTCTTAAAAGGAATTGACATAACCATCAACAAAGGCGACATCGTAGCAGTGATCGGTCCGTCCGGATCGGGGAAGAGTACCTTCCTCAGGTGTCTGAACTGTATGGAGGATCCAAGCGGGGGGAATATCATATTCAACGGCGTGGATATCGCGGATATGAGTGTGAATATCAATGTGCACCGCCGTCATATGGGAATGGTGTTCCAGCATTTTAACCTCTTCAACAATAAGACGGTGCTGCAGAATATCATGATGGCGCCGGTATATCTAAGGTGTCAGGATCTTAAGAAGGCGAAGAGGAAGAACAGCAGGACCCGGTTTGGGAATCTGTTTCGCGGCGGCAATGCCAAAGAACTGCTTCCGGTTACCCAGACCAACGAGCAGATCAAGAGTGAGGTAAGGGAACAGGCGATGGAGCTTCTGAGAAGGATCAGCCTGGAAGATAAGGCGGACGTCTATCCGTCTACCCTGTCCGGCGGGCAGAAGCAGAGGATCGCGATCGTACGGTCCCTTGCTATGGATCCGGACGTGATACTCTTCGATGAGCCGACTTCGGCGCTGGACCCGGAGATGGTAGGCGAGGTGTTGGAGCTGATGAAGCAGCTTGCCGGAGACGGAATGACGATGGTGGTCGTAACCCATGAGATGGGATTCGCCAGAGAGGTGGCGAACCGGGTTGTGTTCATGGATGAAGGGCAGATCAAGGAGGAAGGAGATCCGGAGGAGTTCTTCGGGAATCCCAGGGAGCCAAGACTTAGAGAGTTCTTGTCGAAGATCCTGTGATAATGAATATAGCTTGAATACAGAAGGGTATCTCTGATAACGGGATGCCCTTATTTCAATGTACATATGGCAATTCTGCCGGAAAGAGAGGAAATAAAAGATGAAAATAGAAGAATTAATGGAACGGATCCGCCTGCCCAGGGAAGCAAGAGAGACGGTGCAAAAGGAGCAGATTGCCGAGGAGGAATATGAGGTCTGGAAGGACAAGTTTTATCAGGATATCCGGCAGTTTATCGGGGAATGGAAGGATATGGACGGCAAGTATGTGTGGGCGCTTGAATTCTATCTGAAGCTGGCAATGGATACTTACGGGGCATATCAGGAGAGGGGATACACAGACCAGGTGTTTGATGAGACCTTCTATGACATTACGATCTGGTGCCGGGAATGTTACCGGAAGCATGGCGTCTATGGCTTGGAAGAGTTATGGTGGCTTGGACAGTCGGTGAAGATGGAGTTGTTCCGGCTTGGACGGCTGCAGTTTGAGCCGATCCTTGTTAAGAAGGATATGAAGGGCAGGGAGCAGACTATTAAGGCAGGGACGAAGGCGCTGAACGTACATATTCCTGAGGGAGAGCCGTTGGAAATGGAAGCGTGCCGGGAGTCATTCCGGCGTGCGGCGGAGTTCTTCAGAAAGGAATACCAAGTATATGTTTGTGATTCCTGGCTGCTGTCGCCTCATCTTAAGGAGGTGCTTCCCGATACCAGTAATATCATCCGTTTCCAGAAGCTTTTTGAAGTAACGGATGTAGGGTACCAATACCCACAGGCAGAACAGAGGATATTCGGAGAGATACTGGAGGATAAGCGGCAGTACCCGGAGAATACGACGCTTCAGAAGCGTGCCAAAGAATACGTTCTCTCAGGGAGGGATCTGGGGATCGGAGCGGGATTCTTTACAGCTTCGGCTGCTATAGAATATAGATAAATCCTATAAATAGAAATATATATACATATTATTGATTTAACGATACAGCATATTTCGTTTATAATTGATATAGGGTTGATATCCTTTGACCCTTACGTCATAAGAAGAAAGGAAATATGTACATGAAAAAGAGATTGGTAAGTGTATTGCTGTGTGCGGCAATGGCAGCTGCGATGGCAGCAGGATGCGGATCTGATGCCGGGTCAGGCTCTGGTTCAGATTCAGGAGACGCGAAGGAGAAGAGCGGATCCTCCGATGAAAAGACGACGCTGACATTCTGGTGCCATGAGAATGAGCCGTGGGTGAAGTCTTATAAGGAGATGGCTAAGAAGTTCGAAGATGCGAACCCGGATTATACGGTGGAGGTTCAGGACTATCCGTTCAAGGTGTACAATGACAAGATCCAGACAACACTGACATCCTCAACGTCAGGGCCGGATATCGTAGCAGTCTGGGGCGGAACCGCACCTTCCTTTATTGCGTCGGATGCACTTGCAGAGGTGCCGGAGGATCTGGTGAAGGAGTTTGAAGAGGACTATCTGGAGCCTACGCTTGGCATTTATCAGAAGGAAGGCAAATACTACGGCGTGCCGATGGAATTTAACCTGGAATACGGCGGAATGATCGTCAATAAGAAACTGTTCGGCGATACTCCATATCCGACAACCTGGGAAGAACTCAGGAAGGTTTCTAAGGAAGTCTCCAAGAAGAACGGCGATATCGTAGAAATGAAGGGATTCGAGATGATGGATTCCGATTCCCTGATCTGTAACTATCTCGCGATGATCCTGCAGCAGGGAGGTCAGTATCTTATGGACGACGGCTCTATTGATTTCGCGACTCCGGAAGGCATTAAGGCTATGGAGGAGATTCTTGATATGTACCAGAACGGAGAGTGTGACCTTGAGAATCTGACTTCCGGCGAATATGGTTTCAATGATGTATATCAGGATAAGGGATATATGGCATCTGTCGGTTCCTGGGGGATCGGGGAAGGTACAGACACCTATGGACTGACTTACGGCGAGGATTTCGAGTATGTGCCGGTTCCGCAGTATGGGGATGAGATGGCATTTGCTTCTGAGACCGGATGGGGAATCATTGTCCCGGAGAACGGAGCAAACAAGGAAGCAGCATGGGAATTCGTGAAGTTCTTCAGTGAGCCGGAGAATTTGGTGCAGCACAATATCGCGTGTAACCAGCTTCCGCCAAGGAAGTCTTTGTTAGACAGTGAAGAATATAAAGAAGCGATGCCGAATGTGACGTTCTTACTGGATATCCTTCCAAGCGGACAGTGGATGGGACCATATAATACGTCAGATATGCGCGGAATTTTCAACCAGATGTATATGGATCTGTGTCAGGCTGACAATCCGGATGTGAAAGGAGCGCTTAAGGAAGCATCCGCTCAGATTACAGAAGAATGTCAGATTGGTTACTCGATGGATTAAATTATGTACGGCAGAGGATACGGGATGTGTTCTCTGCTGTTTTTGGAGAACGGTATGAAAAATAATCGATTTGTAGCCGCGGTTTTGATACCTGGTTTTTTGTTTTTAATTCTCTTTTCAGTGTTTCCGGTTGCATATGGACTGGGAATCTCTTTCTATGATTATAACCCGGCAAATTCCCAGAATCCATTTATAGGTTTGGAGAATTACAGACGTCTGATCCATGATGAAGTGTTCTGGCTGGCTGTTAAGAATACTATTGTCTATTGTCTGGCGGCAGTGACGGCGAATATTGTGATTACGCTGTTTTTGGCAGAGCTCATCTCTGTACTTCCGTCGAAGTGGATGAAGACTATGTTTCGGACGATCCTTTTTATTCCCTGTATCGCGCCTATGGTAGGGACCTCTACGGTGTGGAAATATGGTATATTAGGTACGGACGGAGGATTATTGAACAAGATTGCCGGGATATTCGGGATTGCGCCGAAGAATTGGTTCCTGACTACATGGCAAATGCTGCTGCTGATTATCATATTTACTTTGTGGGCGGATATCGGGTACAATGTGGTGCTCTTTACGGCAGGGCTTGAAGGAGTTCCCAGGGAATTTGACGAGGCGGCGGCGATTGACGGAGCGGGGCCGGTGAAGAGATTCCTGTGGATTAAGCTGCCTCTGATCGGGCGGACATTCGCATTTGTGGCGATCATGACGATGGCGAATTATTTCCAGATGTTTGCGCAGTTCAGAGTATTCGCGGCTAATGGGGGAAGGAATAATACAGCGATGGTTTTGACGAACTATGTGTTTAAGATGAGTTTTGACAGCTTCGATATGGGTTATGCGTCTGCGGTTGCGGCGGCATTGTTCGTGCTTGTATTCTTGGTTGCGATGGTTCAAAATAAGCTTATGCGTTCAGATTGGAGTTATGAATGATGAAGAAGAGGTCGAAATATAAGAAATATCACTATGTAATTATCGCCTTTCTGGCGGTTTTATCGGTGATCATGATGTATCCTATGGTATGGATGTTCCTGACAGCTTTTAAGAGCAATGCAGAAATCCGTACTTACCGGACCAAATTCCTGCCGGTCGAGTGGACGCTTGAAGGTTATCGAAGTGCATTCGAGAGGGCGCCGGTGGCAGGCTGGTTTGCAAACAGTATGTTTGTTACCATCTGCGTGACAGCGGCGGTGATCCTGACGAGTACGCTGATCGGCTATGTATTTGCCAAATACGAATTCCGGGGGAAGAAGCTTCTGTTCGTGCTTCTTCTGGCAACAATGATGGTTCCGCCTCAGGTCACGATGATTCCCCGATATCTGATGATCCAGAAGATGCATCTATTTAATACGCGGTGGGCGCTGATCGTGCCAGGGCTTGTCAGTGCATTCTCCATCTATCTGGCGAGGCAGTTTATCGGTGATATTCCAGACAGTCTGTGTGAGGCGGCTAAGATCGACGGAGCAGGACCGATTCGGATCTACTGGCATGTGATCCTCCCGAATATTAAGCCGGCTATTGGTTCCATTGGCATATTTACGGCTATGATGCACTGGAATGATTATCTGAATCCATTGCTGATGCTGAATGATATGGAGAAGATGACATTGCCTCTTGGCCTTGTGATCTTTGACAGCCAGAGATCCTCGGATCTGTCTGCGACGATGGCGGCGGCGTCCATGATCATGATTCCGATGATCGTGATCTTCCTGATCTTCCAGAAGCAGTTCATCAAGGGAATGACAATGAGCGGGATCAAGTAGGGAGAGCAGAAGTGAGAAGAAAGATAAGAGAGGTAGAGAGAAATATGTTCAAACAAAAAGAGATTAGATATGAGATGAAGCTTCTGAGTTCTCTGGCGAAGGTATTCCAGGATGAAAATCCGGTCTATCAGCCGGAGTGCTTAAAACTCAGCGCTTTGTGGGGAGAGACGGTGTCTTTCCAGGCGGCATATACCGGGGACTTCTTCATGCGCGAGCGTCTGGATGTCAGGGTAGTATCGCCGATTGAAAGCCAGGTCCGGGTAAGGACAGTCGAGCAGGTGCCGGTGGGGCGTGCGACGAACCGTATCGTGGATGATAATTATCTGAAGACAACCTCCGGGCTGTATCCGGATCTTCTGCGGGAATTGAAGGACGGGAAAGCGATTGTGTGTTCCAACCAGTGGCGGAGTCTCTGGATCGACGTGGATGTGACGGATGAGATCAAGGCCGGGGATTATGAGATCGAGATCCAGTTGGTAAAGGAGGGCGGGCCGGTATGCTCTGCGGTGATGAAGCTTACGGTGATCGGTGTAACATTGCCGAAGCTTTCGATCATGCATACGGAGTGGATGCATGCGGACTGTCTGGCGGATTATTACCAGGTGGACGTATTTTCAGAAGAACACTGGAAGATTCTTGAGAATTATTTCCATGAATATGTAAAGAGAGGCTGTAATATGATGCTGACTCCGCTCTTCACATCGCCGCTTGATACGGCGGTGGGTCTGGAACGGACGACGACGCAGCTGATCGATGTGGAAGTGAAGGACGGATCGTATGTCTTTGGATTCGACAAGCTGAAACGCTGGGTCGACCTGTGCAGTTCCTGCGGTATCGAATATTATGAGATGTCGCATCTGTTCTCCCAGTGGGGGGCAAAGTATGCGCCGAAGGTGGTGGCGACAGTAGACGGAAGGGAAGAGAAGATCTTCGGATGGCACACGCCTTCAGTGGGAGAGTACACGAAGTTCCTTCACAGCTTCCTGCCTCAGCTTACCAGGAAGCTGCATGAGTGGGGGATCGCAGAGGCGACTTATTTCCATATCTCTGACGAGCCGAGGGAAGAGCATCTGGAGAGCTTCAAGGCAGCGAAAGAATCGTTAGGAGATCTGTTAGAAGGCTTCCATACCTTTGATGCGCTCTCAAGCTATGAGTTCTACCGTCACGGATTGATCGACAAGCCGATCCCAGGGAATAATGAGATCGAAGAGTTCCTTTCCCATGGACTCACAGATATGTGGACCTATTATTGTACGGGGCAGTTCTATGAGGTGAGCAACCGGTTCATGTCTATGCCGTCGGCGCGGAACCGTATCTATGGGGTACAGCTGTTCAAATATGATATCGCGGGGATCCTGCACTGGGGATATAATTTCTACAACAGCCAGTTCTCGATCGAGCATATCAATCCTTACGAGGTGACAGACGCGGACAATGCATTCCCATCCGGCGACCCGTTCCTGGTGTATCCGGGAGCGGACGGGCATCCGGAAGAGTCGATCCGCATGATGGTACACTATGAGGCGCTTACGGATCTGAGGGCGCTTAGGCTTCTGGAATCACTGACGGACAAGGAGTATGTGATGGAGTTAGTTGAGGGAGAGCTTGCCGAGCCGTTGACATTTAAGCGATATCCGAAGTCGGATATGTATCTGATTACGTTGAGGAACCGGGTGAACCGGGAGATCGCACGGAGGATGAGCGGGACGGATGAAAGTTGAAACGCCTGATCGCCGCATTGCGGGGGTAGGAATGATATGATGAAGGAGAAAGATATGTCTGAGACGAAGATTGTGAAAACTACGTGCTCCACTTGCGGACCATGCTGTGAAGTGGATGCGTATGTGAAGGACGGAAAGCTCATTTCCGTAGAGGGATCGCGCAATACGCCCATGCAGTCCGGCGGACTGTGTGCCAAGGGAGTTGCAGCGACACAGTATGTATATAATAAAGAACGGATCTTATATCCGATGAAACGAGTCGGCAAGAAAGGCGAAGGGAAGTTTGAACGGATCTCGTGGGATGAGGCTTATGAGATGATTGCCGAAGAGCTTCTTAGGATCCGAGGCGAGTATGGGGCGAGATCTACAGTGTTCTATGCAGGTTATGCCAAATGGTACCGTCCTGCCCTTCTGCGGCTTGCCAATGCTTATGGATCGCCGAATTTCTGCACGGAGTCCAGTACCTGTTTCCAGGCGGCCGCCCTTGCTTGGCGTTCGGTATACGGGAACAGGATCTGCGGGCCGGATCTTAAGAATGCGAAGACACTGATGCTCTGGAGTTCTAACCTGTACCATAGCAACACACCTATGAGTAAGGCGTTTCAGGGGTTTAAGAAGCGCGGCGGCAAGGTTATAGATGTGGATCCGCGCCGTTCGGTGACGGCCCATGACGCGGATATTCATCTGCAGTTGATCCCGGGAACGGACGGCGCTCTGGCGCTGTCCATGGCGCAGGTGATCATAGAGGAGGATCTGTACGACAAGGAATTCGTGGACAAATATGTCTATGGATTTGAGGAGTACCGGGAGTATGTACAGCAATTCACCCCTGAGAAGGCAGAGAAGATTACAGGTGTTCCCAAAGACCTGATCAGGAAGGCGGCGCGGACTTATGCCGGAAACGGCCCGGCAGGCCTGATGTTCTCCGCTTCTCCTGTGGTACACCACATCAACGGAGTACAGAATTACCGTGCGGTCTTCTCATTGATCGCACTCACTGGCAATTATGATGTGGAGGGCGGCAATCGGACGCAGCCGGGACCATTTTCCCCGGCAAATGAATTCGGACAGATCAGGCGTTTTGAAGGGGAAGAAGCCATCGGCCAGAAGGAGTTCCCGGTATGGTTCGACCTGTCCTGCGACGAGGCACAGTGCACCCTGCTTGCGGATTACATAAGCAATGGGAAGCCGTATCCCATCAAGGCATTATTTGCCATGGGGCTGAACCATCGTATGTGGCCGCAGCCGGAGTACCTTAAGAAGTCGCTTGAGAAATTGGACTTCTATGTAAATGTAGAGCTGTTCATGTCAGAATCATCTAAGGCGGCAGACCTGATCCTTCCGGCATGTACGTCCTATGAGAGGGAGCAGATACACACCGGAATGGGCGGCAGGTTCTTCTTCTCGAATCAGGCGATCGAGCCGGTAGGAGAGAGCCGCAATGACATCGAGATTATTATGGAAGTGTACCGCAGAATGAAGCTTAAGGATTCATCGATCTGTGATGAAGTATTAGGAGAGGGATATCAGGCTTATATGGAGCATATCTTAAGACCGTCCGGGCTTACGCTTGAGGAATTAAAGAGCCATCCGGAAGGGATGATGGGTAAAAACCTGTTCCCGCCGGCGGTGAAGACCTATGAGAATGAAAAGTTCCATACGCCGTCCGGCAAAGTGGAGTTTAAGTCTCTCGTATTGGAGCGATATCAGGACAGCCACGGATATGAAGGACTTCCGGTATATCATGATTACCGGGAGAATGAGGCGGTAGACAGACAGAAGTTTCCGCTGATCCTGAATACTGGAAGCCGGAAGCCGCAGCTATTCCATTCCAGGCTGTATCGGATGTCATGGCTTAATAACATAGAAGCTGTGCCTATGGTGGAGCTCCACCCGGAGGATGGCCGTGCCTATGGTGTGGGTGACGGAGACTTCGTCCAGGTGACTTCACCTTCGGGCAAGATTACGGGAACGGCTGTATACAATGTCCAGGGGAATCCTGGAGTCGTGTATATCTATCATGGTAATTCCAAGGGAGATGCCAATGAGCTGATCGGAAAGGATTATGTAGATCCGATCTCCGGATTCCCGGGATTCAAAGGATATTTCTGCAGGGTGGAGAAGACAGAAGATAAGGGGTGTATAATAGGATGAAATTAAGGTTTGACGAAGATAAATGCATAGGATGCTATGCATGTTATACGGCATGTATTGCGGCGCATCATTCTCCGGAAGAGGAGGATGCGAACAGCCACAGAGTCATACGGACGGTGAAGGAAGAGGATTTTCAGAAGAATATCTGCGTAGGATGCGTGCATTGCGGGCTGTGCATGAAACAGTGCCCAAAAGGCGCTATTTACCGAGAGGAAGAGTATGGCCTGATCCTGGCAGACCGGGAGAAGTGTACCGGGTGCAGAACATGTGCGTCTGTCTGTCCGAAGGGTGTGATTCATTATGATGCAGATGGGAAGATGGAGAAGTGTGACGGATGTATCGACCGATTGCGTGAGGGCAGAGAACCGGCATGTGTGCGGGTGTGCTGCGTGGGGGCGGTGTACTAGATTTCAGATTGCCTTACGGCTTAAGTAAGAATTATTTATTGAAGTTCTTGAGAAAATAAGCTCTTGACTTTTGGTGAATATGGAATTATCCTGTATATGTAACAGGGGCGCTTGAATGGCTGAGATGTATGTATAGCATACAGACCCTCAAAACTTGATCCGGGTAATGCCGGCGTAAGGAAAGGAGAATTTCATAATGTCACAGACTAATTCTATCACAGGCAGGAGTGCGTCTTCTGCCGTCAAAAGGCTTGTTTTTTCTGCCATGGGAATCGCACTGGCAATAGTTACCTCTTACATAAAAGTGTGGGAGATGCCGATGGGCGGTTCGGTCACGTTGTTATCCATGTTATTTATTTGTTTGATCGGGTACTGGTTCGGAGCAGGGTACGGGATTCTTGCCGGAGCTGCATATGGGATCCTGCAATTTATTATTGATCCATATATGGTGTCTGTTCTGCAGGTATTATTCGATTATCCCTTAGCATTTGGAGCACTTGGGCTGTCAGGTTTTTTTCATAACCGGAGGTACGGTCTGCAGATGGGATATGTTGCTGGCGTGCTGGGAAGATTCGTCTTCTCTACGTTATCCGGAGTGGTCTTTTTTGCGGCGTACGCACCGGAAGGGATGAATCCGTGGGTATATTCTGCCTTATATCAGGGAAGCTATCTTGGAGCGGAAGGAATCGTTACGTTGGTGATCATCTCAATCCCGCCGGTAGCGAAGGCGCTGGAAACAGTGAAGAGACAGGCGGCGGTCTGATCGTATCATTTTCAGATTTTTTAGGATTTTGAATGTGGAACGCCAACGGCGTTGAGAGGACAATATGCAGTTAATTTATCTGGCGGCTGGAAACAGCCGCCGTTTCGGTGGAAATAAACTATTATATGAATTGGACGGAAAGCCGCTCTATCGGCATCTTCTGGATCGGCTGATCCGGATCTGCAGGCGCCATGAGTCCTGGGAGATTCTGGTGGTAACACAGTACGATGAGATCTATGATGTGGTTGGAAGGATGGGAGCGTCCGGGATGCCAGTGCATCCGGTGTACTCGCTGGACAGCAGGAAGGGAGCGTCTTATTCTGTCCGTGCGGGCATTGAGGCTGCGTCCGGGGAGACGGAAGGGTATGCTTTCTTCGTGGGGGATCAGCCATTTTTGACGGAAAGGAGTGCGGAAGGATTCCTGGAAGAGATGCAAAGAAAGCAGGCTGAGCTTGGAAGTGTCAGGTGCAAAGATCTGGTTGGGAATCCAACATGGTTCTCACGGAAGTACCGCAGAGAGCTTCTTGCCCTTGAAGGGGATAGAGGGGGTAGGAAGCTCCTTAAGAAATACTCGGATAGGGTAGTATATTACGAGATTGAGAATGCAGGGGAACTTGAGGATATAGATGAGTTGCCGGTGTAGCTATCCAATCAAAACCTTTTTCCTTCAAGTATATTTGTATCTTATTTATCATATAATAATACTTTACAGCTTTTCTTATGGCAGGCGATTCCAAACTTGTGAATTACCTGCATCTTTCCTGTTGCAAAGCAGAAACATACCCCCTATCCTCAAGCTGCGTCAGTGCCTTCTTACATGCAGTATCAAACGAACCGCCCTCTGCATACTTCACTTCCATGATGCATCCAATCTTTTCAGAATGAACCTAATCGTAATGTCTGTATATCCAATACCGGATTCTGCATTAGATTTCCTGGACAAAAGTATAGCGGACGTTTTGTCTATATAGTAGAATCCTTTGGTTCTTATATTACGGAAAAATTCGTCTCCTATCTAATCATTCGTTGGGAACAGGGGGGGCTTCACACGGAAAGATGTGGAAAAGGCGTTGGGGATCAGCCAGACCACATGTGGATGATTATTGAAACAGATGGTTGGAAAAGGGCAGATTGTTCAAGAAGGAAGAAGCAGGAATACGCATTATCGCCTTGCAGAGTAAAACAGAAACGGCGGAAATTGTTTGATTATGCCATGAAGTGATTCGGATAAGCGTTGGAGACGCTTCAGGCGTTGTCAGTACTGGAAAATATTGGATGCAAGAACAAAATTTGTGCCTGTGCAAGAGCCGGAAGAAGGCGTAGAATGTGGGAATTTATTCTAAAATTCGTGTTAAAAGGCAAGAAAATGCATGGCGGGAGATTGATAAAAAGGCCAGAAACAGCCGAAAAAACGGCAAAAAACCCATTACGAAAAAGTTTAGTTTTTCGTAATGGGTTTTTTTTATTTAATTTTAGTCATTCTACAATACTATCGGCAAAAAGTCAATAAACTTAACCTCCTATTTTTTGTGACATTTGACGAAAATTTTACCAGTGATCTTCATTACGAAAAACTAAACTTTTTCGTAATGAAGATTACTGGATGAGAAATAGAAGGGGAATATTAAGTGTATATATTTTATTAAATACTTATTGTGATCTGGAATATTAGAGAAGAAAAGCGGGCAGGAGGAAATATTTAATATGGGCGGAACATTAGACAGGAAAGAAGGTCGAGGGAAGGAAAAGAGTAAGAAAGTTCTTATCATTATATTACTATTGTGTATTATTGTCCTTTTAGCAGTCGTTTGTTATAAGTTGTGGGACAAAGAACCAGAAGATGAGAGGGACGTCAGCGGCAGTGCAATGATCATTACGGAGGATACCAGGGACGCACTTTCCGACATCAAAGACAAGGTAGCAAAAGGGATGATCGATATCAAGATGACCCGGAATTGGATATTCGAAGAAGGCGGAAAGTCAAGTAATGCTTATCTTGCCAATTCGGAGAGGAATTCTTATGATTTGAGATTTCAGATTACCTTGGATGATACGGGAGAGGTTATCATGGAATCCCCGGATGTTCCGATTGGTTCCTGTATAGAGAATTTCTCATTGTCAGAAACTTTGGAGCCAGGGGAATATAATGTGACAATTGCCCATCAGCAGGTAGAAGATGGAGAAGTGATTAACACAGTGCGAACGTCGGATGTGATCACTGTAAGATAATGTGGTTCTATTTGCTGATAACAGCAATTGAACATAGAAGCTCTTATTTAATAAACGAATATGAGGAGGATTAGTTTATGGTTAGAAAAATGGTTAGGACAGCGGCGACAGCTCTGGCAATGACAAGTTTGCTTGGGATGACAGCATTTGCATCAGAAGTTGAGAACACATGGAACGTCAATAATGCGCAGACTACGATGACAGGCGACTCTTACGGAGTTGAACCGACGATCGAGGTTGAACTGCCGGGAGATTTGGCGTTTGGTATCAATCCGTTGAAATTGGCTACAGATGAAGAGGGTAATGGTAAGGTGCAGATTATCAGTGGACAGTATGTTGTGAAGAATTACAGCAATGTGCCGGTTGCAGTTACAGCGTCAACGACAGCAGCGGCAGGAGAGAACGCAGAAGGAGTCAATCTGCTTGCTGCGCCGACATTTGCAGCTAATGGGGATTTAGAATCAGCAGATAAGAAGAAGAATATCTGGCTGGTGCAGTTGTATCCGGAGACGGTTACGGTATCGGCAGAGGGAGAGGTTACGTTGGCGCAAACAGGTTTTAAAGGGGATAGAACTGACAATGAAACAAGTGTTGCAGGAAAAACCCTTGGTTCGACTGCAAGCGAGGTTTGCTTTAGCTTAGATGCATATGTAGAAGACGGCGGAAAGATGAAGGATACTTGTGCAAGCGGTTTTACATTCGCAGGAGCGGTTGATCCGGGTGCTACTTTTGCGGAAGGAGACGTTACTGTGACAACGAAGTTTACTTTGAATACGCTCAGTGAGAATCAGAAAACAAGTGACTATGAAGGGCTTTCGCTCAACGGTGGAACATATCATTCAACAGTAGTACAGAAGGCGACATCAACCCCCTAAATATAAGGCAGATACATACGGTGTTGTAAGTATCGGAAGATTATATGGTATAAAAATAAAATTACGTTGTTAAATAAGAGGACTGTAAGAGGAGAAGAATCTGCTTCTCCTCGCTAATAAATTAGAAACTTGACACCGGATGATAGATGAAGGGGCGATGAGTTGATGCGGCAAAGTAAGTTATAATATATGTATGCGATTGAGTGGTAGGATTGAGAGGGGAATTAAAAAGCTTAAGTTAAGAGTATTGTACATACAGAGGATGCTGTAACAGAGCATTCTTGCAAGATTAGTAAAGAGGTACATCCAAAGGTAGACGGCCAAAGGAAGGAGCTATGTCATCAGAGAAGATATGTAAGACAGTTCATCAGTACAGCCAGTGTCCGATTACAGAGACGGATATGCAGAAGCTTCTGGAGATTGCTGATGATTACAGGAAAGTGAAGAATTACATTTATCAGAGATACGGAGGAATCACAAGTCTGTCGAAGATATATCCTGGATATACGGTACAGAATGAGATGACTGCTGACGGCCTGCGGGAGACGCTTGGTATGCCGTCTGTATATTTTTACTTGGCTGTTTTTGATGCGCTGGCAGATATTAAGAAGCAATGGACAAGAACGAAGTCTAAAGTATCTGACTTGATTAATAAAAATGAGAGGATCACGCCGGAAGAAAAGCATTATCTTCGTTTCCTGCTGAAGGTGAACAATGCATTCGAGATGGCTCTGAACCAAAAGCCGGTGAAACTGTCGAAGAATCTGCAAAAGCAATTCGAAGAATTGGCGGCACTGGTAAATATAGAGAAATCACACCGCTATCTGTGCAGGCAGGTGAGAAAACATCATGTCAGGATGCATACAGAGAGAGCAGATGGTTTCTCAATAGCAGAACGTGCATATCGTTACGCAGATCATGGAATCTACATTTCCATAAAGGAGAAGCGAAAGAGGATCTTCGTACCGCTGACAGATAATAATCGGTACAAATCTCAGTTGTATGTGAAGCTATATCCGGAAAAGCTGAGTATCGAGATCATGATTCCGATCTATGTGACGGTGCGGAATCATGAAGATTATATTTACCGGGTCGGTGTTGCTGTCGGAGTATATACCATGCTGACGACAGATGAAGGGCATCAATACGGTGAAGAGTTGGGCAAATATCAAAAAGAATATGCCGAGTGGATTCGTGTTCAGACAGGAAGTTATAACAATAACCGGGCAAATAATCCAGGGCGCAAAAAGTATTATGCCAAGAAGAAGCGCATGGAAGAGCAGATGCATAGTTACATCAATCATGAGATCAATCGTTTCTTGCGGTCAGAAAAGCCTGAGATCATATATGTGGTGAAACTGCCTAAGCCTCAGGCAGGAGGCGGGAAGAATAAAAGAGCAAATCACCTCATGGCACAATGGCAGAGAGGATATATTCGTAATCGGCTGACGCAGAAATGTAAGGAGCAGTCGGTAGAAATCGTTGAGGTATTAGGTAAAAATATCAGTAATGAATGCAGCCAGTGCGGAGTAATTGGGAAGAAAGAGAATGGAATGTTCATCTGTCCTAGTTGCGGGAGTTGTATGGAAGAGAAGATGAATACAGCTCGTAATGTGAAGAAGCGAGGACAGGGAGATGGAGCGTTGTATTGAAGAAACTTGCATTCGTATGGGATGGTTTGGAGTTAGGTCATAAGAACAGCTATTCAGATGAGCGCCGGTGATAAACCGGAGTTTTACCGAAAGGACTGGAAGGTGGGTTCATGATATATAAAAAGCAAAATCACGGCATTAGAAGGCAGGAGCTTGAGGTGACTTGAGAAACTGCGGATTGGGTAGGCCAGGACTCTGTGAACATGTAAAAGATGTTGCGCACAGGTATCCAGGCTTGGTGAAGCGAGGATACAGATGGCACATTAAGCCTTGGGTTTGAGGCGGATGTGAGGTAGCAGAGAGCGAAATGGATATGAAAATGCGATATGCAGGAAATATTCATATCATCCAGATGAGATGACCAATATACCATATTTTAAGTTTATATAATTTATTTAACAAGGATTTGAATTTATGAGAAAAGCACAAAAACAGCAGATAGAGGAATTCTTAAAAGTATTACAGCAGGCGCATAGCGAGATCAAAAAACAGATAGAAGAACATTACCTGGATGAAACACTGGAAATATTAGAACAGTGTCAGCAGGGTGCAGTTCAAACAGGAGAATTGATTGAAAGTATAGAGGGCGAAGGCTGTATAACGATTCGTCTATTGGAAGGTTATTGTGAGATCGTATATCAACTTTATGAAGAGATAAGTAAGGAACGGACTGATCGGATTAACAGAATATATAAAAGTCTTTGTAAATATCTGATAAAGATAGAAAACAGCGTCAAAAATGATATTAAAATACATAAAGAGGTTGTATTTCTTCCGTACAAAGCGTCTATGTGGGATTCTCTGGAGAGTGTCTGGCAGGCGGCTGAGGCAGATCCTGACTGTGATGCATATGTAATTCCTATTCCCTATTATGACAGAGGAACAGATGGAAGCTTTTGCGAAATGCATTATGAAGGGAATCTTTATCCGGATTATGTACCGGTGATTAGATATGAAAATTATGATTTTGAAAAGCGAAAACCAGATATGATATTTATACATAATCCATATGATGAATATAATTATGTTACAAGTGTGGCACCTTTTTTTTATTCCGGGAATCTTAAGAAATATACAGAACAGTTAATATACATTCCTTATTTTATATTAGGGGAAATCAATAATCCGGAGGATCCGGCGACATTGGATGGGATTGCACAATATTGCATTACTCAGGGAGTGATGAATGCGGATAAGGTTATTGTACAGTCTGAAAATATGAGACGGGCGTATATTAATTTATTAACAAGACAGATGGGTGAAGAAACTAAAGGATACTGGGAAGAGAAGATCCTTGGTCTGGGTTCGCCAAAGATTGATAAGGTGCTGAGTACGAGAAAAGAAGATCTGGAGATTCCCAAAGAGTGGATTAAGATACTGAAGAAACCGGATGGGCAGTTTAAGAAGGTCATTTTCTATAATACAGGTGTGACGGCATTGCTTAAGCATGAAGAGAAGCTTTTGAAGAAAATCAGAGATGTAATGAAGGTTTTTAAGGAGAATCAGGATGAGGTGGCGTTGCTCTGGAGACCGCATCCGTTAATGTTTACGACATTGCGGTCGATGCGTCCGCAATTACTGCGAGAGTATGAAGAGATTGTGGCGGAGTATAGGGAAGAAGGATGGGGAATCTATGATGATACAGCGGATATGGACCGAGCGATTTGTCTGAGTGATGCATATTATGGGGATTGGAGTAGTATTGTATGGTTATACCAGGCGGTGAAAAAAACAGCAATATTGCAAAATATTAATATGATTTCGAATAAAGATATACCTTTGAGTTGTACTGATATTGTTAGATATAAGGAAAAATTATTCATTATAACGAGCGATACAAAATCTTTGTTTGAATATGATTATTTGTCTGGAGGTATGAAATTATGTGGAACGATTGGGAATAATACGAGTCAACTGTTTTGTAATGCAACCTTGTGTGAGAATAAGCTTTATATGATATCTTATGAAGGCGATATTATTTGTATATATAATATGCAAAAAGAAGAATTTCAAAGGATTACATTGAATCAAAAATATAGTGGGAAAGAGTATTTTAGAAGCTTCTCTTACCAGAAGAAAATATATTTTTTGAGTTATAGACATACGGTACTCTTATGTTTGGATACAAGAGATAACGATATTAAGGATTTATCAAAATGTTTTTATGAATTTGAACGCACGTATAACTTTAAAACTGGTGTGAGTAGTTTGCAGGATGTATGCATTGTAGAGGATTGCTTTTGGGTACCGTTAGAAGGAAATAATATGTTGATGCAATATGATATGCTGTCAGAAAAGTTTTATTTTTGGAAAGTTGGAAAGAGGATAATTCAATATTCAACAATTAGTTTTGACGGAGAATATTTTTGGCTTAGCGGAGATCAGAAAGTGATTGTCAGGTGGGAAAAGAAAACAGATGAAGTCAGAGAATATGATGCTTTTCCAGATGGATTTGAAATCTGTAATGAGAAAGACTATAAAGAATTATTCCATGAGAGTCTGGTTAAGAATGGTAACATTTATTTCGCTCCTTTCAATTGCAATATGCTAATTAAAATAAATAGAAAAACAGATGAAATGAATGGTGTATCAAAAATAAAATCAGAAAATTTTTATTATTGTAGAATAAGAGAAATAAATAGTCAGGAAATATATGTAGAAGAAGTAGATGTGGAAAATCAGGTTATTTCTTCCACCTTTGTTGATTCTGATAACAATTGTAAGATAAGTTCAATATTAATTGAAAGCCAGAATAATCTTAATTCTATTGTTGTCAAAGAAAGTCTAGATAAACAAAGAGGCATTGTGCTTGAGAATCATCCACAGTTCATATCAACGTTAGCAAATATATTAAGAGGAAAAGTAGTAAGCTTAAATTCGGGTCAAAGACATATAGGAAAGAGTATTGTAAAGACAACCATAGAATGATGGATACAATATTTTGATGGGTTAATAGAAAAGCAGGGAGGAAAGAATGAATGAACTGCGGAGTTATATTATTTATCTACAACAGACCGCAATGTACAAAGAAAGTATTAGAATCATTAAAAAGAAATCATGTTAAGGAATTATATGTGTTTCAGAATGGATTATCAAAGGATGATAAGAAGACTGAATGGGAGGAAACTGCGGAAATCATACATAAAATTGATTGGTGCAAGGTATATTTTGAACAAAAGAGTTGTGTAACAGGAAGTGTAAGTGAACATATAGTAGATGGAATAAATAAAGTGTTTGAACAAAAAGATGAGGTTATTGTAATTGAAGATGACTGTGTTGTAAGTGATGACTGTATTGAATTTATGATGAAATGCTTTGAAGTATATAGAGATAATAAAAAAGTCATTGATATTGGAGCATATTTGGAACCGATAAAGGTTCCAGATAATTATAAGTTATCTATAATTGCAACAGGAGCACCGAGTGGTTGGGGATGGGGGACATGGAGAGATCGATGGGAAGAATTTAAAAAAGATTATCGTCTTATTGAACGTATAGGGAATGCAATGAAAAATTACAATATGTTTGATAGTTTTGGATATGATATTAAGGAATTTTTGTGTGCCTATTACCGCTTAAGGATTTGGGATACATGGTGGGGTATAAATACATTAGAAAAGAAGGGAATATCTATAAGACCTGTATTTAACAAAGTATACAATATTGGTTTTGAAAATCCAGGATTACATACATCGGGAAAATCACCATTAGTTGTGCCTATTAATAGTCAAAAGAAGTGTATAGAATATTTCCCCGAAGAAGTAGAAATTGAGAAATGGACAGAAATAGAATTTAAAAAATTCTATGAGAGTGTTAGTGGAGAGATATCGCTGGAAGAAAGACAAATATACTATAGAAATTGTCTTGAAAAGTGGGTGGATTTTAAGCAGCATGGAAAGAATATGGGAACCATATTACATAAGAAAAATATAAGTAAAGTTGCAATATATGGTACAGGAACAATAGGAAGATTACTGATTAATGAATTAGATGGTAAAGTTAAGATTACGTATTTTATAGTATCAGATAAGGGAAAGAATGAAGATATTTTTGGAAAATATTCTATCTATGATTGTGATGAATATTTTCCAGAGGAAAAAGGACTATCAACCTTGATTGTTATTCCAGGATATGATTTGAAAAAAATAAAGAAAAAAATGAAAACAAAGTTTTCTAATATATTTGTGTTAGATGATTTGTTTATTTAGGATATAAAATGGAGATGAATAAAGTGGATAACAAAATGAATATTGTTTTTGCTGTAAGTAAAGAGTATGCGAAATATGCAATGGTAATGTTATGTTCTCTCTTTGAGAGTAATCGTAACAGATTAATAGATGTATATGTGATGGTTGAAGAAGATTTGGGGGAATGGAAAGACAATTTGGAAAAGTTGGTGGGTAATTATGAGAATAAAATTTGCTTTATTATGTTACCATTCAATAAGCGTAAAGACGAAATAAGAAACATATGGTCTGCGTCCATTAATACGGATAGGTGGCGGGCGATAGAACTGTTGCCAGAGGATGTTCAGCGATTTTTAATGTTGGATATTGATATTATTGTAATGGGTGATTTGTGGGAGCTTTATAATAGTGATTTTGAAGATAAATATATGATTATGTGTAGAGATATGGCATTTGAAGCGTACTATGGTTGTGATGCAGAATGGATGTTGATTTTACGAGATTATCAGGCAAAAAAGGAAGAAAAAAGATGGGGGAATTGTGGAGTAACTTTAGTGAACCAAAAGATAAAAGAGATATTTAATTATAATTTTATGATAGATACAATTATTAAGAATCATTATTTAAGTGTGGATCAGGATTATTTGAATGTAGATATGGGAGAGTATATATTATTTATTGATCCATATGAGTATAACTATATTACTGATGCGGGCAATTGTGAGTACAAGGAAGTCATAAATAAAGTAAAAATCATACATTTTGCAGGGATAAAACCATGGGAGAACTACGATGGATTATGGAAGAAAATATGGTTTGAGTATGCAAGAAAGGTAGGGGGGAATTTAGAAGATATTGTTCAGAATTATGATCGGTATGTGAATGACCAGCGATATATTGCTTGTGAAAGTGTTACTGAATATCGTAATCTGTTGCATCGTTGGATGGAGATAAGGGATAAAGGATGTACAGTATTTGATAATATTGGGATTAAATATCAAATAGTTGCCATATATGGTGCAGGAAAGATGTGTAAACATTTGTTAAGTGACATGAGACAGACGACAATCCAATGTAAAGGGATATTTGATATAAATTTGACAGTAGATAAAGTGGGGGGCTTTGAAGTATGCCATGATTTGGAAGTATTTCTTAGTGAGATTCAAGAAGTTGAGATTATAATTGTCACTGCTATAGTATCATATGACGAGATAGAGAGTATATTAAAAGACAAAACTGATAGAAAGATTATATCTTTAGCAGAAATAATTAAAGGAAAACGAATTATATGAAAGTTGTAATTTTAGCGGGAGGATTTGGGACTAGAATTTCAGAAGAATCACACTTAAAACCTAAACCGATGGTGGAAATAGGAGGAAAACCTATTCTATGGCATATTATGAAATTATATTCTTACTATGGATATAATGATTTTATTATATGTGCGGGATATAAACAGCATATAGTAAAAGAATGGTTTATGAACTACAATTTATATAATAGTGATATTACATTGGATTTCTCTGGCGGAAAAAGCAGTGTGATGACTCATAAGCAGTATGTAGAACCGTGGAAGGTTACTATTATAGATACAGGAGAAAACACTTCTACAGGAGGACGAATTAAAAGAGTAAAAAAATATATAGGGGATGTTCCTTTTTTTTTGACTTATGGGGATGGAATCTCAGATATTAATATCAATAGATTGTTGGAGTTTCATAAGCGATGTAATACACGATGTACGTTAACTGCCGTACAGCCAGAAGGAAGATTTGGAGTGTTAGATATCTCAGGAAACCATGTCCGATCGTTCCGGGAAAAGTATAAGAATGATACTGGATGGATTAATGCAGGATTTATGGTAGTTGAACCGGAAGTTATTGATTATATTGATGGAGATGAAGTAACTTTTGAAAGAGAACCATTGGAACGTTTAGCGGTAGAAGGGAATTTAAGCTGTTTTAAATATAATGGTTTTTGGAGATGTATAGATACATTAAAAGATAAGCTGCAATTGGATGAACTTTTAAAAAGAGGGATAGCCCCATGGATAGTATGGGAGGAGAAAGAATGAGCAATACTTTTGAGTTTCATAAGACGGAGATAGAAGGGCTTTTAGAAATTCAGCCATTCAATTGTGACGATTTGAGAGGAAGCTTTATAAAGGATTATTCCAAAGAACTTTTTGAGCGGGCAGGTATCTCATATGATTTGGCAGAAGTTTTTTATACAGTAAGCCATGCGGGAGTAGTACGCGCTCTGCATTTCCAGAGGAATAAGCAGCAACCTAAGTTAGTACGCTGTATAAGCGGGAGTATCTATGATGTTGTTGTGGATTTAAGAAGAAATTCACAGACATTTAAAAAATGGAAAAGTTTTCGTCTGTCAGGAGATAATAAAAAAGAAATTCTTGTTCCAGCGGGATGTGCACACGGTTATCTTGTTTTTGAAGATTCCATAGTTTCCTATAAGTGCGCAGAGAAGTTTTATGGTGAATATGATGATGGGATTTTCTGGAAAGATAAAGATATTAATGTTGATTGGCCGTTAGAAGAAATTAGAGAAGGAATTATTTTGTCTGATAAAGACAAGTCATTACAATCGTTTGCTGAATTTGAAACTCATTATGGAAGTTTGTAAGAAGTCAAAGTATAGGATATGGATATGTTAGATTTATCATTTTATAAAGGCAAAAAAGTTCTTGTGACAGGACATACGGGATTCAAGGGAGTATGGCTAAGTACGATGCTTATTCATGCAGGTGCGGAAGTAGTTGGTTATTCTTTGAAAGCGCCTACAGACCCTTCACTATTTGAAATTTGTAATCTTGGGCGCTATATGAACTCGATTATTGGAGATGTGAGAGATTACTATAGACTTCGTGAAGTATTTCAAGAGATATGTCCAGAGATTGTGTTTCATCTTGCGGCGCAGCCTATTGTGAAAGAAGGATACCATAATCCAAGATATACATATGATGTAAATGTTATGGGAACAGTTAATTTACTGGAATGTGTAAGAAAAACGGAAAGTGTCAAATCGGTTATTAATGTCACTACAGATAAGGTATATCAAAATAACGAGTGGGAATGGGGATATAGGGAGAATGAAATCCTGAAGGGTTATGATCCTTATTCGAATTCAAAATCATGCTCAGAATTAATAACATATAGTTATAAAAAATCTTTTTTTGATGAAAGCAAAAGAAATGTTGCAATATCTACTGTCAGAGCGGGAAATGTAATTGGAGGAGGAGATTTTGCAATAAATCGAATTATACCAGATTGCATCCGTTATGCAATGAAGAGAGAAGATATAGTAGTCAGAAATCCTGATTCAGTCAGACCGTATCAGCATGTCTTGGAACCATTGTATGCATATCTTATGATAGCGGGAATGCAGTATGGTAATACGGAATATTCGGGAGAATATAATGTTGGCCCAGATGAAACAGATTGTTGTAGTACGAGACGTTTGGTTGAGTTGTTTATAGAGCATTGGGATAAAGGGATTCAATGGATTAGCCAGGAAATGCAAGACTTACATGAAGCAAAGTATTTGAAACTCGACTGTTCCAGATTAAAAACTATTTTCGGATGGAAACCGAAGTGGAATATAGAGAAGGCAATAGAAAAAACAGTGGAATGGACAAAATGCTGGATTTCAGAAAGTAATATTAATGCATGTATGGATTTGCAGATAAATGAATATATATCAAAGAGGTAAGGATATATGAAAAATGTAATTATTACTGGCGCAGATGGTTTTATCGGTAGTTATACAGTGAAATATTTTTTGGAGCAGGGATTAGAGGTTCTGGCTATAGGAAAGGAGTCTTCTCCAAGACGGTTACAATCACATAAGAATATGGATTATATGCAATGTGATATAACCGATGTGGAGTTTATGTTGAATAATATTGAAGATAATAAGTATGATACTTTTATTCATTTAGCATGGAATGGATCAGCAGGAACGGCGAGATGTGATTACAATTTGCAATTAAAAAATGCATTATGTACAGTAGAATGTTTAAAGGTTGCAAAGAAGCTGGGGTGCGGTCGTTTTGTATGTGCCGGAAGTATTATGGAATATGAGGTGGAATTAGTGACGCATGCACAGGAATGCCGACCAGGCATGGGGTATCTCTATGGTATAGGGAAGCAGACGGCACATAATATGTGTAAATCTATTGCTACCAGTATCGGTATAGACCTGATCTGGCCAATTATTACAAATGCGTATGGAGTCGGAGAAATATCACAACGGTTTATCAATACTACATTATCTAAGATTATCGAAAATCAGCCGCTTCGATTTACTGCAGCGACACAAAATTATGATTTTGTTTACATAACAGATGTTGCGAAGGCATTCTATTTAATTGCTAAGAATGGAAAACCATTTTGTGAATATATAATAGGAAGTGCCAATGCAAGACCACTAAAGGAGTTTATACTAGAAATCCAGAGTGTTTTTCCTCATGCAAGAGAATTTCAATTTGGTGATGTTCCGTTTACTGGAATTAGTTTACCTTTAAGTTTTTTTGATACAAACAGGACAGAAAGGGATTGTGGATTCAAAGCAGAGATTGATTTCAAAAAAGGTATTCTTATGACGATGGATTGGATGCAAGAAATTAAGCGGTGTTAGGAGGTGGAATATGCCTGATAGAACAATAATTGTTGTTGGAGCGGGATTTGCTGGAAGTATTATGGCGAGATTTTATGCAGAATCGGGAAAACAAGTGTATTTGATGGAAAAAAGGAAGCATATTGCTGGAAATATGTATGACTATAAGGATCAATTCGGAATAAGAATCCAAAAATACGGACCGCATGTTTTTCATACGAATAGCGAAAAAGCTTATAGTTTTTTAACACGATTTTGTGATTTAAAAGAATATAGGTTAAAATGCGAAACTGTTATTGAAGATGTATCTACGCCATCACCTTTTAATTTTAAAACAATTGATCAGTTTTACGAAGCAGAAGAGGCGAAAAAACTAAAAGAAAAATTGATTGAATATTACAAACGGGAGTCAGCAACAGTTTTTGAGATATTAAATTGCGAAGACAAAGAAATACGGAGATATGCGAGGTTTCTTTTTGAAAAAGATTATAAATTATATACAGCGAAGCAATGGGGAAAAAAAGTTGAAGAAATAGATCCATCTATTCTTGCAAGAGTTCCTGTGGTATTTAATTATAAAGATACATATTTTTATGATAAATATGAGGGGGTTCCAGCGGAGGGTTTTACTGCGGTTTTTCAAAATATTTTGTGTCATCCGAATATTCATATCGAGTTAGAAACAGATGCTCTTAAATATATTGATATAAATGAGGAGAAACAGAAAGTCTTTTTTAATGGAATGGATATAAATATTGTATTTACTGGAGCTATAGATGAATTATTTGAATATAAATTTGGGAAATTGCCATATCGTTCGCTTTTTTTTGAATACGAATATTTTGAACAAAAAGATTTTCAGAATGTTGCGATTGTTGCGCATCCGGATAAAACAGATTATACAAGGATTACAGAGTATACAAAGTTGCCATATCAAAATATGGGTACGAGAACAGTAATTGCAAAGGAATATTCTGTTCAATATGATAAAGAAAATCTGAAAGGAAATGAACCGTATTATCCAGTTTTGACGAAAGAGAGTATAGAAATATTTGAAAAGTATAAAGAATATGCAGCTTCATTTAAA